>Ga0307987_1000624_pt1 | contig 20909 bp, 19 predicted proteins | sample EllFjometagen181_FD_203157 | JGI IMG/M metagenome (GOLD analysis project Ga0307987, IMG submission 203157) | Marine microbial communities from Ellis Fjord, Antarctic Ocean - #181 | ecosystem: Environmental > Aquatic > Marine > Unclassified | place: Southern Ocean | collected 2014-10-08 | reverse complement strand
TCCCCGAAGACACCGCCACCCACATCTTCGAGCTGCTGGCCAAGTTCGCCGGCTACGGCTTCAACAAGTCCCACTCCGCAGCCTACGGGCTGATCTCGTACCAGACCGCCTGGCTCAAGGCGAACCATCGCGCCGAGTTCATGGCGGCGCTGATGACCATCGAAGCGAGCAACACCGACAAGGTGCTGCTGTACATCCGCGACTGTCAAAAGGCAAAGCTCAACATCGAGCCCCCGGACGTCAACCACAGCCTGGCCGCCTTCGACGTGCCCGCCGACGCCCGCTCCACCGTCCGCTACGGCCTAGGCGCGGTCAAGAACGTGGGCAGCGCCGCGGTCGTGTCCATCATCGAAGCCCGCGAAGCCCAGGGCGGCAGCTTCCAAGACATCGGCCACTTCCTGGACTCCGTCGACCTCACCAAGCTCAACAAGCGTGTGCTGGAGCATCTCATCAAGGCGGGCGCCTTCGACTGGTGCGACATGCCGCGGGCCTCCATGTTCGACGGTCTCGACGGCGCCATCCGGGTGGCCCAGCGCGCCCAAGAGACTCGCGACAGCGGCCAGACCAACCTGTTCGGCGGCGCCGCCGCGGCACCGCCCACCTACCGCTTCCCCGAACGCAGCGAGTGGCCCACCGGCCAGCGCCTGGCCCTCGAAAAGGAAGCCCTGGGCTTCTTCCTCTCGGGCCACCCCCTCGAGCCCTACATCAAGGACTTGGCCCGGCACACCTCCTGCACCCTCGAGGGCTTGGCGGCCTTCGCCTCGTCCCACGGCATCGATGGCCGGGGCGGTTTCCGTCGCAAGGTCGAGGTCAATGTGGCCGGGGTGGTCACCGCGGCGCGCGCCATCCGCTCGAAGCGCGGCGGTCGCATGGCCTTCGTCACCCTCAGCGATCCCATGGGCACCGTGGAGTGCACCTTCTTCTCCGAAGCCTGGGAAAACTCCCGCGAAGCGCTGCAGTCCGAGCAGCCCGTGATCATCCGGGGCAAGGTCGAACAGCGCGAGGGCCAGGAGTTCCCCAGCATTCGGGCCGACAGCGCCGAGCTGGCGGCCGAGGTGCTGGGGCGATCCACCCGCGCTGTGGTGCTGGAGCTCGAGCACCGCGAGCTCAGCCCGTCCAGCTGCGACAGCTTGGTGGGTCTGCTGCAGGCCCACACCGGCAGCTGCTCCTGCCGCTTGCACATCGACTACAAGGGTCTGGCCACGGTCAAGCTGCGCTTCCCCCAGCAACGAGGCGTGGCCGCCACCGACGCCCTGCGCACCGAGATCGAAGCCCTGTTCGGTCGCCCAGACGTCATCCGCTTCGCCTAGTTCTTGCTGGGTGGCAGGCCCGGGGCTAGGGCCTGCACCCACTCCGGAGGTTCCACCCACATGAGACGCATCGCGTTGCCGCTCTTGGGACTCATGGGAATGGTCACCACGGCCCTGGCCAGCACTGAGGACACCGGCTTCGCGCCGGTCACCACCAGCCTGGCCGGCGCGACCCTGGACTGGACCCACATGGTGCTCAGCATGTCCGAGCAAGCCCAGCCAGCGCCGGGCTCCCACGCCGAGCTGCAGGTGGTCGAACAACAAGCGCGGGTCCGCCTGGGTCCACGCCTGCTCGAGTCCTCCGGACGTGTACGCCTGGATCACGAGACCACCGTGCGGGACCTCATCGACTCCCACAGCCCCTTGGGCGAGCACTTGGGCCAAGAGTCCTCGTCCTGGCACGTGGCCGAAGCCCGCTACTACACGTCCGGCAAGGTAGAGATCGCCGCCGAGCTCGATCTGGCCACCTGGCTCCGGCCCGCCGCCTACGCGGGCGCTGCCGCGGGCGACCCGCCCACGGGCGAGCCCTCGAGCTACACCGGGGTGGTGGTGGATGCCCGGGGCCTCTCCGCCCAGGGCGCGCTGGCGCCCCGGCTGCTGTCCACCGACGGCGCCGTGCTGTACGCCATCGACCGCGTCCACGAGACGGTCGCCCGCAAGCGCACGATAGTCCAATACGTCAGCGATCCCGCCGATCCCCTGGCCTACGTCCGCGCCGGGGACCAGCCCCTCCTGCTGCGAGCGGCACGGGTCAGCGACGACGTCGACATCGTGCTGTCAGTGGACGACTCCATCCGCTTCCAGACCGTCAGCCGTGACGCACGCCTGCTCACCGAAGCCAAGGTCGTGCTCGTCCTGGACCCGTGAGCCCCCCTCCAGCCCAAACCCCCAGCATCCGCTGGCGCTGGCTGGGCACGGTCGCCTACCGCCCCACCCTGGAGCGCCAGCGTCAGCACCGCCAGGATGTGCTGGCCGGTCGCGCCCAGCCCGAACTGTGGCTGCTCGAGCATCCGCCAGTGGTCACCGAAGGCCGTCGCCCTCCGCCCATCCCCACCCCGGTCGAACTGCTGGCTCAACACGGCATCGACTGGGTGCGCACCGAGCGTGGGGGACTGGCCACCTACCATGGCCCCGGCCAGCTCGTGGGCTACCTGATCGCCGACATCGAGCGTCTGGGCCTGGGCATCAAGGCCACGGTGGCCGCCCTCGAACAGGGCCTCATCCGCTGGCTGGCACTGCACGACGTGCAGGCCGGACTCCGGGATGGCTACCCCGGCGTGTGGGTGGGCCGCGCCAAGATCGCGGCGGTGGGGCTGAACTTTCAGCGCGGTGTGAGCATGCACGGCTTCGCCCTGAACCTCACCGCCGACCTGTCTCCGTACGCGCTGTTCGTGCCTTGCGGCATCCGTGACAGCGAGGTCACCAGCCTGGAGAAGCTGCGGGGTCCCAGCGCCCCCACACCGGCCACCGCAGCCCCGCAGCTCGCGCGAGAGATCCTGGCTGCACTGGGGGCTTCCGACGGTTGCCCCCCCGGTTGACAGCCCATAAAGGGTGCCGGCTCAACAGCTTCCTCCGATCACCTCGAGCATCTGGAATACCCTTCGATGACCAAGAGTGAGCTCATCCGGGCGATCGCGCAACGCGGCGATGTCCCCCACGCCATGTCCTCCCGTGTCGTCAACCTGATCTTCGAACAGATGCGCGACGCTCTGCGCGAGCAACGACGGGTCGAGATTCGTGGCTTCGGCACATTCCAGGTGCGCCAGTACGACGGCTACGACGGCCGCAACCCCCGCACGCGCAGCAGCATCAAGGTCAAGTCCAAGTCTCTGCCCGTGTTCCGGGCTGGCAAGGAGATGCGCGAGCGACTCAACCGCGGCGAGGGCTGATTTTCCATGTGGGCCGCCCTGATCCTGGCCATCTCCGTCAGCACGGCCGGCGAGCTGTACGTCAACGGCGTGCGGGCAACGGGCCTTCGGGAGCAAAGCTTCGACGACGCCGATGTGCGCATCGACGAACACGGCGACATCCACATCACGGCCCCCAAGTACGTGATCCGCAGCCTCGAGCCCACGACCACCCCCACGCCGACCACCCCCACGGCCAGCGCGGTGTCCGCCGGAAGGTTCTGGTTGGTCACCGACGACCACCGCTCTACCGGCCACACCGTCGAGGTGTTCGTCAACGGCAACCTGGTGCGGCGGGTTCGTTCCGGCGAGCCACAGGTGATCCTGGACCTGGCCCCGTGGCTCATCCCCGGCTCCAACAACGTCACCTTCTCCGCACTCCCAGGCCCCCAGCCCGGCGGCGGCGTGCTGCATGTCTACATGGGTACAGGCTACAACGATGCAGGCGTAATCCGCCTCACAGCTCCTCAAATCGACTTCGCACGGCGCTCTTCGGACGCCTCATCCGGCGGCATGTCGGACTTCGTCCTCAGCGTCCAGTGAGCCACCCTCCGGCACCATCCTCCAGCCTCACGAGTCTCCCTTGAGCCCCAACGACAAGCCCCCCGCCAAGACTCGCCGCACCTACGTGCTCGACACCAACGTCCTGCTGTACGACCCCGGTGCCCTGGCCTCCTTCGGTGAGAACGACCTGGTGCTGCCCATCACGGTCATCGAAGAGATCGACAAGTTCAAGCGCGACCTGAACGAGACGGGCCGCAACGCCCGCACCATCTCGCGCACGGTCGACGCCCTGCGCTCCGAAGGCAGCCTCTCCAAGGGTGTGCCCCTGCCCGGCGGTGGCAGCCTGGTGGTGGACCTCGGGCTCGACGCCGATCAGCTCCCCCGCAACTTCGAGCCCAACACCAACGACAACCGCATCCTGGCCACGGTCCACACCCTGGCCCGCAAGCAGCCCCTGGGCTCCGTGGTGTTCGTCACCCGCGACATCAACATGCGCATCAAGGCCGACGCCCTGGGCATCAAGGCCGAAGACTACGAGCACGCCCACATCCAGTTCGACGAGAACTACACCGGCGTCGTCGAGCGCGAAGTCCCCGAGAAGCTCATCCAGGAGCTCTACCAGCGTGGCTGGGTCAGCTTCGAAGACTCGGGGCTGTACTCCAACCAGTTCGTGATCCTCAAGGCGGCCGACCGCAGCGACAACCAGAGCGCCATGGGCCGCTTCGACGAACGCCAGCAGCGCATCGTGCGCGTTCAGCGCCAGAAGGAAGCCATCTGGGGCATCTACCCCCGCAACAAGGAACAGATCTTCGCCCTGGACCTGCTGCTGGACGACTCGGTCCGTCTGGTCACCCTCGACGGCATCGCGGGCACCGGCAAGACCCTGCTGGCCATCGCCTGCGGGCTACTGAAGGTTGCGGACGAGGGCGCCTACCGCCGCTTGGTGGTGGCCCGCCCCATCTTCCCCCTGGGCCGCGACGTGGGCTTCCTGCCCGGCGACATCAGCGAGAAGCTCAACCCCTGGATGAAGCCCATCTTCGACAACCTCGAGCTACTGCTCAACGGCGAAGACGACGGCTCCACCAAGCGCAACGGGCGCGGCGCCGGCGCCCCCAGCTACCAGCCCCTCATCGATCAGAAGATCATCGAGGTCGAGCCCCTGACCTACATCCGCGGGCGCTCCATCCCGCGCCAGTTCCTGATCATCGATGAAGCCCAGAACCTCACCCCCCACGAGGTCAAGACGGTCATCACCCGCGCCGGCGAAGGCACCAAGGTGATCCTCACGGGCGACCCCTACCAGATCGACAATCCCTACGTGGACGCCACCTCGAACGGGCTGACATACGTGGTCGAGCACTTCAAGGATCAGGCCCTCGCCGGCCACATCACCCTGCGCAAGGGCGAGCGCTCCGAGCTGGCCGAGATCGCGGCCAATCTGCTATAGCCCCCACAGCTTGCGCTTCCTCCCCACAACGCGCCGAGAAGCCGGCGGCCCACTAGACGTGGTGCTGGTCACCGGCGACGCCTACGTCGACCACCCCAGCTTCGGCGCCGCGGTCATCGGGCGCTGGCTCGAGGCCCACGGCTACCGGGTGGGCATCATCGCCCAGCCCGCCTGGGACGGCCCGGATGCCTTCGAGGTACTGGGCACGCCGCGGCTGTTCTTCGGGGTGACCTCGGGCAACCTCGACTCGGTGGTCAACGGCATCACCTCGGCGGGCAAGCGTCGCAACGACGACGCCTACTCCCCCGGCGGCCAAGCCGGTCTGCGGCCCCTGCGGGCCTGCATCGCCTACACCGCGCGCATCCGGCAGGCCTGCCCGGGTGTCCCAGTGGTGCTGGGCGGGGTCGAAGCCAGCCTGCGACGCCTGGCCCACTACGACTACCAGCAGCGCAAGGTGCGCGGCAGCATCCTGCTGGACAGCAAGGCCGACATGCTGGTGTTCGGCATGGGCGAGCGCGCGGTCCTGGGCATCGCCCAGCGCCTCTCCGCCGGCCAGGGCATGAGCGGCTGTCGGGACCTCCCGGGGGTGGCCTTTCCCATCGGTGCCAAGGAACCCCTGCCCCACCAGGACCTCATCGAGCTGCCCAGCCTCGAGGCCATCCAGCAAGACCCAGCCGCCTTGGGGCGCGCCACCCTGCTGGCCCACCAGCAGGCCGAGCCCCTGAGCGCCAAGCCCCTGCTGCAGCGCCACGGCGGCCGGGCTCTGTGGTGCAATCCCCCGGCCCTGGCCCTGGAGCCCGAAGACCTGGATCGGGTCTACGAGCTTCCCTACGCCTTCTCCCCTCACCCCGGCTACAGCGAGCCCGTGCCCGCATTCGCATCGGTCCAGGCCAGCATCACGGTCACCCGGGGCTGCGGCGGAGGCTGCGCCTTCTGCGCCATCGCACTGCACCAGGGCAAGCAGGTGGTGTCCCGCAACGAGGCTTCTGTGCTGGGCGAGGCCCGCGCCCTCGCGGCGTCCCGTGCATTCCGCGGCACCATCACCGACGTGGGCGGTCCCACCGCCAACCTCTACGGCCTGGCCTGCGCCTCCGAGTCCGCCCGGGAGCGCTGCCGTCGCCCCAGCTGCCTGCATCCCCGCCGCTGCCGCCACTTCCTGGGCGACGCCCAGGCCTACGCTCGCCTGCTGGACGACATCACCCGCGTCCCCGGGGTCAAGCACGTCTTCGTGGGCTCGGGCCTGCGCCACGAGCTGCTGCTCGATGACCCGGGCTTCATCCGCCGCCTGGCGGCCCGCCACGTCTCGGGGCGACTCACCGTGGCCCCGGAGCACAGCGAAGCCTCGGTGCTCGACCTGATGCGCAAGCCCTCTATCGCCGCCTTCGAGCGCTTCTCGGAGATGTTCGAGCAGGCCTGCCAGGCCCAGGGCAAGCAGCACCAGCTCATGCCTTACCTGCTGGCGGGACACCCCGGCACCGGCCCTGCCGAGGCCATCGCCCTGTCGCTGTACCTGAAAAAGCGGGGCATCCGGCCGCGCCAGGTGCAGCTGTTCCTGCCCACGCCGGGCACCATGGCCACCGCCATGTTCCACAGCGGCGTGGACCCGGCCACGGGACGCACGGTGCCTGTGGCCCGCAGCGTCCAGGAACGGGCGCGGCACCGGGCTCTGCTGTTCTACTGGAAGCGGGAGGAAGCCCCCGCCGTCCGCGAGGCGCTGCAGGCCTGGGGTCGCGAGGACCTCATCGGCCGGGGGCGCGACAAGCTGGTGGAGCCCGGCCCAGCCCGGGGCGGCTGGGAGAAGCGGGGCCACGAGCGCAAGCGTCCCAAGCGGGCTAGCAGGTCGCGCTAGCCGCTGTCCGCAGGAGCCACCATGGCCCACAGGAATCGCCCCCCCAGGCGCCGTGACCCCCGCCCCCGCCCCCAGACCACGCTGCGGAAGCCCGGCGGACAAGATCAGCTCGAGGGGCGCAACCCCGTGCTGGAGTGCCTGCTGCGCAAACGGCGTCGAGTGATCACCCTGATGGTGGACGAACGCGCCCGCCCCAACCCCAAGCTGGATCGGCTTCTGCAGTCCGCCAAGACCCAGGACGTCCGGCTGCAGCGGGTGCCCCGAGACGATCTCGACGCCATCAGCGAGACCGGGGTCCACAACGGCGTGATCGCATGGGTGGCTCCCCTCGACCCGCCCAGCCTCAGCACCCTGCTGGACGATCTCGACGCCCGCGGCGTCGAGCCCTTCATCATCCTGGTGGACGAACCCCAATACGAGCACAACCTCGGCGCCGTGCTGCGCAGCGCCCTGGGCGCCGGCGTGCACGCCGTAGTGGTGCCGAGAGTGCGCGGCAAGGACGTCAATGCCGTGGTGCAGCGGGTGGCCATGGGCGCCGCCGAGGTGGTGCCGGTGATCCGCGAGGGCATCTCATCCTGCCTGGCGATGCTGGCCCGCCGGGCCGTCCGCATCGTTGGCGCCGAACACGGCGGCCAGCACCACTGGCAGGTGAACCTCACCGGCCCCATCGCCATCGTGCTTGGCGGCGAGGACAAGGGCCTCACGGCGCCGATACTCAAGCGCTGCGACGAGTTGGCGACCATCCCCACCGCCGGGGACCTACAGTCCCTGAACCTCAGCGTCACCGCCGCTGTGCTGATGTACGAGCGCGTGCGTCAGCTCTCGGTCAGCCCGTGAACAACAGCCTGCCCCAGCAGCTGGGCGCGCCAGAGCTCGACGAACAGCTCCTCCTGCATCCGCGGGTGGTGGGGCTGTGGCGCATCCAAGCCCTGATCGGCTTCTCAACGCTCTTCGTGCCCCTCTCCCTAGGCGCCGGAGGCGTGCTGTTCACGGTCCTGGGGCTGAGCGCGGCCCTGGCCGTCGCCATGGGGTCCATGGCTCTGCTGCTGTTGGTGCTGCTCATCATCCAGGTGGGGCTGTGGCCCTCGCTGTCCTACGACCGCTTTCGCTACGCGGTGCGGGATCACGACCTGTGGGTCTCCCGTGGGGTGTTGTTCCGACAGCAGTCCGTGATCCCCCACGTGCGCATCCAGCACGTGGACACCCGCCAGGGTCCCCTCGAGCGCATCTTTGGCATCACGCGCCTGCTGGTCTTCACCGCCAGCGGCATGGCCGCCGATGGTGGCATTCCCGGCCTGGACAGCGCCACCGCCGAGGCCCTCCGCGACGACCTGGCGGGACGCGTCGGGGGAGAGGATGGCCTCTGAACCCCAGGTCCCGCCGGTAGAGGCCTGGAACCGCCTCCACGTCGCCTCCCCGCTGATCAACCTGGTCCCCCAGGCCTGGCGCATCGTGCGCGCCTACTGGCCGCTGCTGCTGGCCCTGATCATCGGCACCGAAGCGGGCAACGGCCTGTCCTGGTTCGACCTGCTGTACCTGCCGGCGTTCTTCCTGGCACCCATGGCCCGCACCGTGGTGCACTGGGCCACGCTGCGCTACCGCATCCACGACGGTCGACTCGAGATTCGGTCCGGCCTGCTGTACCGCCAGGTGCGCCTCATCGGGCCCGAGCGCATCCAGAATAGTGAGCTGGTGCGCAACCCCTTCCACCGGCTCACCGGCCTGGTGGAGGTGCGGCTCGAGACCGCCGGTGGAGAGCAGACCGAGGGCCTGCTGTCGGCCCTCTCGCTCCCCCAGGCCCAGGCCCTGATGGACAGGCTGGACACGCTCCGCCGCAGCGCCGGGGTGACCCCGGTCAGCGAAGACGGACCCTCGGAGCGGGTGCTGCTGACCGTGGGCACCATCGAGCTGCTGGCCCACGGCCTGACCAGCCGACGGGTGGGGGTGCTGGCGGTCATCGTGGCGGTGGGGCTCGAGCTGTGGCAGCAGCTGGGCGGCGCGGACCCATCGGCGCTGCAGCAGGGGCTGCACCCGGCCTTCATCGCCGGGGTGGTGCTCGCATCCTTCGTGCTAGGGGTGATCCTGGCAGTGGGCAACACCCTGCTGCGCTACCACGGCCTCGAGCTGGTGCAGCTCGACGATCGGGTCGAGGCCCGACACGGCCTGCTCACCCGACGCCAGGTGGGCCTGCAGACCCGTCGCATCCAGCTGATGCGCGTGGACGAGCCCCTGCTCAGACGGGTGATGGGCTACGCCACCCTGCACATGGAGACCGCCGGCCTGGCCGCGGGCCCCGACGGCATGCGCCAGGCCGAAGCCACCATCCCCATGGTGGACCGCAAAGAGCTGTTCGGGCTGTGCCGGCAATTGGTCAGTGGGCTGGACGCCGACCCCTGGGGGGGCGACCTCGAGCCAGCCCCCACCCGCGCCCTGGTGTGGATCTGGCAGCGCGCCCTGGTGCGGGGCGGCCTGCTGGTGCTGGTGTCCCTGCTGCTGGGCGGGACCTGGGGGCTGCTGTCCCTGCTGGTGATCCCGGCTATGCTGGTGGCCGGCTGGTTCGACTGGCGCTGGCAGGCTTGGCGCATCACGGACCACCTGGTAGTGGCGCGCAGAGGCTTCTGGATCCGTCGGACTTGGATCCTGCCCCGCCGCAAGATCCAGAGTGCTGTCTGCGTACAAGGACCGGTGCTGCGCATCTGGGGCCTGTCCCAGGTGCTGGTGCGCATGGCCGGAAACCGCGTGTGGCTCCCGCCCTTGCTTGCTTCGGACGCCCAGACCTGTGTGCTGGGCGCTGCTTGGCAGGGCGGTCACGAAGACGCCGAACGCGATAACATTGTGGAGCAGGCCCCCACGAACACTCCCGTCTCGACGCCCAGCTTCGACCTGCAGGACGAAGAGACCGAGGAGATCACGGAGGATCGCCATGAGCCCTGAATCCGCCGGAACGCCCCCGACCCGAGATGCCGCCGCCTGGTGGGAGCAGCACATCGCCGCCATGATTCAGCACGAGCAGGATCTTCAGCGCGCCAATGCGCTGCGCGCCGTGATCCTGGCCTTGGTGGCCACCACCATCGCGGTGGGCGGGCCCCTGCTGATGGCCGGCATGCGCTGGTGGGCGAACATGAGCGGAGTGGCCAGCGCGGTGCTCTGCCTGGGCTTCGCCTCGGCGCTCATCGCCTCCATCATCTTCTGGCTGGCCCTGGCCCCCATGGAAGGCCGCGGCTGGCGGCCCCACACGCTGACCTCCTGGCTGCACACCAAGGCCAGCGTGGGCTTCGGCCTGGACTTCCTGGCCGGCGTCCTGCCCTCCCGCAGCGGCGAGTGGCGCGAAAACCTACGCCAAGCCCGCAGACTTCGCCCCGACCTGAGCGAGAAGGCGCGCGCAGCCGTCCGCCGCGACGAGCTCGAGCCCTGGGAGACCCACCGGAGCAAAGAAGCCCGGGATCTGCTGGTGGGCTACCTCCGCGATGCTGTGGGCGCCGACCTCACTTGGTGGCTCGACCCCGAAGGCGACGACTCCTCCGAGCATCTCGCCTCCGCCCGTGTACGAGCCGTCTTCTGGCTGTGGCTACACCGTCACGTGGCCCAGGCCATGGCGGACATGCTCTGGCTGGGCGTCAAGATGGGCGTCACCGCCATGTTCCTGGTGTTGTCCGCCCTGGTGGTCCAGTGGCTGGGCTGGTGGCTGCTGCTGGTCATCCCGCTGGTGGGCGGGCTGGTGGGCGTGCGCTGGGCCTTCGCCCAGGGGCGCTAGCCCAGCCGTCAGCCCCGAGCGTTGAAGTCGATGACGCGCTTGTCGCGGCGATAGCGCGGCTGGTCCATCAAGCGACGACGCACGCCCAGGTCCAACTCGTCCCACACGGCGTCGGGGATGCGGCGCCCGAAGAACACGCGCAGCTCTTCGGACAGCTCATCGCGGAGCCAGTTGACCTCGCCCTCGAGCAGCACCGCACCGCTGGCATCCAGCGCGCGCACGCCCCGCATGGTGGACAGGGTGCCGTCGTGCACCTCGACCCGGGGGGCCCGAGTGGTGACAGCGCCGAAGTCCAGCGCCGCGGGCTCGAGGCCACGGGCCCGAAGGTCGGCGCCGATGAGCTCGTGGATGATCCGCCGCAGCACCGGCCCGGTGGCCTGCCACAGAGGGGTTTCGTCGCCGCGATCGAGGGGAGAGGCCGGGGGAGCCCCCCGGGGGTAAACCGAGCCGGAGGGAGCCGGTTCACCAGCCCCGAGCAGCTGTGCGTCGAGCCAGGGGCCCAGGCGCTCGGTAGGAAGCATCCCCGCCGTGGTGAGGGTGTCCTCGAGCAACACCGCATGGTCGCCCTCGGGCAGGCCCGGGCAGCGGGTGGGACGACCACGACCCGCGGTGGCGCGCTGTGCCACGATGCGGGACAGCTCGGCGGCGACCAGCAGCTCGGGACCGCCCAGGCACTGGGCCCGCCCCAGGGGGACACGCTCGAGGCAGGCCAGCAGCAGCAGCCCAGCATCGTCGCGGGACATCGGAGCCCAGAAGCCATTGCCCGGCACCCGCCGGGGCCGGCCACCATCGCACGGCGCCACGTAGGCATCGAGGATCTCGTCGTGGTAGGCGCTGATCTTGGCGATAGCCCAAGGGCCGCTGCGTCGCTTGACGTTGTTCTCGAGTTCGTAGCCCTGCTGGCTGGAGATGTGCTGGGACCAGTGGTAGGCGCCCTGGGTGCTGCACCACAGCAGCTTGACGACGCCCACCTGCTGAGCCGCGTCGACGATGGCCTCGACCGCGGCGCCGTCGTGCACCGGGAAGTCCGGGCCCGCGCAGCGGGGCTGGATGGCCGCGATGACGTGGGTGCAGCCATGCAGTGCGGCCACCATGGCCGGGGTGGAGGTGAAGTCCGCGTAGCGCTCGTGGCCCGCGGGTACCATGCCGACGATGGGCCGAAGCTGCCTATCGTTCTCGAGCACGGGGAAGACCTCGAGCCCCTGTTCCACAGCGGCCCGCATGACACCCTGGCCGGTCCGGCCGCTCGCTCCGATGACCGCAAGCTTCATGGACAACCTCCAGGACCGTACCAGAGCCGTCTGTGGACGCCGATGTGGTCGGATTGGCGCTGCCGGCGTAACCCAGGCTGTCTTGTGAAGCGACGCCGCACCCGCTAGGTTCGCTGTGTACCCCACCGGGGCTCCATGTCTCCCTCACAGGCCTACCATCGCCCCCGTATTGCCCTCGTGTCGCTGTACGCGCTCGAGAACAACGGCATCCGCTACGTGGCCACCATGCTGCGCCAGGCGGGGTTCACGGTCACGGAGATCTACTTCAAGGACTGGAGCAACAACCGCTTCCCCTGGCCCCGGGAAGAAGAGATCGCCGCCCTGCTCTCCACCCTGGTGGAGCGCCGCACCGAGGTGGTGGGCTTCTCGGTCCGCGCGTCGGCGTTCCACCGCATCGCCACCACCCTGACCCGCCGCATCCGCGTCGAGCTGGGGCTGCCCGTCATCTGGGGGGGGATGCACCCCACTTTCCTGCCCGAGCGAAGCATCGAACAGGCCGACTTCATCTCCCTGGGCGAGGTCGAGGGCTCGGTGGTGGAGTTCTTCGAGCGCTGGGCCCGGGGGGATCACCCCGAGCGCACCCCCGGCTTCTGGGCGCGGATGGGCGCGGAGATCATCCGCAACCCCATCGCGGCGCCCCCCAGCGATCTGGACGCCCTACCCTTCCGTGACTTCGCGTCCGCCGAGCACAAGGTGTACATCGAGGGCTCCAAGCTTCGCCCCGGCGACCCTTACATCCACAACCCCGAGTACACCCTGCTGGCCAGCCGGGGCTGCCCGTACTGGACCTGCACTTATTGCAGCAACACCGTCACCCGTCCGCTGTACCACAAGCTGGCCCGGGACTGGCGCATCCGGTCGGTGGAGAACATCGTCCAGGAGCTCGAGCAGGCCAAGCAGCTCAACCCACACATCAAGGTCGTGCGCTTCGATGACGAAGTCTTCCCCATGCGCAAAGACTGGCTCACCGAGCTGGCCGAGAAGTGGCCGGCGCGGGTGGGGCTACCCTTCGAGGTGTTGGTGGATCCGCGGCTGGTGCGCGAAGACCGGCTCCGTCTGATGCAACAGGCCGGCCTGCGGGCCCTCTGCATGGGCATCCAGGCCAGCGAACGAGTGAACCACGAGCTGTACCATCGCTACACCACCGACGATCAGATCCGACGGGCCCAGACAAACTTCGCCAAGCTGGGCATCCGCTCGAGCCTCCAGGTCATCTGGGACGATCCCGCCTCCACCGAACAGGACAAGGACGACCTGTTCCGGCTGCTCATGGACCTCGAGCGCCCCTTCGAGCTCTACCTGTTCGGGCTGACCATCTACCCCCGCACCCACCTGGCGCGCCGCCTGCTCCGCGAGGGACGCATTGGCCCACAGCACGTCGAGGGCGAGGGCATGCACGCCTTCGAGCAGTTCCGGGTCGACCTGGACTACCCGCGTCCCCCCGCCGAGCTGCGATGGCTGGCCCTGCTGGTGCTGCTGAACAAGCCCTTCGTGTCCCGTGAGCTGCTCTGGCGCCTGTACAGCGACGATCGCCTGAAGCGCAACCCCAGGTCCTTGGTGCTGTTGGCCAAGGCGGCCAACCTGGCCAACTTCGCCCGGGTGGGCATGGGGCTTGTGCTCGAAGGAGAACTGTCTCTGCTCACCGTGCGCCGCTGGTTGAACCTCGACTCCATCGTGACCATGTGACGGCCTCCACGTCCCACCTGCGCAAGCTGCGCCAGCGGGCCCGGGCTTGGCGCAACATGGCGGTCAGCGCCAGCATGGACCGGCTCCGCCCGAGCTGGGTCCCGGGACCCCACGTGGGCTACCTGCTCACCACCTTCCGCTGCAACATGCGCTGCGCAAGCTGCGGGGCCTGGCACGCCCCCAACGACGACGACCTCACCACCGCCGAGTGGTTCGAGCTGATCCCGCAGCTGCGCAGCCTCGACATCATCAAGCTGCTGGGGGGAGAGCCCTTCGCCCGGCCAGACATGGCCGACATCATGGCCGAGGCCCGCAGGGTCATCGACCCCTACATCATGCAGCTCACCACCAACGGCACCGCCACCGACGCCATCGTAGAAGCCGTCCAGCGGGTGGGCTGGCCCGGCCTGCAGCTGCGGGTGTCCATCGATGGCCTCGAGGCCACCCACGACCGCCAGCGAGGGGTGGCCAGCAGCTTTGCCATGGCCACCAAGACCCTCGAGCTGCTGGCTCCCATGCAGGAACGACTGGGCTTCCACATGGGGATCAACTTCTCGGTCACCGATCGCAGCATCGGCGAAATCGACGAGATGAAGGCCCTGGCAGCATCGTTCGGGGCGGATCTGATCCCCGGGGTCAACGTCTCCCCATTCCTCGACGGCAGCACCTCCCCCGCAGAAAACCCACAGCACTTCGTGCTGCTGGACAACCCGCGCCGCGCCCTGGAGGCGCTGCAGGATCGCGAGCTTGGCACAAAGCTGCAGCTTCCCCGCATCGACCACGCCATGGGCCGTCTCATCACCGGCGACGTCTTCCGCCAGGAGATCCTCCAAGGCAGCCTGCGCTTCCGCTGCCGCGCTCTCAAGGACATCGTCTACATGCTCCCCGACGGCCGCATCATCGTCTGCGGCGTAGACCACTCCCCCATCGGAAACATCCGGGAGCAGCCGCTCTCGGACATCTGGAACAGCGCCACCGCCCAGGCGGGCAGAGCGCGTGTGGCCGCGTGTCCAGGTTGCCTCCAGGCCAGCATCCACATCCTGTCGCGGCTCTACGGTGGCTGCATCAGCCCTGCCTGCCAAGACCCTACGCGAACTTGACGAGAACCCCGGTTGCCGCCGCTCTAGCTGAGCTTGTAGTATTTGCGGGCCGCGCACATGCGGGTGGATGTGAACAAGTCCCTTCCCAGGTTCATCGAACTGGTCCTGGCTCCGCAGGAACGGAGCGGGTCAGACTCGGCCGAGATGCAGCGTCTTGCCATCGAGTCGCTGCGCGAGGCTCGACCGGGCATGCTCATCGACCACATCGAAGAGCCTACCCAGGGCGCGGGTCCCATCAAGTCGCAGCCCATGTTCATGCGCCTGCGCTCCCACGCCGAAGCCCGCACCTTCGATGAGCTGAGGGTCTTCGAGCTGGGTCGCCTGGTGCGGGTGGGCGATCCGGACTGGCACAGCAGCATGGTAGAGCTGGTCTACCAGGCCCGCGCCATCCTGGTGGACACCACCGGCCTGGTGGCCGATCCGGCCAACGATGGTGACGGACGGAGCGAGCGGCAGCGCGTCAAGCAGGCCCAGCGTTCATCTCGAAGCGCCACAACGGCCAGGCCCGCGGCCCCCGCCAGCCCCGGCGCACCGCCCCCTGCACGGCCCAGCACTTCCCCGATCTGGGGTGACAGTCCGCAGCAGGATCGCGCGCCCAGCATCGACCTCCCCAAGGCTCCTGGCCCCCGGGAGTTGGGCATCCCGGCGCCGACCCACATCGCCACCTCACCGAGCACCCCACCACCGCCACGCCGCGGAGTGCGCTTCTTCGCGCTGTGCGAGGGCCGCCTTTTCTGCCCGACCTGCGCTCAACCCATGACCATCCAGAGCATGGGCCACGACCGCCGGGTCTACTACACCTGCGCCAGCAAGCACCTGCACCCCGCCAGCGACAGCCAGCCCGAGGTCTTCTACCCGGTCGATGCTGTAGACGAAGGAGTCTGGACCCACTTCACCACGATGCTCCCGGACCCCCAGCACGCCCTGACGGTGCTGCGCGACGCCGAGGTCAAGGGGGCAGCGGTGGGCCAGAGCCGCAAGGCCCAGACCCAGGGCCGACTGGAGCGGCTCGAAAAGGACGAGCTCGAGGTGCTGTCCCTGCGCTCCGAGGATCGCATCTCCGAAGGCGCAGCTCGTCATCGGCTCGACGAGATCCGGGTCGAGCGACGCAAGCTCGAAAACGATCTCGGCAGCGACAGCGGCGACGACAACAAGCTCGACGTCATCTGCAGGGTGCTGCAGGACCTGGCCAACTACAAAGAGCGCAGCACCCAGGACCTCTGCCAGGCGGACTATGGGCTCCGGCGCCGGGTGGTCGAAGCCTGCATCCCTCCATCCGCAGCGTACGGGGTCTTCCCCCATCCCGACGGTATGCTCGAGATCCGCGACGTCCTACAGGAACACGACTTCACCCCGGGCCTCAAGGACCGCGCCCGCTCCCTGGGACGCTTCGCCGGTGGCCTCAAGGACCGCGTGGCCGCAGCGCGCCCCGATGCCAGCACGGGCTTGTCCGAGCGGCTCGCTGGCATCGCAGAGCGCCTGCCCTTCCGAAAACAACAGCAGGCCGCCGAGTCCACAGACCTGGGCAAGGCGTTGCAGGCCAGCGTGCACGAGCACCAGCCCGTGCAGCTGCAGTCGACCCCTCCCCGCCGGACCTCGTGGCCGGCCTACATCTTCCTGCTGGTGGCCGCGGGGATGGTCGCCATCCTCTTCCAGCCTGTGGCCCCCGACGCCCACGAGTACGAAGACCAGACCTCACTGCAGGGCCTCGATGAGCAGCTCAGCCAGCTACACGAGGTCCCCGGGGGATGGATTGGCATCACCCGCAGCGACTGGGCAGGTTCCACAGATCCGAAGGCCGCGGAAGACCTCTGCATGTCCATGGCCGGCCGCTTCGAGCTCGGGGTCGCCGAGACCATCACGCTGATGGTGCCCGGCGGCCTGCCCATCGCCGAGTGCCGCCCGCAGCGGCAGCCAGGTGCGGCCAACAGGGCCAGCAGCGAGGAAGGCTAGAAATACAGCGGGTACGGCTCTTCGAAGGTCCCGGGGCCACCGCTGTTCCAGGAGTAGATCCTGATGATGGCTACCTGTGCGTCGCCGTCGATGTCGCAGAAAGCCTGAGCCAAGAACCAGGAGTCATTGTCCTGGGTGTCGACCTTGTAGGAGCAACGCACCGCGCCGGTGGGTTCCCAGTTCAGCGTGTACCAGCTCGGCTCGGAGAGATCCCAGTACCGCGCATGCTTCGTCAGGGCCCCCGCGGGGTTGGGCGGCGCACGGATGAAGGCGTCGAACGCAGCTTCGTAAGCGTACTCTGCCGTGCGGATCCCGTCGAGACATACATAGGCCTCGGACTTCTTGGCCCGCAGCACGAACACCGAGTAGTTGGGCACCGCCACCGAGGCCAGGATGCCGATGATCGCCACGACGATCATCAGCTCGACCAGCGTGAAAGCACGCCTCGTCGCAGTCTTGCCCCAGGACGCGTGCTTCGCCAAGCTTCCCTCGCGGACGTCTCGAACAGGTGCACAGTATCTACGATGAGCGCCCCCGCCGCAAGGGGGACCTCGCTCGCCGGTGCGCGTTACAGTCCGACCGACCCCGACCCCATGGTGCGTTGTGCCACGATCATTCAGCGACGCCTTCGACCTCTCCCGGAGCCTCGCGACCGGCTTCGAGGCGCTGAAGGCGGCCCCGTGGCCACTGCTGTTGGGTGCGCTGTTGATGCAGTGCACCGAGAGCAGCGGCGGTAACAGCGGCGGCGGTGGTGGTGGCGGTGGCGGTGGCGGCGACTCCTGGGGCGAGTACGACAGCTGGGACAGCTACGACTGGCAGGGTCTGGGAGCACGCGCTGGCGATTTCGGCTCGAGTCTCACCGACTTTGGCGGCAGGATGGGTGCGGCCGAGGCCGGTCTGCTCGTCGGCATCATCCTGGCGGTGGTGGGGCTGGGCCTGTGCTGCGGCCTGGCGGTGCTAGCCTTCCGTGCCTGGCTACACGGCGGCTACCTGCGCCTGCACGAGGAAGTGCTACGCACGGGCCAAGGCGGCTTCGGCACCCTGTTCGGTGGCGCCGACGTCTTCCTATCCATGGTGGGCTTCAAAGTGGTCTCCGGCCTGATCAAGGCAGGCATATTCCTGCTGACTCTGACCCCTGGCCTGGTGCTGGCCGGGGTGGGCGTGTACCTGGACAACGCCGTGCTGATGGTGGTGGGTGGCCTCGTCGGCCTGCTGCTCACGGTACCCATCGCCTGGTATGTCGGGCTCGGGCTGTACTTCGGAAACCACGCGGTGGCCCTGGACAACGCGGGGGTCATGGGAGCACTGGAGCGCTCCTGGGATCTGGCCCGCGGCAACCGGCTGTGGCTGACCCTCTACCTGCTGGTCACCTGGGTGGTGTGGGTCGTGGGCATGTGCCTGTGCTGCGTCGGCATCATCGTCACTCGCGCCATCGTGGACGTAGCGCGCACCGAGGCCTACCTGTTGGCTACCCGAGACAGCGCCAGCTCCGACGAGCTGTGGACCCTCGGCGCCTAGGCACGAACACACGCCATGGGTCGCTTCAACGTCATCAAGGATCTCGTCGAGACCTTCCTGCAAGTCACCGGCATCCAGCTGCAAGCCTGGATGGCGCCTGTATTTTTCCTTGGTCTCGGCGTGTTGCTGTTCCCCGCGATCCGACGGGCCCACCGCACCGGCAAGGCCCGCAAACGCCTGCGTCTCATCCCGTACCGGCGCCTGGCCGAGCGCCAACGGCTCGAGGACGAGTCCCTGGCCCTGGTGAAAGGCAACCCCGCCGGGCAGCTCGCTGTGGCAGAGGAAGCGCTGCGCCTGGGCCGCAAGGCGCTGGCCACCAAAGCCCTCGAGGCCCTCGCAGCCAGTGGCAAGCACCGCGCCGAATGCCAGCGCCTGCAGCGCGAGCTCGAGCAGCCCGCGGGGCACTCGGCCCTCGAAGCGACCGCCGCCATCGAACACCTGGTGGAGGCCGGCTTGCTGGAAGAAGCCCGCCGCCGCAGAGAGCTCGCCCAACGCCGATGGCCCACGGTGGATAGCTGGCCTGAAATCCCCGACGCCCCCCCTGGGGATTGAACCCGGATGCCTTCATGAACGCCGTACTCCTCGCCGTGGTCGCCAGCCTCTTCTGGGGGGTTGGCACGGCCATGCAAAAACAGGGCATGGCCGCCTCGTTCCCGCGCATCACACTGCGGGGCCTGCTGAGCACCCTCCCCACGGTGCTACGCACCCTGCTGGTCAATCGAGCCTGGGTCCTGGGCCTGCTGGGGATGCTGGGGGGCATGGCCCTGTTCGGCATGGCCCTGGGCCGCGGCGACATCACCGTGGTCCAACCCGTGGTCTGCCTCACCGGCGTGGTGGCCGCCATCGTGGGTGTGGGCTTCCTGGGGGAACGGCTGGGGAAAGCCGAGTGGGCTGGCATCGGGCTGACGCTGCTGGGTGTGGTGTTGGTGAGCCTGGGAGGCGGTGGTCAGACCTCCACGCAGCCCGAAGGGCTCCCTCTGGCCATCTTCATGGTGGTGGTCACCGCCATGTCCCTGGCATCCCTGCTGCTCCGACGCTTGTCGCTGTCCACCGAGCTGACCCTCAGCCTCGCCGCCGGCTTGGTCTACGGCCTGGCCAACATGCTCGGCAAGGTGCTCACCCAGCGGGTGATCGACGATGTCGGCGGCGGCTTCGATCTGAACCGCATCGAGGTGTGGACCAGCCTGCTGACCGACTGGCCCATCTGGGTGATCCTCGCAGCCAACGTGCTGGCGGGGGTGTTCTACCAGACCGCCTTCGCCAACGGCCGTGCGTCGGTGGTGGCGCCTGTGGTCACCATCATCAGCAACGTGCTGCCCATCCTCGGCGCCGTGTTGCTGTTCGGTGAGCGCCCCCACCCCTGGCACGGCGCAGGCATCCTGGTCGTGGTGGCTGGAACCGCGCTGCTCGCCGTGCAGACCGCCGGCCAAGACCCCGCACCTTCCCCCCAACCATTGCCGGGCGAGGGTCCGGATCGATAGGCTGTCCGCATGAACGACCAACTCAACGAAAAACGCCGCTTCCGCGACGCCATGAACCAGCGCATCCTGTCCGGCGCCAGCAAGGACACCAAGCGCTTCTTCGCCCTGGACACCGCCGCCTACAGACAGGGCGCCTTGGATCCGATCACCAAGGAGCTCATGGGCCTGGTGGGATCGCTGGTGCTGCGCTGTGACGACTGCGTTTTCTACCACCTCGACCAGAGCGTCAGCCTCGGCGCCAGTCGGGAACAGGTAGAAGAGTCGATGCAGATCGGCCTGGTGATCGGGGGCTCCATCGTGATCCCCCACCTGCGCCAAGCCTGGGAAGCCCTGGACCTCCTCATCGCCGAGCGGGACGAACCCGCTGCGGAGCCCGAGTCATGAACACCCCGCGCATCGCCACCGCCGTCGTCCTCTGCGCCGGCCTGGCCACCGCCTGCGGCGGCCCCAAGAACCTGCGCCTGGCCATGGGCCCTGCCCTGGCCGAAGCACCCTCGAGCGTGGGCCTGGCCCAGCCGCTGCTGCTGCTGGAGCAGGAGCGCCTCGAGCCCATGGACGCCTTCCATCGCGGCTATCTCGTGGGCAACATCTGGTTCACGGGGGGCTATGAGCTGATGCCCGAAGAGGACAATCAGGTGCGCTCCGTGGGCGTTGAGATCAAGGAGGTCGAGCCCTACGCCACCCAGGTGCGCCAGGTGGTTGGAGACAGCTTCGCGCGCCTGCTGGGGGAGCACCAGATCGCCTGGCAGCCCATCGAGACCAGCGTGGAGCGCGCGGTGCGCCCGCCCCGACAGACCCCGCTGCGGGGCTCGGGTCCCTTCGACGGGCACGACAACCAGAACCTTCCCCGCTTCGAGCTCCAACCCCAGCCGCTGGACGTCGGTGAGCTGCCCGAGCTCCCTCCGGGCACCGCCACGGTGCTGGTGCCCACGGTGGTCCAGTACTACACCCACAACGGGGGCTGGTTCGTGGGGCAGAACATGGGCTGCTCCGCCGGCGCCCGGATGCGGGTGATCTGGTCGCTCCACGACGCCACCGATGGCCGGGTGCTCACCTGGGGCGACGTGGGCGTGCAGCACCAGCAGGAGTACTACTACTCCCCCAACAGCGCCGAGCTCCAGGACTACCA
>Ga0307987_1000623_pt1 | contig 20933 bp, 20 predicted proteins | sample EllFjometagen181_FD_203157 | JGI IMG/M metagenome (GOLD analysis project Ga0307987, IMG submission 203157) | Marine microbial communities from Ellis Fjord, Antarctic Ocean - #181 | ecosystem: Environmental > Aquatic > Marine > Unclassified | place: Southern Ocean | collected 2014-10-08 | reverse complement strand
CCCAGGGCGATGAGCTCGAGCGCATCGGCTACAAGGGCACGGTTCCCTGCGAAGCCTTCCCCGTGCAAGCCTACTACGAGCTGCACATCGAGCAGGGCCCCATGCTCGAGGCCAAGGGCATGATCATCGGCGCCCCCAAGGGCGTGCTCTGCCTGCACTGGTACGACATCCACCTGAAGGGGACCGCCAACCAGGTGGGCCCCACCCCCATGGAAGGCCGCAACGACGCCCTGGTGGCCGCCGCTGAGATGATCGTCAAGATCAATCAGCTGCCCGGCAGCATGGGCGGCAACATGGTGGCCACAGTGGGGGAGATCCACAACTACCCCAACTCCCGCAACATCATCCCCGACGGCGTGCACTTCACCATCGACATCCGCTCGTGGGACGACGACCACGCCCTGGCGTCCTTCGACAAGCTGCGCCCCGAGATGATGGAGATCGCCGAGCGCCATGGCACCCCCATCGAGATCGAAGAGACCTGGAAGGTGGTCAAGGCTCCCTTCGACCAGGACCTCTTCGAGCGGGTGTACGAGACGGGCGTGAAGCTGGGCTACCCCACCATGAAGTGGGTCAGCGGTGCCGGCCACGACGCCAGCTACATGAACCAGCTGATGCCCAGTGCCATGATCTTCGTGCCCAGCATCGGCGGCCGGTCCCATGTGGAGGTCGAAGAGACCAAGTGGGAAGACTGCGAAGCTGGCGTGAACGTGCTGCTGCACTGCCTGCTCGACAGCGCCAACGAGGGCTGAAGGGCTCAGGCGAGTGATCGCTGCAGCGAACCTGTCGCACGATGTGGCATGAATCCCATGTAGTGGGAGGTTCGATGGGGATGTGTTCTCGTTTCTTCGCGCTGATGGTCGGGCTGCTGGCGGTCGCGCCGAGCGCCCAGGCGGCCTTTTGGGATGTAAATCCCAAAGCTGGCTACACCGCTGGGGCGCACCTGGTGGTGGCGCTGGGTCCCATCGACGACGGCGGTAGGCTGGGCTTCGGTCTGGACGCGGGCCTGCAGCGCTTCTGGCACGAGGGGCCGTACTATTCGGACGTCTCAGACCACGTCGCGCCTCTGGCCACGGCCACGGCCCGCCTGGCCTGGGTTCGCCGGGCGGCCCATGTGGAGATCATCGCCTCCGCGGGCGCCATGTACCCACTGTCGGTGGGTGACGGTGGCTTCATGCCTGCCGCGGGGCTGCAGGGTGGGCTGGGGCTGGGCTTGGCCAGCGATGGATCAGCGGGCTTGATCCTGAGTGGCAACGCGCTGGCGCCCTACACCGAGCTGCGGCTGCAGACCATGCGCTGGGACGGCGGCTGGCACGCCACCCGGCTTTCGTTGGGGCCCATGCTCGAGGTGAACTGTTGCAGCATACTCCTTTGAGCACAGCCCTCGTACTCACGGCGCTGGCATTGCCCCGTACCGCCACCGCGGGCTTCCCCGGGGTCCATGTGGCCGAGTCCCTGGTGGTCGGCGCCAACCTGACGGTGGCCCTGGGGGCTGAGCAGGCCGGGCTCGGCTGGGGCGTGGACTTCGGCTGGCAGCGGCAGTGGTACACCCAGCAGGGTGAATACCTGGGCGAGGTCTACCACGTCTGGCCCGACGCTCATATCGCTCCGAACCTCGGCGTGATGGCCCACCTCAGCCGTGTCGGCGGGGCCTGGCAGGCGAGCGTCGACGCTCGCGGGGGTGTCACCAAGCCCCTGCGCGTGGGCCTCCAAGGGGGCTGGTGGCCCGGTGCTAGCGTCGCCGCCGAGGTGGGCTACCTGATCTCCACCGCGGGCTACGCGGGCCTCGACCTGCAGGGGGTCGTCGAGGCCACCTGGCTGCAGGCCCGATTTGGGCAGGCCCTCACCCTGGACGGCTGGCGAGCTCGCCGAATCCACCTAGGTGCCTTTGCGCCAATCCAACAGCCCCGGCTCTGGCCCGAGAGCGAGAACGTGGGCTGGCACCCACCCGAGTGAGCCGCCGCGGTCAGTCCCCGGGCACCACGAAGCTGCTGCCCGCGGGCATGCCCCGGGCCACGTCCTCACCATCCACCATGATGCCGTAGAAGTCCTGGGGCATGGACTCGGCTTGGGCGCCGTAGACCACCTGGTCCTGCAGGTGGATGTGCAGGTGGGATTCGGTGGTGTTGCCGCTGTTGCCCACGTTGCCGATGTGCTGGCCCCGCTCCACGGTGTCGCCGGTGGCCACCAGCACCGAGCCGTTCTGCATGTGAGCCATGAGCAGGTACTCGCCGGGGGCCACCTCGATCGTGACGTGGTTACCCTCGAGGGCCGGTGGGTCCTTCTCGCCCGGGGGCATGTCGGGGTTGCCGTCCTCGGCCTCGGCCACCGTGCCCGCGGCGGGGGCGTACAGGGGCTGGCCGAAGATCCAGTAGTCCTCGTTGGCCTCGCAGGGCTCGGCGCAGGTGCCGCCCTGCTGCCACATGATGAAGTCGTACGCGTAGGCGTTGGGCGCGTAGTACGTGTGGTAGTTGTGCAGCTCGTCCCGGCCGCCCCAGGCGGTGTACACCAGGCAGCCCAGGGGGAAGGCGAACTCCACGGAGCTGTCGTAGTCTGGGTAGGGCTCGGGGAGATCCGAGGCCTGGTTGATGGACAGGGCCGAGAGCTGGCCCTCGGCATCGAAGCCCCAGGTGATGGCCAGCACGATGCCCTGCCAGTCCCAGGTGCTGGCGTCGTACATGCCCCGGCCCACGCCCATGGAGCGTCGGCCGATGAGTTGGTCCACGGGGGCGGTTTCGAAGACCTGGTCGTAGATGCTCTCGAGATCGGCCTTGGACACCAAGGCCTGGACGTCAGGTGAGCACATGGTCCAGATGGCGTCGATGTCGCCAGCGTGGAACAGGTCCATGACCGAGTCACCCAGGGCGAAGGTGGCAGCCTCGAGGGCCAGGTAGTCGGCAGAGACCTGATCGTAGCTGGACGGCAGGCCGGCCTCGGCGCAGACATCCACCGTGGGCTGGGTGTCGGCGGTGTCGTCGGTGGGGGTGCAGGCTGCGAGGGCGAGCAGGGCGAGGGGGAGGTGTTGCATTGCGCGCTCGGGATTGGGTTCTGCGATGCTTCTATCGCAAAGCCCACAACAAGAAAGGGGCCCCGAAGGGCCCCCGTCGTTTCGAGCGGTGCGGAGACTACATGTCGTCTTCGGCCAGGACCACCAGGCCGTCCTGCCAACCCAGGGTGATCTCGTCGTTCTTGTCGGGGATCAGGGTGATGCCGAAGTTGGCGTCCTTGTCGTTCTCGAAGGCCTTGTGCTTCACGCCGATACAGATCTCCGTGTCGCGCCCGCGGACGCAGGCCATCAGGTCGGCGAACTTGCAGGTCATGGGCAGCTTGTCGAAGTACAGCCATGCGGGCTTGACGTAGATTTCGGAGCCGTCTTCTTGGAACAGGTCGTCGTACACCGCGATGATGTCGGGCTCGTTGGCCAGCTGGGCGAAGATCATCGAGACCATGCGGTTCGAGATGATGAAGTCGTTGACGCCGGCCCGGGTGATGAGCTCCTGGTTCGAGCTGTCCAAGACTTCCGTGATGATCTTGGACTCGACCTTCTTGCCGGCGACTTGGGCTTCCCGCTGCAGCTTGCGGAGGTGCAGCAGCACGATGATGGTCTCGGAGTCTACGCGTTCGGGGGTGGATTCCTCGTCTGGCTTCTGGGGCAGGATGATGATGACGTTGTAGGAGAAGGGGTCGATGCTCGACAGGTCATCGACGTCCAGGGGGTCCTTGTCGATGTGGGTGCAGCCGGCGTTCTCGAGTTCCCCGTTGAGCTCATCGAGGGCTTCTTGGACACCGGGACCGGGGCTCTTGATCATCACATGGGCTTCGGAGCCTTCGAGCACGTACTCGCTGTACTCGCTGATGAGGATGGGAGCCTTCTCGGACCAACCCAGCAGCAGCATACGTTCCTTGCTGGGGTCGATGCGGGCGTCGCGGATGGCCAGCTCGTTGGGCTTGGCCACCGGCTGGGGCCGGTAGTCGATGGTGGAGTCGTCGTCGGCCACGATGAGGATCTCGTCGTCGGCCTTCATGACGTAGTCGGGGTCGGTGCGCAGCTCGAGGACCCCGCCGGGGCGACGCACACCCATGGGCACGCCGTCGGGGAAGTGGAACTGCAGCTCGCCGAAGGTCTTCCCGTCCCACTTGGCGTCGTTGTAGTAGTACAGCTCGCAGCCCCAGAACGAGAGCAGCTCGGCGTAGACCACGGACAGGCCGCTGGTGCGGGAGGTCTGGATCATGATCTTGGCGAGGATCTCCTCGGCGTCGATCACGGAGATGCGGTCGGGGGCGATGTCCTTGACCACGGCGCGGTTCCTGGGGTCGAAGACCTCGGCCACGATGTTGATCTCGGAGTCTTCGCCGACGTGGGCCACCATGGCCAGGACGGTCTTGATGACCTTGGCGTCGCTGGTGAGCTGATCGGACTTGGAAGCGCCAGCGCCGCAGGTGGCCAGCACGATGGCGCTGTCGGCTTTTTCGGCCGCGACCTTGCCCAGGGCCCGCAGGGACGAGGTGGAGCCCGACCGGGTGACCAGGCGCAGGTTGCGGCGGTCGGTCCACTGGATCCGCAGGAACTCGTCCATCTCGATCTTCTCTTCTTCGGACAGCACCACGGCCACTGGGTCCTTCTCGGACTCGTTGGCCTCGACCAGCTCGTTGAGGATCTCCGACACGCGGGGGCCCCAGCCGATGATCAAGGTGTGGCCTTCTTCCAGCACCTTCGAGTGACCCTTCTTGAGGGTGTCGATGGCCTGGTCCAGGGCGGTGGTGAGGAAGGCGATGAGCGCTGAGAAGATGACCACGCCGGTCATGCCCGCGAGGATGGCGCTGATCTTGTACAGCTGGGTGCCGGACTCGTTGTCCTGGGCCATGTTGCCCGGGTCGGTCAGCTGCAGCCAGGTGAGCCAGATGCCGTAGAAGAAGTCCTTGACCACGTCCATGAAGGTGACGCCGTCGCCCATGGCGAACTCGATCACCACGTCGAAGCCCAGGAACACCCAGCGCAGGATGCTGATGAGGATCAAAGAGATGAAGAAGGCGACGGTCAGGGCGATGAAGAGCGCACCGCTGCCCTTGGACAGGAAGGTGTCGGTCTTGTACCGCAGCTTGTCGCGCATGGAAGCTTTGCCGGCCATTGGGGCTCCTTGCATGGAAGTGTCGAGTTGAAATGAGGCGTTCGAGGACATGCTGCCTAACCCACGGTTCTGGAAACGGACCCGACGGTGGGGGTCATCGTGGGGTCAAGCTCGAGTCCCAGTGAGTTAGGCGGGCTTCGGAGGTTTCCTTGTCCCGCCCACGCCGAGACCTGAGCTTGGATGCCCTGCGGCTGCTGGCTGTGGTGCTGATGGTCTGCGCCCACACCGCGCGGCTCACCGCCACCAGCGCGCGCCCGTGGTGGGGCGAGCCCAGCTTGGTGCTCGAGCCCCTCTGTCAGGCTCTCTTCGTGGGCCTGGTGGGGGTGAGCCTGGCCCTGAGCTGGGAAGCTGCTCAGGGCCGGGGCGGGGCCGCCTGGCCGTGGCTGCGGGCCCACCTGCGCAGGGCAGGGGAGTTGATGGGGCTGAGCGTGTTGTTCTTTCTGCTCGAGCGCGGGCCCACCTGGCCGCACCTACTGCTCAGCACCGGCATCCTGTTCATCATCGCTGCCGCCATCGTGATCTTCGCCCCCATCGTGCCCCGGCGGGGAGCGCTGGCGTGGTCCGCGGTGCTCACCTTCGGGCTGTGGTCCGTGGCGATGGTCATGGACCACCGGGAGATCTGGGTGCTGGGCTTCAACGCGGGCAATGGTCCGCTGCTCCCCACGGCCATCCACGCCGGCTTCGGGCTCACCGCTGTGCTCTGCTGGCGACGCTTCGGATGGAAGGGAGCCGCGGGGGTGCTGGCCGTGGCTGCGTTGGCCGCGGCCGCGGTGCTCGGTGTCGCGGGCTCGTTCGTGGCGGCGCTGGACTCCGACTGGGGCCGCACCAGCCACATCCTGACCTTCCGGGGCAGCGGTCACGGACTTCAGAACGCTTGGGCAATGATCCAGGGTGAAGATCTCCGCAACATGCGGGCGAGCTTCTTCAACCCCAAGCCCCGCATGATCCCCATCGTGGCGGCCATGGTGGCCTGGCTCTATCTGCTGTTGGCGCTGGCTCGTCCCCTGCTGGCCCGCGTCTCCACCTGGGGTCTGGCCATGGGGCGCTATGCCCTGGGTGTCTATGTGCTGCACCTGGTGCTCGTGGCCCTGCCGGTGGTGGTGGCCGGGCGGATGCAGGCCTTCCGGGAACCCTGGCAGAGCAGCGGCTACCTGCTGCTCACGCTGGCCTTGTGCCAGGCCTACGCCATGGCGCGCACCCTGCAGCATCGTCGCCGTCGGGGAGCCGCCCATGGCCGCTGAACCGTTCCCCAAGGATCGGGCCGGCCAGCGGGCCTTCCCCATCATCCTGGTCAGCGTGGCGATGCTGGCCATGCTCTTCAACAATCAGCGGGGCATGCGCGGCCCTCCCATGGTGTGGGCCACCTGGACCGTGCTGATCTTCGGTTGCCTGCCCATGGCCACGGGCATGGTGCTGGACGGCTGGCGACGGGCCAGGGCTCGTGCCTATGGCCTCACAGCGCTGGTGGTGGTCTTGGCGCCCCTGGTCACTGTGGCCTGGGTGCCCGAAGGCATGGCGTGGATGAAGCAACACCCCCGGCTGTTGCTGCTGGCGGCGGCCATCAGCGGCGGCTTGCTGCTGCTGGGGGTCGTACACGGACGGGTGGACCTGCGCCGCTGGGGCGTGGGCCTGGGGGACTGGCGCTGGTGGCTGCCCCGTACGGGGGTGGCTGTGCTGGGCGCCTTCGCCCTGGTGGCCGTGTGGTTCGCCGTGGACCCCGCCATGCGGGGCTACTACCCCAGCGATCCCAGCGCGCGGGAGAGCATCCCCGGCTTGCTCGTCTACTGCGCTATCCTCGGTTTCTACATGGTGGGCTGGGAGAGCTTTTGGCGTGGCAGCTTGCTGTTCGGGCTGGCCCGCTGCTGGGGCCCCCTGGCGGCCATCCTCTTTGGTGGCTTGCCCTTCTTCCTGCTCCACCGCGGCAAGCCCGAGACCGAGATGGTGGGCAGCTTCGTGGTGGGCTGCCTGCTGTCCTGGTTCTGCTACCGGGGCCGCAGCCTGTGGCCCGGGGTGATCCTGCACGCGGTGCTGAACCTCAGTGTCCAGGTGGCGGGGTACGCGATGATGTGACGGGGCTCAGGCCCGGGTCAACCACGCTCGCAGCTCCCCGAAGAACGGCTCCCTGGCCCGGCGTTCCCGCCAGGGGTCGTGTCCGCAGCCCCCCAGCTCCCGGTACTCGAGCTGGGGCAGGTGAGGGAGCAGCGAGTCGCGGATCATGGGGCCCGGGTGGGGGTCGAAGCGGCCGTGGAGCATCAGTAGGGGGCAGCGGATCGCCGTGAAGGCCGCGGGGTAGAGACCCTGCTCCTGGCAGCGGATCATGTCCCGCCAGCTCTCGCCGTGGCCCCGGTGGTCGCCACGAATGGCCGGGGCGTCGGGAACCGGGGGCAGGGGGTCCCAGGTGTACAGGGGCGCGATGAGGGCGCCGCTATCGGTCAGGGCGTCGTCGGGATCGGCGCACAGCTGCATGGCCGCCAGCCCGGCAGCGATGGCTGCGGTCATGCGCCGGTCGATGGTGCCCATGAGCGCCGAGCGCGCGACGGGGTCGAACGTGCCGCAGCCCACCAGGGCGATGGCACGGGCGTGCTCGGGGTGGGCAGCGCCGAAGGCCAGGGCCAGCATGGCGCCCCAGGAGTGACCCACGATGGCCGGGCGCTCGCCGGGAAGCTCTGCGTCGATGAGGGCTCGCAGGTCTTCGACGTGGCGGGCCACGGTGAGGGGGCGGTGGTCGGCCCTGCGCTGGAAGGGCTCGAGTACTCGGAAGCTGGTGCCGAGGCCCCGGGCCAGACCCCAGGCGCTTCCGGGGGCGCCGGGACCGCCGTGCAGGACCACCACGGGGGTGCCGTGGGTACCGTGGGTGCGAAAGGACAGCATGGCTGTGGACTAGCCGCGCCGTGGTGCCTTTGCCAGCGATGGTGAGCTTGCTATGGGACGAACATCCCTTGCTTGGAGCTCCCATGTCTCGCCTCCTGCTCCCCATGCTGGCCCTGGCCGTCGCCTGCTCCTGTCCCTCCGACAAGGCCGACCCTGTCGCCACCGACGCCGCGAAGCTCCCGCCGCCGCCGCCGCCGGTCCCGGTGGAGCGCATCCGGGGCATGGTGCACGCCGAGGGTGAACATCTCTACCTGACCGTCTGCGGCGCCGAGCAGCCCTCGAAGGTGCTGGGTAGCGCGGTGGCCGAGCTCCGGGAAACCCTCGAGGCCGTCGAGTACAACCCCGAAGGCCCCGCCGTGCCGGTGGAGGTCGTCGGCGCCACCCGCGAACAGCCCGGTGGCGGCGGTATGGTGTCGGTGGAGAACGTGGCCATGGCCCTGCCTCCGGGTGGCTCCGGGTTGTGCGATCTCGACAGCAGCTACCAGTACCGGGCCGGGGGCAACGAGCCCTTCTGGAGCATCTCGTTGGTGGGCACCACGCTGGTCTTCGCATCTCCGGAGCTGGACAGCCCCCTCGAGTTCCCCGCCATCGCTGCCCGGGTGCCCGGCCGAACCGGCCCCATGTGGCGCGGCGAGTTGGAAGCGCGCGTGCTCGAGCTTCAGCTGACCCCCGAGCGCTGCTACGACGACATGTCCGGTGCCGCCTACCCCTTCACGGCCACCGCCATCCTGGACGGTGCCACCTTGACGGGCTGTGGTCACCAGGGATGGGATGCGGCCCTCTAGCGGCTGGCCCAGCGGGGGCGCACGAGGATAGGGAGCGCCGCCCCCAGACCCTCCGCGCCTCATGCGCCAGGCCCGCCGTCATGAAGCACAAGCGCAACTTCAGCATCATCGCCCACATCGACCATGGGAAGTCCACTCTGGCCGATCGGTTGATCCAGAGCGCCGATCTGGTCTCCGAGCGCAAGTTCCAGAACCAGATGCTCGATACCATGGACATCGAGCGTGAGCGGGGCATCACCATCAAGAGCAACACCGTCACCTTGCCCTATGTGGCCAAAGACGGCGTGACCTACGAGCTCAACCTCATCGACACCCCCGGGCACGTGGACTTCAGCTACGAGGTCAGCCGTGCGCTGGCGTCCTGCGAGGGCGTGCTGCTGCTGGTGGACGCGGCCCAGGGGGTCGAAGCCCAGACCCTGGCCAACCTCTACCTGGCCATGGAGCACGAGCTCGAGATCGTGCCGGTGGTCAACAAGATCGATCTTCCTGCCGCCGATATCGATGGCTGCAAGCTGCAGATCGACACCGAGCTGGGCCTTCCGGGCGACGACGCCGTGTGCTGCTCTGCGAAGACCGGCGAGGGCGTGCCGGACATCCTCGAGGCCATCATCACCCGCATACCGCCTCCCAGCGGTGACACCTCCAAGCGGCTCAAGGCGCTCATTTTCGATGCCCACTACGACGCCTACCGCGGTGTCATCATCGCCGTGCGGGTCATGGATGGCGGCCTGCAGAAGGGCGACGAGCTGCGCTTCATGCAGGGTGGAACGGTGCACAAGGTCGAAGAGGTCGGCCGCTTCCGGCCCGAGCGTACTGCCTGCGATCGCCTCGAGGCCGGGGACGTGGGCTACGTCATCGCCGGGGTCAAGACGGTGGCCAAGGTGCGCGTGGGCGACACCATCACCCACGAAGGCTGGCAAGCCACCGACGTCATCCCCGGCTTCGAGGAAGCCCTGCCCGTGGTGTTCTCCTCGGTCTATCCGGTGTCGTCGGACGACTTCGTCGATCTGGCCGACGCCCTCGAGAAGTACGAACTCAACGATGCCGCCCTAGTCTACGAGAAGGACAGCTCCGCGGCCCTGGGCCTGGGCTTCCGCTGTGGATTTTTGGGCCTGCTGCACCTCGAGATCTTCCAGGAGCGCCTCGAGCGGGAGTTCGACCAGTCCCTGGTCATGACCGCCCCCAGTGTGCGGTACCAGATCCGGCTGTCCAACGGCACCGAGCTGATGATCGACAACCCCCACTACTTCCCAGATCCAGCCGCCATCGAATCTGTCGCTGAGCCGTTCATCAAGGCCAGCCTCATGTTCCCCGAGCGGTACATGGGCGCGGTCACCAAGCTCTGCCTCGAGCGGCGCGGCGAGAACACCCGCTACACGTACCCGGTGCCTGGCCGCATCGAGTTTACGGTCGAGCTGCCCCTGGCCGAGGTGATCTACGACTTCTACGACCGCCTCAAGACCCGCACCCAGGGCTACGGCTCGTTCGACTACTCGTTCCACGAGTACCGCAAGGCCGACGTGGTCAAGGTGGACATCCTGGTCAACGGTGACCGTGTCGACGCCCTGTCCTTGATCGTGCACCGGGACAAGGCCCGTGCTCGCGCGGTGAACATCTGCGACCGCCTCAAGGAAGAGCTCCCCCGCCAGCAGTTCAAGGTGGCTATCCAGGGCGCCATCGGTGGCAAGATTATCGCTCGCGCCACCATCGGCGCCCTGCGCAAGGACGTCACCGCCAAGTGCTACGGCGGCGATATCTCTCGCAAGCGCAAGCTGTTGGAGAAGCAGACCAAGGGCAAGAAGCGCATGAAGATGGTAGGCAATATCGCGATCCCCCAGCGGGCCTTCGTGGCGGTGCTCAAGAGCAGCGACGACTAGCCCGTAGCCTCTACTGCGCACGCCATGTTCGATCTGGACCTCGACGACCGCACCGAGCCCCCCGGCCTGTACGTCCATGTGCCGTTCTGCGTGTCACGCTGCGGATACTGCAACTTCATCTCGAGCACCAGGCTCGAGCTGCGGGATGCCTTCCTGCAGGGCCTCGAGCGAGAGGTCGCCCTGCGGGCGCGCACATGGGACGGCTTCGACACCCTGTATCTGGGGGGTGGTACGCCCTCGGCGCTGGGTGTGGAGCGGCTGGTGAAGCTGGTTCGTAGCCTGGGTCCTTTAGGAGTTCTGCCCGATGCCAGCTGGACCCTCGAGGTCAACCCCGACGACTGCAGCCGGGAGCTGCTGTGGGGGGCCAGGGTGGCCGGCTTCCAGCGGGTCTCCATCGGCGCACAGTCCTTCGACGATCGCGCCTTGCGCTTCATGGGGCGCCGCCACGGGGTCGAGGCCATCGAACAGGCGGTGCTGTGGGCCCGCGAGGTGGGCTTTCGGGAGGTCTCCCTGGACCTCATCTACGCCTTGCCTTCTCAGAGCCTGGGCCACTGGCAGCGCCAGCTCGAGGCGGCTCTGAGGCTGCAGCCCGATCACCTGAGCTGCTACGAGCTCATCGTTGAACCCGACACCCCTCTGGCCAAAGCGGTGAACCAGGACAAGGTCCAGATGCCCGATGACGAGCAGCGGCGCGCGCTCTTCCTGGCCGGGGCCGAGCGGCTCGAGGGGCTGGGATGGGTCCACTACGAGGTGTGCAGCTTCGCGCGGACCCCAGCGCATCGCTCCCGTCACAACCTCAAGTATTGGACCCACACGCCCTACCTGGGACTCGGGCCGGGGGCCCACAGCTTCGACGGGTTCTTCCGCTGGTGGAACCACGGCTCCATCCCTCGCTGGGCCAAGAACCTGGCGGACGGGGAAGCACCCCTCGAGGCTCAGGAGACCCTCGACGCCGAGGCCATGCGGCTGGAGCGCCTGGCCTTGGGCTTCCGCCAGTCCGGCGGTGTCCCTGTGAAGGACCTCCAGGGACCCCCGGTGCAGCTGCGGGCGGCCATCGAGGACGGTCTGCTGGTTCGGCAGGGAGACCGAGTGATCCCCACGCGTCTGGGCTTTTTGGTGGCCGACGGTCTCGCGCTGCGTTTCGCCTGAGCCCTCACCGCTGCGAGCCGCCCTACAGAAATTCCGGGGCGGGGTGGGCGCTGGGATGGTGGTGGTCAGGTTGCTATAGCCTTGGGCGCATGACCCCTGCGCTCCGCTGTGGAGTACCTATGTTCGCGTACATCGATGCTGAAATCCGACGCAAGCTCGAGAACGACCACCGCCTGGTCACCATTGACCAACACGGTCAGCAGCTCGATGAGCCCACCGGCGGACCCGCTATCTCCTTGCTCGGTCCCATCCCCATGCCGCGCCTGGTGGGCGGGGTCGAACATCTGTTCCACTGGTACGCCTTCGTTCGCCGCACCCAACTCCAGCAGGTGCTGTCGGTGGCATCTCACGCCCACGGTGGCGCCGAGGAGTGCTTCCGCGAGCTGATCCAGGCCAACATGTCGGTCAACTCCGTCATCGCCAGCCCTGGCTTCCTCGAGGCCGAGAATCCCTTGGTGCGGGTGCACTCCTGCTGCATGACCGGCGACATCTTCGGCTCCATGCGCTGCGAGTGCGGTCCGCAGCTCGACACGGCCTTCGAGCGCATCATCGACGAAGGCGGCGGCGCGGTGGTCTACATGTCCGGCCACGAAGGCCGCGGCATCGGTCTGTGGGCCAAGGCTATCACCTACCTGCTGCAGGATGACGGCCAGGACACCTACCAGGCCAACCGGTCCTTGGGTCTCCCCGAGGACTCCCGGGACTTCACCGACGCCGCGGTGGTGCTGCGCCACCTGCTGGGCGGCCGCCCCGTGCGTCTGCTGTCCAACAACCCCATCAAGCGCGAGCAGCTCGAAGGCAACGGTCAGCCCGTGGCCGAGATGGTGCACTTCACCACCGGCGTGTGCGACCACAACCTGCGCTACATGCGCTCCAAGCGCAGCAAGGGCCACATGTTGCCTCAGGATCTGTAGGGCGGACTCAGGGTGCCGGGGTGCCGTTGAGGCCCTTGTCCATGCGCTTGGCGAGCAGATCGTAGAGATCCAGCAGGGCCCGCTCGTGCTCCGGGGGGCCCCACTTGCCCAGGGCGGCGGCTACGGCTTCGATGGTGCAGCGTGCCTCTGGGGATGGGCTCTTGCGGAGGCGCCTGACCGGCGGCGGCGCCGGGGGTAGCTCGAGGCGGGGCAAGGTGGCCAGGCCGGGCACCCTGCGGACGATGCGGCGGGCCTGTGACCAGGTCCCGTCGGGCACGACCAACACCTCGGGGCGGCCACCGGTCCACAAGGGGACGTCGTCGTCCCGGCGGGGGTAGAGCAGGCAGACGCCGGGGCCCGTGGGTACATCGCCCGGTTCGAGGCGGTGATCCCGGTGCCCGTGCTCCATGATCTCGCAGCCTTCGAGGGCCAGCGCCACCAGCCGGCCCGTGTTGGTGGTGCGCCAGGACTCGTTGCGGTGCCGCACCACCACCACCTGGCAGCAGGGGGTGAGGCTCGGGATCCATGGGCAGATGCAGAGGGCGTGGGGAAGGAAGCAGCGCTCGCAGTGGCGCTGGTGTGCACGCGGTGGGGGGGGACGAACCATGGGCGCAGCCTACTATGTGGCGAGCATGGCGGCGACTCGCGCCGGGTAGCCCTCGAGGATTGAGCGGGCCGCGTCCTGATCCAGTCCGATCACACTCCGCTGATAGCAAGTAGCCGGGTGGCGGGAGGGTCAGCGAGCCGTGTCGGAGCGGTCCTGGCGCAGCAGGTACAGGACGGGGCTCTGTTGGGTGTCCTGATTCATCAGCACGAAGCTGCGCCACTGCAGTATGTCCTGGAGTTGGGGCTCCAGCTGGTCTACACGGTCGATGCGGGGTGCCGTGTGGCTCCCCGGGGGCAGGAAGTGGCGGATCAGCAGAAAGTCACAGGGGGCCATCACCGGGTTGTTGCGGATGCGTGTGTCGGGCAACAAGGGCTCGAGGGCCAACTCGAGGGCTGCGGTCTCGTGCATGGGCATGATGCAGAGTACGGTTCCCTCTTCGGCCTGGATGAAGCGGCGCTGGGACTTGGTGATGCGTAGCTCCCGCTCGTAGGGAGCGTCCTGGCGGTAGCCCAGCACTGGCAGGTTCACGGTCTGGAACGCGGGATCGTAGTCGACGGGTCGGGGAGGGGACCCGGTGGTGGGGGTGAGGGAGCTGCCCTGCCAGCTCCACCAGGCGGTCGCCAGCACCAGCAGCATGGCGGGGATCCGCAGCCAGCGCCAGGGGATACGGGCCAAGCCCAGGGCCGTCACCAGCGGGATCACGGGGTAGATGACCGCCAGGTAGTAGGAATTTTTCTTGGCGATGATGCTGAGGCCCAGCAGCGGGAGCAGCAGCCAGCCCAACAGCTCTGCGCGGGCGGTGCCATAGCGGGCGTACAGCGCGGCGCCCGTGAACGCGGCGATGCACAGCACGGGACCCATGGCGTCACGCCACAGAAAGCGCAGGTAGCCCAGCAGGGCCTGGGGGCTCTTGGGGTCCAGCGCCTGACCGTACTGCTCGGCCATGGTCTCGTCCACGTAGTAGCTCAGCTCCAGGCGCTGCACGACCAGCAGCCAGGTCCCCGCCGCCAGCACCGCTGCCACGGCCAAGCTGCCCCCCAGCACCCGTCTGCGCCCCAGGAGGGGGCCGGGTGTGGGCCCACGGTTCAGCGCCAGCCCCCTGACGGCCACAGCGACGGCCATGCTGCCCGCGGCCACCAGGAACAGCAGATTGTCCGTCAGCCAGACGCTGTAGGCCATGCCCACCATCACGCACAGGGTGAAGCCAACGGTGGGAAGCCAGCGGGTGAAGCTGCGGGAGCGCACCAGGCAGGCGGCGCTGCTCACCAGGATGAGCATGTGGGGCAGCTGCGCGGCCCAGCGATGCGCCAGGGTGCCCGTGTCGGGCGCCAGGGGGAGAAGCAGCGCGGCCAGCACCCCGGCCCAGGGGCTGCCCAGCCAGCGCGCGATGTCGAACAAGAGCAGCTGGGCGATCACCAGCAGCACCAGGATGGTGATCAGCAACGCGTCGGGGTTGGCGCCGAACAACGCCCGGCCCGTCAGCCCGGTGAATGAGAACAGGTCCGGCGGGATGGTGCTGGTGAGGTAGCTCGACAGCTTCCCCAGCTCGATGCGCTCGAGCATCTGGGTCATGGGCCAGGAACCGTAGGGAAACACGCCCTCGCCGACGCTTTGGTCCAGGCGGATCCAGCGCAGCCCCACCCAGACCTGCAGCGCCAGGCCCAGGGCGAGCGCAGCGTAGGGCGCCGCGACCAGGCCGCGCTGTGCGAGCCCGCCACTCGGCTGGGGGCCGTCGGTGGCGGGGGCTGCCACGGGATGGGTGCTGGCTGCTGGCATCGAGATGTTTCCTGGGAACCGGGCCTATCCCCAGCTGCTAGGCGCTTCCACTTTCCCCCACGCGGTGGAGGGGCTAGGTAGAGGCTCCGGTCGAGCTGCCCTGGAGCGATGATGCCTCTGTACGACTATCGATGCACCGCCTGCGGGCAGGAGTTCGAGCACCTCCAGAGCATCAGCGAGCCCGATCCCGAGCGCTCGGAGTGCTGCGAGGCTCCGGTGGTGCGCGCCATGAGCGTGCCCGCGGATCACCGGGGGCGCTTCCAGGCCCCCGGCTGCACCAGCTGCATGGAAGGCGACACCCCTCGCGCCACGCCCCCCTGTGCCGCTGGTGGGTCTTGCAACCTGGCTTAGGAGCGTGGGCCCTGCTGCCGCCCCTCGGCTGCGTCCCGGGGCCCGACACCGGGTCCGTTACATTTTCCGACTGGTGTGGACCTCAGCGCCGATACCCTGGTGTACTGGGCCCCCCAGCAGCCTGCCAAGGCCTCCGCTGCGGTCCCCATCCAGCGCCCCGACGCCGGCTTCACGGTGTTGCGTAGTCGCTGGCAGCGCGACGGCGCCTATGCGCTGCTGCAGCACGAGCAGGGCGTGGCCAGGATCGGGGGCGTGGGGCGCGAACACCCCGACGCTCTGGTGTTTCTGTGGGCTGCCCGCGGCCACTGCCTGCTGCTGGACAGCGGCTATGGCTACTACGAGGTCCACGAGGCCGTGAACCAGCCCGAGGCCCACAACGGTGTGCTCATCGACGGCGAGGGCAGCTGGCATGTGGACGCCTTCGCCGAAGACGCCGGCATGGGGGATGACCTGCAGTGGGCCACCGCCACCACCAGCTTCGGCGGGGTGGACTGGCAGCGCAGCGTGGTGTTGCTGGGCGAGAGCGCTCTGTTGGTGGTGGACCGGCTCGAGCCCAACGACGGCCAAGCCCACGACTACACCCTGGTGCTGCACGGCCCCAGCATGGACTTCGCCATGGAAGCCGGGCTGGTCCGTTGGGGTGCCGGTGAGCTCGAGCTGCAGCTCACCATGTTGGGGGCTCCCACGGGGCAGTGGTCCCCTCGTGCGGCCCAGCACGGCTTCACTCGAACCCTCGAGGACCACACCGCCTTGGACGTGACGGTCCCCGACAGCGGGGCGATCACGCTGGTGACCCTCGCCCTCGCGGTGCGCGATGGCGACGACGCCATCGTCTCGGACGACGCATCAGCGCGCTGGAGCCAGGGGAGCGTGACCGCCGATGGAAGGCTCGACTGGCGTGGGGAGAGCTGGAGCTTCTGAGCCGCGCTGGGGCCTTCAGGCCGACAGGCTGCGCTGCAGCCCGGTGAGGAAGCAGATGAGGGTCCCGTCGCTGCAGGCCTGGAGGTGCTTGTTGCCGGGAGCCCGGAACAGGGCGCCGAGCTGGTTGCGGCCCAGGTGCATCCCCGCGCTCTCGAAGATGGCCAGCATCTGCTTGTCGTGCAGGTTCAAGGCGATGCGGAGCTTCTTGAGCACCAGGTTGTTGTTCAGGCGCGCGGGGGCGGGGGGCGCACCGTCGCGGGGGCCCCTGCGGGTGACGATCAGCCCATCCAGCAGCGCCATCAGGGTGGGGCCGTCGCAGGGGATGTGAGCCTCGGCGTCGGGATCGAGCATCAACCCAGCGGGGGCCGGGAAACGATCGGCCAGGCCCGCTTCCTTTACGACGAGCGCCAGTGCTTCTTCGTCGAGGGACAGGGCTGTGGCGATACGGCGCAGGATCTCGAAGTTTTGCATGGGACTCTCCGTGGGCTTGCCGCGACTATGGTGCGCGAGTTGGCCGAGCCAGTCCTCACCGTATATCGGGACCGCCAGCGCACCGGGCCTCCCACTGCGCTATGGGGGCGCCGCGCGACGACCTGGTCGTTGGCGCGGCCCTGGCCCCACGAACGAACGCTGTGCCGGCGGCCACTGCCCCAAGAACGGAACAATCCCTTGCAAGACTTCGCATCGCTCGGCCTCGCCGAGCCCCTCGTCCAGGCCGTAGCTGCCTGCGGCTACGACACGCCCACCCCCGTACAGGCCCAGTGCATCCCCCCCTTGCTCGATGGCCGAGACGTGCTGGGCTGCGCCCAGACCGGTACCGGCAAGACGGCGGCCTTCGCCCTGCCCGTGCTGCAACACCTGACGACGACGCCCTTCCGCGGTCGCGGCCCGCGCCCCATCCGCGCCCTGGTCCTGACCCCCACCCGCGAGCTCGCCGCCCAGATCGGCGCCAGCTTCGAGACCTACGGCGCCGGGCTCGGCCTGCGCCATCAGGTCATCTTCGGCGGTGTCAATCAGAACCCCCAGGTGCGCGCCCTGCGGGCCGGGATCGACATCCTGGTGGCCTGTCCGGGACGCCTGCTGGACCTGCATGGCCAGAAGTACGTGGACCTGTCCGAGGTCGAGCTGTTCGTGCTGGACGAAGCCGACCGGATGCTGGACATGGGCTTCATCCACGACGTACGGCGGGTGCTGCGCGTGCTGCCTGGCAACCGGCAGAACCTACTGTTCTCGGCCACCATGCCCAACGTCATCGTTCAGCTCGCCGGCAGCTTCCTGCACGATCCGGTCAAGGTGGAGGTCACCCCCGAGGCCCTCACCGTCGATCTCATCGATCAGAAGGTCATGTTCGTCTCCAAGGCGGACAAGCGGCGGCTGCTGGCCCACATCCTGAAGCAGGGTGGCATCGAGCAGGCTCTGGTCTTCACCCGCACCAAGCACGGGGCCAATCGCCTGGTCAAGCAGCTGGACCAAGCTGGCATCGAGGCCCAAGCCATCCACGGCAACAAGTCACAGGCCGCCCGCACCCGCGCCCTGGACGCCTTCCGTTCCGGCGCGCTGACCGTGCTGGTGGCCACCGACGTGGCCAGCCGCGGCATCGACGTGGATGGGGTGAGCCACGTGTTCAACTTCGATCTGCCCCACGAGCCGGAGAGCTACGTCCACCGCATCGGCCGCACCGGCCGTGCCGGGCGGGCGGGCAAGGCCATCGCGTTCTGCGATCAGACCGAGGGTGCCCTTCTCAGAGACATCGAACGGCTCATTCGGCAGCATATCGAGGTGGACGAAGACCACCGCTGGCACGCGCAGGACGCCGTGCCCACACGCTCCCCCTCCAGGCCGACGCGTCGGCCGGCGGGGCGGGGGAGTGGTGCTGCGAGGCCGCGTCGGCGTAGACGTTAGGCGCGGGTCCGGGTCACCGGACGGGGGTCGGCCTACTCGTCGTCTTCGATCCTGCTCAAGGGATCGTGGGCGACGGGCTGGGGGCCCGCCGCAATGCCGGCGAGGTCGGGGTCGATGTCGCCCACCAGGTCGGGGTCTTGTCCCTCTTCGCGTGCGGCGAGGCGAGCGGCCTTACGTGCGGCCTTCTCTTGAGCCTTTTCGAGCTTACGGGATTCGTTGATGCGCTTCTGTACGCTGGGGCGCGACTTAGCCATGGGGCCTCCGGTGTAACAATCAGGGCGTATAGTCAGTTTGGGGACTCAGTGACACCCGAAGCTCGCCCACTGTGAGTGTGGCATTGGCTTGACGTGAATCAAGACTCCTGATTCCCGATGTGCCTACACTCCTGATCAACGGCGTCGGAAAGTCACAAAAGGCGCCTTGGAGCGTGCAGCATGGAGCTTCCCTCGGGTCTCGGCGAACAAGCCATCCAAGACGTCTTGAAAGAGCACCCTGCCATCGGCGCCATCCTGGAGCGATACGACATCGGCTGCGTGAGCTGTGCAGTGGGCGTCTGCCTGCTGGGGGACGTGGTCTCCATCCACGCCCTGGGCGACGAGGCCGAGGCGGCCATCGAGGCGGAGATCAAGGTCTACCTGTCTGGCGCTGCCCAGCAGGTCGCCCCCAGCGGTCCCCTGGACGTCACCGCGGTCATGGTCGAAGAACACCGGCTCATCCTGCGCATGGTGGCGCTGGTGGAGCGCAACGCCGCCGCTGTGGAGCAGGGGAGCTTCACCGACTGGCGCTTCTTCCTGGACGCGGTGGACTTCGTCCGGCACTACGCCGACCGCTTCCATCACGCCAAGGAAGAGGACGTGCTGTTCGTGGCGCTGGTCCACAACGGCATGCCCGAAAAGCGCTCCCCCATCGAGGCCATGCTGACCGAGCACGATCAGGGACGAGCATTCGTCCTGGCCCTCGAGGCCGCGGCCCTGGCCTCGTTGGACGGTGTCACAGGGCAGTCCGAGGCCATCGTGCGGGCTGGCCGGGGGTGGGCCGAGCTGCTGCGTGGTCACATCCAGAAGGAGGACGAGATCCTCTACCCCTTGGCCGAGCGCGTGCTGCCCCCCGAGGTCCGGCCGGTGCTTGTGGCGGCCTATGAAGCTGCGGCGGGGGATGGCTCCCTCGAGACCCACTACCGGGCACTGGTGGAGCGCTGGGAGAGGATGCTGGAGAGTTAGGCCAGCGCCAGCTCCCAGACCTCCACCTTTTCTTTGGTGCGTCGCGTCCGGCCGTCTGGGCCCGGGGTGGGCTTGACCTTGCGGTTGAGCTTCTGCACCAGGGTGAAGCGCCCGCGCTCGAGCTCGGTGAGGATGGGGTGGGGCAGGTCGGGCTGCACCAGCTGCATGATGTTCGAGAACAGCAGCACCACGCGTCCGGTGGGGCTCAACCGTGCGACGGCCTGCTCGAAGAAGCGCTCGAAGAGCCCCTGCTCGAAGTTCAGGGCATGGTCCAGCAGGCCATCGGTCTGGCCCATGGTCCACGGTGGGTTGAAGACGATGAGGTCTACTGGGCCTGACGCTTGGGTGAGCAGATCGCAGTGGAGCAGGTCCACCGGAGTGGGTGAGGGGAGGCGCCCGAGCTCACGCCGAACGCTCTCGATGGCGTTGGGGCTGTCGTCGGTGGCCAGCACGCGGGCGAACCCGGCCTTGGCCAACATCAGGGCCAGCACACCGCAGCCGGTGCCTACGTCCACGGCCCGCTCTCGGGCACCGGCGTACTGGCTGATCCAGGTGCCGAACAGCTCGAGGTGGGTGGTGCGGGTGGGTACGTAAGCGCCGTAGAATGGGTGCAGGGGGTGGCCCAGCACGGCCATGGGGACGCCCTGTTCGTAGCGACGCCAGGCGTTGGCGAGGTCCTCGACGTCCAGGTAGGGCAGGCCGAAGCTGGACAGCTCGGGGTACAGCAGCTTCAGAAACCCGATGGTTGGGACGCCTTCGAGGGCCAGGCGATGGTCCGAGACGGGGGCCAGCAGCAGCCGGGCCGCGTCCTGGTAGCGCCGCCGAAAGGCTTGGCGGAGCGCGAACGCCGCGTCGTCGCCGGGGGGCTGCAGCAGGGCGCGGAGGCCGTCGAGGATGTCCAGCCCGGTGCCGTATTCATCGCGGACCACCATGGCATCGCCATCCAGCAGGCGCTCGGCGGCCCGGGCGGGGGATCGGCTGCGATCCACCTCGAGGGCCGGTGGGGTCAGGACGGGCTGGGGTCGGTGCAGGGGGGGTGACATGAGCGGACCTTAGCCTGTGTGTTCCTCGGCGTCGGGTACGGTGTCGTGGAACTTGTGGTAGTCGATCATCATGCGGCCGTCCTCGAGTTGGCTGATGACGTCCACGAAGCGCTCGTTCAGCCGCACGTCCTCGGGGTAGTAGATGTGTCGGGAGTAGGTGGTCTGGCCATAGGTGCCGTCGTGGCCCTTGATCGTCGCCACGAACATCATGATGTGCTCGTCGGCGTCGTCCCAGTCCACGTCACACAGGGGGCTGTCCGTGTCGATCTCGTGGATGATGGACCAGCTCATGGCGAACATCGGGCTGCGATCGCGCATCAGCTTGATGTCGTGCAGCTTGCGCATGTGATGACCTTCGCTGCTGACCTCTTCCTTGAGCACCGTCAGC
>Ga0307987_1000622_pt1 | contig 20934 bp, 12 predicted proteins | sample EllFjometagen181_FD_203157 | JGI IMG/M metagenome (GOLD analysis project Ga0307987, IMG submission 203157) | Marine microbial communities from Ellis Fjord, Antarctic Ocean - #181 | ecosystem: Environmental > Aquatic > Marine > Unclassified | place: Southern Ocean | collected 2014-10-08 | reverse complement strand
GCGAATCGAGGCGCTCAGGAGCGCCCGTGAGGAGGTGCTGCACAACGGGAGCGACGTCCTGCCCATCAACACAGGCAGGGTCCTGCTCGAGGTGATGAAGGACCTGGTGCGATCCGTGGGAGATGGCAAGCGGCAGGTCGAGCTGGCGCGGGACTTCCTCGATGCGACCACGGGCAAGCCCCGGCTGATCCGCAGTCTGCTGCGGCGATACCACCTGCTCGAAATGCCCGAGCAGTGGAACCATGTCGCATACGACCACCGCGTTCACGATGCGAACTCGACAGGCAGGAAGACCCCAACGCATCTCATCATGGACGCGTGGATCAAGGGCATTCGGTACCTCGGGGTGGTGTACTACAATCATGTCCCCCGAGAGGCAGCCGCCGAGCTGCTCGAGGCTGGTGAGGTCATGGGGGTGCATGTCCGCATCGGGGTCGATCTCACGACACGGTTCCGCGACAAGCACGCGCGCCTCCTGCTGTTCCCCCGCGGCTTCCAGAACCGTCAGGAGTACCTGGCACACCTCAACCTCCCCGCCGTCCGAGCGTTCATGGACGAAGGGCGCGGGGTCACAGAGCGCTTCCATCGCCACGTCTTGCGCCTGCTGGATGCGTTCAACCGCACCCACCTTGGCACGCTGAACGACGAGCTTGGGCTCGACATTCCACCCATCGAAAAAGCGGAGTTCGTCCGCTTCGTCAGGTCGGGACAGGCCTCGAGGCTACACCTCGCCGAGTTCATCCACGCTGCGATCCTGCCCCACATGAGGGTGCGCGCCGAGCGATTGCTGGAGGCCGACACGGACGGAGATCCGCCCGATTCGTCGCGGACGAAGCTGCTTCGAACCATGGACGACCTCGTGCCTGAGGAGATCAAGACACGGTTCTTCTCAGTCGAAGCCAACCCCGATCTCGGGGATCCACTCGAGGTTGACCATGGGTCGGACGCACCCGCGCTGCTCAGCTCCACCCCGGCGGAGCTGCTCGCGCGCATCGCGGACATGCCCTGCGGAACCCGCGTGGTGCTGTGCCCGACAGGGCTGTCTGCGGCCGATGTCCTGGAGATCCTCTACGACGGCGGGGGCCTGATCACTCACCTGGAGCTCTTCAACCTCCGGGACTGGACCGAAAATTCGAACCCAGAACTCGTTGACATCAACAGGATCAGGAAGGTGCTCAACGACGGCAACATCGTCGAGCTCAAGCGGATGGTGCGGGAGCAGCTCGAGCGCGTCCACGACAGCGAGCAGCCTGATCGAGATGAGCGCGTCGCCAAGCTTCGCGAGATCCTCGGCCACCTGCCGCAGCTACAGGCCCTCTACACCCTGGGCCCTCGCCTCGGCAGCCGCCTGTGCAGCGGGTCCACCGGCCGCTCCCGCCGCTCCCACGGCATGGGGCTCGTCGTCGTCCCGACCCTGGGGGCGCGCTCACGTCGCAGGGTCAGCCAGGGCGAACGACGCTTGCCCGTGCGGACGACGACGCTGTTCCGGGTGACCTACACACCTCGAGAGGACTCATCCCTGCCCGAGTGGCTCCGTAGCGCGCCGCTACTTCGCCGTGTCAGCTGTCACCGCAGGGAAGACTGGAGCATCGCGCGGAACGCCACTCGCTTCCTGGACGATCCCAGTTCGGCTGGCAACATCGCGGCACTCGGGGGAGCACCCGAGGAGTGTGGGAATGGCCTCACACCCGATCGGGAGCGGGGCCGGAGACATTCGTCACGGCTGGCGTGGCTGCGGCTCCCTGGCCAGCAGGCGCAGGTCGCGAAGATCTTGGTCGGCTTCCTGCCGGCCTTTCTCACCTTCTGGTTCACCCAGGACTGGTGGGTACTCGCCTGGTTCGGCGCCCTGATCTGGTTCGGCATCACGGGGCTGCGCAACGTGCTGCAGTCGGTGGTTGGCGGTGGCGGCCTCGTTCGATCCCCGCTGCTTCGGTGGAACGACCTGGTGTCCTGGAGTCGCGTCGCTGACTCGCTGCTCTTCACGGGCTTCTCGGTCCCGCTGCTTGACTACCTGGTCAAGACCTTGCTGCTCGACCGCGGCTTCGGCGTCACGGTGCAGACCTCACCGTTGCTGCTCTACACGGTCATCGCGCTGGCAAACGGGATCTACATCTCCAGCCACAACACCTTCCGTGGACTCCCGGTGAGCGCCATCGTCGGCAACTTCTTCCGATCCGTGCTCTCCATCCCCGTAGCGTTGCTGTTCAGTGCGCTGCTTGGCAAAGCGCTCATAGCCGCCGGCATGCCGCTCGACGGGGCGCTGCACATCCTCCAACTTGCCGCCGCCGTGGTGTCGAAGGCAGCCTCGGACACGGTCGCAGGCGTCATCGAGGGCTCTGCGGATCGCTGGCAGAACATGGCCAGGGCCCGAAGGGCGCTCGATGAGAAGCTCGAGCAGCTCAATGCCCTCCACGCACGCATGGAGGCGCTACTCCCCGAGACGAGTGTCCTGGACCTGCTCGAGAAGCCCAAGAAGCTCGTCCGCGCCGTCCAGGAGGAGAACGACGAGCTTGTCCGGCAGAGCATCATCAATGCGCTCGACCTGATGTACTTCTGGTACCACCAGCCCAGGGCGCAGACGGTGTTCCGGGCACAGGTGAAGCGGATGTCCGCAGAGCAACGCGAGGTCGTGCTTGGGCTTCAGCGGGTTCTCGAGCGAAAGCGCACCGTCTCGGAGATGCTCTTGGATGGCCTCATCGGGAAGCGCTTCGAGCGGGCGCTCGGGTTCTACCTCAGCCGGGTTGACAGGTACCTGGCCTCGCTGCAGCAGCTAGTGTGAGCTGGAGTTGAGCAGCAATCGCAGACACCGTATCGCTTCGAACGAGCTGGGCTCGCCGTCGAGGACGTGAACGCGGTCCTCCGGTACGGCCAGAAGGTGGTGGATTCGGGCCACGCCAACCACCGCCTGGTTGCCAGCGGCCCAAGCCCATGTCGCGCCACCATCATGGCCTTTCAACCACTGTGCTTCTGCGCGCGGACTTCAGGACCACCCGACTCTGAACCGGCGGATGGAGTTTTCGCGGACCACGGGCCTGAACACAACGCCACCGACAGTCGAAAACTCCACATCAAGGCGCCTCGTGCACCGATCTGCGCCGCCTGCCTCGCGCGAACCTGGCTCCCAGGGTGAGCACAGCGTTTCTGCGCGCGACGCGTGGTTATCTCGGCGCTGGAACGTGGCTCGAGGGACGCCTCGCGTGGTCGGTGGCCGGAGAACGGGGCTCGGCGGTGTTTTGGCACTAGACGAGGTCGTTATCATCGAAGGGTGGATGGCAGGTTCGCTTTGTCAGGCTTAGGAGTTGCGTGGGGCTGTATACTATCGTCGGACCCAAACACCGGAAGCATCCCCGATGACCCCCCGTTTCTCTCGTCTGCTCTTTGTCGTGGCACTGTTCGCCACCACAGCCTGCCTCCCGCCTTTGGATGAGCCCGACACCGGCGCCACCACGGATGGCGACGCCGACAGCGACACCGACGCGGATACCGACGCCGATGCGGATGCGGATGCCGACGCAGACGCAGACGCCGACGCAGACGCAGACGCCGACGCAGACGCCGATGCGGACTCGGACGCTGACACCGACCTCGGTCCGGATGTCGACGACGACGGGGATGGCTTCACCGAGAACCAGGGCGACTGCGATGACGCAGACGTCACCCTGTACACGGGCGCGGTCTCCGACCACGAGGGCGTCTCCATGGCCTTCATCTGTCCCGGCACCTTCACCATGGGCAGTTCATCCACCGAGGTCGGTCGCCGCAGCAACGAGAGCACGCACAAAGTGCAGCTCACGCGCGGCTTCTACATCGGTGTGTACGAGGTGACCCAGGATCAGTTCGATGGGTTCATGAGCTATGACCCTTCGACCTATTCGGGCTGCGGCGGCTGCCCCGCCGAGACCATGAACTGGAACGAGGCCGCCGCCTTCGCCAACGCGGTCTCCGGCGAAGCGGGCCTGGCCGCCTGTTACAGCTGCACGGGATCGGGCTCGTCGGTCACCGACTGTGAGTTGGCCAGCAAGTACGCCACCCCCTACGACTGCCTCGGGTATCGGCTGCCCACTGAAGCGGAGTGGGAGTTCGCGGCGCGTGCGGGGACCTCCAGCGCCTACTCCAACGATGCGAACCTGCTGTCGGGGGACGAGTCCGACTGCGACGGCAAGCTGGTGCTCGACGACAAGAGCATCCTGGACGACTTCGCTGTGTACTGCGGAAACGAATCCAACACAGCTCTGGTCGGCAACGGCGACGCAAACGCCTGGGGCTTGTACGATGTGAGCGGCAATGTCTCGGAGTGGTGCTACGACTGGTGGAACTTCACCGGGAGCGACTACGATGGCGATGCGACGGACCCCTACGGCGAGACGGACTCAGGGGATTTCTACTACCGACTGATTCGCTCGGGTTCCTGGGCCGATGCACCCCAGGACGTGCGCTCGGCTCGCCGCCTGGCGGGCCAGCCTGGTGACGACTCGACTGGCCTCGGCCTGCGCTTGGCTCGGTCCCTCTGATAGGGACAGGGGGTCGAGCGGTCAGTAGGCGCCGTAGATCAGGTAGACAGTGCCGACGTTTTCCGCGGTGGTGTCCTCGTATTGGGCGCCGAGGAGCAGGTCTTGCACACCGTCGTTGTCCACATCTCCGGCTGCGGCCACCTGCATCGCCGAGTCACTCGACTCTTCACCGACATGGAGTATGGGGATAGGAAGGACCAACAGCCCGAGAGCCGTACAAGCGGGGTCGCTCCTGTACAGCGGATCGTCGAGTTCAACCTTGCAAAAACCAGGTGGTTCCTGGCCGCTTGCGGGCCAGGGATACGGGCACGCCCGTCCAGGGCGATCCGGCAACCGATGTCGACGAGGGTTTCGGGCCGGTACGTGGAACCCGAGACCGAGGCTCCACCTCGGTCCAGCTCAACAACTCCGCCACCTTGACCCTCACGCTCACCCTCACCGGATCATCCGAGGGCGTGTCCAGCGGCCGCGGGGCACTCCAAATCGGGAAGCGGTGTGGGGGGTCCACAAACCCTCAGCCCACTGCACCGGGCTTCCTGGCGTTCCGGGGTCCACAGCCCCAGGTCCAGCGGGTCCCAGAACCATCTGGTTGTGGCACATGTGGCAACGGCGGCGATGGGTTAGATTGATGGTGAACGACACAGACGAACTGGAGGCGTGGGTGGTAACAAGGGGCTCTGAATGGCGGCGGTGGGAACCACATGTCCATGCGCCGGGCACCGTCATGAACAATCAGTTCGGCGGAGCCGACCCGTGGGGAGGATTCCTCACTGCGTTGGAGCAGGCCAGACCGGTGATCGAGGCAATCGCGGTCACCGACTACTATGTGCCGGACACCTACACACATGTGAAAGTGCAGAAGGCGCTGGGCCGATTGTCATCCGCACAGCTCATCTTCCCGAACATTGAACTACGACTGGACGTCGCGGCAAAGAGAGGATTCGTTAACCTACACCTCCTCGTTAGCCCCGAGGATGATGACCATGTCGAGCAATTGCAGCGGCTGCTGGCACGACTTCAATTTCATGCCTTCAACGATTGCTTCGACTGCACGCGCGCAGAATTGATCCGGCTCGGAAGGAGAGTGGACGCCACAATAGAGCACGACAGACCCGCGCTGTCGTACGGAGCGAGCCAGTTCAAGGTCAACTTCTCTCAGCTGCGCACCGTGATCGCCGAGAGCGAATGGGCGAAGCGAAATGTTCTGGTCGCGGTTGCAGGCGGAAGCACTGATGGCACCTCCGGCGTACGCGGGGCAGCTGACCTGACGAGTCGCCAGGAGATCGAGAAGTTTGCGCACATCATCTTTTCCAGCAACCCCGCACAACGCGAGTTCTGGCTCGGTCAGGGCGCCACGGATGAGGCGCAGCTGTGCGAAAGGTTCGATGGGTTGAAACCATGCCTTCACGGCAGCGATGCGCATAGGCTCGTCGAGGTCGGCGCACCAAAGAACGACCGCTATTCGTGGATCAAGGGCGGGCTTGAGTTCGATGCGCTGCGTCAGGCGTGCATCGATCCGGCAGGACGCGCGTATGTCGGGGCCGAGCCGCCTCGGACGGCGACCCCGTCACAGGTCATCAGCCATGTCTCATTCGTCGGTGCGCCATGGGCGGCCACGCCTAACATTCCGCTCAACGCCGGGCTGGTGGCGATCGTGGGTGCACGTGGTTCGGGCAAGACCGCGCTCGCTGACGTAATCGCAGCAGGCAGCGATTCCATTTCGCCGAAGGGGTGGGGAGCTGACGAGAACGACAGCCCGTCCTTTCTCGCGCGCGCACGCCCGCTGATCGGCGACGCGCAGGTGACGCTCACGTGGGGCAACGGCAGCTCGCAGATCCGTTCGCTCGACGGCTCTGATTTCGATGACATGAGCCACTCGCAGGTCCGCTACCTTTCCCAGCAGTTCGTCGAAGATCTGTGCTCGTCGAGCGGCGCGTCCGATGGCCTCCGTCGTGAGATTGAGCGCGTAATCTTCGATGCACACCCATCGGGCGAACGCGATGGTGCCGTCGACTTTGATGAGTTGCTCTACCAGAGGGCAACGCGGTTCCGGCAGGCCCGCACTAGGCAAGCTGATTCCGTTGGGCAATTATCAAATCGTGTCAGCATCGAAGTGGAGAAGCATCAGTCGATTGAGTGGCTCAAGAATCAGATCAAGCAGAAAACCAAGTTGATCAATGCGTACACGGCTGACCGTTCCAAACTTGTGATGAAGGGGAGCGAAGAGCAGGTCCGACGGCACGCCGAGATTGGAGCTGTCGCAGAGAAAATCAGCTTGAAAATCCGGCGACTGGGCAACCGGCGGCGCACGTTCGTTGCCATGCAGGATGAAGTGAGACTTACACGCACCGGTACCGCGCCTGAGATGCTCCGACAAGCGCGCGCCCGTCACTCCGCAAGCGGCATGACGGACAAGCAATGGTCTTCGTTTCTCATGGACTATACCGGCAATGTTGACTCCGACCTCGCCAGCTACGTCGCTTGGGCTGACAGCGAGATTGAGTTGTTGAAGGGCGCGGCTCCGCCTGATGGGGCTACTCCTTCCACGCCAGTGATCGCCCGCGATGCTGAACTCGGCATGCTCAGCTTGGCGGTCCTCCAGGCTGAAATGGCTCGGCTGGAGAAACTGGTTAGCGCTGACAAGGACGTACAACGGAAGTATGCCTCACTTTCGGCAACTCTGACGAAAGAGGGGGCTGCTCGACAGACGTTCCAAGAAAGGTTGACAGACGCAGCAGGAGCACTCGACCGGGCTCGCCAACTGCGCATCGAACGCGACCAAGCGTACGGTAGCGCGTTCGATGCGATCACCTCGGAGCAGACCGTTCTGGAGCGACTCTACCTGCCGTTGAAGAAGCGGTTGGCGACGGTCTCCGGCACCCTCAGAAAGCTGTCCTTCTCCGTCTCGCGACGAGCTGATGTTGTTGCGTGGGCGGCCGAGGCGGAGAAAGGCCTTCTCGATCTGCGCAAGGGTGGACCGTTCCGAGGCAGCGGGGCTCTGGCGGATTGTGCCAGTTCAGCGCTCAGCGATGCGTGGGAGAATGGTACATCATCGCAGGTTCAGTCGGCGATGAAGGAGTTTCTCACCAAATACCTGGATGCGTTCCGAGAGCATGCGCCGGTGGCGATGAGCGATGTTGCGGCGTTCCGAACTTGGAACGCGCAGTTCGCCAGTTGGCTGTACGGTACAGCGCACATCCACATCCGCTACGGTATCCAGTACGACGGAGTGGACATACGCAAACTGTCACCGGGCACACGCGGAATCGTGTTGTTGCTGTTGTACTTAGCGTTGGACGACGCGGATGACCGCCCGCTCGTTATCGACCAGCCGGAGGAAAACCTTGATCCAAGGTCGGTATTCGATGAGCTTGTTCCGCTGTTCATCGAAGCCAAGCAAAAACGCCAAGTGATCATAGTTACCCACAACGCCAACCTCGTAGTCAACACCGATGCCGACCAGATCATCATCGCGAAATCTGGCCCACATACGTCCGGGGCGCTTCCCGCCATTACCTATGCTGCGGGAGGGCTTGAGAGCATCGACATCAGAAAGAGTGTTTGCGACATCTTGGAGGGGGGCGAGCAAGCATTCCGGGACCGTGCACGGCGCCTTCGAGTTCGACTGAAGCGGTTTGCGTAGAGGAGCCGCGAGGGCCAAGGAGCGCCGCAAACCACACTTCGGTGTTCGGGTCTTCCTACCGAAATTTCTTTATGATCCGCGCCACAGCATCAACGTGGCGTCGATGTCTTGACGATGTCGATACGGTGGCCGGATTGACACAAAGCACTCGAATCGTCTCCGGCATCCCTCCGCCCACCAAGTCCCATGAGTGGACCTCCGGTTTCAGCGGTGCTGGCTGAACAAGGCAGGCTATCGGTGCGTCGAGTGCCCTAGCACTGCACACTGCCTGATAGACATTTGCTTCGTCAGGCCGAACGGCCTTTGAAGACTTCTTGTACTTGGCATCCAGCGCAGCAATTGGCCTTCCAGCATGCGAGAGAATGAAGTCTGGCTCGCACCGAAGAGCTCCACCCTTGCCGCTCGCTGGGGTCGCCAAGAGCATTTGACTCGAAGATAGGCGCCACCCTTCCCCAAGCAAGCCAACTGCCTCACGCAAGAGACGACGGCAGTATTCCTGGAACACATGCCAGCCAGAGAAGACGAATCCCGGTACTGTGCGTCTCCCTGGACCAGGAGCTACCAAGCGGTTGCGGGCCAATAGTCGAGCTAAGTCTACCGCAGGTTGAAAGTGAACCTGCGCGGGGGGGAGGCGCATGCGCCAGAGTTGTGCCTCGTGAGGCAATACGGTGGGTACGCCAAGAAAACGGGATTCCACCTCCGCCAACGTCCCCATCAGCAACGGCGAACGCACGAGCCGACGCAGAGACCAGCAGCACCACTTCAAGAGGCGCGACACTGGAATGTCTGCATGATAGCGTTGAGCGTCTTGAGGTAGAAGGTGGGGAGCATAAATGATCTCTGGATAGAGGGCTTCATGAAGCAGCCGCCCCGAAAGCACTGGCGAGCGAACACGCTGTCGCACGTAGCCGTGCGGAAGCCCCTGCTGCATGGCAGGCTGGATTTCGCGTAGGAACGCCCTAGCGAAGATATCAGCGATGGATCCACGAGCGCTTGTTCCCGCGACCAGGCCATGAAGGGCGAATCTTCCTGATTGTGAATACTCCAGGATTCGACCGAAGACCGATCCGGCGCTCCCGATATCTTCTTCAATCGCAAACTTCGGCAAAACAACAAGAGTACGGCCAGCCACTTCAAGCCAACCAACGATGTGCCGAGCACGAACTTTGACCACGGGTTCGCCGGCCAAGAAGCTCGCCTCAGCCTCAAGAGCAGGACCTTGGAGACCTCCAACGACGCGGCTCGGAATGTACTGGTTCGTGTCGCGGACATCACGCGCCCAGCCTTCAGCATCACGCCTTGAGTCGAATCCGACAACAACCTCAGGCCGCTTCTCCCACTCGACAACTTCGACTCTTTCTCGAATCACGAGACTGCTTCTGGCTCTGCGGATGGAGTGTCCTGTGGCCGACCTGCCAAACCTCGCAAAATCCGCAGTTGCCTCTCTCCACTGGCCGACAGCAAATCAGAGTTCCCAGAGACAAGTCCGTATCCCTCGCTACGCGAGTCGATTCGCCATGGCCAGTCAACAAGCCCCTCATCTGCGCGAAGTATGACCGCTAACGCGTCTGGCTGCATTCGGCAAAGCTCCCTAAGTTGAGGGAATATTTCCTCTTCCCAGGCTCCGGAAAGTCGAGCTGTGTGGTTCAATCCGTCTGAATCAAAGGCGTTCCAGAGATACGCTTGTCCGAGCTGGAAGTCTTCTCCCAGTCGAGCTGCCAGTTCTCCATTGAGTCGCTTGAGGAGGTCGCAGGCGAGAGCGGCATGTTCTGAACCAGCGCCTTCCTGGAGCCGAGCCTCAAGGACGACCAAATCGACAGATGCCTCAACGCGGCGAAAACGGCGGGCGAGAGCGGTGTCTAATGGTGCCACAGAGCGATCGAGACTGTTCATCGTCGCAATCATGTACACACTATGCGGCACGAAATAGGGAAGAGAAAGTGGCACGGCTCCACCGCTGGAGAACCGAACGGGTACGCTCTTCCCGGCGTTCGCTTGATCCCTGTCTAGTGCAGGGTAGGTGAGTGGAATACTGCGAAGTGGGTCTCTTGAGCCGTCAACGGCAAGCCGTTTTTCCCATTCCATGAACGTGATGAAGTCACCGAGAATCTCGGGGACGTTACCCCGGTTGATTTCATCGATGAACAGGAAGGAAGTATTGCCCTTCCTTGCGTACTCTAGCGCTTCTAGCAATGGGCCCGCCCGCGGCTCCAGGACGACACCGCCAGCCTCTGGACGGGGACGGAGTCCCAAGACTACATCGTGGTAGGTCGTCCCTTGATGGAAGGTCAACCACCATTGCGCCACGTCCCCAGTGAACTCGTGCTGGGGTCCACTCGTCAGACGGAACGGAATCGAAGCGTCTTGGGGGTCAAACCGGAGGGCGCTGAACGCGTCGGGTTTCCTCAGGAAGAGCATGACCTCCTGAAGGGCACGCGTCTTACCTGTACCAGGAGGTCCGTAGAGCAAGACACATGGCTTACGGTGCAAGGCAGTGAGCGCAGCCCTCGCCAAGGACATCATCTCCAACTTTCCCTCAAAAACGAACCCAGTGGTTGTCGTATTGCTTGCGTCTGCCAACTTCTGACGTATCGGAGTAGGGAGTAGTTCTTCCCCATCCTCGTCGACCAGTCCAGCGAAATACTCACCGCTTGCAGTGCGAGCCAACCACAGGTGGACTCGTGGCAAGTCGTCAGGCGCCGCACCCTCGGGGAAGCCAGCATCAGCACTCCAAGCTGGGTGGCGTTCAAGATTCTGACGGACAATGCGCCACTCACCGCCGCGAGCAGCTTGGGGGCTGGCCTCCATGACTGCCTTCTCGCCGGAGCCGACAGCCGACACCTCTTCCTTGAACACCCCGTCGCCAAACAGCAGGCTCACCTCGGCCTTGCGGCCCAGGCGAATGTCCCTCTGGCCTCGTCCACTCCCAGCGGGTGGGTTGACACCCATCATCGAGTTGAAAGTCGATTTGTCAAGCCTCTTGAAGACAACCACATCGATTTGAAGAAGTGCCGTCATTTCTGAAACTCCGTTGTTCCTGTGCACCTTGAGCGCTCATATCGAAGCGCACGAGAGCGCTCCCCACACACGTGCATGTCCGGAATATGTAGGTCAGTGACGACATACGGCACTGCACCTATTCGTTGTGACTGGGCGACACGCTCTGCCCATCGATCGCGTTCGGGGTGAGCCACACCCGTTCCATCACAGGCGCGGAGCCGCAGAAAGTCCGAAGTGATGGTGGAGGCTTTCTCGCCCGGCAGCGCTGGTTGACTACGATCAAGGAGATAGAAGTCGGTGAGCATCTCCAAAATGGCATCGAAACCAAGTCCGAAGGCGTGAAGAACTCGCCAGTCGATCTCCGCGCGAGCTTCGGCCGCCTCCCAGCTATGCGGAGAAACACGAACTCCAACAGGGTCCAGGTGCGCACAGATTCCCAAGCGCCACGCGAGTTCCGCCAAACGACGGCCCAACAGGCTTGAAGGAATGATGTCCGGGAACGGCAGCGAATTTAGCGTGAAGTAGTTTATGGTGGTAGTTACCACGCGCCTGAGATACCAGTCGATCGGGAGGCTGTTGGCGATCGCGAGCCAGCACCAAATGACCCGCTCCATTTCATCAGGGTCATTGATGGGGAACGTGGCAGTCGGCACCTTATTGCCGCAGACAACTCCTGGTGGGATGGGCGCGGCAAGGAGCGTCCGCTCGTTCGTCTGCCCGGTGACATCACAGAATCCGATTCGAAGTGATTCCACTCGCTCAAGGCGAGTTCGATTCAGGCGGTCGCGAGGGAACCAGAACTGTGGCGCTAGTCTGCAGTCCTCATCGGGCGGGTTCGGTATCCACTTCGACTTTCGTCCACTGCCCGACCGGTAGGACTTCGCATCATGGCGGTACTGATGAACCATACGGCCTTCAAGGAGCGGAAGCCGATTCGGGGACCAATCTCTCGCAAAGTGTGGACGCTCCTTGGTCATGTCCACTTCTCGACAAAGTCTAGGACGGAAAGGGCTGCTCTCATCCCCGAGCGACCGCCCCCGATCGGTCATGTGCTGGAAAATTCGCCAGGCTTCGTTCGTCCTTACCTCAGGAAGAGTCAAATCCGCCCGAATCCGCCGAAGGGTACTCCGAGCGAGTCGCACAGGTTGGGTCACTTCCACACCGAGGTCATTTCCACCACCCTGAACATATTCTATCGGGCGACAACGGCCATCGTTCTTCCGCGTCGCTGTGAGTACGACGAACTTGAACCGATGGTCGATCTGGAAGAACATCGGCTGATTTATGAACGTTGATACTCGAACGCTCTCCGAGCGCGAGAACAGCATCGCACGAAGGGGCTTCGTAGTTTTTGACCGAATCAGCCCTGCGGGAAGCAGAAGGCCCATGTTCCCTCCAGGCCGAACAAGCCGCGTGCTTAGCTCCGTGAAAAGCCGATACAGATCTGGATCTCCGCCTCCCTGAAGTTCGTACAGAGCGCGTAGCCGCTCAAGGTAGGCCTCGTTTCGCTCACGCTCCACCAGCAACCCATCCAGAGCTTCCTGCTCTCCGTCGTGACCCCGACCGTAGTGGCGTTGGACACCGGCTCGGACTAGATACTCATGCTTGGTGACCTTCAACTTCCGCCAAGGGGGGTTGGCGAGCAAGAGGTCGAACCCCCGTGGCGCCACATCCGCCCACAACTTCGCGCCAGCGATAAGGCTATCTGCCTGTCTCAGGTGCATCTGGAGACCAGCAATTGTGTCCACATCGTCGGTCAGCGACGCAAGTGCAAGCATGGCGCCACGCAAGGCTTGTGGTGAGAGGTCGGCTCCATGCACACCTGTAGACAGCAGGCGCCTAATAGCAGTCTGGTCGCGGCCCGCGAGGCGCAAGGTCGCAGCGACTAGAAGCATCCCGGTCCCTACCGCAGGATCGATGATTCGCTGCACGCTCGACGCACCATCGGCGACAAGATCTGCCACGTACTTGGCAAGCCTGAAGTCCGTCTGCCATGAGCCCAAGTCGCGCTGCATCGCTGAACCCAGCTTGGTGACTGCAAGTGCAGAAAGCGCGAGCGCCGGATGAAAGGGGAGAGATCGCAGTGAATGCCGCAGGCGACATGCCAGCGCGGCAATATCAATGACTGGTTCAAGCGCGACCGAGCCCGTGAGATGCCGGTATTTCGGAAGATCGAAACCACCTAGCTGGGATGACGTCACCTCCAGCACCTGAAAACGGGCTTCGTCTCTGATGGAGGGGGAGACGGTAGAGAGTTCTCGTTCCAGAATAGCCCTGGGCTCACGAAGCAAAACAGCTTGTCGCGACTGTCGTTCAGGCATCCTGTACGCTCCCGATGGGCGTCGCCAGCGAATCAGGAAGTTGCTCTACCAAACGGGGATGTAGCTCCACGAGATACTCGCTGACGGAAGAAGAAGCGGCTGCAGCCTTCCGGTTGGGCCGATACCGACCAATTTCACGAACAGAATGGAGCTCAACGCGTCCGAGAGCCCGCAGGGCAGCTAGTGCATCGGAGAGCTGGATGTGGCCCTGATCGCTATACGATATGAAGACGCGGTTAGCTGGAGTCTGGCGGAGAAGATGAATCAACGCATTAAGCGCGTGCCGCTTGTGGCAAAACGGCGAACTGAGATGGCGCCAGGGGCGGAGACCTGTCACGCCGGACACCTCGGGTTCGTCACCCTGCGCAATGGTTTCGAGGACATGGTAGTAGGCCGCGTACTGGCGCCTCGTATAGGGGGGATCGAGGTAGAGTACATCGTCTCGTCGCACCGTCACAGCGAAGGCGTCCATTGTCTCGATGGCGTACCTATTTCGTCGTGGCAAGAGCTCACGGCCAACCAAGGAGATATCGGCCATCGACCGTGGTATCCACTGTCGCATGAAGCAGCCGTATGTCCCTGCAGTACTCGCCACTCCGTTGGCGGCCTCGAGCAGGTCGGCAAGCAGGAGGCGCTTTTCGGTCGGCGTAACGAGCCCATCGGTTCCCCATCGCTGGATCTGGAGGCGCATGCCGTCAATCCGACGGGCATTGTCAGTCGTGAAGTAACGGCGCTCGTGGCCCGAATGCGACAATCCCGAAGGTGAGTACTCGCGGAAAATGAAGCCATCAATCTGAGCAGCCTCGTTCAGTTGACGGACAGCCTCCAAATAGCCGCCAAGCTGCCTGAACGGAACCTCAAACGGCGCAACAAGCTGTCCCTCAGTCAAGATGGCGGCGCAGTTAAGTTGATCGTTTGCGTAGACGGACCAGCCACGTTCAGCCGCCGCACGGCTAACCGCTCCACTTCCACAGAAGAGGTCGACAAACCTCGCACCTGACCTAGCCGGAATGAGGTCAAGAATCGAGGTAGCGATACGGGCCTTAGACCCGATGTACCGGATGGACCCCAATGGCTCCTCTTCGACGCTGCATGTGACTACTCGTGCGATGTGGCGGCCGAGAATCGATCCTGTACAGTGATTCCCGTTCGCCGACACGCTTACGCCGCGCGGCTAGGGAAATAGCTTGGTGACTGACGTTCATGCCCAGGCCACGCGCCGAAGGGGAAATCGAGAGCACTACGGGATCAGAGGTGGGAAGGCAGTTCCAGAAGACCATCTCCATAGTTCACGAGTGTAACCCAGCCTCCAGGGCCTAAGCCCCAGGGAACCGAGATGCCGGACATTATCCGTCCTGCACCGCTCCATGTCCCCACAAGTGCTTACGCACATTTACTATCCAGGGCTTCGCTGCTGGACTCGACATTCACCCAAGAAGGCTTCCGCATGAAAACGTCCTATGAAAGTACCACTTCGTGGTCACCAGCAGTTCCTGGACGCATCCAGCAGCACCAGCCCCCTACACCCCAGGAGAACCCCATGCCCTCCTGGGGTGCCCGAGATCCTCACGGACCCCGGATCGGGCCACGCCTCGGCCGCGGAGAGTGCGACAGCTCTTCGGTCTCGGCGTTGACAATTCGTTCATCCATGGAGCGCCCCACCACCAGCTCCCCTCCCCCGATGTGTGGCGTGTGGCGCATTTAGGCGCGTTCTCGGGAAACTCCCAGAAAACCGCCTCCGGAACGCAGCCGACCCGCGCCGCCGAGGCACTTTTCTCCGACTTCCCAGGAATCGTGCCACATGCGCCACATGCGCCTCACTTCTCCCGGCTGCCGCTCTGGGCGGCCTCCTGGAGCAGCCTCAGCCCCCGCCAGCCGCGAGCTCCGCGGTTGCCCTTGACGGGCACGAAGCCGCGCTCAGAGAGCCTCAAGCCCATGGCCTTCTTGGTGATGGCGCGCTCGCCGCTCTCGTCGGCCCAGAGCTTGTACGCCTGGTACAGCTGCTTGGTGATGGCCATGGCCTGGGGTTCCAGGGCACACCGATCACCCAGGAATCCGCCGAGCACATCCATCTCGTCCCGGTAGCTGTCTGTGGCAGCGCGCACGGAGCTGGGCATACCCAGGCGCTCGGCCTGCCACTCCAGACAGCCGCGCACAGCCCAGGCCAGCACGCCAGGGAGCTCTAGCTTCAGCTTCTCCACCAGGTCGGGGTCGCGCTCGGCCTCGGGGATGGTCACGACAAAGGGGATCAAACGGATGCGGCGCCAGATGCCGTGATCGGTGCCCTTGATGACGGGCTTGTGGTTGGCGGCCAGCCAGACCTTGAAGGCTGGCCGGAACTCGAAGTACTCCTGGTACAGATGGCGTGCGGTCACCATGTCGCCGCCGGTCATCTGCTTGACCATGGCCTCAGCCAGCGGCCGGCCGCCCTCGGCCTCCACCGCGGCTACGAAGCGCGCTCCCACCAGTCGGGCAATGTCGTTGCGCACGGTGGCGCTGTCCTGCTTGAGGAAGGTGGAGAACTCGGCCTGGGCCGCGTACTCCCCGCTCAATAGGCGCACGATCTCGATGAAGGTGGACTTGCCGTTGGCGCCGATGCCGTAGAGCAGGAACAGCACCTGCTCGCGGGTGGAGCCGGTCAGGGTGTAGCCCGCGGCCCGCTGGAGGAAGGTCACCAGTTCGGGATCATCCCCCATCACGCGCAGCAGGAAGGCCTCCCAGGTGGGGCAGGTGGCGTCAGGGTCGTAGGCCACCCTGCTGATGCGAGTGAGGTAGTCCTCACTCCTGTGTGGTCGCAGGCCACCGTCTCGCAGGTCGATGACGCCGTTGTCGCAGTTGAACAGCCAGTCGCGACGGTCCAGGGCGGTGTAGCGCAAGGGGAGCAGGGCCTGGCCGAGCTCGAGCATGGCCCTGAGCTTACCGAAGCTCTCCGAGCGCAGGGCGTGGCGCCGCACCTGCTCGCGGCGCTTCTTGTTGCCCAGTTTGGCGGCCAGCCGGGACAGCTCCCGAATCATGGCCTTTGCCCGCCGGATGGTCTCGCCGGAGTCGTCCCGGGCCCAGCGCTTGCCATCCCAGTACAGCCAGGCACCCATTTTGTGGACGTAGCGCAACTCGGCGCCCAGGAACTCTACCAGGCGCTCGGCGTTACCGAGGTCGGTGGGGTTGAAGCTCACCAGCAACGGCTCGGGCTCGTACTTGGCCACCGACTCAGCGATGGCCGCCAGCTCCTTGTCGTCCAGGGGCGGTAGGCAGCGGCGCTCGTTCTCGGCTCGCAGGGCCGCCAGGATGGCCACAGCCCCCATCCCACGCCTGCGCATTGTCCCAGCCAGGCTGGCTAGGCCAGCGTTGCGCTCGCCCTCGGGGAAGGGAGCGATGTCGCCAGCAGCTTCGCAGTCCTGGCCAGCACCGTGCTGAGGGCTCGGCGGCTTCGACGCAGGCTCACCAACACCGGTCACGCCTGCCGCTTCAAGCAGGCCGTCCACATCCAGCAGGCTGCCATCCTCGTGGTGCAACCAGGCGAAGCGCTTGCGCGAATTCGGGCAGGCGGGGACGTACCAGATCCGGGCCAGGTCGGTGGCCTGGCGGTCGGCCCAGCCGCCCAGCAACTCGTTGACTTCGCGCCAGACCACGGGGTACTCGTCGGGCTGGATGGGCCGAGTGGTGAACAGCACCGCACGGAAGCAGCAGTCATCGTCCCCTTTAGCAAAGTGGCTGTAAGAGCTGTAGGCGACGTGGGCCCAGCCCTCGAGGTGGCGGTGCACCTGCTCGGCCACGGCCGATGAGAGGTGGTCGAAGTCGAACACCATGGCGGTGATCTCACCTACGCCGGCGTTCCCGCGCTTGGCGCCCTCGGCGTAGGTGGCCAGGGAGAAGGCCGGGGTGCCACCCTTGCGTTTGCGGGTGCGGTGATGGCCCAGCAGGGTGCTCACGGGGCCCAGGAAGGGCTTGGGCTCCCGATCCTTCTCGTTGTCGAAGGTGGTGCCGATCAGAACGAGTTCCCGGACGGTAACGAAGGGGCCGCGGGCCTTGCGCTCGATCATCGAGCACCCCCGGTCACGTCGAGGTGGGCCACCTGCCGCTGGAAGCCCAGCAGGCCTTCGGTGTCGATGAACTCGAGCTCGACGGCCACGCCGCCGTCCTCGATACAGAGCACCGGCATGTCCTGCTGCCAGGCTAGGAGGCGAACCTCAGGGTCATGCACGGTGGCGCTCACCTTCATGAGCCCCGGTTGCTGCCGGAGGGCGAGGGACAGCTTCATCTCCATGGCGTCAACCCCGCCGCGCCGCGCGCATGCGGCAGTAGTAGGAAACGACATCCTCGAGGTCGCGGCCGAGCACCACGTCGGGGAGGCTGTGAAGGAACAAGCGACCCCAGGAACGATCCGTGATGCGTTCATCCATGATGGCGAGCACGGTGGCCCTGGGCGGGTAGGTGGTCGCCAGCTCCGCAGCCAGCCGGCTCACGGTGTTGATGGCCTGGGGAAGCACAGAGCCCAGGAAGTCGGGGCGAGCTGCGGGGCTCGGCTCCAAGCCCTGGTCTTCTCCGACCGGCGGCTGGGCGTCCAAGGGCAGGTGCTCCAGAACCAGGCAGCTCACGTCCAGGTCCTGGATCGGGTTCTCCCCCAGCCAGGTTGGCAGAACCATGAGGAAGCCACGAGGATTGGCCTCGAAGCCCGCCCGCTCTCCGTCAAAGGGCAGCATCCCCTGGTACCAGGCCACTGGGTCGCGCCCGGCCAGCGCGCAGCGTGCCTCGATCAGCGCTGTCACGGACGGCACCAGCATTAGGGTGCGCCCCGGCACCAGGCGGGCCAGGTCGTAGGCGGCGCAGGCGGTGTGGGCCGTGCGCTGGGGGGCCCCCACGGCGGGAAGGTCCTGAGGGACGTAGAGCAGACACTCACCCGGGGCGGGGATCATGCTCCCACCTCCCAGCGGTCCAGACGACCCTCACGGGGGGAAACCTGGTCGTGATGGGAGAGCTTCGTCTCAGGCACGCCCAGTTCGTCGGCGATCTCCCGCCGCGCGTCGTCGATGAAGTGCTCGGCCAGTGCCTCGGCCAGCAGGTCCAGACAGGCGTCCAGGCGGACGCTGGCCTCGGGGTCGGGCTTCTCTACCACCCGGGTGTTCAGCTCGTTCATGGCGATACCTCCTGCCGAGCGTGGGTCAGAGGCGCTCGACATCCCGGCCTCAACGCAGGAATCATGCCGGACATTGCAACCTGCGATATGCCGCGTTTTTCGCAGCACTTGGTGGGTCGCCAGAGGTGAATGGCGCGTTTCCAGAGAGACCCATTCAGGTGATACATCCCGTTAGATGCATGGCTTGCTCAGATGGAGGGTGCCAGTCGTATGGCGCGTTTCGTGGTGGGTCGGATCTCGACGGTGGCGCGTTTACGAAGCGCCCCCTCACTCCGCGGTCGGCTCCTGCGAATGTCGCCTCGAACCCAGCGCCTCGTGGGCCTCGAAGGGCCCAGCCCAGCCCTCACAAGAAGTGCTTGACAACGGCTGAAAGATGGCATTGTTCTTGCTGTAGCTGTGTTCGCCCCCCACCCGCTGCCACGAACACCAGGAGCCCGCGCATGCCCACCGCAGTCACCTACTGCCGCGTCTCGTCCGAAGAGCAGGCCGAGAAGGACATCTCCATCCCGGCCCAGCACAAAGCCCTGCAGCGATGGGCCCACGCCCAGCCCGGCCTCGAGATTGCCTCGGACTTCGTGGACAAGGGACAGTCGGCCTACGCCCCCGCCGACAAGCGCCCGGGCTTCATGCAGATGCTCTCGTACTGCAAGCGCAACAGCGTGGACATGATCCTGGTTCACAAGCTCGACCGCTTCTCGCGCAACCAAGAAGAGTCCATCCTCTTCAAGAGCATGTTGCGTCGGCACGACGTCGAGGTCCGCTCTATCACCGAGAACTTCGACCGTGAAACCCCGCAGGGCTACCTCTACGAGGGCATGATCGAGGTGATCAACCAGTTCTATTCCATGAACTTAGCCACCGAGACCTTGAAGGGGATGCGTGAGAACGCTGAGCGCGGCTACCACAACGGGGGGCGCGTCCCCTATGGCTACAGGCTGGAGCGGGTCACCAGCGACCGCGGCCGAGAGCACGCGCAGTTGGTTCCTGGACCCGAAGAACAGGTGGCCATCCTACGCGAGATCTTCGAGATGTCCGCTGACAAGGGCATGGGGATGCGGCGCATCGCCACAGAGCTGAACCGGCGCGAGGTACCGGCCCCGCGAAGCAAGCACTGGAGCGCCTCCACCATCGGAGCCATGCTGCGCAACCGCGTCTACGTGGGTGACAAGGTGTGGTTCAAGAGCAAGAAGAAGGACCGGCGTTCCAGGCAGCGCACCGACGAGGGCGACTGGATCGTGGTGGAGGACTGCCACGAACCCCTTGTCAGCCGCGAGATGTTTGAGCGCCGCCAGCAGGCCGCGCAGACCCGCCCTTTCAACCGGACCAACGCCCCTACAAGGCACGTCAGCTACCTTCTCTCCAGGCTGATCGTCTGCGGTCACTGCGGCAACAACTTTGGCGGCCGCAAAAACGTGGTACGGCAGCGGGAAAGCTGTAAGAAGGCCGTCTATCGCTACTACTGCAGCGGCTACATCTACAAGGGTAAGTCGGTCTGCACCTCGTTCCCTCTGGACAAGGAGTGGACCGAGCGCGTGGTCCTCGACCTCATCCGCGCCCGGCTCTGCGAGCCCGATGCCATGGACGAACTGGAGCGCCGTGTGCGCGAACGCATCGGCGAACGGCGCCGCACCTACGGCCAGGACGCCACCACCGTGCAGCGCAAGCTGGACGAGGTCGAGCGCGGCATCCAGCGCTACTACCAAGCCATCGGAGAGGGGCTGGACCCCCGAATCTGCCAGCAGCACATCGCGGCCCTGGAAGAGAAGAAGGCCACCCTGGCCGCCGAGACCGCCGTGCTGCAGAAGGAGGACTACTATCGCCGTGCGCTGGAGAAGAACGTCCAGAATCTACGCCGCTTCGCCGCCGCCTTCGAGAACTGCTTCGAGTCCCTGCCCTTTGAGGTCCAGCGCCAAGTGGTGCTGCACTTCGTGGAGAAGATTGAGGTGGTCGACCGGCAAATTCTGCGGGTCACGTTGAAGGTTCCCTTCGACAACAACGGGATCGAGCTGCTCACCGACGAAGTACAGGGTGGTGGCGCACAAGGAAACGGGCCAGGTTCTTCACTGCTTTCTGGAGATCAGGGTGCAGAGGGTCAGGCTCTTTCCGCGTGGACCGCTTCGGGGAGCCATTCAGACTTCTCAACGAACCCCGGCTGAACAGTCGGGGTTTCGTTCGTCTGGAGACCCCGTTCCCCCTGCCCCTCCGCACCGGGAACAGCAGCGGGAACACCGGGAACGCCACGGCGAGTCTGCGCCAGGAAGCGGGTCGCCTGACGACCTTCGTACAGGTCCACGATCACACGGTTCTTGTGGACCTCGACCTGCT
>Ga0307987_1000621_pt1 | contig 20941 bp, 20 predicted proteins | sample EllFjometagen181_FD_203157 | JGI IMG/M metagenome (GOLD analysis project Ga0307987, IMG submission 203157) | Marine microbial communities from Ellis Fjord, Antarctic Ocean - #181 | ecosystem: Environmental > Aquatic > Marine > Unclassified | place: Southern Ocean | collected 2014-10-08 | reverse complement strand
TGCCCGTCGATCAATAGCCGGGCCTTACCCGAAGATAAGAGGTGCAGCACCGTTGCCGTGACAACCTGACCCTTTTTGAATACAGATTTCCCAATGGCCTGAGACTCTTTTTGAACCACTATTTCGGGGGGAGATATATGGATCTTTGAAATCACACGCCCTTCTCCATTGCAATAAACTTTTCTTTAAGATCAATTACAAGCTGAACCTCCCCCTTGGGGATTGAAAGTTTTTGGGCAATGGTGTCAACATCTTCCCTTTGATGATAGAGATCAATAATCTGATTTTGCTGGTCTAAGACATTGCTCGCCCGAAAAGGAGAAGGGGCAGAATTTAAAACAGGAACCGGTTGTTGAATCTTTACCTGACGATCCTCCAATTTTTTCTGAAGCGAATCTGCCCTGGATAAAAGCAAGTTGATACTGATAATTCTGGTATCAAGGGCATCATTCAGATCCCTGGATAATTTTCTTTTTTCCCGAATCTGTTCATCAAAACTTGAAGCGGCCTTCCTGGATTCTGTAACCAAAGGTTCTAGCATGTCAAGAATTTCCCTTGCGGATTCCAGCGCTGGATTAGAATCTATTACCCCATCCCTTGATCCGAGGTTCATTTGTCCAGAGTTCATCAGATTGACCCGTTGATTTATCCTTTTGGCAAATAAAAACAACAGCACCACAAAAAAAATATCAATGATAAATAGAACTGCGATCAAAAATTCAAGAAAAACTATATCTGTCATACAGTGGTATCCAGCAACCGGCCCGTGGCATCCGGATCCAGTGTCATTTCTTTGTCTTGATTTATTTTCTTTTTCTTCCTGTCTGCCATTTCTTTTCGTTCTTGTTCTCGTTTTTCTTTCTGTTTCTTAAGACGTTCAGATTCTTCAGAGTCTTGAACCGTAGATCCCTTAACAATTTCCTGGGCTTGTTGCTGTACAACCGCCTGATCCGGAGAGGGTTTGTGGGCGGCCCCCTGGTTACTCAATTCCTGGGCAATACTGGACTGCTGTAATATCTGGTTATGCCCGGGAATGGTTGTCATGAAAGGACCCCCCTAACTTGCCTTAAATGATTTAAAACTGACCTTCTCTATATAATCCGCGGGAAACACTTTTTTCAATGAGGTTTCAATCCCCCATATCAGATCCGCTTCTGTTACCTCATTTCCTTTTTCCCCTAGAAGATTCTTTTGAATGGACTCATATATCAAATCCCTGTAGAAGGAAAGATTGTCATTAATTTCATGGTATGCCCTTTGGTCAAAATAATCAATAGAGATATCAGCCGTAACATAGGCCATATCCTTGGATAGGTCAGAGGCCAGCACAACAAAATCGGTGAGGATAATATTGCCGGATTTTTTAAGATCCATGGCTGCCGTGACATCCATATCCACACTGGCCACTTCAATATCTCTGCCCGGTGCTTCCATGACAATTGGAACAGACATTTTTTCAGGCACCTGGACAGGTGCCTGTGAAAAAAACAAGAAATAAACAATGGGAACTGAAATACCCAACACCAGTATGGCTGAAGCAGTGGCAATCACAAGTCTGGACTTGGCCCAATTTTTCCAGGGTTTACCCGATGCCCCCTCTTCATCCGGTAAGTCTTCTCCCCCCGCAAGCACGACCTGATCCCCCCCAGGCCCGGCATCTCCTTCATCGTCACTGTCCAGGATATCTTCATCATCAAAATTGTCATCCCCGCCATCCTCGTCGCCCATGTCATTGCCCATGTCATTGCCCATGTCATTGCCCATGTCATTGCCCATGTCATTGCCCATGTCATTGCCCATGTCATTGCCCATTAAATCTCCAAGCAGATCTTCATCTTCCTGGTCAGCTGCCATCAACAGGGTATCAATATCATCCTGGGAAATGAGAATATCCTCTTCATCCGCCATGAAATCCTCATCCTCATCTGACGCCTGCAACAAGGCATCAATATCGTCCTGGGACACATCATCACCATCCGGGTTTCCCAGATTAATTCCAGTATCATTGATATCGGTATTTAAAAGGCCTTCAAGTTCATCGGAGGAGACGCCGGATTCCAGATCATCCTCTCTTTGTTCCTCCAAAGAAACAGGCGGGGATTCAATATCTTCATCCAGCACCACAGGATCTGGCACCACAGGATCCGACACATCTTCAGGCTCAGGTTCATTTCTGATTAATTCATCAAGGGTTTCCTGGGTGATCAGGCATGCCGATACATCAAGGCCGTCAGCTTCATCAATCACAAAATCATCAGAAACCATTTCAGCCTCATTTGTTTGTGTCTCACTTATTTCCGTCCCCCTTATTTCACTGGGGCCGGGTTCTTCATCAGAAGGCATCATCAGTTGATCAATATCATTCTGGGATATCAATTCCATATCCACATCATCCCCGTCATCCTCATCTGCAGCCAGATCATTACCGCCCATGAGGCCGTCGATGTCATCCTGGGAAAGCTCTCCCATCTCGTCCGCTTCTGCCGCCGCGTCATTACCGCCCATGAGGCCGTCGATGTCATCCTGGGATAATTCCCCCAATTCATCCGCTTCTGTCGCCGCGTCATTGCCGCCCATGAGGCCGTCGATATCATCCTGGGAAAGCTCTCCCATCTCGTCCGCTTCTGTCGCCGCGTCATTGCCGCCCATGAGGCCGTCGATGTCATCCTGGGATAATTCCCCCAATTCATCCAGATCAGGGCTGTTATCCTTCCCTTTTTCAAGCGTTTCTTCCACCTCTCCAATGGAGGGTGAATCTAAAAGCTTATCAATATCATCCTGGGAGACTAAACTTTCCTCTTCTAAACTTGGATCCGACATGGGTGACCTCTATTCTTTAGGTTTCATAATCAACAAGTTTGGCTTTCATCTTAATCAGGACCGCCGTATGGATTTGGCAGATACGAGATTCTGTCAGGGACAGGACATCTCCTATCTCCTTTAGGGTCAATTCATCATAATAGTAAAGAGAAACCACCATCTGCTCTTTTTGGGTAAGCGTCTGAATGGTTTTTGCCAAAACATGTTTAATTTCAGCCCTGTCAAACTGATCGGCAGGATTGTCTTCTCCCTTGACCCCGGATTGGAATCTGGTTTGGGAAAAGGTATCATTTTTTTTGGTTTTTACAAAATCATCAAGACTCAACACGGCAGCCCCGTGAATATGGGTAAGCATATCCTGAAAGGCTTCCAGATCGACTCCCAGTGAGTCACATATTTCTATATCCGTTGCACGCGAACCTTTTTCGTCTTCGACCTTTTTTGTTGCCTTTGTAATGTCCTGGATTTTCTTTCGCATGGATCTTGAATAGGTGTCCATGCTTCGCAGTTCATCAAGGATAGCCCCTTTGATTCTATACTGGGCATAGGTTTTCAGGCTGACATCCTTTGATGGGTTAAATTTATCCACGGCATCAATCAGCCCCAGAGATCCGGCCGAGATTAATTCATCCAGCAACACACTTGCAGGGAGTCTTGCGGCAAACCGATACGCAATGTGCTTGACAAGATAGGCATATTCAACAATGCTTTTTTGTCGCCACTCAAGATGCTTTTTTGTTGCCGGTTTTGCCATTTTTTCTTGTGTATACCCTTTCACCTTGCAGCCTGGAACACCCTGTTCATAAAAAAGGTTAAATTCCCATCTGCTCTGTTTTTATCCCCATCGCCAAGAAGTTTAGACGCAATGGTTTCCACTGCCTTGGACGCCGTTGCATCAGGAAATTCATCCAGCAGCAGTCCCCTTTTTTGTACGGCCCTTTGAAGTTGTCGGTCAAATGGAATATACCCCGTATATTCCAGTACAACATTTTTTAAAAATTTATCCAGGGCATTGCTTAAAGCGGCATATACCCGCTTGGCATCCTTTTCGGAATCTGCCATGTTTACCAGCAGCTTGAAATGCCGGGCTCCATATTTTTGTGACATCACTTTCATCAAGGCATAGGCATCTGTAATGGAGGTGGGTTCAGTTGTGGCAACCACCATACATTCATCCGATGCCGCATTAAAATACAACACATTGGAAGAGATCCCGGCCCCGGTATCCACAAAAATGATATCGGCTTTATCCGCAAGGGTTTCAAACTCACTGAGCAGGGTGAGTTTTTCACCTTCATTCAATTGGGTCAGATCGGCGAATCCCGATCCCCCCGGTATAATGCCGATGCCATGATGGGTTTTAATCATGACCTGATCCAGACTTTTTTCCGAAGAAACCACATGGCGAATATTGTATTCCGGCCGCAGATTAAAGACGATATCAATATTGGCAAGGCCCACATCCGCATCAATGATCACCACCCGTTTTCCCTTTTGGCTCATGGCCACGGCCAGATTTCCCACTATATTTGTTTTCCCAACCCCGCCCTTGCCGCTGGTAACGGCGATAACCCTTGGAAACTTCTTTGTCGGGGATGCCATGGCGGCTTTTCGCCTTGCCAGGGCATCTGTTTGTGCAATTTGCCGAAGTCCTTTTGCCTGATCCACCCTTATACCTCTCCTTTGGGTTCTTTGCCCAGAATAATTCTCAACAACCTCTGTTTATCCGGGACGATTAAATCTTCAGGAACTCGCTGACCATTTGTAATCAGCGAAACAGGCAGATTAAGATTGTTTACCTGGTCCAGGATTTTACCGCAGCGTTTGGTCTCATCTATCTTCGTAAATACATAGGTATCCGGATTAAATACGGAGAACGCAGATGCCGCTTCCTTCATATTAATCGATTCAGCCGTAACACTCAAGGTTAAATGAACGGAAATCCCAAAATCACTTTTAATCAGCTTAAAAATTTCATCTATTTTTTTGTTATCGTAATGGCTGTGGCCGGCGGTATCAATCAAGACCACATCCATGGATTTCATCCGTTCCAGGGCACAAGACAGATCCTGGGCACTAAAGGCCGGCACACATAAAAGGCCCATGATGGAGGCATAGGCCTTGAGTTGTTCAAAGGCACCGATCCTATAATTATCAATGGAAATCAGCCCCACCTTCATCTTGCGTTTAAGACTTAACAGGGCTGCAAGTTTCGCAATGGTGGTGGTCTTACCCACCCCTGTCGGCCCGACAAAGGCTGCCACATGGGGAACGCCAGATGAATTGTTCCGATTAAAATAATCCTTCACCGAAAGGCGGTCCAGGCAATGGGTCATGACATTCTTTTTCAAGTGTTGAATCCGCTCAGTTTGCCCAAGGTCGGGGGAGAGGGACACCATGGCGCGTTCAATCAGGGAAATGGCCAGCCGTTCGCTGACCCCTGCTCGCAAAAAAGAGGCCAGCACCCCCACAGATTCAAAATGAGAACACAAAATACTTTGAATACCGCTGCCAAATCCTGCAATGGCGATCATATCGCGAATTTCAGAAATATCGTCTTTTAAGGACTCAAACAGACCGTCATCACTTTTTTTAACGGCAGTGTCGCTTTTACCGCCACCCTCTTTTAACGTGATGCCGGCTTCCACCTCAAACATTTCTTTGCCATAGGGATCCATTGGTTTTCTGGGAATTTTCCGGGTGGACAAAATCATGGCATCCTTGCCCATCTCTTCTTTAATATTTGCCAGGGCTTCCTGAATATTGGCTGCCCGGAAGATTTTTTTATTCATCTTTTAAACTCACCTTTCCAACGGCCTGTAAATTTATATCGTCCACTATTTCAGCATGGGATACCACAAAAACAGTGGGAAGAGAAGGTTCTATCAATTTTCTGAAGTGACGTCTGAGGGTGGGCGGCGTCATGACAACCGGCTGGGTGTTGATAACAAGGAGCTTTTCCACCTGCTTTGACACCGCAGCCACCACCCCTGCAACCAAAGACGGATCCAATGCCAGATAAGAACCGTGTTCCGTGCGTTTGATATTTTTAGACAAAATCTCTTCAAGATTTGGGTCAAGGGTAAGCACCTGGAGCACCCTTCCTTCCTGTAGATAAGGTACCAACATCCCCTTTGCAAGCCGTTGCCGAACATATTCGGTGAGCAAATCAGGGTCTTTGCCCATGGGGGCAAAATCGGCAAGGGTTTCCACAATGGTGAGAAAATTTCTGATGGAAATGCGTTCCCTCAGCAAGTTCTGAAGCACTTTTTGCACCACCCCTATGGTCAGCAGATTGGGGACAAGCTCTTCAACGGCTTTTGGATTGGTTTTGGCAAGATTGTCCAGAAGATGCTGAACATCCTGACGTCCCAAAAGATCATAGGCATTGACCCGGATAATCTCTGTCAAATGGGTGGCGATCACAGTGGAATTATCCACCACGGTATAGCCGGCAAATTTTGCTTCTTCCTCCCTGTCCATGGGAATCCACAATGCCGGCAGATGAAAGGCCGGTTCCGTGGTTTTAATCCCCTCTATTTCCTGGGCAGCCCCCCCGGGATCCATGGCCAGATAATGATTCACCATTAATTCAGTCCCGGCAGCCTCAACCCCCTTGATCATCAAGCGGTACTGGGCCGGACTTAAGTTCAGGTTATCCCGGATGTGAATGGGCGGAATAATAATTCCCATTTCCGTGGCAAACTGCCGTCGAATGGCCCGTATCCGGCCCAAAAGCGTCCCGTCCTGCTGTTTGTCCACCAAAGGAATAAGACCATACCCCACTTCCAATTCAATGGTATCAAGGGATAACAAGTGATCCACATCTTCGGGCTGACCCGTTGCATCCTCTTCATCTGCAGCTTCTACCTGGGAATCTTCCTCCTCTCGTTCATCTGCCCCCAGAAAATACCAGGCCAGGGTTCCCATGACAATCCCCAGGGTCATGAAAGGAAGGGTGGGAAGTCCCGGGACCATTCCCATACAAAAGACAATCACGGCGCCGATAAATACCGGTGTGGAACTGGCAAGCAAATGTTTGGCAAATTCAGCCCCCATTTTGCTCTCAGCACCGGACCTGGACACCAAAAGACCCGAAGCCGCCGATATCAAAAGGGCTGGAATCTGGGAAACCAGGCCGTCTCCAACGGTTAAAAGGGTATAGGTGGTCAATGCATCCTGCATTTCCATACCCTGCTGGAGAACGCCAATGACAAATCCGCCCACAATATTGATCATGGTGATCACTATCCCTGCAACCGCATCCCCCCGGACAAATTTGGAGGCACCATCCATGGCGCCATGGAATTCAGATTCCCGGGCAATGGCTTTCCGCCGGTCCCCGGCCTCAACCTCATCTATCATCCCGGCATTGAGATCCGCATCAATGGCCATCTGTTTTCCCGGCATGGCGTCCAGGGTGAACCGGGCCGCCACCTCTGCGATACGGCCCGCACCCTTGGTGATAACCATGAAATTAATCAACACCAGGATAATAAAGATGACCAGCCCCACCACATAATTTCCCCCCACCACAAAACTGCCAAAGGACATGATAACATTCCCTGCAGCAGAAGGCCCCTCACTGCCATGCAAAAGGATCAGCCGGGTGGATGCCACATTCAGTGACAGCCGGAACAGGGTCAGGACCAGCAATAAAGAAGGAAAGATACTGAACTCCAGGGGCTTGGTCGTATACATGGTGGTAATGAGCACCATGATCCCAAAGGAGATATTCAAGGCCAGAAAAAAATCAAGAATCATGGGGTGGAGGGGTAAAATCATTGCCATAAGGATGCCGATAAAGGCAACGATCATTAAAATGTCCGATGCTTCACTTTTTAGCCCGGCAAGAATGCTGGTTCCTTCTGCTGCCATTTACACCCCTTGTTTCATCCGTTTTGATGTTTCATTGTTTTGATGTTTCATTGTTTTGATGTTTCATCGGTTTGACACCAATCGCTTATTTTGACCCGGCTCATATATTTTGACACTGACCGTCAAAAATCTGTCAGTGTTTAATCCCTATGTTATCACTGGCTGTTTTTAAGTTTGTATACATATGCCAGTAGTTCCGCCACTGCCTGGTAATATTCAAGGGGGACATCCCCGCCGATATCTACATGACTATACAAATTCCGGGCCAATTGTTTATCTTCCACCAGGGGAATCTCATTTTCCCTTGCAATCCTTCGGATATTTTTGGCCACAGGCCCTGCCCCCTTTGCAATCACCCGGGGGGCATCCATGGTTTTCCCGTCATATTTCAGGGCCACGGCAAGCCGTGTCGGATTGGTCACCACCACATCAGCCTCGGGCACATCGGCCATCATGCGCTTTCTGGCAGCTTCGTACTGAAGTTGGCGGATCCTGGATTTGACCATGGGGTCCCCTTCTGTCTGTTTTGTCTCATCCTTGACTTCTTTTTTGGTCATTTTCTGGTCTTCTAAAAATTTCCATTTTTGATAGGCATAATCCAACAGGGCAACCACCATCATAATCAAACAGACCTTAATAAAAATCCAGAAGGAGATATCCAGAAGGTACAACAAAATCTGACCGATGGAGTTATCATATAACCTGTTAATATTGTTCAATTCTCCCTTGATGGCATAATAGGTCACCATGGAGATAACAGCGATCTTGGCCAGGTTTTTCACCATTTCCACCACGGCCCTGGAGGAAAATTTTTGTTTAAACCCGCTAATGGGATTCAGCTTGGAAAATTTAGGTGAAATGGCTTTCCATGAAATGGCGAACCCCACCTGGGCGACATTGGACAAAAGTGCCATCACATAGACACCGGCAAAAAGCGGCAGACAAATCATTAACATTTTCTGGCCGTGTACGGCCAGAAGCTCCACCATTTCAACCTGGGTAAAATCAGGTATTCGTTCAAAATTAAAATCATAGTGAAAAACAGCAAGAACGTTGTTATACATATAAACGGCCGAAGCCCACAGGGCAACCACCCCCCCCAGCAGAACAAAGACAGAAGGAATCTCCGTGCTTTTGGCAACCTGCCCATCCTCACGGGCCTTGCTAAGCTTACGGTCCGACGCATCTTCGGTTTTCTCTCCGCCACTTTCCGGATCTTCAGCCATCTATCACCCACCCCCGGCATAGAACAACAGGGTCATTAATAAGCGTTTAAACCCGTCCACATATTCTCTGGTTACAAGGACGATGATTTCAAGGGTCAGCCCGAAAAGGAAAAGCCCGGCAACTATTTTCAAGGGAAAGGCCACAATCATGACGTTCATCTGGGGCGCAAACTTTGAGACCAGCCCGAACCCTACGCTGACAAAGAACAGGGCCGCAATAACCGGAGCACCGATCTTAATGGCAAGCAAAAAGAGACCTCCGGCCAGATCCAACAGTTTCACCATTAGAATTTTTTGCATCACGAAAACCCCCACCGGAACCAGTTCAAAACTATTGATCAAAGCAGAGATAATAATATGATGGCCGTTCAACATCAAAAAAACCACCACACAGACCCAATACCCCAATTGATCCATGATGGAAACATTGGCACCGCTCTGGGGGTCCACCACATTGATCATGGCAAACCCCATTTGAAAACCGATCACCTGACCTGCCAGTTGAACCGACCCAAAAAAAATTCTCAGACAAAGGCCAAGGGTCAGGCCGACCATTGCTTCAGCTAAAATAAGAAGTCCCGTGGAGATCGCATCCAACGGAAATCGAGTCAGGTCCACGGGCACAACAGAATAAAAAAGAAGGGAAATCACCATGGCCAACCCCATTTTCAGGGTGGCCGGAAATACAGCGGATGAAAAGATGGGAAACATGAGAAGAAAAATGCTCACCCTCAACAACACCAGCATATAAGTCCTTAACTGGACAGGATCGATGATGTTAAGGATATCCATAAAAAGCCTGCCTAACGGATATACATAGGAATATTTTCAAATATACGAGTGGTGTAGCTGGTGACTTTTTCCAGCATCCAGGGGGCGGCAAACAAAAGTCCCATAAAAACAGCGATAATTTTAGGGACAAAGGTCAGTGTCATTTCCTGAATCTGGGTGACGGCCTGGAAAACACTGATGATTAAACCAGCCAGAAGTCCTAGCCCCAACATGGGCATGGAAAGATAAATGGTCATGAGAATGGCTTCCTTGGCAAATTCAACAACAAATTCAGGGGTCATGGTTACACTCCAAAGCTTTTGATTAAAGAACCGCAAATCAGATGCCATCCATCCACAAGGACAAAAAGCATGAGTTTAAACGGCAGGGATATCATGACCGGCGGCAGCATCATCATGCCCATGGCCAACAAAACCGAGGCCACGACCATATCGATCACCAAAAAGGGAATATACAAGACAAAACCGATGATAAAAGCGGTTTTAAGCTCGGAGATTACATAGGCCGGGATGAGCACCAGCAAAGAGACATCTGCCTGTGTCTCAGGTTTTTTCATCTCTGCTTCCTTGACAAACAGGGCAATGTCTTTTTCCCTTGTGTTGAGAAGCAAAAATTTTCGAATGGGTTTTTGTGCCGTTTCAAAAGCCACCTCATAGGAAATCGTCCGCTCAAGATAGGGATTGAGAGACTGGTTATACACCTCCAGAGCAACAGGCTTGATGATAAAAAACGTCATAAAAAGTGCAAGGCCGACAATCACCTGATTGGGGGGGCTGGACTGGGTACCGATGGCCTGGCGCAAAAAATGAAACACAACAATCAACCGGGTAAACGGCGTCATTAAAATCAGGATTGCCGGTGCCAGGGAAATAACCGTTAAAAGCGCAATAATTTCAAGTACCACAGCAACTTCTTCAGGTTCTGTGGCCGTTGTAACATTCAATTCAAGGGAGGGAATGGGAAAGGTGACTGCCAGGGCAGACCCCTTGGCAAGAACCAACAAAAACAGGACAAGACCCAATTGCATAAAAATGCTATCCATTGAACGATTTTTACGCATTCTGCACCTTCTCCCCCGGGGTCTTTTTTAGGGGTTCATTTTTTTGAGGTCCATTTTTTTGAGATTTGGGGGATGACCGGTTCAATGTCCTATTTAAAAGATCGGAAAACCCGGCCCCCGAGTTTTTGAATAAAGGCCCTTGTGATACCGAAGCCGCATCAACCTGTTTTCCCATCACCTTGATGGTTGAAATCTGGTTGGGGGTGACCCCGATGAGAATGGTTTCATCCAGAACATTGACCAGGATCAGCTTTTCCTTTGGAGAAAGATGGTGGACCGTCAGAACTTTGATAAGATCCCGGTTGGTGTTTGCCCCCCTTCCTGCCATAAATCGTTTCATAAGATAAAAGACAAGCAGCAGCAGGGCCAGCACCATAAACAGCATACCAAAAGAGCGTGCAAAGGCAAGCCATATGTCTGAATCAGCGCTCAATGTCTTCCGCCGCCAAAGATTTAACCCGGTCTATGGGGGTAATGACATCGGTCAACCTGACACCGAATTTTTCATTGACCACCACCACTTCTCCCCGGGCAATCAATTTCCGGTTTATGTAGACCTCCAGGGGCTCACCGGCCAGCTTGTTCAGCTCGATAATAGACCCCTGTCCCAATTGAAGAAGATCATTGACAAGCATTCTGGTTTTACCCAGTTCAACGGAAAGCTCCAAAGGGATATCCAGGATGAAATCCAATTCCCTTGCTTCCTGCTCTTCACTTTTTTCAACAATTTCCTCTGACGCTTGTGTGGTACCGTTTTCATCAACCATGTTTAACTCTCAATATCTGTTGTTATTTTTTCTTCTATCTTATATGCCTGGAATCCCCTTTGAACGCCGATGTATCCGGTGAGTTTTTCCAACCCGTCCACATAGCAGGACAAGGGATCAGACGCGGCATTATCCAATTGAATCACATCCCCTTTTTGCATGTACAGCACGCGTTCCCCGGTTACCTCGGTTTTTCCCAGCTGGATTCTAAGCTCCACTGTCGACTTGAGAATAACTTCCTTGATCATCCGGAGCCAATTGGTATCAATCTCCTCAATTTCTGCCTGTACCCCGGAAGATAATTTATTGCGCATGGGCTCGATCATTGAATAGGGATAGCAAACCACCAGATTTCCGGCTGCCTGTTCCAATTCTATTTCAAACCGGGTAACAATGACCAGATCCGTCGGCAATACAATGGCGGTGAACTGGGGATTCATTTCAGACCTGATCAAAGAGGCCCTTACCGGTTCAATGGGCGCCCAGGAGGCCTCAATATTTTTCAATACCGCCAGTACAGCCTTTTTAATCATCACCTCTTCAATTTTGGTAAACTCTCTTCCTTCCACCCGGGCTTTTCCCAGGGCCTCTCCCCCAAAAAAGGTATCGATCAGGTTGTAAACCAGTTGGCTTTCAAAAACCACCAGGCCGTGCCCCCTTAAGGGCTCCATCCTGAAAACATGGAGGCTTGTGGGCACGGGAAGGCTTCTGACAAACTCTGAAAACTTCAAGGTATCAAAGGGATTGGCACTGACATCCACATTGGTTTGCAACAAAGATGACAAGGTGGCACGCACTTCCCGTGAAAGCCGTTCATTGATCACATCAAAGGTGGGCATCCTTGCCCGGACCACCTTATCCTGGCTGGTGAAATCGTAAGCGATAATCCCGTCAACCGCCTCGGGAACTTCCGTCTCCTTCTTTGTTTCAACCTCGCCTGAATCCAGACCGTCTAATAGGCTGTCAACTTCGTCCTGGGATAAAATTTCACTCATGGCATCATCACTGCATTATTAAATTGGTAAAATAAAGATTTCTCACCACAACCTTGGGAAAGATAGAATTGATCCGCTTGAGCAACTCATATTTCAACTGGATCTTGCCTTCTGGAGCCCTTAACTCAAGCCATCTCATTTCCCGGACCTGCCCCATAATAATTTTTCTGATTCTGTCCTGCATTGCATATACCTGTTTTCTATAACGGTGATCCATTAATTCCAGGGAGATATCAAGGCTGATAAGCCCCATGGCAGAATTTGTCTTCAACGGGATCCGCTCAAAGGGCTCAAGCACGACAATATCCTCAAAAACAATCTCCTCTATTTGAGCCGCTTGACCTGATTCGCCTGATCCACTATATGCCCTGTTTTCTTCCATTACAGATTCTCCATTAGCGAGAGTTGCTTGTTCAGGCGACCCCCTAAAGAAGATCCAGCCGCCTGCGAGTATGCCCATGAGAACACCCCCGATTCCTAGGATTAAAAGAAGCCGTTTTTTGCTGCCCAACAGTCTTTTAACCAAGGTTTCTTTTCCCGATGGTTCCCGGGAGGACTCCCTGACAATCTCAGAATCCTTACCTTCCATCTCGCCGTCCATTTCTTCTTGTAGATCTTCAGTCAAAATATCTCCCAATTTTTTGCACTTGGTTATTTAAAGATATAGATACTTGCTATATACTTGATAAATAAGATAGCAAACCCTATGCCAAGTACACTCTCTTTTTATCAGGTCCCAATGGAAACCACGAAATTTAACAATGATTATAGGGGTTTCATAAAAAATTTGCAAAATATTTTATGAAAAGAAAAACCCCAAGGGAGTTGACTCCAGCCAACTCCCTTGGGATTTTTTGAAAAAAGTGTCAGACAAAAATGATTTACGTCATTATTTTGACAGGTCCTTACAAAACTATGATGGGCTATCGTTTCATCTGAATAACTGTGGACATCATATCATCAACCGTGGTGATTGTTTTGGAGTTGGCCTGAAACCCTCTCTGATTGGTAATCAGGGCAACAAACTCTTCTGAGATGTCGACATTGGACATTTCAAGGGAATTGGGAGAAATGGTCCCAAGACCGTTTTCACCGGGTTTATTGGTGATGGCGTTGCCACTGTCCCGTGTTTCACTATAAAGATTCCCGCCCTCAAGGTTCAGTCCATGGTTGTTTAAAAATTTGGCCAAGCCAACCCTGAAAAGCGGGATCAGCTGTCCGTTGGAATAGATACCGGTGATAACCCCATCCGATGCCACGTCAACCCCCTGCAGATCTCCGGCCGAATACCCGTTGGCATCCTGAAACACCGTGGACGAAGATTTTGCATATTGGGTGGTGGAAAGGGAATCATTTTCATAAGTCACCCCTGTGTACATGGTTCCCAGGTCAAGCTGTATATCCATTTCAGTGGATCCATAATCTGCCCCCAAAAAATCGGCCATAAAACTATAATATCCGGTTTGTTCTATGTCATTTGTTTCAATTTGGGTCCATGCGGTTGAGCCGAGGATCTCAAAGTTAATTTCACTAGGATCATTGCCGGCGCCGCTGCTTAAAGAATTTTCAAACAGAAACCGTATATCATCATCATTGCCCAACCCGTCCAGGTCAATTACGACCTCTGTATTGTCTCCTTTTAAAATGGCAGAGAGATATTCATCAGGCGGAACATTCCCGCCGAGATTGTTCCAGGCCCATGCCTCGGAAACGGGGTCCCAGGTAATACCCACTTCAGAATTCTGGGCCATAACACTGGGATCATTAATTTCTAATGTTGTATTATCGTTTGCAGTCTCCCCAACATACTGGGTTCCCACAATACTCTGTACATGGAGACCATTTGGATCATTGATATCAAACCCGAAGGTGTCTCCTGTCACGGGAGCCTTATCAAGTTTTATGATAAAATCCGGATCCGTCTTGACGGGAGTGGGGGCAATGTTCTGATCCAAGACCAGGCGAATTTCCTGGTCATTTGGGTTAATAATTTCGGCATTATAATTAAGCCCGCCACCCGTAAAACTCCATGAAGTACCGTCAAACGTGAAATTAAACCCATACCCATCGGAGGCCAGTTCATCATAATTAATTATCTCATAATTAATACTGTCCGTTGTATTAGCACCATTGGCCACGAAACCGCCCAGACGACCGGTGAATTTGCTCATGGTCAAATCAAGGATATCACCGCTGCTCTGGCTGAACTTAATACTTCCCTTTGCCAGCAGCCCCTCGCTGTCTGTTCCCTGGACCAAATTGCGCTGATCCTCTTCGGGATTACAGGTGATAATATACTCCCACTCTGTACCTGATTTTTTATCATAATAAATGGAAACATCATGGGTGCTTCCCAGGGCATCATACACCTTAACCACTGTCTGATACTCATAATTATTAGCGGCCATGTAGGTATCCTCGCCGCTGTCCCAATTGTTAGAAAGCACAATAGAATTGCTCAGGGCATCGGCATCCAGGTTGGTTATGGCCGTAACCTGTGAGCTTTTTTTGGGGGGGTTTGTAAATGCCTTTAATATAATATCATCAATTGATCCCACATCATCTGCTGTCTCTTCATCAAGTTCCCAGCCCTGGACAATATACCCTTCCGGATTTACGAGCTGACCCTCTTTATTAAAAAAGAAATTTCCCGCCCGGGTGTAGAATGTATTTTCAGAATTTGACTGGCGCATGACAAAAAAACCGTCCCCCCCAATGGAGAGGTCTGTGGTATTTCCCGTGGATTCAAAAGAACCCTGGTTAAAATTCTGGGAAACATCCCCCACGGCCATGCCGCGGCCCATCTGGTCGGTTCCCCCACCGGTTGCTACACTCTCGTACAAGGTGTCGGCAAAGGTTGCCCGGCCCTTCTTAAACCCAATGGTATTTAAATTGGAAATGTTATTACCCGTTACCTGTAATGCATTTCCCATATTTTTCAAACCGCTGGTACCTGTAAATAATGAACTTGATAAAGACATATTCTCTCTCCTGTGCTTATATAAACCGCAACATAGCCCTGTTGATTGTCCTGCTTAATTCACTCCTGTAATGGAAGAAATAGCAACCAGTCTCCCCGTATCCTTAAGTTCAAGGTACTGGCTTCCATTGGCATACTTAATTCCTGACACCTCTTCGGAAACAGCAGTTTTTGCCGTTCCCGACGCTGATTGGACCGTATAATAATACAACCCGTCATCCACCGCATATCCATTTTCACCGGTGGCATTCCAAAGAACCTTGTTCTCACCCGCCGCAGAAGTTGCCTCATCAAGGGTAAGTGTCTGGACCAGGTTATCGAAGGGGTCATATATTTTTATGGTGGCAGCTTCCTGCTGCTCGAGTGTAAAACCGATGTCCTCTCCGGACAGCGCCCCGTCTTCAACGGAAAGAATGGGCTTATCCGAGCTGATGGTCCTGCCAAGATAACTCATTACCGACTCCGCATCCTGGTTGTTGTCGTCCACATTGTATACAGACGTTAAGGAATCAGGATCAATCAAAACCCCCTGAACCACCAGATAGGGATTCCCATTGCTATAGGCGACACCGTCAACCGTGCCCGTAACATTGGTGGGCAATTCCTCATACCCGCTGCCCGTATTGGCAAGAACTGAATATTTATAGGTTCCGTCATCCACGGCTTTCCCATCATCATCCGTACCATCCCATTCAACAAGATGGGCACCCGAGGCTTGTGTTCCCTCGTGAAGGGTTTTAATTGTTTCACCGGCAGCATCGGTAATATTAATAATGATTTCTGCATTTTGAGATAAATTGAAAAACCCGCCGGACACCGCCCCATTTTCCACCTGCATGGAATCCACATTTCCGGAGACCTGCTTGCCCAGATAGGACATCAGATCTTTTTCCGAACCAGTGGAAAATGAACCTGCCAGACTGTCCATGGAATCATTCAGATTCATGAGCTGTTCCAATTGTGAAAACTGGGCCAGTTGTGCGGAGAAATCAGTACCATCCATGGGATTCAAGGGATCCTGGTTCTGGAGCTGGGCCACCAGCATGGTCAGAAAGGCGTCCGTGCCAAGGGCGTCTTCCTTTGCAGCTTTTTCATTGTCATTTGTCTGATATGAGTTGCTAAGGACATCAAGTGACGCATTTCCTGTTGATATTATTGCCATAGTATTTCTCCTTTATGCAACGAAATGGTATGATCCGTCCTGGATTGTGGCTGCCAAAGAACCGGCATTCAGTCCATCCATCGCATTGGAATCAAATGAATTATTTTCTTTGTTCCGACTTTTTCGGTTGGAATTGTTGGATTGATTTTTAGTGTCGGTCATGGACTGCCTAAAATCAGAGTTCATGTCCACGTCAAATTTATCCAAGCTGATGCCGGCAGCTGCCAGAATCGCTTTAATTTCATTCACATGGGCGTTTAAAATATCTTTGGCAACGGGATTTTCAGTGATGATACTCACCTTCATGCTGTTTCCCACATTGTCAATGGTCATGACAAGCCGTCCGAGTTCCGCCGGCTTCAACTGAATTTTCAAGACATTTTCCCCCTGGTTGACAGCCCTGACAACACTTTTTTCCACCTGGTTCATCACATAGGTGGGCATGCTTTTAAAGGTGGCCTTTGCTTTCAGGGCACTCCCAAGGGAATCTGTTTTAATATCCGATGCACTCACCAGGGAAGATTCGCCTCCCTTGGCAGACTCGGGCTTGAAAAACTTTGTGATCTCTTCCCCATCCTTGACAGATGATTTAGAATTATCGGTTGTGCCGGATTTACCAGATAGAACCGATTCAAGTTCCTTAAAAAAAACCTCCGATTTAACGATGGAACCCGGCTGTTCATGGGAGAACAGACCATTTTTATTCGATTGACCCTTGTCCGGAATCAATAAATCATTTTTAAACTGATCCTTAATCTGATCGTAGGAAAATTCTGCCAGGTCAGGCCGTTTAGATTGAATTTCAAGATGTTTAAAAAGTGAGTCAATCAAGGTATTAGAACTTTCCTTGGCCGCACCAACCGCCTTATTAACAAGCCCGACAAGACCATCTGCCTGTTTTTTAGTCTCAACAATTTTGTCCTTCCGGGTTTCCAGGGAGGCTAAAAGATCTCCCAGGCCAAGCTGGGATATGGTATTCTCTGACAGGCCAAGCTGGGATGTGGTATTCTCTGACAGGCCAAGCTGGGATGTGGTATTCTCTGACAGGCCAAGCTGGGATGTGGTATTCTCTGACAGGCCAAGCTGGGATGTGGTATTCTCTGACAGGCCAAGCTGGGATGTGGTAATATCTGGCAGGGTAAGCCCCAACTGCTCAAAGAGCATTTGAAATGAGGTATCCCCTTCCTGGGTTTTAAATGACTGGTCTGTATAAAAAGATTGGGTTTCAATGGACTTGAGATTATCAATGATAACATCAAGACTGATTCCATTTTTCCCTCTATCGGCTTGGGATAGAATCTGGTTAACCGTGTCCTTGGGAAGTCCCAGAGAATTCAAAATTGAAGTTAAAAAAGGCAGGGCAGATGTTTCCATGAGGGTTTCCTCATCCATAGTGTCTTCTTCACTCTCCGTGGAAAGCTTAAAAAGACTGTCCATTACCTCACCAAGATTGATGTCTTTGGCCTGGGCCTTTTCAGACAAACCACCCATCAACTCCTCCACATTCCCCAGTTCAAAGCCAGCCTTTAACAGCATTTTTTTCAGGGAATCCAACCCCTGGTCATCTATAGTTATAGTGTTCAAATCCCCGTCAGACAATTTTAGAAAAAAACTTTTCAATTTTGAAAGAAATGCCAGCCCTTGTTCCTGACCCATCCCATCCATAAAAAGGTTTTTTGCTTTATCCAGGTTTTTCTGCCCGCCGACACCATTCGTTCCTGGTACAACTGATTTGACAGAAACGGATTCTTGAGCGACCCTTGCATCCTTGATTACCTGCCTGAGATTGTCGGCAAACAAAGAAGGCCCAGCTTCTGAACTGCCAAACACACCAGATTTGCTTGGCAGTGCATCGGATTGGGTCAGGCTTTGAAACGCATTGTTTATGTCGGTAAACGTCAAATTCATGGGGCACCTTTTATTAATTTTCTTTCTGACATAATTGAGCAATGATCATGCCATACAAAGTGAAATTAAAATTTCTTTTTAAAATCAGATAGTTAAATAAAATTTACCTTTCCTTCAGAACGGATTTATCAAAAAAATTGGAATATATTGCCCCACTAAAAATGGGCCGTGGGAAAATATTACCTAACCCTTTTACCGTGGATAGATTTAAAATAGGAATAGCTAAGCTAATTAAGAATATCTTTAAAATGATGATCAGCGTCAGTTATAATTCCCGCCTAACGACAATTAAAATTCCCGAAATGTAAAACCTTAAAAAAATGGTACGACTAACCGAGGCAAGAGACCAACAGGTTCTGAGCAGAATCATTAAAAGGTATGCAAACTATGGGCTGCTGATCCTCGATGAATTAGGCTACGTACCGTTTTCCAAAGAAGGAGCTGAACTTTTATTTCAAATTTTAACCGAACGTAATGAAAGAAGATCCGTTATTATCACTACCAATCTTGGGTTTGGAAATTGGACTCAGATATTTGGAGATCCGAACCTGACTGCTGCTCTTCTGGACCGTGTAACCCATAAAGCGCACATTATCAACTGTGACTGGGAAAGCTATAGACTAAAAGAAACCTTGGGAAAAAGGGGGTAACAAATCATGGAAATCACTGCATACAACATGGTTTGATGACTGCATAAATAATGATGATATTTATAAAATTTCGGATATCAAGAAGGGTTTGTTAATAAGTGAATTAAATTATTCATATCCAATTTGGATAGAAGGAAAATCCCGACAAGACATTGATTTCAGACAGAAAGAAGCCAAAGCTCTTGTGAAAAAGTATGAATAATCAAAACAGATCATGAACCCTCCACCCAGGGCCGGTTTGGTAAGAATGGAAGCGTTTTATATTATTCTTCACATAAGAATATTTTTTTAACCAGGGTGGGTCAAAATTGGGTTGTCGCAGTGGGTCAATTTTGGGTTGTAATTTCTATGATGCTTTTATATGAAACAAAACAGTTCTTCGAAGGTGTTTTAGCCGTTTATAAAGAAGCTCAAATAATTAGCCAGATACGCAGAATTCAAAATATATTTTACCGGAATCGGAAACAAACAGTTGAGGACTATTTTTCAAAACACCCTGGTGTTCCCCATAAAATTCGTATTCGTGGGGGCAAAATAGTCAAAGCTACCATAGGAAGTTTTAGGGTACAAGTTTGTAGCCATGGTAAAAAACTTTTTATAATAGCACTTAAATATGAAGGTGAAGACGAATATCGCTTTATTATTGCTTCAGACCTTAGCTGGAGAACTATTGATATTGTAGAAGCATATTCACAACGATGGCTCGTAGAGGTTTTTATTCAGGACTGGAAAGCCAATGAAGGATGGGCAACACTGACCAAGCTGCAAGGTGAAAAGGGATTTCGCAGAGGCCTGATTCTGAGCCTGCTGGTTGATCATTGTCTCGCCTTTCATCCGGACCAAATAGCCCGGTTTAAAAACAAACTCCCCGCATTTACTGTTGGTTGCCTGCGACGTCAGACTAATCTCGAAAGCTTATTTTTGTTTATTACCGATATTTTTGAGTCCCATGATCCATATGAAGAGATGGATCATAAACTTACAATAATGAAACAGAATTTGCTCAAATTTAAAAGGTCACAAAAGCACATGGTCACAAAAGACATAAGTAATTTTAAGGCTACAGAATCGCTGAAGTACAAAAAGGTCGCCTAAAAACTTGATCATCGAGTATAAGGATGAATACAACATAACAATCCAAATTGAAATATTGTATTCAGTGATTGATAAAAGGGAATGATCAAAATTCTGTTTTAATTGTTTTTTTGCTTTTCAATTCGTTCTTTTAAGTCCGGAGGTGAAAGAAATACAAGAGTTCTGCCATCTTTCAATTTTCTTAAAAAGAAAAATTCATCAGCCATTTGAAGCAAGTCTTTGCGCGCTGTATCATATGCGATAGCATAACTATTCTGGTATTGATTAATATTGTAAATAAAATTGGGATTAGCTAAAGCATGGTTAAGTAATGATAATTGTCTTAAATTCAGTTCCTTTTTGAGTGTTGCCCCATGAAGAATGTTTTGCGCAGCTTGAATTTTTTGTGATCGTTCACTTAAGTATTCATGAAGCTCTGAAATTGCTTTTTTTATAACGTCCAATTGATGCAAAATAAAATATGTAAGATCATTTCCATCTGTCTCTGTATATAAAAAAGCCTTGCTATATTGTGCTTGAGCACGTTTGATTACTTGAGAGATCGAAATGAATTCAGCCAGCCAATACCCTTCATTAATCATTGCCCAGTAAAATAACGCCCTTGCTGT
>Ga0307987_1000620_pt1 | contig 20943 bp, 15 predicted proteins | sample EllFjometagen181_FD_203157 | JGI IMG/M metagenome (GOLD analysis project Ga0307987, IMG submission 203157) | Marine microbial communities from Ellis Fjord, Antarctic Ocean - #181 | ecosystem: Environmental > Aquatic > Marine > Unclassified | place: Southern Ocean | collected 2014-10-08 | reverse complement strand
ACTGCCGGGAAACTTTTAAAAGTTTCCTAGACAGTAAGTCCTGCAAATAACTGAAAAAATTATAAACCATGGGAGGGTTGTATAAAAATCAGATGTTCTTATTTAAAATATACGACGGTACGGAGATGTTTTGAATTTTAATTAGAGTGTCCACAGTATAAAACTTAAAATGGGTGATATAGTCAATAAAGAGAGTGACATTTATAAGCAAAAAAAAGATTTCGTGGACACTCTAATTATATTTAGCATAAGATTATAAGTAAAACCTTTTCTGTTTTTGACAGATTAAATTTTACTTTTTAACAGATTTAGCTTTTTAATTAATATGCATTAATAGTTAAGAATTAAAAAAAAATAAAACAAAGATCTATTCTCAAATAAAGACTTCATCACAGCATGGGAACACAAAATGTACAAAGCTGGAGTCATAAATACCAATAAATTCATACCATGAAGAAGATGGTAAATTTGTTTTGTTCACATCCTATCAGATTCAGACAAACTTTTTTGATGAAAGGTCTCTTCAAGTAAATCACCAATAATTTACATGTTTTTTTATTGAATATTTGCTTCAGTGTTCGGTCTGAGAGTTATGCCTTGACTGCACTCCGCTTATCCAAGTTGTTTGTGGACTTCGCTACGCCAAGAGGCGTTCATATATCGGGTGGTACCGACTCTCAATTTACTGTTCATGCGGTAGCGCTAGTCCTGCAGGCCTGGAACATATATTTATCAAAAAAACTGATTATGAAAACTTCCTAGAAAAACTTGAATATTTATCTGGAATATATTAATGAATGTCCTGCATGGATAAAAAGAAATATTACCCTGAAGGGATGGGGAAAGAGCTTACTGGATAAACAGAAGAATTATTCAAAATTTATAGAATCGGGTATTATTGAGAATGTAAAAGAGAATTTAAAGTCCGCAATAGTTGCTCAGAGTATTCTTGGGTGTGATTCATTTGTTGATAAAATTCGCAGAAATATGGTTGTAACAAAATATAGCAAAAATCAAAAGCGAGAGCATGGTAGCAATGAAAAAATAAATGCTTCTGTAACGTTTGATAGTCTTGTTGATATTGTGTCAATTGAGTATAACATTGAGAAAAAACTGTTACTTAAACTACATTTTAGACATGAATCAAGACAGGTATTAATATACATGGCAAGTGCCTACTGCAGGGGGAGATATTCATTAACTGAACTATGTAGTATGCTTGGTCCTATTTCACTGGGTGGTATATCAGGGGCATGTTATAACTTTAAGAAAAAAATGTTGATGAAAAAAGAAATCAAAAAGAGAATTAAAACGATAAAAGAGAAATTAAATATCAATTAGTAGGTTTTGACCCCAATGGCTTTTTACCAGTTTTCTTTTTATTTATTCCGCCCCATTGTTTAAAGAAGAAAGGAATTTTGAGATTTACACATTGTATTTTAACTTCTCTAACCCAATCTGCTTTAATTGGACGAGCTCCAACTCCTGATTTGCTTACGGCAATTACCCAGTCTGTATTTTGTAAATTCAATTCGACTACAGGTTCAATTAATGGTTCTATTGATAAAAATTTAATATTTGCCGTTGACTTTTATATGACATCAATGTATGATTAAGGTGTTGTTTTATTCGATTGACTGTTTTTATTAAATGGCTTTCTGATAAATGTGGCTGAAAAACATGACACTTAATAGCTGAAACGGATTAGTGACTGTTTACGTTGCTTTTTTGCTAGGTGTTTAGAGGTGTCAGAACTTAAGATACAAGCCATCTTCGGATGGCTTTTTTATTTATAATATTTAAGCCAATCATATATTTTAATTAATCTCCTTAAATTGGTTTTATCTCCGCTTTTACCAGTTTTAAAAATATCTGGATTTTTCTTTAAGTAATCTTTTAAGAAAGTTTCTAATTCTGAACATTCTATTTGAGTTTCAGTTAATAAAGCTATTAAATAAACAGCTTTACTGTCATCACTCTCTTGTAGTATATTTTTAATAGAATTATAATTCATAGACTTTCTCTGCTTTTGTAAACTTGGAGATATAAATGAATCAAAATCTTTATATTTTGACATATCAAAAGGAAGCGGTTTTTTGTGATTTAATAAATATTTATAGATAGGCATACTATACGATTGACCAGGCAATAGAACAGGTAATGTCTTTTCTACAATATCTTCATTATTAAAATGTCCATTATCTAAAACAATATCTAAATATATTTCTTCTACACTTGGCATTGTATAACCCTTTTGCTTTAGCTGCTCTGCAACCCCAATGCCTATTACAGTCTCAATATTTTCTATTCCTTTATCATCATCTATATCAGTAATTTTTACGCTGTCAACAGCTACATTTTCTGTCACTATTTTATATAAATCCTGCTTTATTTGTCTTAATAGCTTAGGATTATACTGAGACTTATTTTGGAGTAATGAATGATATACCGGTAAAAAATTAGGCACAGTTATTTTTGTCATTTCTATTATTTTTCCTGATTCAAAAGATTTTGAATATCCTGAAATATCTATTTTTTGAATATTTTCATCCCAATCAATAAAAACAAGTTTTTGCTTGAGTAAATTTAACTTTTCCTGCGACATACAATTTGATATTTCTTTTAATATTTCTTCTACATTCGAATCATTGATGGAGTAACCTATAAAAATAATAGGATGTTCTAAAAATACAGTCATTAGTTTAGCTGCTAAATAAGCGTTCCTTTTATTAAAATCAGAATAATCTTTTGCTGTTAAAATTAATGAATCAGGATATTCACAGCATCCATGAATTTTGTATATTTCAGCAATTCCATATATTGGTGAAAAAAGTAAATCATCCTGTCCTACAAATTTTGTATATTTAAAAGAACGTTCCAGCAATGTATCATAATTTGTTGTTATTATACCGGCAATACTTCTTTTCCCTGCATTTTTCAAGCAATTTAGTTCATCTAAAGAAAGTTTGTCTTTTGCTTGCTCTTTCCAATTAATAAAAAAAACAGATATTTCTATTTTAAAAGGAGATATGCCAGTTTTTATATAGGATGAATATTTTTCTCTACTTATCTTATATTCATTGCTCGAAAACCATACTTTATTAAAATCTTTTTCAATTGCTTCTGCAATTAGAGGCATGTTGTTTTCAATGCCGGACTTCAATCTGATTTCATCCTGATATGATTCGTAAGCATATTCTATCATTCTTGTTTTTTTAGCAAATATCTCTAATAGCCCTCTCCAATCAGGCAATTTCAAATACCGCCTTGAAAACCCAGCTCCTATAAATAAAAATGGTAAAGAATGAGCTTGTTTTAGTATCTCTGTCAATTCAGGAATATTATTTACAATCTCTTTATTTTTAGTTTCATCACTCATTATAGTAACCCTTTCTGTAAATCACTATAAAAAGTAAGGGCTTTTATGCGAAAACCTTCTTCGCTATCTTTTAGAATTATTGAATACTCTTTTTCAGTGAGATTATATAAATGTGCTACTCTAGCATCTATTTCTGCATCTAATTCTAAAAACTCAACCTTTTTCTGCGAATCTCGTAAGTGATTGCCTTCTTTGGTTATATCTGTAATTAAGCTATGTAATTTTACTAGTCTTTCATTATCATTGAAATTATCTGGAACTGGAAACTCTTTTATATCCTTCACTAATATTTTTGGAAATGCTCCTTTTGAAGCTTTAGGTGAAGCATTGAAATGGTAAAAGGTTGCAATCTTAGAATTAAGAAGACAACAAATGATATCAATTTTGTAATCAGGAGCATCTTTTATAATAATAATTGCTGGATCATGATAAAATTCAGCCTCAGTAATTGTACTGAAAATATTTGGATTAGTTATTTCTCGTATTAACAATCTTTTTCCTTTAAAATAAAACGGTTGTCTTGGATTTGCAATTCCATCACAATAGTCTATATATTCTTTTCCGTTCCATTTAAGGGAATATTTTGTTACATCTTCTCCCCAAATCCATTTTTTAAAACCATCTCTATATTCCATATGATGATAGCTTCGATTTTTAATTATATTTACATCTTGTCCTCTATATTTATCATATGCTATCAACCCTTGTGAAATTTGTGGAAAATAATTATTTAAGGAATTTGTGGTATCTTTTATTTTATTAATAATATTTATAATCTTTTTATCAAGTTTAAACGCTAAGCCCCAATTTTGATTCATATTAAGAATTTCATTTTGTGATATATAGTTCATAGGTTTATCAATTAATTTTTGGAATGAAGAAGTTTTTTTTGTATTGATAAAACCTATTTTATCACAAGGATAATTGTTTTTAAATATAATAATTGCATTTTTGACTGTAGCACCATCAAATATATAAAAATTAGTGCAATCAATAATTTGTTCAATTCCCCAATATTTAATTAATTTTTGTCTAAAATTATTTGCATATACATTAAAAAGAAATGTATTGGGAATAATATAAGATAGCACTCCTTTAAACCTTAATAACTTTTTTGAGGTTTCAATGAAAAAATAATAAATTTCGTAATCAGGAACTTTTTCTAAATGCTTTAAAACATTTTTTCTATCATTTCCCTTAATTGAAACTCCATACGGGGGATTTCCTATAATAGTATCAAAGCCATCTTTAATTCCAAACATCCAGTCCATATCGAAAAATGGAGAAGAGGTATTCTGGTCATATGGATCCCATTCAGCTAACTGTTGAGCTGATTGATGACCAAGTCCATTTTTTTCAAGTTTCTCTGCAATTTTTGTTCTTAGTTCTTTATCATCTTCACGAAGTTTACGTTTGCGGGACGGGGATTTTGAACTGAACAATCTATGTCTAATATCCTTTAACTGTGCCTCCAGTTCATCTATTTCCAGATTAGGTAAAAAACCCTCCTTTTTTTCAATGCCAATAAGAGTATTTGCAGTAACAAATTTAGTTTCAAGGTTTGGAAGAGGGATGATACTAAAATTATCTTTTGTTTTGTCAACAATTTGGTCTACTACTAAAGAAATAAAGAAACGTAGCTTGCTTATCTGCGTTGCGATAGGTTGAATGTCAACACCATAAATGCAGTTTTCAACCAGAAACAATTTACGTCCATAATTGGAACTGTTATAGTCAAATGCTTCCTTTATCTCTTCAAGACGTTGGTTTCGCTCTTCTTCACCCATATTGTATGCTTCATTAGTTTCTTGGATAACTTTAGTTTTTTGCAATGCATGCCATTTAGTATTATCAGGGTCAAGTTTTTCAAGAATAAAAACGAGTTTATGCAGAATTCCCATTGGGAAAGCTCCGGAACCACAGGCAGGGTCTAATATTTTCAAATTAGATACAGCTTCAATAATTGCATCAACTTCAATTTCTGTAAAAGCATGTTCATAATCCGCGTCAAAATTAACACTTACATCAGTATATGCAAAAAGAATATCAAGACCAATTTTTATATCATCCTCAGAGCAGTTTTTTAACTTCTCAGTAACAGAGTTAGCGATACTCGCTTTTAGACTTTCATCGACCATATAATCGACAATTTCACGTGGTGTATAAAAAGAACCCGTTTGTTTTCGCGCAGTTGTCTTTGTTTCCGGATTATATGATGCCAATAGATTTTCAAATACTTTTCCAAGCAGTTCCGGGTCAAGTGCTACCTCTTCATCAATCGGAGTATTTTCTACAATTGTAAAATTATAGGATTTAAGGATACTTATTAGACCTTTTACAGAAGCTTCCCTTATTGACCTGTTTTTAATTCCAAGCTCAGCTGTTAAATCTGTTTTCTCTTCCAGCCCGAAAAATAGATAATCCGGGACTATTAGACTTTCACTTTTTGGTAAATTATCTGAAAAACCATCGATATAAATACGCTCTTCTTTTTTTTCTGCTTCTCCTCTTACATCTAAACATTCGAAAAGTCCACCATTTAAAAATGGAACTGTTGAATTCATTAGTTCTAAGAATATATCAGAATTTTTAAAATAATTTTTATATCTCATTAAGTATAAAACACCGAAATTACTTTTATCCTTTCGAAAACCACGAGCACGTTTATCTGTTTGGCTTGTATTGATCGGGCAGTTTAATGATGCAAAAAAGAGGTTTTGCAGAACTGATTTATAATAAATACTATTTCTATTGGCTTCTATAAAAAGACCATCTTCATGATATGGAGAAAACTCATTAAGTATTTCCTTTTGCAGAGTATTTAAATCAAACAGTTCATCAGGTATTAATTTTTTCTGCTTTATAAACCATACGAACAGAAATCTTGTTAACAGCCTAATAACATTTTTTGCATTATGCTCCTGAATCATATCTTCAAGTTTTACTTTCTTTTTAAACGCATCATCATTGGTAGGCTCAGAGGGGAATGTAACATGTTTTATTGCCCAGAAATACCAATGTGACAGTTCATTGTAGAATTGTTTACTGAGTTTTTCTACAGAAAAGGCATCAATAATATCATCCATCTTTACGATAGATTTTCTTTCTGCCAAGTTTGCGAATCTTTCGGCGGCGGTTTTACAAAATTCGTTAGGACCGAGTACATAAGTATATCGTTTGGAATGAGTTTTTATATCTTTCATTCCTTTTCTGCCCCAAACTGTTTGTCGCTGAGCAAATGTGAACCTGTAATCATGGCTCTTTTCAGAATAAAATACACCGATAGCCGCGTGAGTTTGCCATTGGTCAATAAATCCAGAAATTATATTATTCAATTCAACACGATTTCGTGCAAGGTTTGTTCTATCACTAACCTTAACTTCAAACACTGCGATTTTTTTGTCATCTTTTAAAATCAGAGTTCCAAGTTGTTTTAGTGATTCAATTTTATCATTATTTGTTTCAAAATCCGTAGGTTTTGCAAGCTGTTCAAATTTTGGAAAGATAAAAGGGAAAAGTTTGAGCCAATTCTCTCGTTTGTATTCTTCGGTAAATATATGCTGCAATTGTAGTTTATCCATTTTTATTCTCCTCATCTGCAATAAAAGATTCGCTGATTATTATTTCTGGTTTTTGCATATTTGCAAATAGGTTCTGGGAATTTATTTTTGTAGTTTTATAATCATTATCAAGCGGATATTCGTTTATTATTTCTAGTGCTTTACTTAAAATAGCATCTGGTTTTAAAGGTGAATTTTTTACAGACTTTTTTAATTTACTTAGTTTTTTAGGTAATTTCTGAAATTTCCCAATTCCAATTGCTTCCATAGCTAAAGTTAATTTATCAACAGACTCGTCATCCAAATGAGGTAAGCTTTTCAACATTGCTAGAAAGTTGACAACATTTTTTTCAATAGGTGTCATTTTTGGGGTTGCAGTTTGCTTATTTTTTTCTGCAGCATCATTGAGTTGTTTTTTGTAAAAATCATCAATCGCAATATTAACCTGCTCATGATGTTTACCGTGTAAAGCTGTTGCTTTTTCCGCAATGTCAGCCTTAAAAACTAACACAGCTTCTAAAAATGCTAATTCCTTTATATCTCCTTGTTCTAAAACTTGATAAAAAATATCTCGTTTTTTATTTCTTAAAAAAGAAACAGTAGAATTATGAAGAACACCATTTTGTCTACCGACACGACTTCGTTTTGACATTTTTTTAATTCGGCGAAAATCATCGGGGTTTTCTTTTTTGAATTTTCTTAATTCCATAAGATGAGCCAATCGTTCATCTTTATCCTCTTTTATTGATTCATCAAACAGTCCAAAAGATTGTATTTCTTCTTCCTTAGAATATACTTGTGAATCTTCCCCAAAAGCAGAATGGAACGCCTGTAATTTTTGTATAGCTTTTTTTTTCAATTCAATATCGTCATCTACTTTAGAAGTTGGATAACAGTTATAGACATAGACAAATTCAGCAGTTGAACCTATACGATTAACGCGGCCAATTCGCTGCATAAGTTTAGTTGCATTCCAAGGTGTATCATAATTTACTATAATATTTGAGCGGTGCAAATTAACACCCTCACTCAAAACCTCGGTAGAAATAATTATATTATAATCATTTTTTTGTTTTTTAAGCGGAATGTTTGCATCAAAGTTTTCTCGTATAATAGTTTGTTTGTCATTTCTATTACCTGCATCAATAGCAAGAACTTTATTATATCCTTTAGATTGCAGATGTTCATATAAATAGTTAGCTGTTTCTTTAGATTCAGAAAAAATAACAACCTTACCAGTAGGATTAATTTTGCTGTTTAACAATTCAAAGTTTAATCTATTGCAGAAAACTTCAAGTTTCGGATCATCTTCGACTTCTTCCCAACCATCGTGTAAACTTTTCAACAACTTATAATCATTCTGTAACCCAAGAAAGAATCCATCAATAAAATCAGATTTAGAGCATATTTCTATTGTTGGGTCGGTTTCCATTGCAGTCGTAATCAAATCAAGCAGTTCAGCTTCCTGTTCATTAACAATATATTCAGTTACCGGTAAATTAGGGGCAATAATAATTCTATTATTGTTAAACATTGTAATCATTGCGTTTGTAGCAATTAAAAAACGATTTATCGATGCTTTAAAAGCAAAAAAGCTACTATCTAAGCGTTTAATTAGCAGGGTTTTCATTATTTTAGATAGCTGTTTTGATATGAGGTCAGCAGTTTGGTATTTTTTCTTTTTCTCTTCGATTAAAAACGCTATTGCCTGATAACGATTATATGTCAACTTATCATTCAATATTTCAATTGTTTTATCATATAATTTTTCAATCTTTGGTTCTAATTGATAATAAATTGGAGTTTGTATTTTTGCTTCTGGAAATACAATACTTTGAGCTTTCAAATCTTCTGCATATTGTTTGTTTTCCATCAAGTCGCGTCGAGTTCGTCTAACTGTTAACGGTGCAATCACGAATTCTCGAATTTTCTCATAAATTATTGAAGTTTCCCTCTTAACAGTTTCAATGTCTTTTTTTGAGATTTCTTTGTATTTTTTAATTTGTTTAGCGAAAAAACTTTGTAAGTTTACAACATCAAGCGTAGAATCTTTGGCATCCTGAAAGAGGTAAACTAAATTGCGGATATCGCCGGGTCGATTATTCAGCGGAGTAGCTGAAACAAGTATTACAGATTTTTTAACTTTAGTTCCATCGTTTAAAAGTTGAGTAGTTGGAGTTTTACATAACTGCTGTAAGGCATCATAAGCTTCAGAAGTATCATTTCTAAATTTATGTGCTTCATCTACAATGATTAAATCGTAGTCTTGAGGTTTATTTATTTTATGAAGACTTCCATTATTTATAATTCTAATATGCTTTTCGTTTAAACCAAATTTATGGCAAGTTTCTTCCCAACCACGACGTAAAACTGGCGGAACAATAATTAAAATTCTTGAAATATGTGATGGATAACCATTGGAATAGAAGAATTTTTTTGCAATCAAAATAGCAACAATTGTTTTTCCAAGTCCGACAACATCTGCTAAGAAAAAGCCGTTATGTTTTTTTAAAAGGTCAAAACCTTGGCTAACTGCATCTATTTGATAAGATAATCTTTTAAAACCTGAAGGTAAATCATCAATGGAATTGGGGTCAAATTCTACACTATCTCCAAAATACTCGATTAACATTTTATAATACATATCAAATGGAGTCGCTGTATCATTTAAGTATGTATTATTTTTGACCCCTTTAAGTTTTTCTGTTAATATTGGCAAAGATTCATTCCAAAGAATTTCAAACTCCTCTGCTGCAAAAAGCACATCATCATAGCGTGTCAGTAAAACATTGAATTCATAATTTGCATCTTCTTTACTTCCTAGTCCTTCGGCAGTTAAATTCGAAGAACCTGTTATCACAGAACCTGGGATATGTTCACTCCATCCTTCGGGTTTTAGTATATAAAATTTAGCATGTAGCCTTTTGGTAGGATGAGCTTTTAGTTCAATTTTTCCAGTTGCTATGTCCTCAATAAATTGGAGAATACCATCTTCAATATTTTTTGTGTAATTGGCTGATTGAATATCATTCTTAATCCCGGAAATAAAATCTTCAATAGTTTTTTCTTCATCACCGGTAAAGAGCAATCCTTTTGTTTGTGCCTCATTTATAAATCTATCAACATCTATTCCTACAATAATTCTAATTTTATGAATATCGTTCAAATATGGCCGTATTGCGAAATAGCCAGATGCTCTAAAATATCCCACTAATACATCAAATAATTCATATTTAAAGGGGACATTAAAGGCACCTTTGAACTTCTCAAGTAAGGTATTTCCATCACGATTTGTAAAAAAATTAGTTTCCATTATTTATGATCCTAATGTTACCAGGTATTATGTACAAGCAATAGGTTTCTTATTCTTTAAATAGAATTTTAAAAAGATTACCTAAACAAAAAAGCCGATATATGTAATACTTCAATTATAACAATGAATAATAATGCTAACAGTTAGAAAGCGGAAAAAACTACGCTTATACGTGGGACTAATCTGTAATAGACGCACTTAATTAATTATTCTCCTATAAGTATTTCATAACTATTATCCTTATCTACTCAAAATATGCTACAATATCAATTTATTTATTATTGAAGATATTACAACATCAAAAGTGCTGTAACTATAGTATTATCAAAAACAATGATGAATTAATGGGGTTATTGAATTTTACTAAGCTTTTTATATCAGGAATTCCATGTTTCTTCAAGCACCTATGAAGATTAACTTCGGTTATTTTATATCTATTTGTTATAAATTTCTGTGTTGAACAGCCTTTAATTAAGCGAATTAATTTCATCCTCCAATTCTTGGAGAGAGTCTAATATTTTTTCAAATGTAGGTTTTTCACCAAATATCATAATCTGCATTGATTTGTAATCTTTCTTTAACTCTGAAATATTGATTGATATAGGCATCAATCTAAAGCTACCTGATTTTGCATCATCATAGTTAGCCCAGGCGCAAGGATAAAATCGCTTTTTGAAATCACGAACATCATCTAAAAGTTTTATATTGTCAAATGCTCTTTGTTTTATCTCACTTTGTCCTAATAGATAAAGGTCATAGTAGTGTCGCGAATAACGAGGTCTAACTATTCCTTTTCTATGAGCTTCCTGATGCAATATAGTGGCTTTTTCCCAAAAAGTCCGTTCTGCTTTTATAGCAACTACATTACACTTAGGTTCCATAAAAAGTTGAGGAAATATTTCTGCTGCATATGGTCTTATTGTATATTTTGTTGAAGGAATCCATGCTGCTAATGGTCCAATTTCAAGAATTACCTGAGGCCTTAGATAAGATTCACTGAAAGCTGTAGGATAGAAAACATTTATACATTCAGAATTGTTTAAATCTACTTCTATTTTGACATTGGGACAAAATTCAGTTAGTTTTTGGAGAGTAGGACAAAGTGTATCCCCAATATATGAAGCAGCATCTTGATTTACTTGTTTGTTAAAGAGATCCTGTTGTCTATTGGAAGAATGTTTATAAAAGGGATCTTTCCGACCTTTGCCATATCCAAGTAACTCCCAGTCAAGTATTAAATCAATATCCTCTGAAAATCGTTCTATTGCCCCAAAAACCTTTGATAATGAAGTGCCACCTTTAAAGACGATTTTTGATTTAATTTCATCTATTGAGAACAAGTATTTCAAAGTCCAGCAGACCCAAAAATCTTTTTCTACTACTGCAGGGGTCATACCTTTCTTAACTGCTGTTTCCATAAAAAGCTCATTACGCTGATCTGCTCGAAAATTTGCAACTTTATTCATCTATATCCTCCAAACAAATCTGCTTGATATATTCATATATCCAGCTTGTTACATATTGCGCATCTTTAATCATCTTTTTACGTTCTGCTGATGTCCAGTTATTGCGAATTTTATTAATTACTTCATCATTAACATTTTCATGACCTAAAGTTTTCAATGCCTGTACGGTTAATGATGTAAATGTATGCTCTACCCGCATCTCTTTGAGTGAAGTTTTCTTAAATTCAATATTAAGATTGCCAATATTAACTGTTTTATGCGGACCGTCACTTAAATAAACGACAGTACCGGGTACCTGATTAGATATACCTAGCAAGTTTAATGCTGCTTCACCACATGCCTGTATTCTCCAGCCATTCTTTCGAGCTAAAGCATGAGCTACCTGGTCAAAGTTTGGACTTAATTCCTGTTTCAATAAATCGCTGTATTTAGGATAATCATAAACTCCTCTAATAACACGACGTATTTTACCATCTTTAACTAAGCGATATAGAGCTATATCAATTGCTTTTCTACTTCCAACCCTTACAAAATCTTTTTGGCCAAAAGCCCATCCTCGACCATGATTATATATAACTCTAAGTATTTTATTTTGTATGCTTTGTAACATTAATTAAACCCTTTATTTGTAAGAAATTATATACTATTTTTCTTACAAATCAAGTCTAAATTTTAATATTATTATTAAAATAATCATGATTCATATTCTTCACTATCGATATGAACAATGCTGTTTACAATATGGATACCACACTTTTGATACAAGAATTTTTATCCTTACAAAAGTAGCTCTTATTTCATATCCATAAAAATCTACCAATGAGACATACTCAAGCAAATAGAAATCTGGGGAACTAAAATATAATGGGGGATTATTAAATATAGAAACCAGTTAACATAAACTACTATTGCTACACAAAATCACCACAGCCATCTAACACTCCAATTTTTATTTCTATATAAATGTTTATATGATCGATATATACCAGTACTTCCAAAATGTAAATAGTGTTTGTATATTTACAAGGAATTGGCAAATATACAAATACTATTTATCAACACATTAATATTATTCACATTAGTGTGTTAAATTAATATTTTTCATTCACCTAGAATATCAAAGAAGTCAGGTTGTGTTTCTTTTTCTTTTTTCCACTTTTCTCTCAGTTTTTTCTGTTTCTCTTCATGTGCAATTTTTCTGCGTTCTTCTGTTTCTTTATACCACTTTGTCTGTAGTTTAGCATATTCAATTTCTCTCTGCTTAACTTCCAGCTCTTCATTTTTCTTTTTTATCTCGTGATATTTCTTCATTTTATCTTCAAAATTATCAGGAGAAATTTTTCCAACAGTTGATTCAATTTCTTTAAGATATTTTACTGTTACAACAAACCCATTAGGGTCATCATTGTATGCATTGGGGGGGTCAAACCTACTAATTGATATTATTAATAGCTCTGATATATTAAAAATCTCAATAATAAAATGTTTATAAATGGAGGTTAGTATGGCGAGATCACTGAGAATCGAATATTCTGGTGCCTATTATCATGTAATAAGCCGAGGAAATAGACAACAAAATATATTTATCAAAAAAACTGATTATGAAAACTTCCTAGAAAAACTTGAATATTTATCTGGAATATATTAATGAACGTCCTGCATGGATAAAAAGAAATATTGCACGAGTTAAAACAATGCTTGCATTTCCAATTTTTTTATTTAACCAGAACAAAACTAAGTGATATGTGGAAACTGTTCTTGAAAGAAAAAAAGAGTTACATTTGAAGATTTATATCACAAATACAGATGTAAAACAGGCGGATACAGTGTATGCTATGCTTCTTTAATTATAATAATAAACAGGGAGTTTGGACATGTCAGAAGCAAAAGGATTGAATAAGCCAGTAAAATTAAAAAAAGATTTATCTGAGTTATTGGGAGCTGCAGAACTTTCACGGACAGAAATAACTAAAAAAATGTGGAATTATATCAAAGCAAATAAGCTTCAGACAAAGACTGAAAACGGTGTCCCTGACGGCACAGGTAGATATATCACTGCCGATGCAAAACTACTTGGTGTTTTTAAAAACACAAAAACAACAAGCAAATCAGGCAAGGTTACGGACCTAACTGCACTCGAAAAAGGACAGACTATTAATATGATGCAGATGGCGGCTGTTATTGGAGCTAATGTAGAATAGAAAGGGTGGTGGGTCAGTAGAAGCTAGAGAAAATATAGTAGTGTTTAGTTCAATACCTAAATCGAAGAAAAAAGTTAATAACTATGTTTAATGACTTTTATAACCCACTATACACATGTATAATAACATTATTAATCGTTATTAATAAATGTTATAACTATGTCATATATTGTGAAACAGAAAATAAAGGGTAAAATATACCTTTATAATGCTGAAAGTTACTAGATGTTTTTGGCTTAAATGTTACCGCGCCAATAAATTTAATCAATTCCTATGGTTATATCAATTGATCGATATAACTTAAAAGAAAGAAATTTATTGATAAATTTTGATTATTTGAGTATTTACTAATCCATAATTCATCAAGTTTCTGATTTTAAATTATAACGGTTACCCTTTTTTCATTGAGTTGAAAACCATTTTAATAATACATAGAATTTTAGATGGATAAAGGTTTACCTTTATAAGTCCATTTGAACGGCTTTCCCATTGTCCTGTTGAAATATGAGATAAAATCTTCCAGCTTTTTTCTCAGGTCTTCTGTGGAAACAAAGTTTCCACGTTTCAGCACTTTACGGGCAAGAATACTGAACCATATTTCAACTTGATTAAGCCAATATCTGCTTTTATGCGGTTTCAGGTCTGCCTGAGAGAGAAACCTTTGAACCTGTCTTTGCGAAATACCCAGTGTTATCTGCTGTTTATGCACTTCATCAGTAAGTTCTCTTGCTGTCCAGTGTGTTATAGGTCTATCATATTCAGAGGGTTTTTGCATAGCAATTTTTACAATATCAGTATACTGTCTGAGTGTATATGCGGCAGGCGCGCCGCATCTTGGGTTATCAGCAACAAGTATTTTTAAAAGACGTTTTCTTCTTAACTTATTTCCAGCATGACCTGTTTCATTCAGCACATTATTCAGCATGCCCTCCCATTCACGGTTAATTGTTAAACCTCTATTGTACCAGCGACAAACTGTTTCCCGGTACAGTCCAAGTCTTTCATCTGTGTTTAAAGCTGTCACTACTGTTATGATAGTGTATGATTATGTGAATCCGCCTGTATTCTGTTACTGTTGTTGAATTGCTTCCTGATATTTTAACTAGAATTTCCATTAGATCTGAATTTAATTGTATGGCATTATGATACGGTTTATTTTTTTTATTCATTGGAATTCCTTATATCATGTTATGTTATATAGATTATAACCTATATAATATAAAGTGGTTTTTAACAAAAAAAAGGAACTATCATGGGATACAAAGTAAAATTACAAAAAATAAACAGACCGACAAACAAATCATACTTTGTTACTGTTCCGGTTGTTTTTGTTGAAGCAATGGAAATGGAAAAAGGAGAGGAATTTGAATGGATACTGGAAGATAAAAATACTCTGATATTTCAACGGTGCAGAGAAAAGGAAATGAGGAAAAAATAAAATAAGCATTGAAGCTTTTATATTATATAACGATAGTATAGTCGTTTATAATCAATGGAATTTATATAAATAAACAATGTAAGTATTCAGTATAGGGCAAATTCAAATGTAGCACAAGCTTCTAGCTTGTGAGCTGTCAAGCTGGAAGCTTGAACTACATTAAAACAAAAACAATGCTGGTTACTGAATGTATCTTATGTCATGAAGTGCGATTGCCTGCCTGTTTGAATGCACTATGTTTTATGTTTTTTTGTGCCGTAAGACTTACGCCAAGGTAATCTAGGATAAAGAGAAAAAATAATCGCGTCAAAAAAGGACTTACATTGGCCTGAAACAAGAAACAAAGCCAAAAAAGAACAAATAATAAAGAAATTATCTACAAAAAGTTTGAAAAAATTTGCGATAGAAATCGTGTAGGAGACTTACATTCATTTGAGAATACTAGGAATTCCAATTTCATGATTAATAGGGATGTTTGAATTAATGCTAACAGATGGTAGTGATTTTTTGATTACTCCACATTTCAGACATGAATCACGACAACTTATAATATATATGGCAAGTACCTACTGTAGAGGGAGGTATTCGCTTACTGAGTTAAGCAGTATGCTTGGTCCTATCTCTCTTGGAGGTATATCAGGAGCATGCTACAACTTCAGGAATAAAAAGATCCGGAAAAAAGAAATAATAAAAAGAATTAAGTCAATTAAACAAAAGCTAAATATCAATTAGTAGGTGTGACCCCAAATATCTATTATAAACGAAAAATAACACTAAACCCTTTAATGTCAAAGGATAACTAGATGAAAAAGAAACATGAAATTCCGCTGCTGAATGATCACCACAACCATACATCTTTCTATCTAACACTTAGAAATTGTCTTGATCTAAGAAGTATTAATGATTATGAAACAGCTTTTGATAAGATTAAAAAACTAAAAGAGGATATTAACATAGTTCTTGGCTGGAACTTTGGAAATAAATATAGAGATAGAATAGAGAATGAACTGCCGGCAGTACTGATATGTGACAGTTCTCTTCACAACTATATTATGAACAAGAAAACCAAGGAAAAACTGAAGAATACATATCCGGAAATTGTAGATAATATTGAAAATCTGGACTGGATTGAACATAATCTTTATACAATAATGAAATTTATTCCTCAAATAAAGAATATTGATCAAAAGGATATTCATAGCTTCTTCAATTATATGCTTGAAACACATCAAATCTATAAAATGGAGGACCTTCTGCTTCCAAACAGCAGTTTTATCGATCTTTATGAAACGACCGGATACCTAAAAAGACTTCAATTGTGGATTGATATAAAGTCATACTTCGAACTTGATAAAAAGTATCAGGATAAAATTACTGGGTTCAAACTATTCCTCGACGGAGCAATAAGCCCTGAAACAGCTGCTCTTAATGGATACGTTAACTCAAAAAGCAACGGCGGCATCAAACTGTATACTGACGAGAAGTTAATGGCGGATCTAAAATGCGCAGAACAGGAAAACAGAGCTGTAGCAGTACATGCACTAGGAGAACTTGTTATTGAACAACTGATCAGGATTGTTGAGGAAGAAAAAATTAGGTTGCCGTTGCTGCGTATTGAGCATGCACAGTATATATCAGAAGATCTGGCTTTGAGATGTAAAAAGTTGGGAATAGTCTTATCAATGCAAGTCAATTTTTCGTTAGAGTCAAAACTATTCAAAGGTAAACTTACAGATGAATGTCTTAAAAGGAATAACCCATTCAGAATGCTTATTGATAAAGCAGGTTTCACTCCTGGTAAAGATCTAATTTTTAGTTCTGACGGAATGCCACATGGTGCTCAGGCTGCTCTTGAAAATGCCTTATTTCCTGTTCTGGAAAGTCAAAAACTTACTCTTGAAGAATTTGTATCTGGTTATTGTATGGAGACGATGCAACCAGGTAAAATCTCATTTGAAATCAATGATGGCAGAATATTAAACGTTAGGACAATTCTAAATTAATAGAACTAATTTACTGTTCATAACAAGATAAATTTATGTTGAGAATTTATAATTTCTTAAATTACTGAACTGAAATATAATAAATAATAAAAAGGATAATTCATGTCGGAACAAAAAAGCAAGTATACTATCAGTGTTTTTACTCTTACAATGCTCTGTGTCGCAACAGTCATGAGCTTGAGAGGGCTACCACTTATGGCTTCAGAAGGAATGCCAATGTTTTTCTATATCATTTTTTCAGCTTTTTTTTTCCTGGTACCGGTTTCGCTGGTATGTGCGGAACTTGCAACAGGCTGGCCTAGTTCAGGTGGAATATACCGTTGGGTGAAGGAGGCTTTCGGTGAAAATATTGCATTTGTAACTGTTTGGCTGCAGTGGAGTGCCAATGTAGTATGGTATCCTACTATCCTCGCATTTGCCGCGGGTTCACTGGCTTATTTATTTCTTGATAAATCTCTTGCATCTAATAAATACTTCAACATTGCTATTATTCTTATATTTTATTGGATGTCTACATTAATATGCCTGAGAGGCATTAAGGTTGCAGGTAAAATTTCATCAATTGGTGTAATTTTAGGTACACTGATCCCCGGTATCCTGATAATTGCTTTGGGTATTGCATGGATTACAATGGGTAACCCTATAGAAATTCTTAAGGGTGGCGCAGTAGAAGGCGTTAGTTCTTTTTTCCCTGACTTCAAAAATTTCAACACAATTTCAACCTTAGCTGTCATTGTATTCCTTTTTACAGGTATGGAAGTAGGAGCAGTACATGTAACATCTATTAAAAATCCTAGAAAAAATTATCCTATAGCCGTATTCAGTGCCATGTTTCTAATTATCATTATCTACGCCATTGCCTCATTCTGTGTAGCTATAGTTATGCCTCTAGCAGATATAAGACTGGATCTTAATGCCGGCCTTATGGCAGGTTTTAGTGATCTTTTTAAAGCTTTCAGTCTTGATTGGATGTTGCCAATTATGGGGCTTTTTATTACATTCGGATCTCTTGCTTGTGTCATCGCATGGGTTGGCGGTCCATGCAAGTCTGTACTTGCAGCTGCTGTTGACGGAACTGTCCCTCCGTTCCTAAAGAAAAAGAATAAGAATGATGTACCTGTTAATATACTTATAATTCAGGGGATTTCAGTATCAATTTTATCGATGGTATTTCTCTTTATGCCCACTGTAAGCAGCGCATATTTTATTCTTGCAATGCTTACTGCAGCACCTTATATGATTATGTATATGATTCTTTATGCATCAGCGTTGCGTTTGAGATATACTCAACCTGATGTTTCTCGTTCCTATAAAGTTCCCGGAGGAAAAGTGGGGATGTGGATAATATGTGGAGTTGGAATGATTGCAATCCTGTTTGCGTTAGTACTTGAGTTTTTTCCTCCAAATGATCTACCAGTCGGGGGATCGGTCTTTTATGTTTCATTTCTGTCCATCCTGACTATACTATTTGTATTAACACCCTTTATCATGATAATTTTTAAGAAACCTCATTGGAAAAAGCATCATAGCGACAATGAGCAAGAATAGGACGACGCTGGAAATTATAAATGAGTGAAGAATATAAAAAGAAAATAGGTAAATTAAAAAAAGTATATTTAAGAATACAAAATTCTTGAATATAGCTGCCTTTATCTTAGCCAGAAAAGTAATAAGTAGTATTATCTTTTTACTTGCAGGGGTTATACTAAGATTGTGCTATAATTATTTGCTGGTGGGTGACACAGCTTATCCCACCAAGTTTTAAAATTGGTTCATTTGTTAAATATGCTAAATCAACTATTGATGGGTGGTTTGTTGAGGTAAATGCAGTTGCAATTATGCCTTTGCTTATTAAGAATGGTGGGGATAGAAAGAGTAGTAAAATCAGTAGCTTAAATTAGCTACTGAAATCCGAAGAACCAACACTAACCCAACAGGACATCAATGCTACAGGTAAATCTGTAGCTACTGTCAAAAGAGAAATACACAACTTCTTGATCTTGAACCCGACAAGACTTTTGAGGGGTTTCAGACCACACTTTTGTGTTATCACAATATAAAGAGACCTAAAGGAGAGCTAGATGTCCACACTTATGTGGAGATCTATTTTTAAAGGTGTAATCAGTGAGTCCAATTTTGGGCTCAGTGAATATAAGGATTTAATGTTCAAGTTGCAAACTCTTAAAAATCAACCAAACAAGACTATAGAGGGGGGTTCTATTGAAAAGGAGTACTTTCAGACCAAACTTATGAGGTTTCAAACTTTGAGTTTAAACTTGCAATAGTTCTGTAAGAAAAGGTGTTTTACATGAAGGCAATTTTGAATTCTTGTCTTATGAAGTTACAACTCCTTGCTAATGAATCAGAACAGACTTTTAGTAGTGGCTTTTGACAGCTCAATTTCACCCTTTCAAAGTATTCATTCAGTTAAGAGTAACTGGTGAAGGCAATTTTGACTTGGTTAAAAAGTATGATTAGCCAGCCCAATTTTATTCTCGTGTTTTATATAACTGCTATCAGGAGCAAAACCATCAACCTTTTAGCCACTCTTCACTAGGCTGTATTGTAAAAAGTTGACCTACACTATCTCACATGTTTCTGCAACAGTTCTTCGCCACCAGATCTCCTGACATAAAGAGTATTCTCATTTCTGAATTTTAGCTCAATTTATGGTGCTGTTAAGATCTTTTTGAGGCTGAATAATATGATTTTGGACCCTGAGTATCAGAAATGTTTATTTAAATTCATTCACTGATCCACGTAACTAAATATGTTCTCTATGGGCAGATGTCTGGCCACAGGCTTTGTCAAGCATGTTTGTGAAGTCCATTGGTTAATCTTTATTCTTTTAATTATTACTGTTATATTTGATTTCAAAGTGTGAATAAACCGTTGATAGAATATGCTTGTAATTGTCTGTAAACGCAAAGTTCCTATTGTAAGACTGTAATTAAATAAATAGTACTGTTTGAGGCTAAATATAGTAGTTTTGAGGCAAAAAAAAGACACTAAAAGTGTTTGGTACCGATGGTGGGATTCGAACCCACACTCCCTTTCGGGAACTGCGCCCTGAACGCAGCGCGTCTGCCAATTCCGCCACATCGGCCTAAAAAAAGTGATTTAAAATAATATTAAAAATGTGCAATACAAGGTTGTTTACTGAATAATTTACTTTTTTTGATTTTATTTTTAATGCTAAAATGTTTGATTTTTTTAAATAATACTTTAATAATGGAATTTTTTAATAATAATAAATAACCGCAAAGTAATTTACTGATTTGGCATTATGGTAAAAGTGAAAATATAAACAAAGGTAAATTAAAATGGCGGAGAAAAAATGGGTTGAAAATAAGTATTCTGATGAAGAATTTTCAAATATTATGTCAAGGAGTTCATTTACTCGACCAATAGTTGCTGCATTGGCAGGTCGAAACGTGCAGGCAGATGATTTAGATTGCTACTGCAATGCTACTCTTAAAAATTTAAGTTCTCCATATAGAATACCCGGTACTGAAAAGGCTTCGAAACGAATTTGGGAAGCTATTAAGAATGATGAGGATATTCTCATACATGGTGATTTTGA
>Ga0307987_1000618_pt1 | contig 20953 bp, 18 predicted proteins | sample EllFjometagen181_FD_203157 | JGI IMG/M metagenome (GOLD analysis project Ga0307987, IMG submission 203157) | Marine microbial communities from Ellis Fjord, Antarctic Ocean - #181 | ecosystem: Environmental > Aquatic > Marine > Unclassified | place: Southern Ocean | collected 2014-10-08 | reverse complement strand
GGGCCGCGGGGTCGATGACCGCCAGGGGCAGGTGGAACACGGCTTCTTTCGAGCCGCTGGTGGGCAACACCTGGGTGTGCGGGTTGACGGTCACGCCGAAGCGGCGCTTCAGGTAGGCCGCGATGGCCTGGCGGACTTCGGGGGTGCCGCGCACCGTGGGGTACTGGCTGACCGTGGGCACGGCGTCTCGTAGGGCTTGGCGCACCACGGCGGGGGTGGGCTCGTCGGGGTCCCCCAGGCCGAAGTCGAAGACCGGCCCGCCCGAGGCGCGTAGCTCGGTGACGGCACGGACCAGGGCGGCCATGGGGTAGGCCTCGAGGCGGTCGAGGAGGGGATTGGTGCGGGGCACGGCGACTTCGTGGGGCTGGGTGGGTTTGGGGAGGGTAGCAAGGCTGGGGAGGGATGTCATGGGGGCGCCCGCTGCGTGGTATGCTTCGGACGTGCTGTTCGAGTCCCGGGGGAGTCCGTATGTGGATGATGCTGATGGTGTGTGCGGCGCTGGCCGAGTTCGTGATGGTGCCTGAGGACGGCCGCTGCCTGCCGGGGGAAGAGGTGGTGGCCTACGCCCCGAGCTTCGACACGGGGGGACCCAGGACCTGCGTGTGGTCGGGGGATGAAGGCTTGTTGATCGAGGACGACGTTGTCGAGGGCGACGCCATCGTCCTGACCTGCCCCGACTGCGGCGGTCGCCGTGTGGACGAGCTGTTCGGCGTCTATGTCGTCTGTACCGACGAGGACCAGAGATCGGTGTGGAGCTTCGACGAGATCCTCGTCGCCTGCTCGGAGCTCGAGGATGAGGCCGATCCCGAGACCTGTGCCTGCGGCTCGAAAGCGGTCCCTGGGCTGTGGTCCCTGCTGCTGCTGCCGGGGGTGCTGCTGTGGCGGCGAGGGGTCCAGGGTTAGGGGGCGACCATGGAGGCTCCATGGGCAAGATCAGCAAGCTCGAGCGTCGTCTGCTGCGTTCCCTCGGTCGTGCCAACGGTGACTTCGGTCTGATCCGGCCCGGTGACAAGGTGCTGGCCTGCGTGTCGGGGGGCAAGGACTCCGTGGCCATGATGCACCTGCTGGCGCTGGTGAAGGCGCGGGTGCCCTGGGACTTCGAGCTGCACGGGATGTTGCTGGATCAGGGTCAGCCCGGCTTCGCGCCGGAGCCCCTGGTGGCCTGGATGGCCGAGCAGGGCCACGAGTTCCGCATCGTGCGGCAGGACACCTACTCGGTGGTCACCGACAAGCTCGAGCCTGGGGAGACCTACTGCTCGCTGTGCGCTCGCCTGCGCCGTGGCCGGCTGTACCGTGAAGCCTTCGAGGCCGGCTACGACAAGATCGCCTTCGGTCACCACCGGGACGACGCCCTCGAGACCCTGCTGCTCAACCTGTTCTACGCAGGTTCCATCGGCGCCATGGCGCCCCGCTTCACCAGCGACGACGGCCGCAACGTGATGATCCGACCCCTGTTCTACTGCGCCGAGGCCGACATCGCGGCCTTGGCTTCGCAGCTGAACTTCCCCATCCTGCCCTGTGGTCTGTGCGACAACCAGCCCCAGCAAAAGCGCCAGGAGATGAAGCTGCTGCTGGACCAGCTGTGCGCGGACAACCCCAAGGTCCGCGGCAACATGTTGGCGGCCCTGGGCAATGTGCGCGCCAGCCACCTGCTGGACCCCAAGATTCGCGCCGCCATGGGCTGTGAGGCTTGGGGTGAAGATCCTCCCCCTAGTGGCAGGTCTGGCAGCTGACGGGATCGGGGAACTCGGCGCAGCGGTGCTCCTGGCCGTGGCATTCCGCGCAGGGGGTCTCCTGGGTGTGGCCCCGGGGTGCTCCGTTGGCGCCGTGGCAGCCTGCGCATGTGGGAGGCACGGGGCTTTGGAAACCTGGCGCCACGCATATGTGCACCTCGGTTGGGCGCAGGGGTGAGCTTCACTACCCTTTGACAGTGTGGGTTACGGCGTCGCCATGACGGATCTACACGGTCCCACAGGAGCTCTGCATGGCCCGTCGCTCCAAGACCCTGGACGCCCCCCGCGACCTGCGCATCATCGAGGACATGGACGGCTTCGTCTGCGCCATGGTGGACCGGGACGCCTCCAAACAGTTCGGCAAGCGCACCATGTACTTTCACCTGGCCATGATGGTGCTGTTCATCACGGTGATCTTCACGATCCCCGCGTGGCTGGCGGCCGCGGCCAACATCCTGCTCTCTGCGCAGCTGGTGTCGTGGAGGGTGCGCTGTAGGGCCCACGGGGTGGAGATCGATCGGCTCTACACCCGCGGGGATGCCAGCGTGTCTCAGGTGCGGGGAGAGGACAAGGGCAAGGGTCCGCTCCCCCTGGGGCTGGGGCAGCCCGAAGATCCGCTGTTTCTGGCCTTCTCCGAGATGGAACGGGTGGCCTGGACCGAGTGGTCCCTCCGTTTCCACATGGCCGATGGCGAGGTCCACGAGCTGCGCCTCGAGCTCACGCCCCCTGCGGACATCGAGCGCCTCGGGCGCAAGCTGCGGGATGTGCAGGTTGGCTTCGCCGAGGGCGTGACCGTCTCCCGCGAGCAGGCTGAGCGTGACCTCGCCAAGCTGGCGGCTATGGCTCGGGCCTCTCGGCCCGTCCATCAGTGAGCGTGGCGCTCAGGGGGTAGCTGGCTCTTCTGGAGTCGGCTCGGCTGGTTCGGTCGCGGGCTCGGCTGGCTCTTCTGGCTCGGCCGCGCTCTCCGCTTCCAGCTCGGTCGCGCTCTCCGCTTCCAGCTCTTCCCCTTCCGGGGTGACGGTCCGGTACACCCTCCGGAACGCCAGTGGCACGGCCATGCGGGTGCTGTCCAGCTCCACCACCACGTAGAGCTTGTCGGGCTCGTCGGTGGGCAGGAAGGCTTCGACCATGGTGCCGTGGCCGTCTTTGCGGCGCAGCACCAGCACGTCGTCTTCCCACCAGGCCTTGACCTTGGCGCTGTGGCCGAAGCCGTCCTCGATGCGGATAGCGCGGGCGCCGACGGTGATCTCGAGGGGGTCCCCGGTGTCCCTGACCAGGTTGAGCCGTTCGTCCGCGAACGACAGGTCGATCAGCTGCCCGCCCATGAGCAGGGCGCGGAGGCCCTCTCCGTTGTCCCCGGTGCCCTCGAGCCCTTCGGTGTCCATGGCGCCGCGGCCTCCGCCACCGCTGCCCCGGCCACCGCCACCGCCACCCATGCCGCCGCCCTTTCCGCCTGCTGCATTGGGGTCGACTGGGGGCGGTCTGCTGGCCGATGTGGCGCTCTGGATGGCTTCGAGGTGAGCAGCGAGCTGCGCTGCTACGTCGTCACTGGCTTGGCTGTCCAGCCTCCACGTGCCTTGGATGGCCGGCGCTTCGGCCCAGGAAGGCGTGCTGTGCAGCAGCACAGCGGAGAGGGTCAGGCCAGCCAGGCCGGCGCGGGCGAAGAGTGAGCTGCGTCCGGACATGGATGCTCCGTGCAGGGTTGGTGGACGACAGAAACCGCTAGGGGGAGGAGAACGTCCCCTGGTATGGGTCTCGCTACATCTCGTCGATGTCGAAGCTCGTCGTGGCGGTGGTGCTGGGGCTGTCGTTGAAGCTGATGTCCAGCCGGTACGTGATCTCCTGCCAGGTGGAGAAGGTGTCGAAGCTCTCTTCGACGCTGCCAACGGCGGGGACCACCCAGTCGGTGATGACCTCGTAGCAGCCGGGCACCCCGGCCAGCACGGTGGTGCCGGTGTGGACCTCGGTGATGGTCCAGTCCGTCACCAGGCAGGAAGAGCTGGTGGTGAGGGTGAGATCGCTGGTGCAGGGATTGCTGACCACCCCCACCAGGTCCAGGGGCACGTCGGCGGGGCAGGTGCTGCAGGCCGAGCCCGAGGGGTCCCGGACCTCGGTGGTGAAGACCAGATCGGCCACGGTGCACGGGGTGATGCCGGTGTCGGTGTCTGCATCGCTGTCGGCATCGCTGTCGGCATCGCTGTCGGTGTCGGCATCTGCATCTGCATCTGCGTCTGCGTCTGCGTCTGCGTCTGCGTCTGCGTCTGCGTCTGCGTCTGCGTCTGCGTCTGCGTCGCTGTCAGCGTCGGCATCTGTGTCCGAGTCCGCATCGCTGTCGGTATCGGTGTCGCCCTCGGGGGGATCGACGGCGGTGTCGTCCTTGTCGCCGCAGGAGATCAGCAGGGCGGTGGCCAGGGCCAGCATGGAGAGTGTGGTGATGCGCATGGGGGTTCCTAGGGGTTGGTGTACCAGCCGTTCCAGCTCGACGAGTTGAGCGTGGTGGGGTTCTGCAGGCGGGTCGTCCGGCGGGCACCCTTGTCGTTGTAGTAGCCGCGGGTGGCGTAGTACTGGTCGTACCAGCCGGTGGTGCTGCTGTAGCGGGTGACGGTGTAGTCGCCGTGGGTGAGGCCCAACAGGGCCGGGGGCAGGGTGTTCACCGGACAGCTGCCCCGCCAGTACAGGCCGTAGGGGCTCTGGGGCTCGATCAGGAAGACGTAGTCGCCCGCATAGGCGGTGTAGCCGGCGTAGTAGCTGGTGGTGGCGTAGCCGTGGTGGCCGCCGCTGTAGGCGTTCAAGCTGCCAGTGCAGACGAAGTCGGTGCCGTAGGCGTCGTCGGCGTAGCCGTACAGGGTGACCTGGCCGTAGATGCTCAGCACGGCGTTGTAGCCGTAGCGGACGTAGTACTCATCGCCCGAGGTGAGCGCGACCTGGTTGAAGGCGGGCTGCAGCACCATGGTGTAGCTGTTGGGACAGACCACATCGGCCAAGCACTCGTCGTCTTCGCAGTCCACGAAGCCGTCGTTGTCGTTGTCGAACTCGTCCTCGCAGTCTTCGATGCATTCGTCGTAGCACTCGTCGTCTTCGCAGTCGGCCAGGCCGTCGCTGTCGTTGTCGACGCCGTCGTGGCAGTCTTCGTCGCCGCACCATGACCCGCAGTCGGGGTCGTAGCAGTCCACCAGGCCGTCGGCGTCGTTGTCGATCTCGTCGTCGCAGTACTCGGGACACAGGGCGGTGCAGTCGGGATCCTCGCAGTCGATGAGCTCGTCGCCGTCGTTGTCGATGTCGTCACCGCAGTCTTCCACCGTGATGTCGGTGTCCGCGTCGGTGTCCGCGTCGGTGTCAGCATCCGCGTCCGCGTCCGCGTCCGCGTCCGCGTCGGTGTCAGCATCGGTGTCGGTGTCGGTGTCGGCCTCGGGGGGATCGACGGCGGTGTCGTCCTTGTCGCCGCAGGAGATGATCAACGGCAGCGCCAGGGCGAGCCCGTACAGTGTTGGGAAACGTCTCATCATGTCACTCCACGGGTACCCTGAGAGGGAGCTTAGCACGCGGGCTGAACGGTGGCTGGGAGTGGTGCGAGACCGGGTGTTCAGGGTGAGTAATCGCGAAAATCGACTGTGCAGGAGGGTGCGGTGGCGATAGTTCCAAAATGATAAAACCATCGTGTGGCCCCATGTCCTTCCTTCCAGAACACAGCGCCCGGATCGTCGAACTCCAGCGTCAGCTGGCGGAGCGTGACGCGCACATCGCCCAGCTCGACCATGCCATGCAGAAGCGTGTCGAGAGCGAGGCGAGGTACCGGCTGCTGGTGGAGAACCTGCCAGCGGTGGCATGGTCGACCGATGTACACGGCGGGATCACCTACATCGGCCCCAACGTGCAGCGGGTCTACGGGTTCTCGCCGCGGGAGATCTACGCGGGCGGCCTCGAGCTGTGGCTCGACCGAATCCACCCCGACGATGTCGGCGGTGTCCGTCAGGCCTTCGCAGAGCTGGTCGCACAGGGGATTGGCTATGATGCCGAGTACCGAATTCAGCGCAAGGACGGCGCTTGGATCTGGCTCCACGATCGCGCTGCGCGGATCGAAGATGTCGATGGTGTGCGTCATGCGAACGGGGTGTTTTGGGACGTCACGGAACGGAAGGACGCCGAACGTGCGCAGTCCGCTCGCCACGGCCGCTTGCGGGCGCTCTCCAAGCACCAGCACGAGCTGCGAGAAGCCGAGCAGAAGCACATCTCGCGGGAACTGCACGACGAGCTGGGCTCCACCCTCACCGCGCTGCGCATGGACCTGAGCTGGCTCGAAGCCCGGCTCCCCTCCGACAGCCTCCCCTTGCGGGAGCGGCTGGTGGAGATGGAGCGGCTGGTGGAAGACCTGAACGAGCGGGTGAGGCTGCTGGCTTCGGAGTTGAGGCCGGGGCTGCTGGATCACCTGGGGATCGGCGCCGCCACTCAGTGGCTGATCACCAGGATCTGCGGGCGAGCGGGCCTGAAGTGCTCCCTACGCCTCGAGCCCGAAGACCTACGCTTGGACGAGCCGCGCTCCATCGCCTTGTACCGGGTGCTGCAGGAGGCCCTGACCAACGTGGTGCGTCACGCCCAGGCTCAGCACCTGGACGTGCTCATCCGCCGTGACGGCGACGGGGTGGAGCTGCAGGTCCACGACGATGGCATCGGGTTCGTTCCCGAGTCCGAGGCCCGGGTGGCCACCTTCGGTCTGTTGGGAATTCGCGAGCGGGTTGGACTCCTCGGCGGTGTGGTCGAGATCCGCTCGGCGCCTGGACAGGGAACCCGGTTGAACGTAATCTTCGAGGCAGGCGCCCCACCCGAGGATGCATGAAACGGATCCTACTGGCCGACGACCACGCCATCTTGCGGGCCGGTCTGCGTCGCATCCTGGAGGACTCGCCGGACCTGCGTGTGGCGGGAGAGGCCGCCAGCGGGGACGAGACCATGCTCATCCTCGCCCGGGAACCCTTCGATGTGCTGGTGCTCGACGTCTCCATGCCCGGCCGTACCGGGCTGGACATCCTGGGCGACCTGACCGCCCTGTACCCCGGGATGCCCGTGCTGGTGCTCAGCGCCTACCCCGAAGAGCAGTATGCCCTGCGGGCCCTGCGCCTGGGTGCCATGGGCTACCTCACGAAGGCGTCCGCCCCCAGCGAGCTGCTCATCGCCGTGCGGCGGGTGCTCGAGGGCCGTCGTTATGTCAGCGTCGCCTTGGCCGAGTGTTTGGCTCAGGCCCTGGCAGAGGGCGAACAACCAGATCCCCATGAACGTCTCTCCGAGCGCGAGCGGCAGGTGATGCTCCGGCTGGCCCGGGGCTTGTCCATCAAAGAGATCGGCGCGCAGCTGCACATCAGCCCCAAGACCGCCAGCACCTACCGCGCCCGTGTGTTGGACAAGCTCGGCTGCGACAGCAACGCGGCGTTGACCCGCTACGTGGTGGAGAACCAGCTGGCAGACTGATGATGTGTAGGCGGACGCCTACAGGGAGATCAGCCCCTTCGCGACATGATGTGCCACCGTGAGTGGGACATGGTGTAGGTAGTGGAGGTTTTTATGACCGATCCGACCCTTCCTCCGGAGCTCACGGCCTCGAGCGAGCACTTTTTGGACATGGTGCTCGAGACGGTCCCGAACATCATCTATGTCTACGATCTCGTGGAGCACCGCAATGTGTTCTCGAACCGGGAGATCACGGACATGCTGGGCTACACGCCCGAGCAGGTGCAGTCCTACGGTGAACGGCTCTTTGTGGAGACCATCCACCCGGAAGATTTGGGAGCGGTGGTGGCGCACCATGGCGCCCTGAGGGACACCGAGCAGGGCGTTAGCCTCGAGCTCGAGTATCGCATGAAGGACGCCACGGGGGCCTGGCGCTGGCTGCGGAGCCGGGACACCCCCTTCGAGCGGGATGACACCGGGCTGGTGCGGACCATCCTGGGCTCCGCTGAGGACATCACCGCGCGCAAGGGTGCCGAGGGCAGCCTGGCGCTGTTCCAGCGCTTCGCCGAGGCCGCCACCGAGGGCTTCGGCATGGCCACCCTCGACGGCCGCATCCACTACGCCAACCCGGCGCTCACCAAGATGATGGGGGCACAGGACATCGAGCAGATCCGCGGTGCGCCGTTCCCGCGCTTCTACACCGAGGCTTCCCAGCTCAGGATCGCCCAGGAGGTCATCCCCAATGTGATGGCCAAGGGTTCGTGGCAGGGAGAACTCGAGCTGACCACGCTGGGTGGGCGGCGGGTCAGCACCTACGAGCAATTCTTCCTGGTGCGGGATGACGATGGTCACCCGGTTTTTTTGGCCGACGTGGTTTCCGACATCACAGTCCAGAGACGCGACCAGGCTGACCTCCGTCGCCACCGTGACCGGCTCGAGGAGCTGGTCTCGGAGCGCACCGAGGCCCTGCGTCGGGAGAAGGACTTCGTGGAGGCCATCCAGGCCAGCCTGCCGGGGGTGTTCTACGTCCTGGACAGCCAGGGCGACTTCGTGCGCTGGAACACCCGCTTCGAGGAGGTCGTGGGCCGTAGCGCCCAGGAGATGGCTGGCAGCAACGCCTTCGAGTTGTTCGAGGGTGCCCATCGCGAGCATATCGCCGCCCGTATCGGGCAGGTGTTCGTGGACGGTGAAGCCACCGCCGAGGCCGATATGCAGCCTGCCGCGGGGCCTGGCATTCCGTACCTGTTCACCGGTCGCCTGGCCCAGCTGGATGGGGTGCCTCACCTGGTGGGCATGGGGCTGGACATCTCTGAACGCCGGGCCGCGGATCGAGAGCGTGAGGAGCTCAACCTCGAGCTGCAGCGCAAGAACGAAGAGCTCGAGCAGGTGGTGTACGTGACCTCCCACGACCTGCGCTCACCACTGGTGAACGTCCAGGGTTTCGGAAAGGAGCTCGAGCGCGGAGTGCGGGAGCTGATGTCCATCCTCGAGGAAGCGGAGCTCTCCCCGGAGCGCAGAGCGCAGGCCCACACCATCGTTCAGGAGGACATCCACGAGAGCCTGGCCTTCATCACGTCGAGTGCATGCAAGATGGAGGGCCTGCTGGCGGGGCTGCTGCAGCTGTCCCGGGCGGGGCGAAGGGAATCCAACCGGGAGCTGGTGGATCTGGAAGAGCTGCTGCGCGAGCTGCTGCGCTCCTTCGAGTTCGTGTTGCAGGAGCGAGGCATCGAGCTGGAGCTGGGGCCGTTGCCGCCGTGTATGGCCGACCGTGAGCAGCTCTCCCAGGTCTTCGCCAACCTGGTGGACAACGCCATCAAGTACCTCGACCCGACCCGGCCAGGCCGCATCCGCGTGCACGGTGTACGCCGAGATGGCCGCGTGGAGCTGTGCATCGAGGACAACGGGGTGGGCATCGATCCCCGTCACCAGGGTCGCATCTTCGACCTCTTTCATCGCCTCGACCCGGGGGGCACCCAGGGCGAGGGCATCGGCCTCACCATCGTCCGCAAGATCCTCCACAAGAACCAGGGCTCCGTGCGTCTGGAGTCCGAGCTGGGGCAGGGCACCTGCTTCTTCGTCGACCTGCCCGCGGTGGAAGGCTCACGGTGAAGGTGCTGCTGGTCATGGCCACCCGGTCCATCCGGGCCCGCCTCGCGCGGGAGCTGGTGGTGCTGCCGCAGCTGGTCCTGCTGGGCTTGGCCGATGACCTTCGCCAGGCCCTCGATCTCGCGATCCGCTTGGAGCCCGACGTGATCATCGTGGACTTCGCCTTGCCCGATGAGGCCGGCGTGGATCTCTTGCTCGCCCTGGCTCGACTGCCCGTCCGCTCACGTCTGCTGGTCGTCGCCCCTCCCCCCTTGGCCTCCTATGAGCACGCCAGCAGCATCCTGGGCGTCGAAGCCTGCTTCTCCCACGTGCGTTCAGCACAGGATCTGCCCGCCTTTCTGTGCGTGACACCGCCCGAGCCATCCTCCCCGTCCTTGGAGACATCATGATCCATCCCCACCCGTCCAGGCCAGGAGAGTCCAGCCATGAGGTCGAGATCCTCATCGCCGAGGACGACGATGGCCACGCACGGCTCATCCAGCGCAACCTGGTGCGCGCTGGCATCGCCAATCCCATCCGGCGCTTCTCCGACGGTCAGCAAGCCCTGGACTTCCTGTTCCGGGAAGGCCCTGGCGCCCACCGCACGGTCGGCGCGGCCTATCTGCTGCTGTTGGACATCCGCATGCCTCGGGTGGATGGGGTCGAGGTGCTGCGCCGCGTGAAGGACCACCCCGAGCTGCGCAAGCTGCCGGTGTTGATGCTCACCACCACCGACGATCCCCGCGAGGTGGAGAAGTGCCACGCCATCGGCTGCAGCAACTACATCACCAAGCCGCTGGACTACGAGGCCTTCATCCGGGTGGTGTGCCAGCTCGGTCTGTTCCTCACGGTGATCCGTGTCCCCGAGCTGCAGGCCTAACACCAAGATGAACGCACCCACCAGCGCCGAAGTCCAGCCTCTCGGGATCCTCGTGGTCGAGGACGATCCGGGGCTGCGCAGGTTGATCCTCCGCCGCCTGGGCCGGGAGGGCTACCGCACCCGTGGCGCGTCCAGTGGGGCCGAGGCCCTGGTGGAGGCCCGAGCCTGTGACGGGCCGTCGCTGCTGCTGCTGGACTACCAGCTGCCCGACATGAACGCCCATACGCTGGTGAACGAGCTGCAGAAGGACGGCGTGCTCCACCCCTTCGTCATCATGACCGGGCATGGGGACGAGCGGTTGGCGGTAGAGCTGATGAAGCTGGGGGCGTGGGACTACCTGATCAAGGACGACGGCTTCTTGGATTTCCTGCCCCTGACCGTGCGCCGTGCGGAGGATCGGCTGCGAAGAGAGCTCGAGCTCGAGCAGGCACGGGCCGAGGTGGCCGAGCGGGAGCGCTATCACCGCGGGTTGTTGCAGCAGCTGCAGGACGGTCTGGTGGTGGTGGGCATCGACGGCTGTGTGGTGGATGCCAACGAGCGCTTCGAGGCCCTGCTGGGCCGTGGGACCGGTTCGCTGGCGGGCGTGCACTGCGCTGAGATCGCGACGTTCTTCGAGGCGGGCGGTGAGCCTGATGGGGTGAGCACGGTGGCCGAGGTGCTGGCGGGTAGTGGTCCCCGGCAGCGGCTGTACAGCTACACCCGCGACGATGGGGACATCGCCTGGGTCGACGTGGTCTTCTCTCCCTTGCGGAATGCGGAGGGAGAGCCCTGGCAGGTGGTGGTGGCCGTCCGGGACGTCACCGAGCTCAAGACCATCACCGAAGAGCAGCAGCTGGTCATCGAGGTCAGCCGCTTGCTCAACCAAGCCACGGATCGCGCCGACGCCATGCGGGGGTTGCTCGAGAGGCTGCATGCCTGGTCCGGCAGCGATGCTGTGGCGGTGCGCTTGGCCCTGGGCGACGACTTTCCCTACTTCGAGACCCGGGGCTTCGGCGAAACCTTCGTGCAGTCCGAGCGCCACCTGTGCACCGCCGGTCCCGAGGGCCAGGTGCTGCTCGGTGCCGACGGGTCTCCCCGGCTGGCCTGTTTGTGCGGCAGCGTCCTGCAGGGCCGGGCCGACCCTGCACAGCCCTTCTTCACCGCCAGTGGCAGCTTCTGGACCAACAGCACCAGCACACTGCGGGTCGAGGCCACCGAAGAAGCCCTCGGCGGACCCATCCGTGGGACCTGCCATGGCGCGGGCTACGAGTCCATCGCCCTGATTCCCCTTCGCCACGGCGAGCGGGTGTTGGGGCTGCTTCAGTTCAACGACCGCCGCGTGGGTCGTTTCTCCCGGCGGCGGGTGGATCTGCTCGAGCGCATCGCTCAGCACGTGGCCTTGGCCGTGGCCCAGTACCTGGGTCGCGAAGAGCTGCGCAGGCGTGAGGTCGAGCTTCGTCACGCCCAGAAGATGGACTCCCTGGGTCGGCTCTCATCCGGCATCGCCCACGAGATCAATACGCCCCTGCAGTACCTCGGAGACTCGCTGCACTTCGTGCGAAGCGCCTACGAGAGCACCCTGGCGCGGGGTGGCTTCGATCGGGTGTTGTCCGCGGTGGTGGACGTGGAGGATCATACCGATCCCATGGTCCAGAGGGAGCGCCTAGGCGCCGAAGCCTTCGACCCGGAGTTTCTCATCGAAGAGCTGCCCCGGGCCTTCGAGCGCGCCGAGCAGGGCCTCGACCGTGTGCGGGCCATCGTGCGGTCCATGCGCCAGCTGTCTCACCCCAGCGGCGAGCGGCCGACGCCTGCGGATCTCAACCAGCTGGTGCGGGACACCCTGGTGGTGGCGCGCAATGAGTACAAGTACGTGGCCACGGTGGTCCTGGACCTGGATGAGCTGCCCCCGATCCGCTGCTTCGCCAGCGACCTGGGCCAGGTGTTGTTGAACCTGCTGGTCAACGCGGCCCAGGCCATCGAGGACGACCCTGCCCGGGGGCGGGGGCTGGGGAACATCACCATCGCTACTCGCCTGGTGGGTGATGAGGTGGAGCTGTCCGTCACCGACGACGGGGCCGGCGTGCCGGAGCCCCTGAGGCGGCGATTGTTCGAGCCCTTCTTCACCACCAAGCCGCCGGGTAAGGGCACGGGCCAGGGGCTGGCCATCGCCTACGCCATCGTGGTGGACCGCCACGGTGGCAGCATCGGCTGCGATGACGCCGAGGGGGGCGGGACGCGCTTCGTGGTGCGCCTGCCGCTGCAAGAGAACCTGAGCGCCGAGGGAGCGCGACATGCCTGAGAACATGCTCCCCGCCGTGCTCTTCGTGGACGATGAGCCTGCCTTCCTGGCGGGTATCCGCGCCAACCTCCGTCGCCGCTACCGTGTCTTCACGGCGGAGTCGGCCTTGGAAGGTCTCGAGCTGCTCGAACGCGAGGGACCCTTGCCCGTGGTGGTCTCCGACCTGCGCATGCCCGGCATGGACGGGGTGAGTTTTTTGGCCGAGGTGCGTCGGCGTCAAGCCGACACCGTGCGCATCCTGCTCACGGGCAATGCGGATCTGAGTTCGGCCATCGCCGCGGTAAACCAGGGCCACGTCTACCGCTTCCTCGAGAAGCCCTGCCCCACCCGCGAGGTGCTGGCAGCCGTGGAAGCCGGGCTGGTCCAGTACCGCCGCATCACCGCCGACAAGGCGCTGCTGCACCGGGAGGTGGAGCGCCTGACCCGTCAGCTGCTGCACGCCGAGCGCCTGACCACCCTGGGCATCCTTGCGGGCGGCGTGGGCCACGAGCTGAACAACCTCTGCCACGTGCTGCGCCTGCAGGTGGGGATGCTCGCAGAGAAGTCCGAGGACGGACTGCCGGTGGAGGCAGAGGACATCAAGGATCTGGACTGGGTGCTCGAACACCTCGAGAACCACGGCCGCAACCTGCTGGAGCTCGGCCGGCCCACCAGCCAGCCCAGGGGGCTGCACGACCTCAAGGAGATCAGCGCCCGGGTGTTGACCCTGCTCGAAGAGACGGGTCGCACCAAGTATGTGCGGGTGTTGCCCGACTTCTGCTTCCTCGAGACCTTCGTGCAGGTGCGTCCCCACGAGATCGAGCAGGTGATCTTCAACCTGGTGGGCAACGCGGTGGACGCCCTGGAGGGGCCGGTCGAGGGGGACAAGCGCATCTACGTGCGGATCCGTTGTCGGGATGATCGGGCGGTGCTCACCGTGGAGGATACCGGGCCCGGCATCCCTGCCTCCAACCTCGAGCGTGTCTTCGAGCCCTACTTCACCACCAAACCCGCGGACCGGGGCACCGGGCTGGGGCTCCCCGTGGTGCGGCAGATCGTGCGCAATCACGGTGGTGATGTGCGGCTGGAGAGCGTCCCGGGCCGGGGCAGCACCTTCACCGTGGAGCTGCCGCTGGCCAGCGGCGAGGAGTGAGCATGGCGGGCACCGGCAAGAGCAGGATTCTGGCGGGGCCCGACGGCCCCACCGCGGCGCGCATCCTGGGCGCCAGCTTGCTGGCCGTGGACGACGAGCCCCGCAACCTCCGGGGCCTCGAGCGGACCCTGAGCCACGCGGGCTTCACCGGGCTGCGGACCACCACCGACCCCCGGGAGGTGCCCGAGCTGTACCGGCAGCTGCAGCCACTGCTGGTGCTCACCGATCTGTGCATGCCACAGATGAGCGGCTTCGAGCTCATGGAGGCCCTGCGGGAGCAGGTGCCCCACGGCCCCCTGCCCGTGCTGGTGCTCACGTCCCTGCGGGACCGCCAGACCCGCATTCGCGCCCTGCGGGCCGGGGCCAGGGACTTCCTCACCAAGCCCTTCGACGGGGCCGAGGCCGTGGCGCGCATCCGCAACCTGGTGGAGATGCGGCTGCTCGAGCAGGACCTGACGAGCCACAACCAGCGGCTCGAGCGCGCAGTGCGGCAGCGTACCCGGGAGCTGACCCGCAGCCGCCAGCAGCTCATCCGGCGCTTGGGCCAGGCCGCGGAGTACCGCGACGAAGAGACGGGCCAGCACATCGAGCGTGTGGCACACATGGGCGCGCTGCTGGGCCGCCTGGCTGGGTTGGGCAAGATCGAGTGCGCCCGGCTCGAGGCCGCCCTGCCTATGCACGATGTGGGCAAGATCGCCGTACCCGATGCCATCCTGCGCAAGCCGGGCCCCCTGACCGACCAGGAGCGCGCGGTCATGCAGACCCACACCACGGTGGGCGGCAAGCTGCTGGCGGGGGATGAGTCCAGGCTGGTGGTGCTGGCGCGGTCCATTGCGCTGACTCACCACGAGCGCTGGGATGGCTCGGGCTACCCCGCCGGGCTGGCAGCGGAGGCGATCCCACTGCCGGGGCGCATCTGCGCACTGGTGGATGTGTTCGATGCGCTGACGTCCGTGCGCCCCTACAAGGATGCCTGGCCGGTGACCAAGGCCATGGACGAGATCCTGGCTCAGGCGGGCGCCCAGTTCGATCCGCACTTGGTGGCGTTGTTCCAAGGCCATCGTTCGGCATTCGAGGGTATCCTTCGCCCAGAATTCCATCTGGCGTCCCACAGCTCATCCAGCTTCCACACCCTGTACGAGGACGAAGAATCATGACCCACGGCCCCGCCGATACCGCGCTGTACCAAGGCGTGTTCCAGGCCATGACCGAAGGCTGTGCCGTGCACGAATTGGTGCACGACGCCGACGATCGGGTGGTGGACTACCGCCTGCTGGACATCAACCCGGCGTACACCGCGATCACCGGACTCGAGCGCGAAGCAGTGGTGGATCGCTTGGCCACGGAGGTCTACAAGACCCACGCTGCGCCCTATCTCGAGCCCTTCGCACGGGTGGCCATGACGGGGGAGCCCGAGTCGTTCGAGGTGCACTTCCGCCCCATGGCGAAGCACTTCCGAATCTCGATCTTCTCGCCCCGGCTCGACGCCTTCGTCACGGTGTTCTCCGACATCACCCGTGAAAAGCAAGAATCCGCGGCCCTCGAGGCCGAGGTGGCGCGCGCCTCCAACGAGCTCGAGCAGACCTCCGCTCTGTTGCAGCAGGCCCTGGACTCGAAGCTGCTGCTGGACAGCGTGGCCTGCGCGGTGTTCACCGTGGACGCCCAGCGCAGGGTCACCAGCTGGAACCATGAGGCCGGGCTCATCACCGGCTACAGCGCCGAAGAGATCCTCGGCGAGCCCTGCTCCGTCTTCGCCAAGGCTCCGTGTACCGAAGGCTGCCGCCTGTTGGATGGTGGCACCTGCGAGGCGCTGCGGGGCCGCGAGTGCACCGTGCGCTGCAAGGACGGCAGCGAGCTGAGCATCCTCAAGAACGCCGTGGCCCTGCATGACGACGAAGGCAGGGTGATCGGTACCGTCGAGAGCTTCGTGGACATCACCGATGAGCGCAACGCCAGGGAGAAGCTGGTGGCCTCGGAGCACAAGCTGCGCTCTCTGTTCGAGCACCTGGACTCCGGCTGCGCCATCTACCGGCCGGTAGATGACGGCCAGGACTTCGTATTCCGTGACCTCAACGTTATCGGCGAGCGCCTCGAGGGCGTGGCTCGCCTGTCCCTGGTGGGTCGCCGGGTCACCGATTGTTTCCCAGGTATCGAAGAGATGGGCCTGCTCGATGTGTTTCGTCGGGTCGGTGCTGGCGGCGATCCTGAGGAACTGCCCGCGGTGGTGTACCAGGATGATCGTCTAGAGGGCTGGCGGGAGAACTACGTGTTCCGGCTGCCCGATGGCGACATCGCGGCCATCTACCGCGACCGCACCGAAGAGAAGCGCGTCGAGCACGAGCTGGCCCGCTACAAGGACACCCTCGAGGTGCTGGTGGGCGAGCGCACACAGCAGCTTCAGGACGAGGTGTCCGAGCACGTCCGCACCCGTCACGCCCTGGTGCAGAGCGAGGCCCGCCTGCGGGCCATCTTTGGCGCACTGCCGGACCTGGTCTTCCTGCTGGACGAGGATGGACGTTATCGCGAGGTCCTCACTGGGCACGACGAGTTGCTGATGAAGCCGCAGGAGCAGGTGCAGGACGCCCGGATTCATGACTTCTTCGCCCCGGAACTGGCCGGGCGTTTCATGGGCCTGGTGGAGCGCACCATCACCTCGGGTGACTCCCAGCGCATCGAGTACGTCCTCGAACTTCCCGAGGGAATCCGCCACTTCGAGGGCCGCAGCGCCTCATTGGAGCAGCCGGTCCAGGGCCATCGGGCCATGGTGTTCGTGGCGCGGGACATCACCGACCGCAAGCTGCTCGAGGGGGAGGTGCGTGAGCTCAACCGGGACCTCGAAGAGCGGGTCCGGCGTCGCACGGTGGCGCTGGAGGCGGCCAACAAGGAGCTCGAGGCCTTCGCCTATTCGGTCTCCCATGACCTTCGCGCTCCCCTGCGTGCCATCGACGGCTTCAGCCGCGCGGTGCTCGAGGACTACGCTGATGCCCTGGACGCTGATGGCCGGGAGTACCTGGAGCGGCTGTGCACCGCGAGCCAGCGCATGGGCGTGCTCATCGACGATCTGCTCAAGCTGTCTCGGCTCACCCGGCGCGGCTTCGAGCCGCGGCGGGTGGACCTGAGTCTCATGGCCCGGGAGTACCTGGACGGCCTGGCCCAACAGGAGCCCGAACGGGACCTGGACGCGCACATTGCGGAGGGTCTGGTGGTCCGCGGTGATCCCGCCCTGCTCAGGGTGGCCATGCAGAACCTGCTCGAGAATGCCTGGAAGTTCACCGGCCAGCGCCCCGTCGCCTGGATTCGGGTCACCGGCGCCCGGCTCGAGGATGGCCTGGCCATCTCGGTGAGCGACAACGGTGCAGGGTTCGACATGGCCTATGCCGACAAGCTCTTTGGACCCTTCCAGCGCCTGCACGGCATGGCCGAGTTCCCGGGCAACGGCATCGGCCTGGCCACGGTCAAGCGCGCGGTGCTTCGCCATGGCGGGGACGTTCGGGCCGAAGGTGAGGTCGGCGAAGGTGCTACGTTCACCATCATCATTCCGGATCGGAGTCCCGATCTCGACAGTGTACCCCCTCCAGGAGGACGATCATGACCACCTACCAAAACCACATCCTGCTGGTGGAAGACAACCCCGACGACGTGATCCTCACCAAGCGGGCCATGAAGAAGGCGGGCATCGTCAACCAGATTCAGGTGGCCGTAGACGGCGCCCAAGCTCTGGAGATCCTGCTGGGCCCCGACGCCGGGCCTCTGCCATCCCTGGTGCTGCTGGACCTCAAGCTGCCCAAGGTGGACGGGCTCGAGGTGCTGCGCACACTGCGGGAAAATCCCCGCACCGAGTTCCTGCCCATCGTGATCCTCACCACCTCCCGTGAGCAGACCGATCTGGTGCAGGGCTACCGCCTGCGGGCCAACTCCTACATCCGCAAGCCCGTGAGCTTCCCCGAGTTCGTCCAAGCCGTAGGCCAGCTGGGCGTGTACTGGCTGATCCTCAACGAAGCCCCCGCTCCCATCCTGGAAGACTGATGCCTCCCTCGCTTCGCGTTCTGCTGGTCGAGGATGCCGAGGACGACGCCCTGCTCGTCCTGCGGCACCTGCGTCGTGGGGGCTTCGAGCCGTCCCACGAGCGCGTGGAGAACGCGGCGGAGATGGCCCAAGCCCTGGGCTCAGAGGCCTGGGATGTGGTCATCTCGGACTTCAACCTGCCTCGCTTCGACGGCCTGAGCGCCCTGGCTCTGCTGAGAGAGTCCGGCCAGGACATCCCCTTCATCCTGGTGTCCGGCACCATCGGCGAGCCCCTGGCCGTCCAGGCCATGCGCTCTGGCGCCCAGGACTACGTCATGAAGGAGGCCCTCGATCGCCTGCCACAGGCGGTGGAGCGGGAGCTGCGCGCGGTCCGCGGGCGTCGGGAGCGTCGGGAGCTCGAAGTCAGCCTTGCCCAGGCCGACCGCCTGGCCAACATGGGCATGCTGGCGGCCGGGGTCGCCCACGAGATCAACAATCCTCTGGCCTATGTGATGCTGCACCTCGAGGCAGTGCAGGGTGGGCTCGAAGAGCTCATCGGCGCCGGGGCCGATCCGGAGCTCGCCAGCTCCATCGAATCGGCCCTCGAGGGCGCCGGTCGCATCGCCGACATCGTGCGGGATCTCAAGTCCTTCTCCCGGGTGGAAGCCACCAGCCTCGAGCGGCTGGACCTTGCCCGTCTGACCGATGGCGCGGCCACCATGGCCAAGAACGAGATCAAGTACCGCGCTCGGTTGGTGAAAGACTACGCTCCCATCCACAGCGTGCTGGGCAACGAGGGTCGTCTGTCCCAGGTCCTGCTCAACCTGCTGATGAACGCAGCCCAGGCCATCCCCCCGGGCGACGTGGGGGGCAACGAGATCCGTGTCAGCGCACACATGGATGGTGATCATGTGGTGTTGTCCGTGTGCGACACGGGCGAGGGCATGGACCCAGCTACGGTGGAGCGGGTCTTCGAGCCCTTCTTTACTACCAAGGCCAAAGGGGGTGGCACCGGCCTGGGCCTGGCCATCTGCCAGCGCATCGTGGTGGAGCATGGCGGCACCATCACCCTGGACAGCCTGCCAGGGCAGGGCACCGAGGTGACCCTGCGGCTTCCCGCGGCCAGTGAGGCCGATGGATCGACGGTTCTGGACAGCCCCAGCGAGGCCCAATCCTCGGATCAGCGCCCCAGGGTGCTGGTGGTGGACGACGAGCCGTCCCTGTGTCGCTCACTGGAGCGCACGCTGCGGCGGGACCACGACGTGGTGACGGTGGGCAGCGGCGCTGAGGCTCAGGTCCTGCTCGCCGAGGACCAGGGCTTCGATGTCATCTTGTGCGACCTGATGATGCCCCACATCACGGGGATGGATCTGCACCGCTGGGTCCAGGCCTACGTGCCCCAGCTGGCCCCGCGGATGTTGTTCATGACCGGCGGTGCCTTCACCGAGGAAGCCCAGTCCTTCCTGGGCGGTCTGCAGAACCTCCAGCTGGACAAGCCCTTCGACAAGGTGCTGCTGCTGCAGAGCATCCAGCAGATCGCCGGCGGATCCGAGAGCGGAGATCAGTAGCGTTGCTTGCGCGCCGCGATCTCCGCGGCGGTTATCATGCCGTCGGCCTGGACGACCTCCATCTTCTCGAGGTCGTCCATGGACATGCCCCACTCCCTCAGCGCCGTCTTGACGTAGTTGAGGGGATCTTCGATGCGCACGGCTTCTCGAGGCAGGGTGGTGGGGCGCTTGCTGGGGCCGGTGGCCTTGGCCTTGGGAGCATCGGGAGCGTTGCCGTGGGCGTGCTTGGCCTTGTCGAACAGCTGTACGCAGCGACCGTTGGCCATACGAAGCTGGCGCACGCCGGAGACGGCGATCTGTTCCTGGAAGCGCAGGGCGGCGGGGCTGGCGGCGGCGAGCTGAGTCTGGAAGTCGGCGTGGGAGAGTTCCATGGTCAACACCCGGCCCCGGGCACGCACGGTAGCCGAGCGCGGAGCGGGGTCCACCAAGGCCAGCTGGCCCACCATGGAGCCGGGCTCGAGGGTGGCCAGCCGGCGGCGCTTGCCGCGCATGGCCTTGAGGATGTCCACATGGCCCGACAGCACGACGAAGCAGGAAGCGCCGGGGTCGTCTTCGTGGCAGAGCAGGGCGCGATCTTCGTAGATCGTGGGTGGTGCCAGCTGCAACAGCAGGCGCTGGTCGGTGCTGGTCAGGCCCTGGAGTATGCGCAGCTCTGCCAGATCCAATGTGCCGTCGTAGGGCCGGGGAGCGGGGCCCGCGGGGTGGCGCGGGATCTTCGCGGAGGGAGGTGCGGCGCTTTTACCAGCTTTGATGCGTCGCAGTTGCACGTCGATGAGCCGGTTGGTGTCCCGTAGCCGCTCGTTGATCTGCTCGATGATGCCGCCCACGATGGCCATCGCTGCCTGAGGCGCGTCCCCCCGCAGGTACGCGAGCAGGTGGCGGTCAAGCTCGAGGGCCAAGCTGGTTTCAATGGCTGCTACTGCCGCCGAGCGGGGCTGGGGGTCCAGGAAGGTCATCTCCCCAACACACTCCCCGGGGCCGATCTCGCTGATTTTGTTCTCGCGACCCTTGCCGTCTTTCACCAGGACCGCGAGCTTGCCGCTGGCCAGCACGTGCATGGCGTCGCCGCGCTCGCCTTGTTCGAAGAGCCGCTGCCCCTGGGTGAGCTTCACCTGGCGCATGGTGGAGAGCACCAGCTGGACGTCTGCCAGGGGCACCCCCGCGAAGAGGGGGGCGTCGCGCAGGGCGGCATGGATGGCCAGGTCGTTGTTCATGGGACCCCCTCTTGATCGAACCGGTGTCTCGAGGACCGAAGCTCGTTTCAGTTGCTCAATGTACCACGTTGCACATGCCCTGTAGTTCCTCTAGTTGGGTCACCAGCACGAATCGATGTTCGTCGCTGGGGTCGTCCTGCCAGGCGCGCCAGGCGGTGTCGGTCTGGCCCTGGGCCAGCTCGATGGCCTGCAGGCGGCCGGTGAGCTCGGCGGGGAGCGCTGGATAGAGCTGGGGCATTGCGGTGCTCGAACGTGAATCCAGCGGTCGGTGGTCCGCGGGCTCCGGGGTGCGGGCCAGGGTCTTGTCGTTGACCCGCGGGTCGCTGGCGGCCTGCCAGGAGACCAGGCCCGAGCGGGCCATATCGGACCACACGCTGTGACCGAACAACGCTCCGGGCTCGCTGGTCTGGGTGCCGTGGTGGCGGGCCACCAGGCTGGTGCGCCTGTCGCTGCAGGCCAGGCGCATGTCTTGGTACCAAGTCACGATGGTGGGATCGAGGCTCGGAGCCTCCGCCGCGGTGGGCGCGGTTGGTTCCTGCGCTGGCGGGTCGTCGGCCCAGGCTGGCGGGGCGGACAGGAGGAACGGAAGCAGGACTGAGAGGTTGCGCATGATGGG
>Ga0307987_1000617_pt1 | contig 20970 bp, 23 predicted proteins | sample EllFjometagen181_FD_203157 | JGI IMG/M metagenome (GOLD analysis project Ga0307987, IMG submission 203157) | Marine microbial communities from Ellis Fjord, Antarctic Ocean - #181 | ecosystem: Environmental > Aquatic > Marine > Unclassified | place: Southern Ocean | collected 2014-10-08 | reverse complement strand
ATCGTTAAACAACATCGTTAAACAACACCGTTAAACTAAGGGGCAGAGAAATTCTCTGTCCCTTTGCTCTTGTATAGGTCTATTATGTTCACGACTCAAACCGGGCAAAAAAGATTTGCCAACCCTTCTACCATCGGTTTTTCAATAATTTTTTTTATGATGGAACCTAGGAGAAAAAAAGGCAGTTTCGGTTCGAAATCAATGGAATAGATAAGCCTGGTTTTTCCCTGATCTTCTGCAAATTCCATTCGTCCCCTGTGATTTTTTATGGGGCTTCCTTTACTGACGGTATACTCCATGAGCTGATTTGGTTCGAATCTGACAACGGATTCTTCAAAGGTCACGCCGGGTAAAGCATAAATCCGCCGGACAGATCCCAGTCCGTTTTTATTTTCGTCTTGACTGTCAACCACCCGTTTTATGTTTGCCTTTATGATGCGGCCAAATTCTCCATGGGACAGCGTGATCACATGGCCTTCCATGCCGCCAAAAAAATGATCATATCCTGAATCTTTTACAAGAGGTCGAGGGGGCCCTGCCCAAAGATAAAAGTCGAATGACAAATGTTATTGAACGATTTCTTTCCCTAGACAAAGAAGAACAGATGCTCTATCAAATTGGAAGACGAAGCGGTCTTTTTTCCAGAATGGACGACCTGGATGATCCAACACTTCGAACCTATGCCGAATGGAAGTATACAGATTTCAAAGTAGCCCCGGAAAATATAGACAGCATTATAGCAGACATGATGAAACGGTTTATGCACAATTCCCGACAAAATTTAAGTATTTTTTCGGAAACTTAAAATCCTTTTTACGTTTATCTAACCCATAACAATCCATGGGGGGAGGAACCAAAATGACAGATTTTTTAAACGCTTTTGACAGCTTCATGTGGGGGCCGGTCACCATCTGCCTTCTGGTGGGTACCGGAATCCTCATCGCTTTTATGGTCAAATTTACCCAGGTCAGACATTTTATTTATGCCTGGAAACTCATTTCAGGTAAATTTGACAATCCGGATGACAAGGGGGAGGTCACCCATTTCCAGGCACTTTCCACGGCCCTTTCCGCCACCATCGGAACCGGCAACATTGCCGGTGTGGGCACGGCCATTGCCATTGGCGGGCCGGGTGCGATTTTCTGGATGTGGATCACAGCCTTTTTTGGAATGGGATTAAAAAATATGCAGAGTGCCTCTTGTCTTTAAATTTTAGAACCATCCATGAAGACGGCTCCGTGGGCGCGGGTCCCATGTATTATCTTGAAAAAGGGCTGGAAAAAAAATGGCTGGGGGTAGCCTTTGCTTTTTTTGCCACCATTGCATCTTTTGGAATCGGGAACATGGTCCAGGCCAATTCAGTTGCAGAACCCCTTCTGACCTCCTTTGGTGTGCCGAAAATTGTAACCGGCGTTATCATTGCCGTTCTGTGTTTTATGGTAATCGTGGGAGGGATCAAGCGAATCGGTAATTTTGCCAGTAAAATCGTCCCTATCATGTCCGTATTTTATATTATCAGTGTTGGTTTAATTATATTCAGCAATTTAGATAAGGTGGGACCTGCATTTGCGACAATTTTCGGCGATGCGTTCACAGGTTCTGCGGCAACCGGCGGATTTACCGGTTCAGTTGTGGCTTCCTTTCAGTGGCGGTCGTTATATTGTATCCATAAGCATTATCTTTTTTGCCGTTTCAACTGTCATCGGATGGTCGTATTATGGCGACCGTTGCGTGAATTATCTGTTCGGCAAAAAATTTGTCACTCCCTACAAAATCATCTACTGCCTCATCATTCCAATTGGTGCGACGATCAAACTGTCAACGGTATGGACCATTTCAGACATATTCAACGCCTTAATGGCATGGCCCAACCTCATTGGGATTATCTTTTTAAGCCCCTTTGTGGTCAAGAAAACCAAAGAATATTTTTCTGATCCTGAAAAGGTGTATCCGTCTTACTTAAAAAAATGATGCCAGACATCAAACAAGTCGCAAAACAAGGTTAGGCCGGGTCAGATTTAAGTTGACTGTTATGGGCCCAGAAAAACCGGGTTTCTTGCCGGGAGGTTTCTTGCCGGGAGGTTTCCATCTGGATGTATCCTTTTGTGATAAGATCCTTCAGGGTGACTTCCGCAAAATCAAGATCAAGGCCTGCCATGGCAGCAATTTGTATGGAAAGAGTCCCTATTGCTGTTGCGCTAGTTTCAAAAGTCGAATGCTGCTCAAGGAAGTCCCGGGTCAGAAGTTTAAAAATCATTTCCATGCGATAATACCCTCCCACCTGCATCTGTTCATGGGGGGTTGCTGTTTTGTTCGCATATTTGACTTTCAGTATTTCCCAGTCTTCCCGGTTCTGCTCAGTGGCATCATGGATAAATGCATCCATCTGTTCGGCGGAAAGACAGGAGGTTTTAACAATGGACCAGTTGGCATTGTACTGATCCCAATCATGGGTGAGGATTTCAAGATCATAATCGGCAATATCTTCCCTGACGGCGGTCCCGGGAAAAGGAGACAAAAAATGAAAGGCTGATTCTATCTCCAATTCTTTTTGCAGTTTCAGAGAATCATTCATGGTGCCTTGGGTCTCCCCGGGAAGTCCGACTATAAAAGAGGCATGTCCCCTGATTCCCGCTTCCCGGCAGGCCATGGCCGCCTTTTTTGCCTGGGCAATGGTGATCCCTTTTTTAACTCGCTTGAGCATCTCAGGGTTACCCGATTCAATACCGAAACTAACAGAATGGCAACCAGCGCTTTTCATAAGCATCAAGGTTTGTGTGTCGACGGTATTCACCCTTGAAAAAGCACTCCAGGAAATATTTAATTTTCGGTTCAAAAGTTCATTGCACAACTCTGTAACCCGGCGTTTGCTGGCCGTAAAAAGATCATCGGCAATGTTGATCACAGAGATGCCAAGGGAGATGATCTGTTCAATTTCGTCGGCAATATGGCCGGCAGAACGAAAGCGGACCTTTTGGCCCACCATGCGGCGCCCCAGGCAAAAGATGCACTGATTGGGACATCCCCGGCTGGTAATGATGCTGACGGGATATCCCAGGGCCTGGTACCGGGCCATGGGCAGCAGGTGACGGGCCGGCAGGGGCAGAGCATCCAGATCCTGTATAAAAGGACGCTGGGCCGTTGTTATTATTTGCCCATGGTCTTTAAAAACAATTCCCGGAATGGTATGCCATTTTTCCGGGGTGTGAATTACCGCCAGCAGTTCTGTAACCGTGGCTTCCCCCTCACCCTTGACAATAATATCTATTCCCGGGAAAAGGGAGAGGGTATTTTCAGCATCAAAGGAAACATGGGGGCCGCCCATGAGGGTGATGACCTCCGGGAGTGCCTGCTTTACAAGGGAAAGAATAGCAGCTGCCCGTTTAAAATTCATGGTAACACAATTGGTGCCCACAATATCCGGGCCAAAGGCTTTCAGCTCTTCTTTGAGTTTTGTTTCAGAATATCCCCGAACAATATAGTCAAAAATTTTCACCTGGGCACCGGCGGCTTCACACACAGCGGCAATATAGGTCAAGCCCAAGGGCGGAGACGGCACCTCTTCCAAGGGATACGGCGGGGCAATCAAGGCAATTTTCATTCAGAACTTCCTTTGGTTACAAGACAGAACATCATCATTTCCACGGTACAATACAACCCTATGATCTGGAAATTATCAGCTCTCCGGCCTTAAGGCAAGCGCTTATTGTTCATTCCCCTACAACAAGGCACAGGGAGCAAAGGATTTTATTGACCAGCAAAGCTCAAATGTTTTTTTTGCTAATTTCGATAGAGAGGATGCATCTGAGGATATTGGTGAGGCACTGTTTTTCAGGCTAATTTCGTCAGGATAGCTTGAAATCAAGTTCCGATCCCATCTCACCCTTCAGCCCCTATAAAAAAAGTCCTCGACTTTAAGGGAAAAAACCATATTGTCCAGGGCTAAAGCAAGGTTTAACTCAAAGGTCTGGAATTTTGCCTCTATTGAACCAGTGCCGGGCCAGGTAAATAAAGGGTGTGTCTGCAACCCCTACCACCCATTTCAATAAATACGTGGTCCAAAAAATTTCTACCAGCGCATCCAGAGGATAAAGCCCCCAGAAAGCCAGGAGAGTAAACACTGAAGAATCTATGAACTGGCTGACCATGGTGGATGCATTGTTTCTCAACCATAAAAAGCCGGTTGAGGGAAACCGGTTCCGCCAGAATTTATAGGCCCATACATCGTGGGTCTGGGAGAGAAAATAGGCCAGAAGGCTGGCACAGGCGATTCTGGGCATGAAACCAAAGATAGTTATCAAACTTCCCTGTGCAAAATCATCGGATGCCGGTTGAAAAAGCAGGGCCAGACTCATGAGAATGGTCATGGCCAATAGGGAGAAAAGGCCTATATAGACGGCCATTTTTGCTTTTTTTTCCCCATATATCTCTGACAGAATATCGGTGACCAGAAAAGAAGATGCATAGACGATATTGCCAAGGGTGGCGGTGATGCCGAAAAGTTCTACCAGTTTGATGACCTGGATATTCGCCACCACAGCGGCAAGGGGTATCCATGCATAAAGGCCCATTCGGCCAAAAAAACGATATGCGATAAGAATACATCCAAAATTCACAGCCAGCATGACCAGCCAGAGTAGTTCGTTCAAAAAAAGCCTCCAGTTTTGTTAAGGCAGTTGCTGTGATTGCCGTGGTTGATAAATTTTACAGGGCGCTATAATTATCAGTTTTACATTATAAAATCAAGTAATCCTCCCCTAATAATTTGTAATAGGAGTTAAGCCAACCTGCTTAATTTATACAATATTGGATAGTCAGCAAATCCTCTAATCCAGAGCACGGCATTACATTTGTTTGAAGGATAGCCGTCCCCTGGGGAAAAATGCCCCAAGAATCCTGTTGGACAGGACACAATCCGATGGCACAGGATTTGGGGAGGAGCATTTTAAGGGTTTTTCCCTGCCTCTGTTTTATATCTATCTAATATTACATCATTAGGCAAACAACTCCTTGCCCGTCCCTGTTTCCCCGGTGATCAGCATCAGTATCAATAATTTGGGATAAAGCCCTATATCGGATTTGCGTATTTTTTTTTCACTCATTTTCAGATTCTAATTGTCCTTCCCCGGTTTCTTCTGATATAAAAAAAGGGCGTTGCTGTTCTTGCGCAACCCCATAGTGATACTATATTATGAATCACGTCGTTATGATAACACACTATACCAAAAAGAAGAAATACCATGAAAATATTTCAATACCCTTCAGACCCGGCAGAAAAGAGAGTCAAAGAAACCATTGAAAGGGGCCTGGGATTTTCCCCGTCTGATTATGCGAATGTCCAGGGATACATTGATGATGTAAAGAAAAGAGGGGACCTGGCCCTGGTGGAATATACCAATCAATTTGATTCAAAGGCCGTTACCCAGGATTCCCTGAAAGTCACGGCGGAAGAGTTTGACCAGGCCATGGCTTCCATTGATCCGGATTTCTTGAAAAGCCTGGACCGGTCCGTAAACCAGATCACAGAGTTTCATTTGAAACAGAAGGAAAAATCCTGGATCGACACCCCCCGAAACGGGGTGATGGTGGGTCAACTGGTCAAGCCCGTGGAAGCGGTCGGGGTCTATGCCCCGGGTGCCAAGGGCGGCAAAACCCCCCTGGTCTCCTCGGTGCTCATGGGAGGAATTCCTGCAAAGGTGGCAGGGGTGGAATCCATAACGCTCATGACCCCGCCCATGGAAAATGGCCGGATCAACCCCCATATCCTTGCCGCCGCCAAAAAAGTAGGCATCTCCTCTGTATTCAAGGCCGGAAGTGCCTGGGCCATTGCCGCCCTGGCCCATGGGACTGAGCAGGTCCCCCGGGTGGATGTGATTGTGGGGCCGGGAAATATCTATGTGACCCTGGCCAAAAAAATTGTCTCCGGTTCCGTTGGAATTGACATGATCGCAGGGCCCAGTGAAATTTTGATCATTGCTGATCAGGATGCCAACCCCGAATTTATTGCAGCGGACCTGCTCTCCCAGGCCGAGCACGATGTCATGGCCTCGTCCATCCTTGTCACCGATTCCGAAGACCTGGCCCAAAAGACCCTTCTGGCAGTTGAACGACAATTGAAACATCTGTCCAGAAAGGAGATTGCCGAGGCTTCCATTGAAAATTTCGGGGCCATCCTGCTGGTGCCGGACATTGAAACCGCCATTGACCTTTCCAACCGCCTGGCCCCGGAACATTTGGAGCTCATCGTCAAAGACCCCTTTGACTATATTGACAGAATCCGAAATGCCGGCGCCCTCTTTATCGGGTCCTATACCCCGGAACCCATGGGAGACTATATTGCAGGACCCAACCATGTGCTACCCACGGCCGGAACGGCAAGGTTTTCATCTGCATTGAGTGTGGAGAACTTCACCAAGAAAACCAGCCTGATCCACTATTCAAAGGCAGCTTTTCACAAGGAAGCCGATGACGTAATCCGCCTGGCCATGACCGAAGGGCTGGATGCCCATGCCAACTCCGTCAAAATCCGCAAATAAAAAATGATCCAGAAACCAGGAACCTGGCCAAGCTTATAGGAGTTTTTCCAGGGCCTCTTTTAGATTTAGCACGGAAATCGGCTTTGCCAGGGAATCGGCAAAGCCGAAGGCTTTACAATTTTCCATGGCAGAATCTTTGGAATACCCCGAGGCAACAATGGCCTTTATTTTAGGGTTCAGGGCCGTCAACAGTGCCATGGCTTCAATGCCGCCCATTCCCTGTTTGACCTCCAGATCTAAAATGACCACAGCAATTGTCTTTCCGGACGAAACCAATGACTCATATTTTTCCACGGCCTCTTCACCATTTTGTGCAAGAACGGGGGTATACCCCAGCCGGACGAGTATTTTTTCAGTGATATGCCGGATCATGGGGTCATCATCCATGAACAATACTAGGGGACTCTCTTTAACCCTGGACCGGACAATCTTTTTTTCAGGCAGTGGAACAGATCTATTTTTTTCCCGGGAAGGCGATTTTTGAAACACCGGTAACAGGATGTCCACCCGGGTCCAGCGGCCAGGGGTAGAGTCAATCAAGATGGTTCCCTGGTGGTTTTTTACAATGGACCAGGCAATGGACATGCCAAGACCTGTTCCCTTGTTTTTCCCCATGGGTTTGGACGAATAATAGGGTTCAAAGACCTTTTCGATATTCTGTGCTTCAATGCCCCGGCCCTGGTCCTGGACACCGATCAATACCATGCCTGGTTTTTCCGGGTGCCCCCCGGCAAAAACCTTTACTTTTTTTCCCAAATCCATGGCTTCAGCCGCATTGACAACAATATTTTTTACAGCCTCTTTGAGCTGTTTTTCATCGGCTTCCATCACCGGGGGAAGGTCATCAATGGTCAATTGGCATTCAATGCCCTCTGATTCAGCAAGGGCTGCCAGGGTTCCGATGGCTTCCAGTTTTTCAGACCGGATCAATCTTTTCCGGGCCTGCCTCAACTCCTTTTCAGATCGCTTTCTTTCTATGGAAATGGCAATATAAAAATTGGTCATGTCCATAAGTGCCGACAAATGTCGGTGAATGGACCGATAAAAATCCTGAAGGGTCTCGCTGGCATTGTGAGCACTGGCAATATGAAACAAGGCTTTGTTAATAGCTTCTGCCCGAATTTTCTTAAAAACAGTATTTTCCAACCGCTTTAAATATTGTTCCAATTGTTCATAGCTGGGTTTATCACCCATGGACCCCCCCCCCTTTAAAAAGTCACCACCTGTAAAAAGTTAGGTTTTTGCCATTCATTCACACCTTATTACTAATAATAAAAAAATTAAATCCTTAATTTCACAATTATTTACGCCTTTTCCCGGTTATTATAAAAGGATCTGGATTACATATTGACTAACACGTTGATTTTAATCTATATGTAAAGTTTGTATTCATTTTTGATAATAATTTTAAAAGATAAAGATAACAACAATGCAGACCATACGAGGGTTTAGAGATATACTGCCCGAGCACATCTCCTTGTGGCAGCGAGTTGAACAAGAGGCATTTTCCCTGTTTGAATCCTTTGGATTCAAGGAGATCAGGATCCCTGTCCTGGAAAAAACAGACCTGTTTGCCAGGAGTATCGGAGAGACCACCGACATTGTCGAAAAAGAGATGTACACCTTTCCCGACAGGAAAGGGGAGCACCTGACCCTGAGGCCCGAAGCCACGGCATCCATTTGCAGATCTTATATCCAGCACAAAATGTATGCCACGGATCCTTTGAGAAAATTTTATATGACCGGTCCCATGTTCCGGCGGGAAAGACCCCAGAAGGGAAGGTATCGGCAGTTTTACCAGATTGATGCCGAAGTGTTCGGCATTGAATCCGCCTATATAGATGTTGAGCTGATTTTTTTACTCAATGAATTGTTCAAGCGCCTGGGGCTCACCGGCCTCACCGCCCATGTCAACAGCCTGGGATGTCCCGAATGCCGGCCTTCTTTTCAAAAGGCCTTGCTGGATTTTCTGGGGGAAAGAAAAGAGGCCCTGTGCGAAAATTGCACCCGGAGAATTCAAAAAAATCCCCTGCGGATTCTTGACTGCAAGGTAGAAAGTTGCCAAAAAGCACTGCAGGGAGCCCCTGCCACCATTGACCACCTATGTCCTGCCTGTGCGGATCACTTTGATATTGTCACCACCACCCTGAAAAAACAAGGGGTTGAGTTTATAGTGGACAAATCCCTTGTCCGGGGACTTGATTATTATACCCGGACGGCCTGGGAAATCAAGACCACCACCCTAGGTGCCCAAAGTGCCGTGGCCGGGGGCGGAAGATATGACGGGCTGGTCCAAGAACTGGGGGGCCCTGCCACCCCTGCCATTGGATTTGCTATCGGGTTTGACCGCCTGGTTGAAGTAATGGCGCAACTGGAGATTGAGACCCCCCAGCCCCCCCTGGAGCTGTTCATTATCGCCCTGGGCGCTGCCGCCCTGGAACAGGCCTATCACTGGTCCTGTGAATTGAACCAAAAAGGGGTTCGAACCGAGGTGGATTTTAGGGGAAAAAGCTTGAAAAGCCTCATGAAACGGGCAAACAAACTCAACGCCACCCATGTACTCATTGCAGGAGAAAATGAATTGAAGGAAAACCAACTGATACTGAGAAATATGGAGACCAAAGACCAGAGATCTCTCTCCATTGACACCCTGGTACCCGAACTGATAAATATTTTAAAATCATAACACTTTTATAAAAACAACAGAATGAAGGAAAAAACGTGACGGATTTACTTGGAAATATGAAAAGGACACATACCTGTTCCCAGTTAAGGGATACAGATATCGATAGGCAAGTTGTGTTAATGGGATGGGTACAGCACCGCAGGGACCATGGCGGAGTTGTTTTTGTTGATTTGCGGGACAAGGAGGGCATTACCCAGATCGTCTTCAACCCGGAAATTTGCCAAAGCATTCATGGAAAAGCCCAGGAAATAAGGAACGAGTATGTCCTGGGGATCCGGGGAAAAGTATCCGCACGGCCAGGGGACATGCGCAACCCCCATATGGAAACCGGAGCCATTGAAATCCTTGTGGAGGAATTAAAAATTTTTTCCCGGGCCAAAACCCCTGCCTTCCAGATCGATGAACGGGTGGATGCCTCTGAAATCATCCGCCTCCAATACCGGTATCTGGACTTGAGGCGCCCCAAGCTCAAAAAAAATATCCTGGATCGGCACAAGGCCACCATGGCCATCCGAAATTATCTGGACAATCAAGACTTCATTGACATTGAAACCCCCTTCCTGACCAAGAGCACCCCGGAAGGTGCCAGGGATTATCTGGTTCCCTCCCGGGTGAATCAGGGACAATTTTATGCCCTGCCCCAGTCTCCCCAGCTCTTTAAGCAATTGCTCATGGTGGCAGGATTTGACCGATACTACCAGATTGTCAAATGCTTCAGGGATGAGGATCTGCGGGCAGACCGCCAGCCGGAATTCACCCAGATTGACATGGAGCTCTCCTTTGTCAATGAACAGGAGATCATGGAAGTTGCCGAAGGACTGATTCAAAGGATCTTTAAGGATGTTCTGGGGTTGGACCTGGCACCTAGTTTTCCCCGGATCACCTATGACGAGGCCATTGACCGATTCGGCCTGGACCGGCCCGATCTTAGGTTCGGCCTGGAGCTGTGCGATGTATCGGACATCGTAAAGGATGCCGGCTTTAAGGTGTTTGCCGATGTGGTAAAGAAAGACGGCCTTGTCAAGGCCATCAACGCCAAGGGATGTGCAACTTTCAGCCGAAAACAGATCGATGAACTCACCGAGTTTGTTTCCGTATACAGAGCCAAGGGACTTGCCTGGATCAAAATCAAGGAAGACCAATGGCAGTCCCCCATTGCCAAGTTTTTCACAGACGACGAGAAAGATGCCCTGGCAAAGCGCTTAGGACTTGAAATAGGGGATATTGTCTTTTTTGTGGCGGATCAGCCCAAGATCACCAATGAAGCCCTGGGTCAGTTGAGAAATGAATTGGGACGACGCCTGGAATTGATTTCCGATGAGGTGTTTGAGTTTACCTGGGTAACCGAATTTCCCCTGTTTGATTACGATGAAACAGAAAAAAGGTACCAGTCCCTTCATCACCCCTTTACCGCCCCCCTTGAAACCGATATCGACAAACTTTCAACCGCCCCCCTTGAGATCAAATCCCGGGCCTATGACCTGGTGCTCAACGGAATTGAAATCGGCGGCGGCAGTATCCGTATCCATGACACCGATCTCCAGGAACGCGTACTTAGCTGCCTGGGCATTGATGAGCGAGAAGCCAAGGAAAAATTTGGATTTCTCCTGGAAGCCCTGGCATCGGGTGCCCCCCCGCACGGCGGAATCGCCTTTGGTCTGGACCGGTTGATGATGATCCTGTGCAAGGAAGATTCCATCAGAAACGTCATTGCATTTCCCAAGACCCAGAAAGCCACCTGTCTCTTGACAGAAGCGCCTTCCAAAGCCTCCCCGGCCCAGCTCCAGGAACTGGCCATCAAGGTGACCAAGCTTGAAGAGTAGGCCAAAAACATAAAACACCTCCCATAAACAAAAAAGTCCGGTCTTGGATAAAGACCGGACTTTTTTGTTTAAACCGTACTGACTTTATAGGATGTTTGTGGGCAAATCAGGCCCGTTTTCTTCTCACATGGAGGATGGGGGTGTTAAAAACCAGGGCGGACACATTGTCATCCCGTTTAACCTTTAGTTCCAGAGATTCTCTGTCAATCTCAAAATATTTTAAAATCACATCCACAATATCGTTTTGAAGATCAACCAAGGTGGTGTCATCGACTTCGAGCTTGTCATAAATTAAAGAGAATTGAAGCCTTTTTTTGGCTTCATCTTTGCTTTGCTTCTTGCGTTTTAATAATCCTGATAGCATCAACTTCTCCTTATTGTGTTAGCCCGAATGTTTTGCTGAATTTACTCCACATGCTCGATCTGCCGGTGGGCACTTCAAAAGGCACATCTGTTTCGCCATTGATCCGGCGAGCAATTCGTTTGAAGGCCTGACCCGCCTTTGAATCATTCTGGAGCACCAGCGGCGTTCCGGTATTGGAAGAAATCAACACCTTGTCATCCATGGGGACAAGACCTGCAAGTTCAATGGAAAGCACTTCCATCACATCTTCATGGCTGAGCATCTCTCCTCTTTTCACCCGGGCCGGCTCAATCCGGTTGACAATAAGTTTGGGCGTGAGAGACCGGGAATATAAAATCCCGATAACCCGGTCTGCATCCCTGACAGCCGGGACATCCGGAGTACATATCACCAGGGCTTCGCTGGCGCCTACAATGGAACTTTCAAATCCCCGTTCAATGCCGGCGGGAGAATCCATGATCACATAGTCAAATTGTTTGGCCAATTCCTTTGCCACCCGCTCAACCCCGGCAGTGGTCAGGACATCTTTGTTGTCACTCTGGGAGGCGGGGATGAGGAAAAGGTTGTCAATTCTTCTGTCCCGGATGGCGGCCTGTTCTATTTTACACCGACCCAGTACCACATCCACAATGTTGAACACGATCCGGTTTTCCAGTCCCATGACAACATCGAGATTTCTCAGGCCAATATCCATATCCACAATGGCCACACGATTTCCTTCAAGGGCAAGGGCAGCACCAATGGAAGAAGTGGCCGTTGTTTTACCAACCCCTCCTTTTCCCGATGTTACGACAATGATTTTACCTTCCAATTCACACCTCAATTCAAAAAATTTTTATGTTTAAATGGCTTCCGGCCAGGGCATTCGCCGGAACGGGCTTGCCTTCATATAGTCTCGTACAATGATTTTATTCTTTTCCACCGAGGCAAATTCCGGGCTGCTGCCAGCCCCGTCTTCACTTCCAGAGGCTGAGATGGGACCGATTTTTACATGGCTGGGATTAAACGCAAGGGCAAAAACAATGGCATCTTCCTTGTCCGGAAACCCTGCATGCACCTTGCCGGAAAGTTTACCCAGCACAATCACATCCCCCCCGGCAATGAGTTCCGCTCCCGGGTTCACATCCCCGGTAATCACCAAATGTTTTTTAGCATTGATTTCTTGGCCCGACCGAACCCGGCCCCTGAGCATCAGGACATCACTGCGATGTTGATTCCATCCCTTTGACAGGTCCCGCTGCCGTATTCTTTCTGTGGGAACCGATCGTTTTATGGGAGAGGTGGAAACAATACCCAGTTCAAAATGTTTCGTTAAATAAAGTTTAATCCGCTGGATCAAGTCTTCATGCCCTTTGGCATCCCCCACATCCAGAACCACATCTGCATTCATGGCCAAATGCTTGAGTTTTTTGAACAATTTTTCAATCTCTGAAATAAGAACCTCTTCAGAGTGGGAGGGATCCAAAGTGATCCAGAAGCCCTTGCCAAACCCTTTTAACTTCACCGGAGCCACAGTTTCAAAATTAATCATGGGGATATCTTAACAAATTGTCTGTTTATCATTAAAAGTATCATCAGGGGATATTATAAAAAATCGGGGAAACAGTGTCAAGGATTGAATCTTTTGACGGTGAATACAGAAGTTGTCTCACCTGCAATACTGCATAGGGAAACCTATAATTCAAGGACCTCCCGTATCTTATGGGAAAAATCAATCACAGAATAGGGCTTTAAAATATATCCTTTACATCCTTTTTTGAGCATTTCCTGGGCTTTTTCATCAATGGAATACCCGGTTGAAAGCAGCACCTTGATATCTGGATTCTGTTTTTTCAATTCCAAAAACGTCTCAAACCCGTTCATTTCGGGCATGATCATATCCAAAATTACCAGGTTGATCTCATCTTTTTTTTCTGCATAGATCTCCAGGGCTTTTTTTCCCGAGTCCGCTGTGATCACGCTATATCCCAATGCCTTACAGATTTCTCTTCCAACGGTAAGTATTCGCTGCTCATCATCCACCAGCAGAACCGTTTCATTCCCCAGCACCAATTTCTCATCAGCCGACGGCAAATCGGGATTTTCAATGGGCTCTGCCAGGGGAAGGAGAATGGAAAAAGCCGACCCCACATCAACGGAGCTCCAGACGTCAATCACCCCATTATGATTCCGGACAATTTCCCGTGCAAAGGTAAGGCCCAGCCCTTTTTTCTCGGGATAGTCCCGGTGATCGGCCGAATAAAAGGGCTTAAAAATTTTTTCCAGGGTCTCGCAATTCATGCCCACACCTGTGTCGGTCAGGGTTATCTTGACAAAAAAACCCGTATCAAGCCCATAGGCGTCGGCCGTGCCATTCAAAACGGCGGCAGATTCGGTGACCACAGAAAGCGTCCCCCCTTCTGGCATGGCAAGAATGGCATTATCCACAATGACCCCGATGGCCAGGTTGATTTTATCAGGGTCGGCATTAATCACCAGGGATTTGGAATCCAGATCCACGTCCAGCACAATCTCTTTTCCCTTGAGATCAAGGTTTTCCATTGTCCTGCGAACCAGACGGTTCACATCAATGGAGCTTGTATAATAAGCATCCACCTTGGCAAACCCCAATAACTGATTGGCAATTTCCGATCCCTTGTCAATACAGCCTATAATTTCTGTTATATGACCGAAAAGCGGATCAGACGGCTTGATGCTGTTCATCATCAAGGAAGCATGGCCTTTGATGGCGGTCAAGAGGTTGTTAAAATCATGGGCTATACCGCCGGCAAGGGCCTCAACCGCATCTGGTGACTCGTTTTTTAATTGTATGTATTCCATTTATCGCACCTAAATTTAACCCACTTTTATAGGATCAGTTATACGACCATTTATCCATCCGTTACTGTTTATAGTTCAAACTGCACCTCCCTTGCAATCGGGGAAACCCTTACTTTTAGAAAAAAAAGCGGTTTTTTTACTCCAAAGCGATAATGCCTTCTTTAATGGCAAATTTTGTCAATCCGGCAACATTAAAAATGCTTAACTTCTTCATAATATTTCTACGATGGGTTTCAATGGTTTTAATGCTGACTCCCAGCTTTTGGGCAATCTCCCGGGTCTTTTCCCCTTCGGCAATCAGCTGGAGGATCTCCGGCTCTTTTTTGGAGATCTTATTAAATTGCGGGATCTGATCACTGCTGGAAAAAGCATGTCCTTCACAGTCTACATACATTCTTGCAATGACAGACGTCAGGTAAAAGTTACCTTTCATCACCTCCTGAATCGCATCATACAATTCACTGAAGGCAGATTCTTTTAAAATATACCCCGAAGCACCGGCTGCAAACATTTTATCAATAATGGTTTTGCTGGAATGCATGGACAGGGCAATAACTTTTGTAAAGGGAACTTGCTTCTTGATCCTGGCAGTCGCCTCCACACCATTAAGATCCGGCATGGAAATATCCATCAGCATGACATCCGGTTTCAGGGCAATGGCCTTTTCCACGGCTTCCCGGCCATTGCCGGCAATATCCAGTACACAAATGCCCTTTTTTTCCAACAGGCTTTTCAACCCTTCCCTGATAATGGCGTGATCATCGGCTATGATGACTTTTATTTCCATATTCTCCCAATACTTATAATGATTTATGGAAGTCTATCCCGAAGACAGCTGAAAATCAAATACTAATTAACTTTTCTTGTTGACAAGCCTGACATTCTCTTTATAATACTTTCTATTATGATGTTCTTATACACAGAAACAATTGATTCCGAAAAATCCACCCCGCACGACACAACAGCCCCTTTTCTTCACATTAGCCTTGCGACTGCCTGGCATTGGTGGCAAAACTGTGACGGCGGCATTGATTCTGTCTGAGATGAACACCTAAAAGACAAGTAACCAAAGGCTGCAGCGTAAAAGGCAACCTTGAGGTTATACATCGGTTGCCCCAAATCTCCCGCCTTTTTTATTGCCCATTGAATTAAATACTGATAAAACCCTTTATTGAAGATTGGAGGTAGGAAATGCTAGTCGTATTGGAAAAAGGAACAACCGAAGAAGGTGTCCAGGCAATTGTCCGGATTATTGAAAAACGAGGATACACAGCCCGGCCCATACCCGGAGGCGATAGGGTTTCCATCGGCATCCTGCATAATAAAGGATCCGTCGATGCAGCCCATTTTCTGGGGCTCGACGGTGTAAAGGAGGTCATTCCGGTGACAAAACCATATAAGCTTGTCAGCCGGGAATTCCAGCGGGACAATACCCAGATAAAAATTGGTGACGCGGTTTTCGGCGACGGCACCATGCCCGTTATTGCCGGCCCCTGTGCTGTTGAAAGCTTAGAACAGGTATTAACCATTGCAAGGTCTGTAAAAAAGGCAGGTGCCCTGCTTTTCAGGGGAGGGGCATTCAAACCCAGAACATCTCCCTATTCCTTCCAGGGACTGGGAGAACAGGGACTTAAATTTTTGGCAAAAGTCAGAGAAGAAACAGGCCTGCCAGTTGTGACGGAGGTTCTGGATGTTGAGAATTTTGATCTTGTAGAAGCCCATGTGGATGTAATCCAGATCGGAACCCGAAACATGCAAAACTTTTCCCTGCTCCGGCGTGCGGGAAGATCCAAGCGTCCCGTGATTTTGAAACGGGGAATGTCGGCCATGCTCCAGGAGTGGCTCATGGCAGCAGAATATATCATGGAAGAGGGAAATTCAAATGTCATCCTCTGTGAAAGAGGGATCAGAACCTTTGTCCGTCACAGCCGGAACACCCTGGACCTGTCCGTGGTACCTGCCGCAAAAAAAGAAACCCATCTGCCGATCATTGTGGACCCCAGCCATGCAGCCGGTGTCCGGGACCAGGTGATTCCCCTGGCCTATGCCTCGGCAGCCCTGGGCGCAGATGGACAAATGATCGAAGTTCATAACAAGCCGGAAGAAGCCTTAAGTGACGGGGCCCAATCCCTTTATCCGGATCAGTTCACAGCGGTCATGAAAAAAATGAATGCCATTCGCGCAATTATCGAAACAAAATAATGAAAACCTTTCAGGTAAACGGCCAACAAAGACTTTCCTCCATACATGTGGGGGAGAGTCTTTCAAATATCGGTACCTATCTTCCCGTGGGTGTCACCCCCATCATTATCACGGATGAAAATATAAAAGCGCTGTATGGAAATAAGTTTCCCAAGGGCCCTGTTCTCACCATCTGTACCGGAGAAAGCATCAAAACCCTTGCCACCGTAGAAACACTTATAGGAGAATTAATCGCACTCTCCTGTGACAGGGGTTGCTTTATTCTGGGAATAGGGGGAGGGATTGTCACTGATATTGTCGGCTTTGTGGCCTCCATTTTTTTGCGGGGGGTGCGATTTGGTTTTGTCTCCACCTCCCTTCTCGCCCAGGTGGATGCCAGCGTGGGGGGAAAAAATGGGGTCAATCTTTCTGCCTTTAAAAACATGGTGGGTGTTTTTAACCAGCCTGAATTTGTCATCTGCGATATTGATATGCTGGAAACCCTGCCCAAAAAGGAAATTTCCAACGGCCTGGCCGAAATAGTCAAACACGGCCTGATCTGCGATGCCGCCCTGCTGTCGTTTATTGAAGAGAATCGTCAAAAAGCCCTGGACCTTGACCGGGATACTATTTTCCGGCTGGTGGCAGATTCCGTTGCCATCAAATCCCAGGTGGTTCAGCTCGATGAACGAGAAGCAGGAGAGCGGAGAAAACTCAACTTCGGCCACACCATCGGCCATGCCATTGAAAAATTAAATCAAGAAAAATTAAATCAGAAAACGATAGATCAGAAAAAGCAGGATCAAACCGGCCATGGCAGAGCCGTATCCCTGGGCATGGTTGCTGCCGCCCTGTTTTCCCAAAAAAAAGGCATGATCGCCCAGGCTGATGTGAATAGGATAACCACCCTTTTAAAAGAGCTCAACCTTCCGGTAGAACTGGATTACAAGGCGGACCAAATCATAGAAATCGCCTCCAGGGACAAGAAAAAACTGGGCAGCGACCTTTATTTTGTCTTCCTTGAAGCCCTGGGCAAGGCCCGGGTGGAAAAGATCCGCTATGCTGAAATGAATGCTTTTATCCGTTCTGTGTTAACTTGAAAATGTATTGAATTTGCAATAGATCACAGGTTATTGTACTATTGTTTTATTCATTTGAGCAAAATACCAAAAATTTTTCTACACCATATCTTTCTTTTCCCTTGGTGATTTTGACCCGTAAGAATGCGCCTTACATTGGCGGCATTGAAGATTTACATGGAAAAACACTTGCAACTATTAATAAGAATGCCCACTTCTATTTGGCTTAAAAGAGACAAAATAAAGTTTGAACCGTACTATGTAAAATCTCCACTGAAAAAACTTGAATTAATATTTGAGCAGACCTTACGTGGGAAAAATTTAACCAGAAATTTAATTGCATTTGCCAAAGACCAAGGAACCTAAGCAAGAATTCTTCAGAATCAGTGAAAAAATAGACCTTGTTGTAAATCTGTTAAAAAAGGATTTCCAAGGTATTGAACTGATAAAAGAAGACAAACCAGGAGTACCAGATTTGCTTGCTGATCCAGGGATGATCGAGCATGCGCTTATAAATCTAATACAAAATTCAATCCACGCCACAAGTATGTCTGAACATCCCAGAATAATGCTTCGAACCTATTGTCTGGATGAAAATATATGTTTTGAAATTGAGGATAATGAGTGTGGGATTACCAAAGAAAATTTGGAAAATATTTATGAACCCTCTTTTACCCTGAAAGGAACTAAGGATATAACCGGTTCATATGGAAGAGCCATTAAAGGAACCGGTTATGGCATGGCCAATGTTAAAAAATACATTGAACAGCATAAGGGCAGTATTTCAGTTAAATCTGAATTTGGATCTACGACATTCACTATACGCCTGCCAGTCATCAAAAAAGAATTAACAAGCGAAGAAAAAACTCAAATCCGAAAAGAAAAAATGTGTTTTGATAAATCTATTCTTCTTGTGGAGGATGAACCGGCAATATCAGGTGTTCAGTATAGAATACTATCCCATGAACCCTGTAATCATAAAGTTGATATCGCTAATGATGGGCAAGTTGCAATGGATTTATTTGATAGAAACCAATATGATTTTATAAGTTTGGATTATGTCCTTCCAGGAAAAGTTAACGGTATGGACGTGTACAATCATATCAGGAAAACAGACAAAATAATTCCAATTTTGTTTATTTCAGGGAATATTGAATTTTTAGAATCCATAAAAAGGCTAAAATCAAAGGATTCCAACATTGATCACCTGTCAAAGCCTTGTAAGAATAAAGATTATATAAATGGCATAAATAAATCGCTGGAACAGAGCATTGGTCTCTCAAGAATAATGGAGCGGTAAGGAGATAAACTTCTTTTAAAACCACTATAATTATAGTATATATTTCACAAACTAACCACCTGTTAGTATTCGCATCTTAGATCATAGGAGAAAAAAAGTATGGCAAGTTTAAAAGGAACCCAGACTGAAAAGAATCTATTAACCGCTTTTGCCGGGGAGTCACAGGCCCGTAACCGTTACACCTATTTTGCAAGTGCGGCTAAAAAGGAAGGGTATGTTCAGATTTCTGAAATTTTTACAGAAACAGCCAACCAGGAGAAAGAACATGCCAAACGACTTTTTAAATTTCTGGAAGGCGGCGAGGTGGAGATCATTGCGGCCTTCCCTGCCGGGGTGATCGGTACCACCCTTGAGAATTTGAAAGAGGCAGCTGCCGGGGAAGAGTATGAATGGACCCAGATGTATCCGAACTTTGCTGCCGTTGCAAAAGAAGAGGGATTTGGTGCCATTGCCATTGTTTTCGAAATGATCGCAATCGCTGAAAAACAGCACGACAAACGCTATGGTGAACTTGCCGCCAATATAGAGGCGGGCAAAGTATTTAAAAAAGGAACCAGTGTTAAATGGCGGTGCCGCAATTGCGGATATGTCCATGAAGGCAAAGAGGCCATTGAGATGTGTCCGGCCTGTGCTCACCCCCAAGCACATTTTGAGGTGCTGGCGGAAAATTGGTAAACAAAAAACCCCGCAAACAGGTTAAAAGAAAAAGCAAAGGAAACGCCCTGAATCTAAAATCACCCGAAGGGAAGATTGTTTGACGGATTCGGGGCGTTTCATCTGGATCCAACAGATTGATGAATTGACAAAGAATAAATATGATCCTATATTTATAGGCAATTTTGTAAGCTAATAAATTTTGTAATCTAAAGGATAATGACCATGACAGAAAATATTTTAGAAATCGATGACGATTCATTCGAAGAAATTGTTTTAAAATCAGACAAACCCGTAATGGTAGATTTCTGGGCTCCCTGGTGCGGTCCCTGTAAAGCCATCGGCCCCACCGTTGAAGCCCTTAGCAAAACCTACGGAGATCAGATGGCCTTTGCAAAGGTAAATGTGGATGAGAACCCCTTAAGTCCCAGTAAATACGGCGTCCAGGCCATTCCTACCCTCATTTTCTTTAAAAATGGTGAAATAGCCGAACAGATTACCGGCATGGTTGCCAAGGAAAAGCTTGAAGAAACAATCAAAGGGATTTTGTAAGGAGTATTTACCATGACAGTGGATTATGATCTTGTAATTATCGGCGCTGGCCCTGCTGGCCTGACCGCCGGAATATATGCCGCCAGAGCTAGAATGAAGGTTTTGCTCCTTGAAAAAGCAGTACCTGGCGGTCAGATTCTTATAACAGACTGGATTGAAAATTATCCAGGATTTCCCGAGGGTATCAGCGGCTATGACCTGGCTGAAAAGATGAGAGTCCAGGCAGAAGACCTTGGGTTGGAAATCCAAACAGCACAGGTCCACTCCCTGAACCTTTCGGCTGATACAAAAGAAATAGTTCTCAAAGACCGGAGCATACAAACAAAAAGCCTGATCATTGCATCGGGAGCCTCACCCAAAAAGTTAGGGATTGGTGAAGACAAATACATGGGCAAAGGAATTTCCTTTTGTGCCACCTGCGACGCTCCTTTTTTCAAGGAGAAAACAGTTGTGGCCATTGGCGGCGGAGATACCGCGGTGCAGGAAGCCATCTTTTTGACTAAATTTGCAAAAAAGGTCTTTCTGGTCCATCGCAGGGATGAACTTCGGGCAACCAAAATTCTTCAGGAAAGGGCCCTTGCCAACGACAAGATAGAGTTTGTATGGGATTCAGTGGTCACGGGTGTGGACGGTCTTTTCGGAATTGAAAACGTCCATGTCAAAAACCTGAAAACCGACAAAAAAACAACCATTAAAGCAGACGGCTGTTTTATCTGGGTGGGGATTTTACCCAATACCCAATTTTTAAACGACGCGGTTAAAACAGATGAATTTGGGTTTATTGCTGCAGACGCAAACATGCAGACCAGCGTTCCCGGCGTCTATGTGGCTGGCGATGTTCGGGACACCCCCCTGAGACAGATAGCAACTGCCGTGGGCGATGCAGCCATTGCAGCGGTTAATGCTGAACATTATATCGAGAATTTATAGCAATGATAAAACTTTCTTTGATAAAACTTTCTTTGATAAAACTTT
>Ga0307987_1000616_pt1 | contig 21001 bp, 14 predicted proteins | sample EllFjometagen181_FD_203157 | JGI IMG/M metagenome (GOLD analysis project Ga0307987, IMG submission 203157) | Marine microbial communities from Ellis Fjord, Antarctic Ocean - #181 | ecosystem: Environmental > Aquatic > Marine > Unclassified | place: Southern Ocean | collected 2014-10-08 | reverse complement strand
GCCATAGCAGGTTCTAACCTTTTTGCCATTACTTGTTTTTCAACAGTCAAATTTCCTTCAGACTTCTGTTCAAGAATTCCTGCTTTTGCAACTTCTACCTGAATAGAATCTGCCCAAACCTCTTTATTTGTTTTTTTTGATTTATCTCTTCCTCTTTTAGCAGGAGCATTTTCCATAAGCTCTTGCTGTTGTGCTTGAGCCTTGATTTCTCTCTTAGGTTCTGAGGCGTTTCCACCACCAAGAGTAATACCACTTGAGGATAGACTTTCTGTTTGTGAAGAAATATAACCTTGTTCTTTTTGGACTGACTTGTCAGCAGTCTTTTTTCTGTTTTCTAATTTGTTTCTTCGCTCTGCAGATTTCTGAGATTTTGCTTTCTTCTTATCTTGTTTTGCGTCAACAGCATGTTCTTGAGCATAGAGGTCTTCTTCTCGCAAATCCACATCTCCAGAGTATTTGCGCATGGCAGCGCCTCTTGCTCCTGGGGTTCGGTTGCCATAAATGCCTTTCATAACAACAGGAGATTTAACCATTGCTACCGCATCGACATCGGCCGGGCTTGGGCTTGGAGAATCTGTCGGATTTGACATCTCAACTTCTGTATCAAATGCCATATCAATGCTATCAAAGTCGCCTAGTTTAGGCTGAGGTTGTGAGCTTAAAGATGAAGTAGGTTTTGATACCAGTTTAGGTGCAGATTTGGCAGTCACAATGGCTCTTGCTGAACGCATAGTACCGTTCATGATTTCAATATCTTTGCCACCAGATTTGTAAGTATTATCTTCTGCTGGCGCCATACCACTATAGTCAACACTAGCATCGCCTCCAAAAGGGTCGCTCGATTCTCTCTCAACTCGACTACTTTGAGTTCGACCACTCAAACCACCAAGGCCGAATTCAACATCTACAGGTTCCGGCGGCTCAATTGGTTCAATAATCTCTTCCTGTATTTCTTCCAAATCAGGCGGCGCTTCAAGTTCATCAATCTCCACAAATGACTCAGCAAAAGAGTTCAACGAATCTTCTTGTCTACATTCTACCGATTTCATTGGTTGTATACTATTAACAATTGCCCAGGTTATCCCAAAAACAAGAATGGTACTTGCTGCGATACCTAACGCAGGTTTATGTGTGGTTATCCAATGTGCCTTCTTAATTTTAATTTTTGATGCTCTTAGGATTGCGTAATGGCGTTCATCGCTCAGTTTCAGATCATCAGTAGCAGTTTCTTTAAGGACATTATTAATAATGTTCAGTCCCTGTTTTATTTCTTCAAATTCTTTTTGACATTTTTCACACTTTTCAAGATGATTTTTCACTTCATCTCCGGATACTCTTCCCAGATTACCAAGAGCATAAAGAGTCAACAAATATTGTATATCTTCACATTTTTTCATTGTATTATCCCCTGTGCTTTTAATTCTCCCGTAATCTTCCCAACTGCTCTATGTAAGAGTTTTCCAACATTTCCAACTGCCCGGTTTGTGGTTTGGCTGATATCCTTGTAGCTTAAGCCTTCTTCAAGTCTAAGCAGAAAAACCTCTTTTTCTGCCGGGCTTAATTTGTTAATATTATCTAAAACAATCTTCTGCTTTTTCTCAAGGTGTTGTTCCTCGTGTGTTTCAGACTCGCTGTTTAGTAAGTTTTCTGCATGATTTTTCATTGCTTTTCGATAATTTTGTTCTTTTCTTATTAAATCAATTGCCTGATTGTGGGCAACACGATAAAGCCAGCTCTTCAAATTCTTTTGTCTGTCTTTTATTTTTCTCCAGGACCTAAAAAGTTTGATGAACGTGTCCTGTACAACATCCTCTGCACTGTTATGGTCATTTACAAACCGCACTGTATATCGAAGTAAACATGATTCATATGCGCGTATAATTTGTAGCATATCATCATCACTAAGACTGCGTTTGTTGTAGACACTTTCCAAACCATCGCCTGTAGCGACCGTTTTGGATTCATCTCTGTTTTTTTGTTCTGTTACCATATGTGGTTCCACCCAATTAATTGATCAATTTGCCCTTTAGACGCCTTACAACTCCTCTTTGTTCCCAAAATAATAACTTTTTTTTGTTTTTTTTGCAACAACCCTTTTTGAACCCTATTTTTTGCTGGCCAATTGGGAGGGCCAGCGTCCTTGCTGACATCAAACAAGCTCAACAAAACAAGGGACAAATGATGATGTTTCTGTTTTCCCCTTGATTTTGTTTTGGAAGAGGATTATCATCGGAATGGTTTTATTCAAACAACCATTGTAGGGGCAAGGCCTGCCTTGCCCTCTTATAAAACAAAAACAATACAGGAATGATTCAATGAATGCACAAAAATATAATCCCAAAATTCATCATCGCAAGTCAATTCGTTTGGATGTGCATGATTATTCTCGCGGAGGCTTATATTTTGTGACAATTTGTGCTCGCAATGAATTTATTAGATTTTTCAATGGAAAGCCGTTTGAAGATTCCTCTATTTATGCTTTGATTGAAAAGAGAATGGTAATCACCGCGGAAAAATATCCGTTTATGCGTTGGGAAGCATCGGTGATTATGCCTGATCATTTTCATGCATTAGTTCGATTGGAGGGTGGGGCTGCCCCGCTGGGGGAGGTTATTGGAGGATTCAAATCAGCGGTTAGCCGAGAAATTCATAAAATATGGGATGAGGTAGGCGAAGAGGGCGGGGCAGGCCCAGCCCGTACTGTAAGGGCAAGGCCTGCCTTGCCCAATTTGCCCAAATCATCCATTCGAATTTGGCAGAGAAATTATTATGAAAAAATTGTGTGGGATGAAGAGGCAGAGCATAATATTATTCATTATATTCGTATGAATCCTTGGAAGTGCGTGATGAGTTTTAGTAATAATCTGCGAGGGATGGGAAATCCATCGTTATGGAGTTATAACAAGCTGGGAGTGCTTTGCTCCAGAAATGCTCCAAAGCCTGATAGAATTCCCAAAGCAGATGTCTATATTGGCGGATTTCATTCACCTATGGAAAAAGAGATTCTAGCAAGGTTGTTGGAGCTTAAAATGCCTGTGATTTATTGTCCTGCCTGGGGACTTGATGGCAAATTAGCCTCTGATGTTTTGAAAGCTTTAGAAGAAAATAGAATGCTGATTCTGGAGATGAAAAATCAAGATGGTAATTTGGTGGCAGCCGAGGATAGAAATCGTTTTGTCATTGAAAAGTCGGACAGCTTATGGTTGCCTCATGTTAATTCAGGAGGAATGCTTGATCGGCTTGTTAAAGAGATGAATGTATTAAATAAAATTATCTAACAATCTAACTATTCATTAATATTAAAATCGACAATTAGTGGATAATGGTCTGATTCCACGTTGGAACCAACCCTTCTGTTCTCAATAGATATGTCAGGGGAGTGCAGACAGTGGTCTAGAGGAATACGAAGAAAAATATTCTGGGTTGGCCAGGTTGGTTGAACACCAAAACCTTTAGTGCTATCCTTTAGCCCCGAACCTTTTAATAGCTTCTTAAAGTGGTAGCTCCATGGCGTTGAATTTAGGTCTCCAATTAGAACTAGGGGATATGAATTGTCAATATGTTTTGCTAGCATTGTAAATTGTTCATTTCGTTCCATTGCATATAACCTTGATGCAGGAGGTAGAGGGTGGGTTGCAATCACGCGCAAGTCTTGATTGTCAAAGTTTATGATTGCAATAATGGTTGGAACGCCTGCTCTACCAATATTTGTAACCACGCTGTCTTTGAACGGATGTTTGCTGAAAAGGCATATACCAAAATTGTCTTCTCTTGTTTTTGATATAACATAAGGATATGAGTTAGTAAGTGGTTGTAATGTTTTAAACCATTTGTAGGTTATCTCCTCCAATACAACAAAATCAGGCTTTTTAGTATCAATTTCATTCATAACAAGTTGTGGGTTGCCAAGACGTGAGTTAACATTAATGAGCATTGCTCGCATTTGCTTGGTGTCTGTTGGTTTGGAACGTCCAAAGTACAATGGTAGAATTAACAGTAGATTTATTAGTGCAAAGACTATGAAAGTGATTGATGTTTTCTTGTGACGCATGAATAGTAAGATTACAGCAATAATAGTTAGGCTTATAAAGTATTGTACTCTGAAATTAGAAAACAGATCTATAATCCAGAAGTATTTGCCCAAAAAGCCGAAAATTGTAGATGCCGACACAATTATTCCCACTGTTATCAGTAGTCCTGAAAAGCTGCAACTCAACCTCAAAAAATTATTTTTTATTCTTTTCACTAGATAGAATACTATTAAGAATTTTACTTTTAATCAATTATATTCAATGTTTGTTTTTTTTCATGGTTAAATAGGGCTTACTGTTTAATGTGAGATAGGACGCTTCGCTACTGTCGCGAGCTCCAGTCTCGGCAAGCCGGTTCGTAAGATCTTGCTTTAAAGCATTTTCGCCTTTAGCAGGCTAAAGGTAACATGCTGTAAAGGCAATGAGCAAAACGAATGGCCTATAGGTTGCGTGATGCCACATTAAATATTCATAAAACACATGAATTTTATATAAAAGTTCATCTGCAAGCTTTTTGGCTTAAAAGTGCTAAAAACCTTGCGTTTTAGTATTTTAAATAAAGTATTAATAGTTACTAATAAGCTAGTTATGAATTAAACAGAGGACGCCCTAATTATTCATTTATGATAAATAGCAAGTTGAAATATCTGAAGTACGTTGTTCTATCTTTCTGGTAAGCTTGAATTTTGAGTATATTTGCAAAGTAAAATTCCAATTTCAAACAGCAAATACATTGGAAGAGCTAAACATAGCTGACTCACTACATCCGGAGGTGTGATGATCGCTGCAATTACAAATACTGACCAAAATACAAACTTCCTTGACCTAATTAAACTATCCATGGAAATTATATCACTTTTATTTAAAAATAAAACTATTATGGGAGTCTGAAATACTATTCCAAAAACTAATATCAACCCACTTATAAATGAAATGTATTTTGGAAAAGAAAAAAATGACTGGACTCCAAGAACGTTTTTGTTAAATGATAGTAAAAACTTCATAACTAATGGTGCAACTATATACATCAGAAACGATGCTCCAGCAACAAACAATATAATGCACAAGGGTATAAAATATTGAAAATATATCTTTTCTTTTGAATATAGACCCTCTTCAATAAATTTCCATATCTGATATATACTCCATGGTGAGGATAATACTACAGCCGAAATAATACAGAGTTTTACGTAACTATTAAAACCATCTGTGGGAGCAAGTGTTTGAAGAAGAGTGTCGGAGTCAACAGCATTTAGGTATGGTGCTTTAAATAAGTCTATTATATTTGTTCCAAAAATTAAAGTAAAAACAAGACAAATTCCGATTCCCAAAAGACAGTATATTATTCGTTTTCTAAACTCATCTATGTGTTCACCAAAAGACATTGCTGAGTTTGATGGTTCATTTTTCTTCGTTTTTGTCATTGTTTTCTGTTACATTGTTGATAGTGTCATCTTTTTCTTCGTCTTTGTCCTTGTTTTCTGTTGCATTGTTGATAGTGTCATCTTTTTCTTCTAAATTACTAATTTCTTTTAAACCTTTTTTAAATTCGCTAAGACTTTTGCCTGCTGAACGGGCAATATCTGGTAAACGTTTGCCAAAAATCAGTACAGTTATTATCAATATTACTATAAGTTCTATCGGACCAGGAGTCCACATCGCAAGAATACTATTCATGTGCTTACTTTCTTGTTAAAGATACTTTATGTTTCTTGTTAAATCCTTAATACCAAAATCCCTATAATACATATTTTATGTAAATTCTAGAAAAGTGATATAGAATCAAAAACATCTATTTCTAATTATAATATACGTAGTATAACTTTTCAATATTTATTTTCCTTATTCTGCCCTTAATTTTACGGTTGAAGAAGAAAAGATGGTTTTCAGTAAATAAAATTAGGAAATGACTTTTGTCTTTCTGCCTTTTTGGGTGATAAAATTAAAGAAATGTTGGAAATGGTTGATGAACCCTGGCAGGGTAGATGTCAACCCAGGGACCGAAATGTTCGTGCCTCTTATGATATTTATGATAGTGCAAAAAAAGAGATTGAGGTTAGCCGTGTAGTGTACGATGTTGCAAAGGCATCTAAAAAAGTGGAAAAGTCTGTATTTTGGGAAATAAAAAACTCCATTTTGTATCAAAATGGAGTTTTTATTACGATTCAATTTTGTGTTATTTTCTGCCTGTCCAATTTCCTGCCTCGTTACTTACAGAACCGTCATTTTCGTAGTCAAGTTCTGTGTAAGTCCCAGCCATTCTATTACCATTAACAACACCATTCAAATCTTTTACCGATCCAGTTGAGGATTGGTGTATGATTTTAATATATACTCTGTCGCCATTGATAGTTCCTGATGCCGAATAATTTGAATTATCAACTCTAATACTTAGATTGTTTCCTGACTGACTAATAGTAAGTCTTGATATTTTTGGATCTTCCAGTTTTCCATCCTCGTCATAAGTCTCAGTAATTGTTATTACCCATGCTCCTGATACGTTTACATTATTATCCTGAGGCTCGGGTGTTGGAGTTGGCTCAGGAGTTGGTTCAGGTGCAGCTTCTCTGAAAATGGTAAAAGGTTGATTTTTTCCTTCAACCAAATGCATCTGATCTCCAGATAGAGTTCCACTTAGATTAATACTTCCTCCACCATCTAATCTTATGGTTAAGTTAATTGTCCCATCCTCAATCACACATGTGCCTGCACATGGTGTACCTGCCAATATACCTGTACAACCTGCTGAGTTTGGAAAATCAAGGCTTGTTGAACCGTCTTGCGACTTCCATGTTCCAACAACACTAGTTGAACCATTGGAACTTGAATCATCGGAACTTGAATCACCACCTCCGCATCCAGTGAATATGAGCACAGATATAAATATAGCGAATGATATCGCCAATAAGTTTGTTTTTTTCATGATTTTATCCTTTTTTTATTTTATTAATAAAACATATATCCAATACTAGCGGTAAAGCCATGTTCTTTATAATTTGTATCTGACTCATAGTAATCTTTATGTCGGTAGCCACCCTTAAATATAATGTGTTCACATGTATATGCCAAGCCACCTTTCAAAACATAATGTTCCATATTTAAACACCATATAAATATTGTTTAATAGATATTTATGTGAATTAAAACAAAAGAAGCTGTAAAGTTCAATCCTTATTTCTGAATTAAAGTATAAAACTCTATTTTTTACATATTTTTCCCTTTGATTTATTCTCCTGGTTGTGGCGTTGGAGCGAAAAAATTTTCGCCCGTACGGTGGCAGTAGAGGATCGAAATCGTTTTGTGATTGAAAAATCGGAGAGTCTATGGTTGTCTCATGTTAATTCTGGTGGGATGATTGATAGGCTTTTAGGGGAGATAGATATATCTAAAAAGACCATTGTTCCAACTCGTTGGAATGCTCTCGAGAACAATTAGTGTGAATTAGTGTAACTCGACCAACGGGAAGTGAGGCTGGAGTTGACGACAGCAATGAGTGCAACGAATGGCCTACCTCGAGTTCTCGCTCCCGTTAGTGCCATATAATACTGATTTGCAGGTTTTAAGGTAGCTCAACCTTCTAGGTTGTAGGCGTTTTACAACTGCCACGAAGATCGTTGCATTACCCCATGCAAGCTGGAAGCATGCGTTACATTAAAAGATTGCTTAAACTCTTCTTTGCGACTTTTCATCTTTTGCGTTTAACTCTTTTGGTTGCGGCTTGGCCGGCCTATGAAATCTGTGGATTAAAATATTCAGGGCATATCCGGTTTTAGTTTTAAGTTGTCCAGGAAGAATTCTGTTTTGTCTTTAGCCGTACTGCTGAAGCCTAGCCAGGTCAGTTTGTCAAAATCATTGTCACGGAATGGAAGGTTGTTGAATCGTTCTTTTTTGTTTTCCGGTAATACTATTTCGATGTTCCAAGTACCCTTGTCTGGTTTGCCGATTTCTGCAGAGATGTTGATATGAACCCATTTGTTTATAGGTAGATTAATCTGATTTCCACCTGGCAATGATAGTTTTCCATTTGATACATCGAAATGGGGACCAGCCTTGTATATCCCACTATTTGACCAGTCTCGCCACTCGTGAAACATGACGGTGTTTTCTCTTACGAGCAAGTCGAAGGAGAACTGCACTATGCCTTTTGTATAATCAAGCTTATAATAAAAATGTGGATTGTAAGTATGTTTATAATTGGCATCGTCCATGATTTTGAGGCTCTGTCTGCCTGAGGCAGCCGTTTCGTCGGTAATGCATATAGCTTCTGTTCTATTTTCGCTATTACATACAGCACTGGCAGGCTTCACGCCAAGATCTTTAACTTCAAAATCATAATCTAGTGGTATTGGGGGTGCAGTGGGTGGATCAGTCATTGTCCTGAATGATGGATACTTGACGCAGTTGGCAAGATTTATCCAATTGCGGTCTCCGTATACCCCGGCCTTGCTGTATTCAAAACGCTTAAAGCCACTTGATATGGCTGGAGAGTAGTCTTTTAAGTGGAAGTCATAGTTTTCAGGGGCGACAAATTCAGGGTCGGCTATGACAGAATTTATGTCTCTACCGGTTGCCTGCCATTGTTCAAGTGTTTTGCCTGCAAAGTCAAAATCTGTTTTGGATGACCAGTAGGTGTTATTGTTCATTTCCACATTTGATTTGAGCCATGGACCGCTCAATAGCTTGCCATTATCAAAATATACAATGTTATTTATGAAAGTAAATGAATGATGTTTTTCAATGCGGCTGTATTGAAGCTGATGTTCTCTGGCAAATGCAAATATGTTGTTGCGGATAACATTATTCTTACCATAGTGCTGATGGAAGCCGCCTGTTTTTGTGTTGTAGACAATGTTGTTTTCCATGAGAATGTTGCTGCTTCCCTCGTCGGTATAAAGTCCCCAGCCTCCATAACCGTATGAGAACACATCATGTATAAGATTGTTGTTCACCGTGGTACCTGTTGATATACCAAGAGTGTAGACACCTCCCATATCGCTCAATATTCCCCAGCCGATATGATGAATGTGGTTGAAATCTATTCTGTTTCGCTTAGCAAGGCTATTCCCATAGCCCCATGTCCAACCAGCAGACACACCAGTGTAGCGGAAGTCGCTGATTTCGTTGTGGGTTACCGAGTTATCACCACTTTGACCAATCCATATACCAACAGCACAGGGAAAAATATGTCCCCCTGATCGAATTATATTGTTGTTCACGACGATATGGCTGGTTTGTGCATCTTTCTTGTTCGGGATGTAACCATTCCCTATGCGAATGCCTCCGGCACCAAGGTCATTCAGATAGCAGTGTTCAATACGGCTGTTCTGGCATCCGTCTCTGAACCATATTCCGTAATTACCAACATGGGCTATTTCGCACTCTTCCAGCACGATGTCGTTGGCAGTATCAGCTGTAATAACCGCATCTATGGGAGATGCAGCTTGGTTGGGTTCGAATCCAGTAGGAGGGAGAACGTAATTACCATAACAAAATGTCAAGCCTTTCAAGGTAATATGTTCAACACGTTCTTGTGATTTCTGATTGCCCTTGAAGCAAACGAACTGCTTCACCACTGGAGCGACTATCTTTGTGTCATCAATGGATTCGCCGGGTAGGGGCTTGTAGTAGAGTATACCGTTTCGATTTAGGAACCATTCGCCGGGAGCATCAAGGGCAGCTTTAAAATTTTCAAGATGGAATCTTTTTCCACTAAACCATGGGTTCCATGATTTGAACTTTTTGCCTTTGGAAATAATCTGTTTTTTTGACGAGTCTATTCCGGAGAGCCGTCGAATTGTTACATCCCATTTGTGGTAAACCATCATAGTTGTATCATAAAGTTCATTAGCGTCAAGCTTGGAGAGTTCTTCTATGATATCAGCTTCAGTAGTGATTGTATGCCTCTTTTCTGCAGAGGTGTTCTCTCCTGTCTTCAGGGCTGTCTCACTGACATTACGAATGAAGTAATAGTCTTTGTTCGGGGAGCGTGCTCTGGTTGTGCGTCTACCATTTACGAAGAGTTGCTCAAAATACCACTTGTTGTTAATTTCAGGAATTTGCGCCTGCCATATTCCATCCGGCATTTCTTTGAAGTCAGTGATAACATGTCCACCATTGAAAATAGGCTTTTCTCCTGGATAAGCATAAAAGTTTACACGAAACTGTTCAGTTCCGGAGTCTTTCGGGGTAAACACAATTGGCTTGTCAATCAGGTATGTTCCTCCGCGAATCAGTATGTTGATGTCCTCGGCGAGCCCTTTTGATATACGTTGACGTACCGCATTTTGGGCGCCGACAAAGGATGCAAAAGGCTTGTCTTTAGAGCCTTCGTTAGAGTCGCTTCCCTGTGGTGACATATAAAGTTCCTCCGACAAGCATTGGAGTGTAAAGCTGACGAGCAGAATAAATATTAAAGTGATGTTTGTCTTTTTCATTAGAGGTTAATATTAGCAACAGTGCTAAGGTTTATCAACCACCATTTTTCTTTTCCCTTTTTTGCGGCTAAATCTTTTTTCTTATTCGTGTAAATTAGCGTAATTCGGTGACACTTTCTTAATCCTTCTTCTTTGCGTCTTTTGTGCCTCCGTGCGAAAATATCTTTCTTTCTTTATTTTTTTTAATCTGTGTTAATCTGCGTAATCTGTGGATAAATCTCTTCTCTTTGACTTCTTGTTTTTTTTGCTTTGCAAAAAGGTGTGGGTTTTTGTAGAATCTACGAAATATTATGAAGACACTGAATTTACTACAAGAGCCTTGTAAAGGGATTAACTTTATTGAGGCAAATGCCGGAACCGGCAAAACTTTTTCTATATCGCATATATATCTTTGGCTGATTTTGAAAGGGATAAAAGTTGAGAATATTCTTGTTGTGACTTTCACGGATGCTGCCGCCAAGGAGTTGAAGGATCGGTGTCGTTCCTTGATTTATGGGGCATTGATGAATACAGATGCTGGTGCCGGAGAGCCATCTAAGATTATTAAGGTTCTGGTGGATAGTGGAGAAGATGCAAACATGCTTAATAGGCGACTTAAGCTTGCAGTGGCCTCTATGGATATTGCATCAATCTTTACTCTTCATGGTTTTTGTAACAAGATGCGTGCTGAGTTTGCGGTTGAGACAGGGGTGCTTTTTGATGCCACATTGGTGGTTGATGATTCTTCTTATGTGGAGCAGACGGTTCTGAATTATTATCGCAAACTATTCTATGATGCAAGTGCAGAGGAGGTTGAACTTCTGAGTAAATGTGTTTCCTACAAAAGCCTTTGTTCGTTTGCCCAGGAGTTGAAGAAGAATCATGAGCTTTGCCTGGAGGGAGAAGATAAAGATTCTAAGCATAAATCTCGCAATACTTTAGTAGAAGTTGGACTTGGTTTACAAGCGAGCATTATCAAAGAGTTTAATCAGCTTGCAATTGAATATGATAGGGGTAAAAGTGAAGCCAGGGATGTCTTAACAAAGCTGGTTGATGATGGTAAACTACATAAAGGTACATATTCTTTTGCCAAGCTGGATGGAATCTTTGAAAATTTTGAGGAAACAGTAGGGGCTAGGCCTGCCTCGCCCGTAAAAGTAATTGAAAAATTATCAATGGATTATATCTGTTCTAAGCTGAACAAGAAGTATCAAGAAGAGCAGATTGAGTGTTCGTTTTTTTGTTTTGTTGACTCCTTTCTGCAACGATATACTGCCCTAGAGGATGAGTATAAAAATGCATATGATAGCTTGAAAATCCAGATTTTAACGGACTTCAGGTTGTTCTTTTTAACTAACTTTGCAGAATTGAAACGTAGTCAAAATATTATCTCCTATGATGACATGCTGGAACTTATGCATGATGCACTTTATTCTAATGTTGGTGACGACCTCGCAAATAAGATTGCCAAATTATATGGTGCGGCGTTAATTGATGAGTTTCAGGATACAGATAAGTTGCAGTTTGAGATTTTCTCCAAGATATTTAAAAGACCTGAAAAATATTTTTATATGATTGGAGATCCAAAACAATCTATATATAAGTTTCGGGGTGCAGATATTCAGATGTATATGTCCGCAAAGCGGGATGCTGACTTCCTTTTTACTTTAGAGACTAATTATCGTTCAGAACCGGGCATTATCAATGACGTTAATAAGTTTTTTGATGTTAAGTTGCCTGGTAATAGAAATTCTTTATACTATGTTGAAGAGAACAATTATATTCAATTCTTGCCGTCAAAGGGGCAGAATAAGATAAAGTGGCGATTCTGCACTCCTGAAGAATCATTTTTGAGCATTGTTGCTGTTGATCAAGCAAAGAATAAAGACAGTCTGGAGGAACTTGTTGCCAAGGATGTTGCTCATAAGATATTCATGTTGCTGACATGCGATGATTACTATTTTGAGTCGGAAATCGGGGAACGCCGTAGTGTTGCTGCTCAGGATATTGCTATTTTGGTTAATACTGGCAAGCAGGCTCTTCTTGTTAAGTCAACATTGCAGAAATTAAAGATTGCTGCGTCAGTTCAGAAGAGTGGTAATGTGTTTGAATCGAAAGAAGCTGATGCAATGGCATTGCTTTTGAAGGCAATCAACTCTCCAAGTGAGCGAACAATTAAACCTTTGTTAATTACATCTCTTTTTAATTATTCAATTAAAGAGCTACGAGAACTTGATAACAAAGCAGTTCTTGATTTGTATTATAAGTTTATTACATATAAGCAAACTTGGGAAGAAGAGGGGTTTTATAGTGCATTTGCTGCTTTAGTAAATGATTTTGATTTGATTGCAAGGATTCTGCAAGATAAAAACGGTGACAGAAATGTTGCAAATACTATTCAATTGGTTGAGTTAATTCATAGGCAGGAGTATTTGTTCAAAACTTCTACGCATGTGACTGAGCGTTGGTTTGTTATGCAGAAAAATAAGCCATCAGATACCGATGGCAGTGAGGTCTTTTTGCAACGTCTTGAGATTGATGATGAGGCGGTTAATATTATGACGATTCATAAAAGTAAAGGATTAGAGTTTCCTTTAGTTTTCGCCCCTTTTATATGTGGAAACGTAGTACATACCAGTGCACCATATCCAGGAATTTATACAGATGCTGATGATGCTTCTAAAAAGATTTATACAGAAAAACCAACTGCTAACTCAAAATATATTGAAGAAACTTTGCAGGAAAGTCTTCGTCTGATATATGTTGTTTTAACTCGTGCCGAAAATAGGTGCTGGACATATTATTATACGCCAAAAGGGTCAAAATCTGAACACTCTCCTTTTAGAGTTTTATATCCTGATTTGGAGTCTTTAACTAATCAGGGGCTAAGTGTTGAAGTGTATGAGGAACTGGATCATTCTTCTGATAACTACAGAGATTTTGAATTGAATAAGGAATTGAATGATGAACTTGATTGTGCTGCTTTTAAACGATTGGATGTCTCTAAATTAAAGTCAGGGATTTTTAGTTATTCCATGCTTGCGGATTGGAAGAAAAGTGCTTTGATTGTTAAGGACATCGATTCGCAGGAAGATATAGAAGAAAGTAAAACTGTGGTTGTCGAAGAAGATGACTATAGTTTCTTTAGCTTTCCAAGAGGCGCAAATACTGGAACGGCTATTCATCAGGTTTTTGAGTATATTTTTAATGGCAAATTGAGCATAGAGAATACACAAAGTTTTGAAGCAGGGGTAATAAAATGTCTGAAAGCTTATGGAGTATATGGAAATGATGAAGCAATCCAACTACAAAGAGTTGCCTCTGCTGGCGAGATGATTGAAAATGTTATGAATGCCAAGTTCCAAGTTGGAGATGATTCTTTTACTTTGAAAGATTTGAATATTAACAAGTGCAAAACAGAATTGGAGTTCTTTTATTCATTGCTGTTGGGAACACACAAGAAGGCGCCAGAGTCAATAAAAGCAATGGGTGAAAATATTGAGTTTTTGTCTCAACTTGATTTAACAGGTTACATGACTGGGTTTATTGATTTGGTTTTTGAATATAAAGGAAAGTTTTACATTCTTGACTGGAAGTCAAATCACCTTGGTAACTCTTTTGATTTGTATGAGCCTGATTTGCTTAAAGGTGAGATGCAGCATGCAAAATATGATATTCAGTATGTTGTATATACATACGCATTGAACTCTTATTTGAAGCAGAGGCTTGGTGATGAGTATTCGTATGATAAACATTTTGGCGGAGTATTCTATACATTTGTTCGAGGTATGCAGGCAGGAACAGCAAATGGTATATTTTTTGATAAAGTTGAAAAGGATATAATTGAATGGCTGAATTTCAGATAGATAATATAATAAAAGTTGCTAGAGAGCTTGAGTTGCTGGATAAAATCGATGTGATTTTTGCAGATTTTATTATGAAACTCGAGGAATACTCTGAAGATTCCAAATATCTCTGGTTGGCAGTTCTGTTTCTTAGCAAGTCAACGAATTCAAAACATACATGTCTGGATTTGCATAACATTGCCGAGTGCGGTGTTTATGACCTGATTGAAGATGAAACAGGTATCCCGGAAAACCTACCTAATCTTAAGTTTCCCGATTTTGACATATGGATGAACAAAATAAAAGGGTGTGTGAAAACCGTTGTTCGCGAGCAGGATGCTTCAGATGTTGCAAGACACATTGTGATAACGGAAGATGGCTTTTTGTATCTACATAAGTACTGGCAATATGAGCAGTTTGTTGTTGCAGCAATTAATAGTCGTAAGGTTCAAAAACAAGTTGTTAACATTACCCGAGATAATCTTAAGCCGGCATTTAGTGGCCTTCAGAACACAAAATGGCAGGAAATTGCAGTTTTTGCTGCACTTTGTCAGCAGATTGCAATTATCACTGGTGGTCCTGGAACGGGAAAGACAACAACTGTTGCAACTGTGCTTGCTGTTTTGCAAAAGCAAAATCAGCATATCTCTATGGTTGCTCCAACAGGTAAAGCTGCCCAACGTTTGACAGAGTCTATAAGAAATACTAAAGAACGAAATGATTTTTTCAAGACAATTCCTGAAGAAGCCGAGACAATTCATAGATTTCTTGGATATAATCCTAGATCAAGGACCTGTAAATATAACAGGAATTATAAAAAACATACAGATATTATCATTGTGGATGAGGCATCAATGGTTTCATTATCTATTTTTGCTAAACTTGTTGAAGCTCTAAAGCCATCCTGCAAGATTATTCTGCTGGGAGACAAAGATCAGCTTGCTGCAGTCGAGACTGGTAGTGTACTTTCTGAACTCACAAACGTTAATGATATTAACTCGTTCTCAAGTGGAATGGTAGATTTTTTGAAAAAAGTTGGATTTGATGTGAGTGATATCAATAGAAATGACAATCAGTCATTTGTTGATCTTGTTGTCAAACTGGTATACAGTCATAGATTTAATAGTAAGAGTGCAATTGGTGTGTTAAGCCAGAGAATCAATGATGCTGAATCGTTGGAAGATATTGATGCTGTAAATAAAGTCTTTTCGCAAACATTTGAGAAAGGTGAAGCTGCTCATATTGAAATTGATGAAAACACCTTTTTCCAAAAGCTTAAGAAATTAATTTCTACTTTTATAAAAGATTATAAAAAACTATTAAAAGAATATGAGAATTGTATCATTGATGGCTCAGACTCCATTAATGATGTTGTTGATAGCATTCTGACTAAGATAGATGAGACCAAAGTGCTGTGTGCTTATAGACGGGATGAAACCTATGGTACTGTTGCTATAAACAATTACATTGAAAAAACATTTTTATCAAAAGATGTTGCTCCATTTTATAATGGCAAAATAATTATGATTGTCAGGAATGACAGAATGCTTGGTCTTGCCAATGGTGATGTTGGGGCTATTCTGCAGGATGTAGATGGAGTTAGTTATGCTTTCTTTAGAATTTTAGACGAGGGTGACCGCTTTATACAAATTCCCGTTTCAGCTTTGCCGGAATATGAGTCAGCTTTTGCTGTGACAATTCACAAGTCTCAAGGATCTGAGTATAAAAATGTTATTATGGTTTTAGGTGATAGTACAGGTAAGTTGTTGACTAAAGAGTTAGTTTATACTGGCATTACAAGGGCTAAGGAAAGTGTGACAATTCTTGCAGGTGAAGGAGTGTTGGGGCAGGCGGCAATTTGCCGAACGAAGCGGTCCTCAAGAATACAGCAATTCCTGTAAAGAATGAGAATTATGGGAAAGATGGGAATTATGTTTATGGTATCAGTGCTCACATAATTCCCATAATTCTCATAGTTCCCATTCTTAGATCTTAGAAAATATAACAGAAAGAAAAAAAATGAAAAGAATATTGATTGGAATAATGTTGGTTGCATCTATTGGTGCTTTTGCTGCTGATTCTGCAAAGCAAATAAAGATGGTTAAAGATGAAATTTCAACGAACGATGTTCGAAAAATCACAACAGAAAATAATTGTCGTGTTGAACGCTATTCAATAATGTCAAAATGTATGGATAAACCAGTTGAAATTGCTGTTGTTCTGCCACCTTCATATTTAACAGATACAAATTGTTTTCCAGTATTGTATACTTTGCACGGTTATGGGGCGCCGTATGATACATGGGCAAATATGTATCCGCTGAAGGAGGCTTTAGCAGACAAACCTATGATTGTGGTCTGTTTTGATGCAGGAACCTCTTGGTATATTGACTCAAAAGTAGCCACAAACTCTTTGTATGAAACTTTCTTTTTTAAGGAGTTGAACCCTCATGTCGAAAAGAATTATCGAGTTGATGCTGAAAAGCGTGGGGTTACTGGTTTTTCAATGGGTGGCTTTGGGGCGTTTCGCTATGCTGCAAAACAACCTGGATATTTTAATTCTGTGAGTGGTCTTAGTTCTGCATTTAGTAAGAATGATGGTAATTATGCAAGTAGGGAAAAATGGTTGAAACCACTTCTTGGTTCAGCAACTGAAAATATTGAGAACTATAAAGATACAGATTGCTATCTTTTAATTAAACAAGCTGTTGACTCAGGTAAGGGATTTCCTCCTTCATATCTTGGTTGCGGAACAGAGGATAGACTGATTGCTGGAAACAAGGTTATGAGTGCCTATCTTAAAGAGCTTAGTCTAAGTTGTGAGTATGTTGAGTCTCCAGGTGCACATAACTGGCCTTACTGGAAAATGACCTCCCCTGAGATTATTAACTTCCACTGGAAAGAGTTTAATAAGTAGCGGATAATTGATAATTGAAAGTTGAATGCAACTGCGTTTATTTAATGGGTTCTCAGAATATGTTTAGCAAAATGGGAATTATGGGAGGGATGGGAATGATGTTGCAAGGGATTGTAGAACACATAATTCCCATAGTTCTCATAATTCCCATTCTTAGACCTTAAAACTTTGTTGGCGTGGAGGGGGCGTTCATTTGTTTTCTCCCGCAACTCCTGCCATTTTCGCATTTCCGAACTTATGCATTTTATTTAACCGTCATACTTCGGTAGCTGATTTTTCCGTCTTTATATTCATATATTCGGTAAGCTCCCTGTTTGTCCCAATATCCGGCAATTGCTGGGCATACATATAGAGGGACTTCTCCAACCCAATTATGCTCATCATTGTGAAGATGCCCTGCAATAATGGCTTTAACATTGTATTTGTTTACTATTTGAATCCATACATTATTAATGTCGCTTCTCCAGCCTGGATGTATTTTGTTTTTATAAAAGCTTTCACAAGATGGCTGATGATGAAATATTATGACTGGTTTTCCGTTTGTTTTTTTGAGTTCTTGCTCCAGTTCTTTGAATGGATTAAAGTCTACTATAAATGTCTTTGCTAATGGTTGGGTATAAACAAAAACGAAAACCACACCATTGTATTCGTGAGATTCTATTAGTTTGCCAAAGTTGTTGGTATATATTGCCATTGTCTTATCATAGTTGTCTTGTTCAATATCATGGTTTCCAGGAGTGTAGTGAATTGGCATTTTGAGTTGATCAAAAAGCGCTGTGCTATTTGTGACAACAACGAAGTTTTCAGTCTCGTCTGCGGTTATATCACCAGTATGTGCAACGAATTCAACTTTCATTGGGAGATTGTTGATTTCATCAATTGCTTCTTTGGTTCTTCGATAATGTTCCTTCTTTCCAAGATGTGTATCAGTTATCTGTGTAAAGTAGAAATTTGTACTTGATGGTGCTTGTGCAAATGTATTTCTAGTTAAGATTAGGCAAATCAAAATGCTCAGTATTATTTTCATTATGTTTTTCATGGAGAGGAATTGTACCGAAGTTTTTGAGATCCAACAATGTTTTAATTGTTGTTTCATCTTACAATCCACATTCAAATAAGTTATTTGTCCCTTCCCTTTTCAATTTATACTATTGTTTTTTATTACCTGTGAATATAAAACTATCTTTTTATGTAGAACATAGAAATTTTATTAATAGCTTGTATTTTAGTTAGAATAAAAATTAAAAGTTTTTTTCTCCAGCATAAAGATTCATAAAAAACAATTTGTTGTTAAAAAGACTAATGTTCCAAAAAGAAAACAGGAAATTAGACACGCTCCGCCATGAGCTAACAATAATAGAAGATTTTTATTAAAATTTGAATAGCGAGAAATTTACTATTCTCGAATTTTAGGCTCTATAGGAGCTAATATTGTATTGACTTGGAGGTCTCGACCTGTATAAAGTCCAGTAAAACCAACTTTCTTCATCTTGACTCCATTTTTTCTGAGTCTTTTTGAGAATTTGTCAGGATATTTATTCATAAACTCAGTGCAGAACTCTTTGGTTCCATAAACAATACCATAAGACATATATCTTACTCGACTGTGCAGTGAGTCAACAAAGGACATTCGTCCTCTTTTATGTATGTTTTTTTCAACTTGTTCATGAGTAAAACCTTTTTTTACAATGTTACCATCATGATCTGTGACCTCTTCTCCGACATCTATAATATAGGAGCGGTACCATTTTCGTGCATCTAACCATGCTTTGTTGAACTCATTACGTTTCAATGATTTACCTGGTAGACAGTCACTGCTGTTAAATTGATTAACCAAATCGACAACAGCCATTCTAGCTTTTCTGTTACCAGCATAGGCAGCACCGTAACTGCAATAAAAATAATCTTTTGAATCTTCAACAAGTTCAGCTCTCATAGGGTTTAATTCAATGTATGTTGACATTGAAAATAATGCACCGGGATTATTTTGTATTAGCATACTTTTATATCTTTGACCCCAGAACACACCATCTCTTTGATATTTTGTGTTATGCCAACAGGCATAACGCTGTTTAACTGTTTTCATAAAAGCAGGAGTGCTATGCATTCGATCTGTATATTTTTTTCGTAGGGGAGTCCACCAGTTGTTAAACTCATTCTCGTTTTTTTTCTTGTAAGAGTTATAGTCATGTCTAAAACAGTGATAAAAATTGCTACCATAAAGAATTCTAATTCTCCTAAATAACTCTTTATCAGTTATTTCAGTTATTTTAGGAGTATGTAATAGAATATGAAAATGATTAGGCATTATGGCATAAGCCAGTACTTGACAACCTGAAAATTCCTCTGATTTTCGCATGATTTCAACAAACTTTTTCTTGTTGTAATCAGAATCAAAAAACTTTGTTTTTGAACAAGTTCTTGACATCAAATGAGTGAACTGATCTATTCCAACTGGTGGTAAAAGTCTAGCGGGCATAATAACCTCCATTTAAATGTGATTAATAATTTAATATCACCAGGTAATATTTATATTTTTATATCATATTTTGTGTTTTTTGCAAGTAGAAAAGTAAATTCATCTCATGATTTTTATCATCCCATGAAATATTTTGTAATATCAGTTTGTTTTAAATGCAGATGAATGATGCTGTGAAAAAAACAGGGGTTATTATAATATGTATATCTTTTGTCTTATTATTATTCGTGTTTAAGTTTACACTTTTTGGCAAAATCATTTTTGAACATTAATGAATATAGTGTATGGTTAAGAGAGTAATAAGATAAGCAGGCATTATGAAGTCCCAGTAAAAAAAGAAACCAATATTACCTGGGTTTTTGTTTTTTTTCTTATGAATTTCCATTATATGACCAATTCCAGCTCCCCATCCAAAGATGGTAATAGCAACAACTGGTGCTATCCAGAAAACTGGTGGCATCCATGCTGATAAAAATCCAAGTGCTCCAAAAGCAATACCGGCAACGCCAACTTCGTACTGAAAAGGACTACCCTTACCCCATCCAATATATTCGGCAATATTATCACCATTAAAAATATGCAGAAAGCCTGCAATAGTAATCTGAAGACCAAGTCCATAAACCAGAGCATTAACAAGCAAAATAGAACTCCAGTGCTCGGCATGAGGAACAAGTAATCCTTTTATGCTGAAGATAATTACACATAGAGTTGGAATGTACACGCCATACTTTTGAGAGATCGTTTGTTTCATAAATATATTTCTTTCGTTTATAATTTCAATTTATTTTTTTTCGGTTCATAGAACCGACCCTACATGGTCAATAACAATACTATGCTATAATAACCAATATAGGCTTGGTTTGCAAGCAATGTAGTGTCTGCTCTATGAGCGGAACTATTATAATACAAGTTTTGATAATATTTTGTTGTTATTTTTCTTCTGTGCGAATTTGGAAGAAAGTTGCAGCATTTGTAGTGCTACCGCCTGACCATTGCCAACGAGTATTTGTTGTTGGTCCATATGCATCCAACCATGCTTGATTGAAAAGAGATGTGCAGCTCTGTACCCAATATTCATAACCAACACCTAAATTACTCCATTCAAGATACATATTGCCTGTAGCTTCCTCTCCCGTTACTGCTACTTCTAAATATGGTCCAGGTGTAAGGCTCAGTGTTTCAATAGAATGATGTCCCACTTCCATAGTCACAGATTGACCATCTCTTCCCAGTGCAGGCTGTGGACTACCATCATAAGCAAGCATTTCTTCAATTATACTAGTTTTGTCTGCACTATTTGCAGAAAAGAAGAAGTTT
>Ga0307987_1000615_pt1 | contig 21003 bp, 17 predicted proteins | sample EllFjometagen181_FD_203157 | JGI IMG/M metagenome (GOLD analysis project Ga0307987, IMG submission 203157) | Marine microbial communities from Ellis Fjord, Antarctic Ocean - #181 | ecosystem: Environmental > Aquatic > Marine > Unclassified | place: Southern Ocean | collected 2014-10-08 | reverse complement strand
CGAGGGTGGAGAGGACCAGCAGGCCCGCGAGAGCGGTGCCGCGGAGGGACGTGGGGTGTGTGGGAGCGCGCATGTCCAGACCTTCACATTGGAGGTCCTGGTCGTCAAACCGGGGGGGCCGCCGAGCTGCCGTCGCCATAGGCTGTGGCTGGAGGTGCCCATGCGCGCGATCGTGTTCGTCTTCGGCTTGGCCCTGCTCGCCTGCGAGCCGCGGCAGATCGATCTGCGCACCGAGGACACCGATGCCCCCGACGACACGGGGAGCGAAGAAGACGACGCTGACGACGAGCAGACCGAGGGATAGTCCGCGCTAGCAGATCGCCCGGATGGGACAGGTCTCGCAGGCGGGTACAGCGGCGTGGAGACGGGCCACAACGGTGGTGCGATCCAGTTGCTCGAGCTCGGATAGTTCGCCGATCCTCACCACCGCCTCGCAGCAGCTGAACAGCCCGTCGGCGGTGACGCTCAGCTCCACGGTGCGGGGGCGGTCCTTCAGATCGGCGTGGTGCTCGGGCAGGTGTCGGGCCATGGCCTCGAGCAGGGCGCTGGGGTCCTCACCGCCGCCGCGGGGCACAAAGGCGGGGCTGGCGATGCGGGCCACGTCCTGCCGGGGGAAGGGCACGATGGGCTCGAGCCAGCTGCGTCGCCGGATCTCGGCGATGGTGAGCCCCGACAGCACCGACAGGCGCTTCTGCAGGGCGTGGAACGAGCGGGGCACTGCGGGCAAGGTGCGGAGGGTGAGCAGGCACTTGATGCCGATGCCCTGGCCCCCGGCGGCCAGGTGCCGTGCGGCGAAGGCTACAGATCGGTCCCAGCTGCCCCGGCCCCGGTGGCGCTCCTGGAAGGCCCGGGGCAGGTCCATGCTCACCAGGGCTACCTTGTTGGTAGGTTCGGGCAGGTCATGGGTGGTCTGACCGTTGGTCTGCACCACATGCAGCAGGCGCTCGGGCCAGCGGGCGTCGAGGTCCTCGAGCAGGCCGGGGAAGCGCGGGTCCTCGAAGACCTCTCCCAGCCCGCACCAGAAGATGCCGAGGGTGTCCTGCCCTTTCGCCATTAGGGCCACGGCCCGGTGGATCAGCTCGGCCGACAGCAGGCGTTGGTCGCGGTGCGCCGTGTAGCAGAGGGCGCAGTTTAGGGAGCACAGGGTGCTGGGCTCGATGTAGAGACCGGTGGTGGTGAGCTCCGTGGGCCTCACAACCGCACCTGGTCGATGTGTTCCGCCCCAAAGAAACACATCAGCGTTCGGTCCAAGCCGATGCTTCCACCGGCGCAGCGCTCGGGGAGCTGCTCGAGTGCCGCGAAGTACGCGGGGTCCGGCTCTGGCGGGTTCCTTCCCATGCCCCGCAACCTGGCGGACTCATCGGTGAACCGCCGGCGCTGCAGCCCGGCGTCGGTGATCTCCGAGTAGGAGTTGCCCAGCTCGACGCCCCGGACCCAGACCTCGAACTGCTCGGCGAGCCAGGGGGCGTCGTCTTTGGGGCGGGCCTGCATGGCCAGGCCGGTGGGGTAGTCGGTGAGCAGGGTGGGCTTGTCGGCGCCCAGGTGGGGCTCGACCTCCATGGCCAGCAGTACGCAGAAGGCGTCCTGCCAGGTGTCCACCGTGCCCAGGCCCCGGTCGCGCACGGCCTCGAGTAGGCGCGGCAGGTGGTGCTCGCCTTCGAGCTCTACCCCGGCGTAGCGGGCCATGGCCTGGGGCACGGTGATGACCTCCCAGTCCCCCATAAAATTCACGGGGGGCGGGGGCAGGGGGTGGATGTCCTGGGCGGACAGGGCGGTGGCGATGGCCCGGTACAGGGCCACGGTGTCGTCCATGATCGCTAGGTAGTCACTGTGGATGCGGTACCACTCCGGCATGATGAAGTGGGCTCGGTGCTGGGCGCCTTCTTCCTCGCCGTCGCGGAACGCGTGGCCCAGCTCGAAGCAGTCGGCCTGTAGCACAGCCAGGGCGCGCTTCAGCGCGGCTTCGGGGCTGGGAGGCAGATAGCGGGTGCGGGGGCCGTCCTGGGTGTTGAGGGTGACCGGGAAGACCTCGACGAAGCTCTCCACCGGCGCGCCTGGCAGTAGCAGGGGGGCGTCCACCTCGATGAAGCCGCGCTGGTGGAAGAAGTCGCGCATTGTGCGCAGTACGAGCGCGCGCAGCCGCAGTGCCTGGGGCAGGGGAGGGGGGGCGATCATGGGGGCTCCTGTCGAGGCCGGGACCTATCGCGATCCGCCCGGATATGAGTAGCGCTCTGCCACACCTGGAGTTCCACCATGACCCTCACCTGCATCGCCTGCGGTATGCCCATGGAGAAGCCCGAACAGCACGCCATGGGCGACACCAGCAAGGACTACTGTCTGCACTGCGCCCGTCCTGACGGCAGCATGCGCTCCTACGACGAAGCCGTGTCCGGCATGACGGTGTTCATGATGAACAGCCAGGGCCTGGCCGAAGAGCCTGCCCGTGTGGCGGTGGTGCAGATGATGTCCCACCTGCCCGCCTGGAAGGGCCGGTGAGCCGATCACCCGCCGCCGACCTTGTCTATCCGCGTCTGGACGTGGTGCTGGGGGTGCGCCACACCAAGGCCGACATCGCCCTGGGCCAGGACATCGCCGCCCGGGGCGCCGCCGCCGAACTGGCCGGCCTGGTGGAGCTGCTGGACGAGCCCCGGTTGGCCTCCAGCGCCATCAAGGCCATCTACGAGTGCGGTTACCTCGCCCCGCAGCTGCTGGTGCCACACCTGCCCTGCTTCCGAGCGCTGCTGGACTGCGGCAACAACCGCATGGTCTGGGGCGGCATGATCGCCGTGTCCTGCGTGGCCAAGGCCGACCCCCAGGCGGTCTGGCAGCACCGGGAGCACCTCGAGTTGGCGCTCCGCGAGGGTACGGTCATCACCCAGATGTCGGCAGTGCACGCGCTGACCGCGGTGGCGGCGACAGACCCCACCAAGGCCAGCGCGCTGCAGGCGTGCTTCGAGGAGGCGCTCGAGACCGTCGACTGCAAGCAGATGTTGGGCGCTGCTGAGCTGATCCTGCCGGTTGCGGCGGCACGGCGTCGGCTGGTGAGCATCTTGCTCGCGCGGTCCAATGGGCTCACCACGGCCACGGCCCGTATGCGTCTTCAGCGTCTGTTGAAGAAACACCCGGCCTGAGCTTCGCTGGCATCTCCGCACCGTGCTGGGTGTTATTGTCGGTACAGAGGACAATATCCCCTGGAGTCACCCATGAAGCGTCTCGCCCTGATCGCCGCCCTGTCTCTGCCCAGCTCCGCGCTCGCCGGGGCCGAGGGCTACTGGAAGACCATCGACGACGAGACGGGCAACCCCCGCTCTCTGGTTCACATCAAGCTCGAAGCTGGCGTGCTCACCGGCACCATCGTGCAGCTGTATCGGCAGCCCGACGAGGATCGTGATCCCCTCTGCAACGAGTGCGAGGCGCCCCTGAGCACCCAACACATCGTAGGGATGCGCATCATCGATGGCCTGCGACTCGAGGACGACACCTGGGAAGGTGGCACCATCCTGGATCCTGGCAACGGTAGCACCTACAAGTGCTACCTGAGCGAGCAGAATGGCAAGCTCGAGGTTCGGGGCTACATCGGCTTCTCCATCCTGGGCCGCACTCAGATCTGGCACCCCGCCACCGCGCCCGACCCGGCCATCCGGACCTACCTGCTGGACACCCAGGGCAACCCCATGCCCCTGAGCTTCACGGACGGGACCCAGGCCAGCGAGGGAGAGATCGCGGAGCACATGAAGTAGCCAGGCGACCCCAAGACGACATCGGGCGATGGTGGGGGGCTGATCCTTGGCGCCTCAGGGCACGTCGGTCTGGCCCGCATCGTTCTGGCCCCAGCAGGTGATTTCCACACCGTGTAGGGCGCAGGCGTGGGCGCCGTCGATGGAGGTGTCCACCCGTGTGGCGTTTTCGATCGCCGGCGGGTTGCTCTGGCCGTGGCTGTCCAGGCCCCAGCACAGCACACCACCGGCGGAGGTGATCCCGCAGGTGAAGTGATCACCCGCGTCCAGCTCGGCGAAGGTGGTCTCTGGCGGGCTGCTCTGGCCGTCGGTGTCGCCGCCCCAGCACAGGGTGCTGCCTAGAGAGGTGATGCCACAGCTGTGGTCCGCACCGGCGGTGATGGAGATGAAGGTGTCGGCAGGCACGTCACTGACGCTGCCGTCGCTGTCCAGGCCCCAGCACTCCACGGTGCCGTCGTCCAACAGGCCGCAGGTGTGGCTGTCTCCCAGCACCACCGTGGCGTACTGATAACCTTCGATCTCGCCGTCGATGCGCGGCGTGTCCGTCTGGCCGTGGTCGTTCCGGCCCCAGCAGAGCAGCTCTCCGCGGGACTCGGCACAGGCGTGCTGGCCACCGGCGTCTCGCACGCTGCCGGCGTAGCCCGTTCCGCCGTCCTGGCCGTATGCGTCGGAGCCCCAGCAGACCGCGCCGCCCTCGTGGCCCGCGCAGCTGAAGTCGGCCCCAGCATGCAGGGTGCCGAGCTCGTACCTCGTCGAGGGAGTGGCCTGCCCGAAGCTGTCGTCGCCCCAGCACACCGCCTTCCCCGACTCCACGTAGCGCGCGCAGCTGTGGCTGCCGCCGACCGCCACGTCGTTGTACACGGAGTCCTGCGGATCGGTGTCGGTGTCGGTGTCGGCGTCAGTGTCGGCGTCAGTGTCGGCGTCAGTGTCACCGTCCGCATCGGTGTCGGTGTCGGTGTCGGTGTCGGTGTCGGTGTCGGTGTCCCCCTCCGGCGGAGCGGTGTCGTCCTTGTCGCCACAGGCCTGCAGGGTGATGGCCAGGGCCAGGGTCAGCAGCAGGGTGGTCGTGGTTCTCATGATTTCTCCTCCGTTGTGCGTCATGGGGAGCATAGCACCAAGCGTATATGCGCATAGCGTAGAAACATCGCGCCTCCAGCGGGATCGGAATCCGGGCTGGCCATGCCCCTGTCGTTCACCTCACCTGGATGCCTTGTCGGTGGCGCCGGGTGATGCGCCCACCCAAGCCGGGCTCGTTCCAGACCACCCAGTGTTCGTCCCCCGCGATGCGGCTGGGGCTGGTGGCGGGGGGGAGCAGCAGGCCGGCGGCGCCGTCACCCGAGACGGGCTTGGTGTGCACACCGCTGCCGAGCAGCCAGAACCAGCGGTCACCTTGGAGCAGCAGGTCCTTCTTGCTGTGGGGACCCAGGTCCAGCAGCTCCACCGGCGCACCTGGTCGCACCCGCTTGACTACGCCGTCTTTGTCGAACCACACCAGCCAACCGTCGAAGACGTGCAGCTCGCGGTGGTCCGCGGGCTTCTCGGCCGGGGCCAACACCGTGCGCTCTCCGCTGGCCACGTCCAGGGCCACCAGCGCGCCCAGTCCCCACTCGCGATCCGGGTCGAAGCCCAGGCGCTCGTGGAAGTAGAGGGTGCTGCCGTCGAGCACGCAGTGCACCGGCTCGTCGGCCGGACGGGCCAGCACCCGCGGGGTCCCATCCACCTGCCACACCCCGGGCCCGTCACCGTCGTGGCCACATGCGAAGACGCCGGCGTGTCCGGCCTCCACGGTGCTGATGGTGGCCTGGAGCACCCGCTGGACCGTGCTGTCGTAGACACCCAGGTGGGTGGCGACCCAGGGCATGCCGTAGGGGTCCACCGCCGCGTCCAGCGGGTGTTCTTCGATCCGCACCAGCTCCTGCACGGGGCCCCCCTCGATGGAGACGCGCCGCAGTGCGCCGCCCTGTTTGGAGCTGCCCACGAGGAACCAGACCCAGGTGCCGTCGAAGTGCAGCCAGTCCTGCTGGTGGCTCTGGTCGTGTGCCAGCCACATGCTGCTGTCGGCGGCCAGGCACAGCCCCTGCACGGGCTCACGCCGGATCTCGTTCCCGGCCCGGGCTTGGATGTAGTTCGTGTCGAAGATGGGGTCCCGGTAGACCTTCTCGACCACGGCTACGTCGTAGGCGAAGCGGTACTGTAGGTGGCGCCCGGGAAGGCTGTCCACGCCGATATCGCCGCCGTGCTCTACGAAGCAGGAGTCCTCGATCCCGTACCGGATGCTGGTGTCGGCCGGCAGCTGCAGCCAGCGCAGGCCCACCGAGGTCACCAACATCCAGGTCACGGCCGTCCCGGGCGCCAGCAGCACCAGGAACAGTACGGCTACGCTGGCCCAGGCGCCGGTGCGGGACAGCTGCCGCGCCCGGGCCTCGACGTGGCGTTGTAGCTCCCCGAGATCCTGGATGTCCCGCTGGCCGAAGCGGCGCATCAGGGCGGGGTCCACCAGGTTGTCGGCGTCGCAGTAGCCGCAGCGGGCGACGCGCCCCTTCACTTCGACGGGCCCGGCGCAGACGTGGCAATAGGCCGGCTGCCCCTCGCGGGCGGGGGGCGTGGCGGCGCAGGCGCTGTACAGGGCCCGGCGGCGACGAACCATGGCCCGCATGCCCACCAGAGCGGCGACCGAGACCACCAGCAGGGGCGCGCACAACGTCGCGGTGAGCGCGGGGTTGAAGCGGCCGTCGAAGACCAGCACCACCAAGCCAGCGATGAGCCCAGCGAGTATGAACGGTGTGGCCAAGGTGAGCAGCAGCAGCCCATAGGCCAGAACCCAGCCGCCGCTGGATCGGATGCTCTGTCGCTGTGCCGCGGAGAGCTGCCGGGCTCCGGTGTCGATGCGGCCCAGCACCGCCGCAGCGGCTTCGAGCCGCGCCGTCAGAGCGGCCTTTGGGGCGCCGCTGTGACCGCAGAAGGGGCAGGTCATCTCTGATGGCGTGGCCAGGGCCACGGGTACGTTGGCACCACACGCGCTGCACTTCACTGCGATCATGGGGGCAGTCTACATGAACCGCGTGTCGGAACTCCCACGCTTGTGCCCCCCCTCGGTCGCCCTGTTGTCGTGGGGACCATAGAAGCCGAGCCATGCCACCGCCCGCCCCCGCCCCGCCCTGGAAGCGCGACTTCGCCATGGTGGTGTTGGGCACGCTGCTGGTGGCCACGGGGTTCTTCATCCTGCTGCCGGTGCTGCCTTTGCTGGTGGTGGGGCCCCTGGGGGGCAACGAGGCCCAGGTGGGTCTGGCGGTAGGCACCTTCTCCATCACGGCGTTGGCTGCGAGGCCCTTTGTGGGTTGGATGCTGGACCGCTTCGGACGCCGTCTGTGGCTCCTGGCTGGCGTGGTGGCCATGGTGCCTTGCATGGCGGTCTACGCCCTGGTGCCGAGCTTCGCTTGGCTCGAGAGCCTGCGGCTGGTCCACGGTCTGGCTTGGGGGGTGACCACCGTCGCCATGGCCACCGTCGCGGCCGATCTGGTGCCCGCGCGCTGGAGGGGCACCGGCATGGGCATCTACGGGCTGGCCATGCCTATGGCCATGGCCCTGGGACCCCTCGCTGGCTCCGCCCTGCTCCAGGAAGACGACTTTCCGAGGGTCTTTGCCGTGGGCACAGGCATCACGGTGCTGGCGGTGCTGGCCTACGCTGCCGTGCGGGTGCCGGCGGTGAAGGATCGCGGCGCTCGCCTGGCGCTGCACAGCATGTTCGAGTGGCGGGTGGGCTGGATCTCCGTGGTCCAGGCGCTGCTATGCGCGGGCTTCGGCGGCTGGATGTCCTTCCTGCCGATGTACGCCCCCAGCCTGGGCTTCGAGGGCGCGGGGCCACTGTTCTTCTGGTACGCCATCGGCGGCCTGAGCTCTCGCATCTTCGCGGGCCGCTGGTACGACACCCGGGGACCCGCGGGGCCCGGCGCGCTCACCGTGTTGCTGCTGCTGGGGGGCTGGCTGGGCTTCGCTCTGTCCACCCACAGCGTGGTCGCGCTGGTGGCATCCACCCTGCTGGGCCTGGGCTTCGGCACGGCGGGCACGGTGTTCCTGGCCATGGCCATCGATCTGGTGGAGCCCCACCGCCGCGGTGCCGCCAACGCCACGTTCTTCTCGGCCTACGACATCGGCATCGGCGGCGGCGCCATCCTGTTCGGGGCCCTGGTGAGCCTCGCGGACGTGCAGCAGGTGTTCTGGGCGGCGACCGTCTGCACGGTGGTCGCGGGGATCGTGCTGGTGACGGTGGCCCTGCCGCACTTCCGCCAGCACCGGCTGGGGCTGTGAACCTGGCTTCCCGGGCTGTCACCGACTAGGAACCCTGCATGGACAAACCCACCAAGCGCGCGCTGCTGTACTCTGCCCTGGTCGGCCCAGGCACCGGCCACTGGCTGCTGGGTCAGCGGGGCAAGGGCGTCGTACTGATGGGCGCGTTCCTTGGGCTCACGGTGCTGTTCTGCTACCGGCTGTTCACCATGATGGTCAGCTTCTACGACGAGATGATGGACACCTTCGCCACCACCGGCGAGGTCTTCCCCGACGTGACCGCCATTCAGGAGATTCACTCCAGCATCTACATCGAGAACTGGTGGTTGATCCTGGGTGTCCTCGCGTTGTGGGCCTACGGGGTCTGGGACATATATCCAAGCGCTCGCAAGCGTGGCTCGTCAGCCACCGGCACCGGTGGCGCGAAGTAGCCCTGGCCACCGACGTTGGTCGGGCAGCCGGACCGGATCAGCGTCCCGCCAGCCAATCACCCAAGGCGTCCTGGGCGGCGATGTTCCAGCTGTAGTCCTGCTCGCTGCCGCTCTGGGCCGGAGGATCGGGCTGGACTCCGTCCCACATGGGGTGGTCCGAGAAGATGGGCAGGGGCACCATGTACGTGTAGCCGAAGTCGGCCACCACGCGGACCGAGCCTTCGGGGTTGGACGAGGTGGAGGTCCAGGCGCCTTGGACGGTGTCGTAGTCTTCGTAGGCCAGGCCCGATGAGGTCAGGGACAGGGCGTGGGTGGCGGTGGCGTCCAGCAGGATCTCGAAGGTGGAGCCGTAGCTGGTGAACTGTCCGGTGACGGTGATCTCGTCGAAGATAGACAGAGACCCGGCGTCGACCGTGGACTCGGCGGTGAGGTAAACCTTGAGATCCTCGACGTAGCCGGCGCTGGGGTCGGCCACCCAGAACGCTGTGGCGCCAGAGCTGTAGGCGTAGGGTTCCGAGGTGATGAGGACCCGGTCCACCGTGACCAGCGCGTCGTGGTACGTGGACGCCGTGCCGTAGCTGGAGGCCTCGTCGGCTAGGGTGGTGATGGTGGTGGACAGCGGGGCTTCGTCGGCTGGCACCCAGGTGTCGCTGTAGGCCAGCAGCGCGTTCAGTACGGTGGCGCCCACGTAGGAGACATCCGCCAGGGTGGGCACGTCGCTGAAGGGCCGATCGGCGACGATGTTGGTGGCCGCGCGGCTGTCGATGCCCGCTTCGTCGTCGAGCTGAGCCTCGGAGGCTCCGTTGGCCACCTCGAGGATGGCCGCGGCTTCGGCGTCGTTCAGGGGGATGCCCTCGACCACCAGCTGGGGGTCGCCACAGCTGCCGTCGGCCTGGACGAAGGCCAGCAGGGCCGAGGCGGCCGAGGAACCGAAGTAGGAGTACGCCGCGATCTCGTCGCACTCTGCGCCGTCGCTGCGGGTGTCGGTGTCGGTGCAGCCCGTGCAGGTGGAGCCCGCCTGGCAGGACGAGGCGTCATTGATGGCGTCTTCGCAGATGCGGGAGTCGAAGACTGCACGGCACTGGTCACAGCTCATCTCTTCGAAGAACCACAGGGCGCAGTCCATGTCGGCACCCTCGAAGACCACCGATTCAATGGTGCAGGCTTCGGAGCTGCACTGGCCAGCGGTGTCGCAGGTGCCATCGGTGCCGCAGCTACCGCAATTGCCGCTGCAGCCGTCGTCGCCGCACACCTTGTCGCCGCAGCTCGGGGTGCAGCTGCCGTCGCTGGGGTTGGCCAGGACGTAGGCGAGCAGGGACGCGGAGGCCGCGGGCCCGAAGTAGGAGTAGGCGGCGATCTCGTCGCAGTCCACGCCGTTGTCGCGGCCGTCGCCGTCGGCGCAGCCCGTGCAAGCCGAGCCGAACTGGCAGGTGTTGGCGTCGTTGATGGCGTCTTCGCAGATGCGGGAGTCGAGCACGTCCGCGCACGCTTCACAGCTCATGCTCGAGAAGAAGCTGGTGGCGCTGGACATCTCTGCGTAGCTGAACGCGACGTCTTCGATGGTGCAGCCGGTGCCCTCGAGGTCTTCGGCGCCCACCTGCATCGCGTACCATTCCTGGGCGTAGTCGTACAGAGAGCCGCCGGGTTCGACCCAGTGGATGGTGCCGCCTACCGCCGTGAGTAGCGCGGCGTAGCTGTCCATTGGGCGTGCGGCTGAAGTCGCTGCGGCCTGGTCGGTGGAGATGTACGTGATGGAATCGAGCTCGGCACTGGTGACGCTGTCGTCGTTGACGAACAGTAGGAGCCGATCCTCGGCACTCTGCTCGTTGTCGCCCATGCGACCCGCGGACTCCCAGCTGGAGATGTAGTCTCGAAGGTCGGTGAGGGCGGCGATACCGACATCATCTTGGGCCAGGACATCGTCGATGGTGGCGTACTCGCGGATGTAGGTGACCGTGGTGGCCCGCTGGGTGATGCCTGTAGCCGCCAGGGCCGAGAGCCCGGCCGATGGGCTGACGGCGCCGGTGTAGAGATCTACGGTGGTGAGCTGACCGCGGGTGGCCCAGTTGGCGATCTCGAGGACCATGCACTCTTGCTCGGCGTCCAGGGCGATGCTGTCGCCACCGGAGGACCAGGTGCCGCCGTTGCAGGTGGTGCCGGACGACGACGGGCAGGCGGCCTGCATGTCGGACCAGGCGTTCTCGGTGAAGTAGGAGACGCCGGCCAGCTCTTCGCAGCTCGAGATGGTGCCGATGCTGTCGCTGTCCATGCAGCCGGAGCACGACCGGCCGCTCTGGCAGTCGGCGGAGTCGTTCTGCAGGTCTTCGATGGCGCTGGACGAGATGGGGGTGCCGTTGCCGTCGGGGTCGAGGCCGAAGTCGCAGCCAGCGTCGGAGAGGGTGACCAGCGCGCAGGCGAGATCGAAGGTGTACAGCCCTTCGAGGCTCGACGATTCGTGGCGCGATGAGTCACAGGTGCCTTCATCGAGGGCCGTGCTGGCGGTGGAGCTGGCGGCTGTGGCGTTGACGAATATGGCGGGCGCGGTGGAGGTGGCGGGCTCTTGGCTGGTGCAGGCCGAGAGGATGGCGATGGGAACGAACATCCAGGGCATACGATGGGCCACGGGACCTCCAAGGAGCGCAGGGGTCCGCGCAGCATATCACGATCTTGGTGGTCTCATTGGGTCAATGGGTGAAACCACCAGGTGGCGCTGTGGGCCCTGTACGCTCCAACCGGACAGGCCTAGAACTGCATGTCCACCCGTACACCGACCATGTCGGCCTTCGCGGTGTACAGGCCGTTGGCGCCAGCCTTGTAGGGGTTCTTGGGGCTGAAGTACTCGTCGCGGTAGGCGGCGTCGTCTTCGTCGCGCACGTCCCAGGCCGAGTTGGTGATCTCGCGGTCGAAGATCATGAACTTGGAGTAGCTGACACCCACCACCAGCGGCTCGGCCACCTGGATGCGCCCTGCGAGCATCAAGCCGACGCTCTGGTAGTCGATGTTGGTGGCGCTGACCGCGTAGTCGGGTACGGCGTTTTGGTGGAAGCCACCCTTGGCGCCGAACCAGAGCTTGTCGTTGGCCTGGTAGCCGGCGGAGGCCATGAAGTTCGAGGCGTTCCACAGGCGGCGGGGAGAGAACTGCTCTTCGGCGATGGTGAGGCCGGTGATGCCGTCTTCCGAGTCTTCGCCAAGGAGGTCACCGTCGGTGCTGAGGACCCCGATGCGGAGGTCGCCGTCGTGGTCGCCGCAGCAGTTGCTCCACATCTGGTATTCCCAGCCGGCGCCGACCATCAGCTTGTCGCTGACCTGGGAGTTGGCCCACACGTGGACCACCGCAGGCAGCGGCATGTCGAAGCTGACCACGGCTTCGGGCGAGCCGCCGCCGAGCCAGGTGGGGACGGTCAGGCTGCCGGTGCCCTCGGCGGTGAAGTCGCCGTTGTCGGTGTAGGACGCGCCCACCTGCAGGTACTTCCAGCGGTCTACGAAGACGCCCGCGTTCCAGCCGAAGTGGTGCCCCCTGGCATGGGCCTCGAGGATGGTGTCGCCCATGTAGGGGCCGTCCACGCTTTGGCCTTCGTTGCCCAGGGGATCGGCGGTCTGGACCGCATCGATGCTGTCGATGATGTACTTGAAGCCACCGCCCACGTGCACACCATCGACGACGGTGACTGCCACCGCGGGGATGAGGTGGAGGGTGAGGATGGTGGTGGACACGCCCGCGTAGCGCTGGTGGGACTCCCACGGGGGGTCGAGGTCGGGCTCGCCCGCGGTGTAGTCGCCGCCGCCCACGAAGGCATCGACGACCGCGAAGCCCAGGGCGAGGCGATCGGGGATGACCTTCCAGGTGGCGCCGAGCAGGGCTACGGGAACCGTGACACGGGCCTGGGCGACCGCGTAGGTTTCGCCGGTGTTGGGGTCGATGCCGTCGTTGCGGGTGGCGGTGGCGTCGACCCGAACGAAGGCCGCGTAGCCGTCGATCATGACCTGAACGCCCTCGGTCGCTGCGATGGCCGCCGGGTTGTAGTGAACGGCAGCGACGTTAGGCGTGGCGGCCCCCGAGTCGGGGCCCCCGGGGTAGCCCGTGGCGGAGATGGAGGCGGCCAGGGTGGTACCGGGCAGCAGCAGGGCAGCGATGGTGAGCAGGCGATGCATGAGGGCTCCAGGACGGGGTCGGGCAACCTAATCAGAAGACATTTTCAAGAGCCGCGCGTACGCTTCGCGTGGTTCCTCGTTCTACAGAAATCGTGGATATCATGCTGCAACCATGATTCCCATGCTATACGGCCACCGTTCGATCCCCCACGTCCACAATCGAGATGGAGACACCATGCGAACTCACCTTCTTTCTCTTCTCCTCCTGGGTACCCTCACTCTGTCCGCCTGCGATGGTCGCGGCGAAGACACCGAGGCCCCCGAGGGCGACACCGACACCGACACCGATGCCGACACCGACACCGACACCGACACCGACACCGACGCTGACACCGACGTCACCGGCTTCGCGGTCGAGGGCATGGCCGTCAACCTGATGGACGGCACCGGCGCGGCCGAAGGCCTGTGTGTGCACGCCGCCGATCCCACTCCGGCCATGGCTGGCGGCGAGATCGAGGTGTTGGCTACCTCCACCGTCGGCGCCACGGGCGTCTACAGCGTTCCCGGCATCGAGACCGACTCCGCCGTCGGCCTGCTGATGCTCGTGGCCGACTGCGCTGACGAGGGCACTGTGATGCCCACCGCCACCGGCATCGCCACCGACAGCTACGCGGGCCTGGGCGACGGCGACGTCATCGCCGATCGCGTCATCTACTCCATCGACACCGCCTCCCAGGGCGCCATGGCCGCAGGCCTGGCCGGCGCTGGCTACGCGGGCGACCTGGCCGTGGACGGTGCCCTGGTGGGCTTCGTCTTCGACGCCGCCGGCACGCCGGTCGATGGCGCCGTGGTCACCGGTCCCGACGGCTTCCCCACGTACTACTTCACGGGTGCTGGCTTCACCACCGACGCCACCGTGGCAGCCGCCAAGGCGATGTTCGTCATCCCCGCCGGCCCCATCTACAGCTACAGCGCTGCGGCCGATGGCCACGACTTCGACTCCATCCTGGCCGGCAGCCAGCCTGGCTTCGCGGTCATCGTGGCTTTCGACGGGCTCTAGATTTGTTTGGGGGGAAGACAGAATCTTCCCCCCCTATCCGAGGCGGGACACCGCCTCTCCCCCCCATCTTCGCCGCTTGATGAGCGGCGCGAGGCTGCGTATGCAGCCGCGATGATGAGCCTTCTTGACTTCTCGAACTGTCGGCGAACAGGGCTCATTCTGATCGGTTCCGGAAAATCTCCGCGTTCGAACGCACGAGCGGCCGGGCATTGCCCGGCCGCTTTTTCGTCGACGGGTTGGGCGTCGACGGGTTGGGAGCCTACTCCCAACCGTCGATGCGACCCTCGGGCTGGGCGTAGCTGTCGGGGATGTCCGACACCCCGTCGCCGTTGTTGTCTTCGAAGGACGCCGCGTAGTCGCCCAGGGCCTGCCAGAGCTTGAGCTCCTGCACGCCGGCTTGGCTGGGGTCGGCGTCGAAGAGCATGTCGTTGACCGACGCGTGGGGCTGGCCGTCGGCGTCCTTGGGGGTGATGACGATGGCGCCGTAGGTGAGGCTCTCGAGGACGCCCATGAGGCTGGCGACGTAGCTGTCCACCGCCACGTGGTACAGCTCATCGGAGTCGGTGTCGATGGCTTCCCAGGTGCTGCCGTTCCACATCTCGGCGGAGCGGGCGCGGTTGAACTGGCTGCGCTCCATGTCGAGGATGCAGCGCATGCCCGAGACCTCGATGAAGTAGGAGCAGCCGTAGCTGGGGGAGATGGAGGCGGTGACCTCGCAGGTGTCCACGATCTCGTTGGCGGTGACGTAGAAGTCCACCAGGCCGTAGCCAGGCACATCATCGGTGCCGAAGCCCAGGGGCAGCACCCGGAAGATGTCCGAGAAGGCCTGGATGCCGGTGTCGCCAACGCTGAACCCGTCGCGGATCACGCCTTGGCTCTCGAATGCAACGTCCAACGGGACTTCGGCCACCAGGTTCATCTGGGTGTAGAACGCATCGGTGATGAAGTTGCCCAGGGCGGTCTCGTTGCATTCGTCCAGGGGCATGCTGGCGGGGATCTGGGCGATGGGTTGCGAGAACTCCACCCCCAGATCCGCCAGCGGTCCTTCTTCGAGGGCGGTGAGGAAGCCGTCGACCATGGTGGTGATGGCGGGGTCGCCAGCGATGCTGTCGTCGATGGTGTGGAGGGTGTAGTCCTCGACCTCCCAAGTGACCCCATCGTAGACCAGATCAAGCTGCCCGAGCCAGGCTGTGTAGGCGCCGGCCTGGACGATGACCGTGCCCGACTCGGTCCCCGTGCGGTACTCCCCCATGGGGGTGTGGCTGTGGCCACCCACGATGACGTCGATGCCGGGGACGTCGTCGGCCATCAGCTCGTCTGGGGATGAGCTGGGATCGCCGGTGACGCCGGCGTGGGTGAGGCCGAGCACCAGATCGACACCCTGAGTCTGGAGCTCAGCCACCATGTCGGTGGCGACCTCGGTGGGGTCGCCGAAGCTAAGGGGCGCGGCGCCGGGAGCGACCGACACTGCCTCGTCGCCCAGCAGGCCGAAGATGCCGACCTCGAGCCCGTTGTCCAGGGTGAGCACCAGGCTGGGGACGATGCGCCCGCTGTCCAGGTGGGCCGCCATGGCGTCGTCGGCTGGATCGTCGTCGCTGGGCTGGATGTTGGCCGCCACCAGGGGGACGGTCACGCCGTTGTCCGTGGCGGTGCTGATGATCTCACCGAGCACCCCGGGACCCCAGTCGTACTCGTGGTTGCCGATGGTCATGGCGTCGTAGCCCATGGCCTGGGCCACCTGCAGCTCGGCGGCGTGGCTGGTGCCCAGCAGCTGGAACAGGGAACCCGACATCCAGTCTCCGCCGTCGAGCAGCAGCACCGGCTGGGTGCTGGCGTCGCGGATCTCCTGCACCAGGGTGGCGGTGCGGGCCAGACCGCCGAGGGTGGTGTCGTCACCCGTGCTGTCAGGGCTGTACTCGGCGTTGGGGCCCCAGCCGAGCATGTGGCTCTGCCAGTCGTTGGTGTGCAGGATGGTCACGCGTTGCAGGCCGTCGTCCACCGTGGAGTCGCCGGTGTCCACCGGCTGATCGGTCTCGTTGGGGTCGGTCGTACAGGCGCACAGCGCGAGGAGAAACAGGGCTGTCGAGCGGGTCATGGTACCTCCGTGGTAACCCCGGCTATCACGGAGGGAGCCGGGGAGGACCGCGGTTCCTGTATGCGGACGGGGAACTTGGGCTAGGCTTCCTAGAAGTCGTCGCCGGTTCGGCCCCGCTGGCTGGGCTGGGATCGCCGTCGCAGCTCCATGCGGTGGCGCTCGCCCATGTCGGACTCGGCGTCGCGCAGTTCCCAGTGACCACCGATGGGGCGGGCCCGGTAGGGCTTGATGCCGACCACCCTGATCGAGCCGCCCAGGCGTTGGCGAACCTTGGCCATGCGGGTGCCGCGGTGCTCGACGGTGGCACCCATGACCCGGGACACCCGGATGCGGCCCAGCTCGATGTCGTCGATGGCCACCACGCGGAAGCTGGGCTTGAGCAACCAGCCCCCCAGCAGCAGCAGCAGGACGATCAGCAGCAGCGCGCCCAGCAGCAGCAGCGAGATGAGCCATGCGGGGTTCTCGACCCACATCTTCATGCAGATGGTGGCGTTGAGCTTGCTGGTGTTGGGGTTGCGGAAGATCTCGGGCAGGGCGGAGACGCCGTAGATGTCGCCGAGCTGGGCCTGGTCCACAGCCATGCTGGTGCGGAGCTCTGTGATGGCCACCGACATGGAACCGAGCATGCGGAAGCGCTCGTGGTTGGCGTTCTCCCAGTGGTCGCGCAGGGTCTCGGCGTGGGTCTCCACCGGCGGCACCAGCAGGTCCACCTCGACGGTCTTGGAGGCGCCCGGGGGAATGGGCTCGGCCAGCACTACGTCGGCGGTCACCAGGCCCGACGCCAGGGGCTCGGCGGTGGGAACCCGCACCACGGTGTTGCGCACCTGGTTCCAGGCGTCCAAGCGCCCGCTCTCGAGGTGCAGCTTGGCGCCGTCGATGCGCCGGTGCTCGAGCAGGTTTTCGATGGTGAGGGTGGCGCGGCACTGACGGGCCTGGCCGGCCTTGGCCGGGGGACATTCGATCTTGCGATCGAAGGCCACCTTCATCAGGTCCATGTCGTCGGGCTTGAGCTTGAAGGGGTGGCCCGGCGCGGGGGAACCGGCGCTGGCGAGCCCCTGGAATGCCGACAGTTGGGCGCCGCTGGCGAGTCGGGAGGTGGAGCCGGAGGTGAGCTCGAAGTACTCGGGTTCGGTGATGCGCTCGTGGCCCGACCAGTACATGCCGTAGACCAGCAGGGTGCTGCCGCACAGCCAGTCGGCCTGGTGGGCCGGGTAGGCGTAGACCACCTGCCAGCGTGGATCCTGCTTGAGGCGCAGGTAGAACTGTCGGTTGAGCTCGGCTTCCTTGGACAGCTCATCGCTGCTGGAAGTCTCGATGATGTTGTCGGTGACGATCCATAGGATTCCGTCGCCCCCGGGCTGGGCGGTGAAGATCTCCGCTGCGGCGTCCAGCACCGTGGCCATGTGGCTCTCGCTCCACATGCGTGGGGTGCCCCAGGGGGCGGACCAGGGCATGGGCAGGCTGCCGCCCGCATCCGCGGTGACCACCCGGGAGACGGCGGTGTCCGGGTCGGTGTCGGGGGGGGGGAGGGGGCCTTCGAAGCCGCCCTCGCCGTAGCGCACGGCGCTGCCGGCCCCCAGGGCGAAGATGTCCTTGGCGAACACCAGGGTGTGGATGGGGTCGCCGCTGGCCAGACCGCCCATGGCGCCGCCCCGCACCAGGTCCCGGAAGCCGGCCTGTTCCCAGTAGTAGGGACCGTTGGCGGAGTGCCCGCGCCGCGACTGGGACCAGCCGCAGGCGCTGGCCTTGTCGCTGGGCTCTGCGCGTTCGTAGCCCCCGTACATGCTGCCCGAGTAGTCCATGGCCAGCACGGTGTGCAGCGGACGTCCGCTGAAGGGTTGGTGCTCGCCCTGGAGCTGTCCGTTAGCGCTGCGATCGGACGTGGGGCGGTTGCCCTCGAGCACGGCCGCCCCGTCGTTCGAGCACTGGGCCACCTGTTGTGCGCTCAGGCGCTCTCCGGCTTCGGGGACGTCCCCCGCTCCCACCAGCTGGAACTGGGCGCAGGCGGTGGCCAGGAGGCAGGCGGCGATGGCGAATAAGCGGACCTTCATGAGACCTCCTCGGGTTCCATGACGAAGCAGCGCACCCCTAGGCCCACGCCTACGAAGACGCGCCGACCGAAGATGGCCATGCCCTGAACCCCGGCGTAGCGTACGGGCAAGGGAAGCAGGGAGCCGGCGTGCTCGGCCCAGCCCATGCCGCGGCTGAGCAGGTGCATGGCGCCGGGTACGCGGGCGATCACCCCCGCAGAGGTGATGATGGGGATGTCCCAGCTGCCCCGGCGATCGGCGCCCTGGAAGCCGCGGGCGGCGTCGTACTCCATGGCGTCGCTGGTGGCCTTGGGGAAGCTGAACACCCCGTGATCGGTGGCCACGGCCATGACCTGGGCGGCGGCGTTGGCCCGGTGGCCGGGGCCTCGCCCCACCGCCATGGCCACCAGGTCGCCGCGCTTGCCCAGCCGCTGGCGAGTCCAGCGTAGCTCGCCGTGGGCCAGAGCTTGGTCCAGGGAGGCCTTGAACACTGACAGATCGCCGGTGTCGACGTGTACGTCGGCCACCCACAGCTCGGTCTCACCGGCCAGATCCGGCGCCAGCACGGCGGTGGGCCGGGCGGACACGTCGAGATCCAGGATGTCGTCGGAGAACAGATCCTTGGGGCTGGCACCCTCGAGGTGCTTGCATTGGTCGCTGGGCAGCGCGCAGGCGAAGCCGTCGGAGGTGACCCACACCACGTTGTCGCTGCGAGCGTCGTAGGTGGGCGGGCGAGCGATGCCTGGGGCGGTGCAGCGCCCGAGCTCGTGGCCTTGCAGGTCGAAGAAGCGCAGCAGGGGGGACTCAACGGTGCGCAGCCCGGCGATGCCTTCGAGCAGGCAGAACATGGGCGGGTCCGTGTCGATGCCCAGGGGCGGGCCCAGGAAGCGGGCCCCAGGCTGGGCGGGCTTGACCAGGGCGTAGGGCTGACCCCGCTGGGGGATGCCCGGGAACAGCTGTGCGGTCAGATCGCGGAACTGGGCTTCCCGTGGCGAAGTCAGCAGGATGTGGTTGCCGCGGGCCGCTGGGGGATGCTCCACCGGCCAGGACAGATCCGGGGGTGGGAAGCTGGGCCAGACCAGGGGGCGCTTGTCGAGCAGGGTGCCGGTCTGGGGGTCGAGCAGGGCCATGCGTCCGCGCTGGGTGATGGCCAGCAGCCGGCCCCGCAGCACGGCCAGAGCGGCCACAGCGTCGCTGTCGTCCTCGCCCTCTTCGGGGATGATGGTGGGGACGGTCCAGCCCTGGCGGTCGAGATCGTGGAGGGAGAAGTGCAGCTCGGTGCGCGGGGTGCCGAAGGCGTTGCCCCGTGGATCGTCCAGGCAGGAGCTGCGGCCCGGCCCTCCGCCGGCCTCGGCCCAGTCCAGCGGCGAGCTGTCTACCAGGGGGGTGCCGGTGAAGGTGCAGAACGCGGACTCGGGGCGGCGGGTCCATTCAACGGGGGGACCGGCGTCGGCGGGCCGCAGCAGGGTGGACTCGTAGGGGCGCTCACAGTGCTTGCACCAGCAGAAGACCCGCTCGTCGTGGGCGGGCTCGACGGGCTGGCCGCAGTCCGGATAGGGGCAGCAGGGGCGCGTGACGAAGCGCCGGTTGTGTGGGTCCCACTCGAACATCAGCGCCCCACCACGACGTGGGCCTTGTCGGTGGGGTAGGCGTCGACGGGATGGCTGCGGCCTACGCGCTCGACCTCCACCACCAGGCCGCGGGCGCCGGGGACCTGACGGCCGTCGATGCCCTTGTGCAGTTGGGGGTCGAAGGAGGTCCGGAAGGGTTCGATGCGCTCGAGGGCGAACCAGCCCTCGCCCTGGCAGGCCGGCCCGAGCTGGTCGTACAGCGCGGCCGCCAGCCAAGAGGCCAGCTGTGCGGCGGGGGCGTGGCCGTCCCGGGCGTCGGCGGTGGCCTGGGACTGGAAGCGGGCCAGGAGGTCCAGGGCCGTGATGAGATCCGGCTCGACCCAGCGCTCCACGAAGGTGGACTCGTCCCGGGCGCACTCCTGGAAGCGGGTGAGGCGGCGGTGGAAGCCTTCGCCTACTTCTTGGGTGAAGGCCTGCTGATGCTCGTCCGAGGCGAAGCCCCGGGCCAGGTGCTTGGAGTGCTGCAGCACTTCGCCCAGCAGGGCGGCCACAGCGCCGTGGGGCAGGGTGCGGAGCTGGTCGAGCCAGGCTTGCCACTTGGGGTTGTTCGGGGGGGGATCCGGCTTCTCGGCGGGGGGGGTGGGCTCGGGCTCCGGCCTCCCGGCTCCCGGCTTCCGGAGTGCAGGGGCGGTCGGGGTGGTGGCGGGCTCATCCGCGCCGCTTTGCGGCTTTTGTTCGGCGTCGGTGGCCGTGCTTTCACTCCCCTCTACCTCTGGGAGAGGGCTCGGCGGCTCGGGGCTGGGGGAGGGCTCGGCCTTGGGAGGCTCGGCTGGCTGAGCAGGGGGCCCTTCTTCGATCCGAGGTGTCTCCAGCACAGGTCCAGGCTTCTGTTCGATCGTTCGCACGGTGCTCGACAACGACCGGAAATCTTTCCGCTGCTTGATGCTCATGGCGAGGGCTCCCGCAGCGAGCAGCAGGGCGAGGGAGGCGACGGCCAGGGCGATGATGGGAAGCATGGCGGCCTCACTGGATGGTCTCGCCGCACACCAGGACCTCGCCGGCCTGCAGGGTGTACTGGCCGGGGCCTTCGACCCGGACCACCACCGACGTGCAGGCGGGGAAGGAGAAGGTCACGTGCAGCTTACGGTCCTTGTACAGCTCGAGGGAGCCTCGGGGGCTGTCGAAGGCGATGGTGGCTTCGATAGGCAGGGCGGTGCCGCGCTCGAGGCCGGGGACGGTCTCGAAGCGGAAGGGGCCCCAGGGGCGCTGCACATCAAAGGTGAGCACCTCGGCCAGGCGGTTGCGCACGGTGATCCATGCGGCGTCCTGGTGGGTGCCCCAGATGGCGGCCCCCATGGCCACGCAGCGCTTGGGGTCGAAGCCCGAGCCGTCGTCGGGCTGGACCACGATGAGCGGCGGGGCGTCGTCGCCGCGCTTGGCCTGGGCGTGGGCCATGAGCTCTTCACGGATGGCCGGCACACGGGTGCCCTGGCCGGTGAACAGCATGGTGGTGACGTCGGACCAATTCCAGCTGGCGTTGTTGCGCACCCGCTCGACCAGGGGGGCCTGCTTACGGGCCAGCTCTCGCACCGCGGCCTCGAAGCGATCCCTGCGCACCGTGACCACGAAGTTGTTCAGCTCCTTGGGGCGGCCGCGCCTGGGCCAGGCTTCGCCGGAGAAGTTGAGCTCGTAGCTGTCGG
>Ga0307987_1000613_pt1 | contig 21006 bp, 38 predicted proteins | sample EllFjometagen181_FD_203157 | JGI IMG/M metagenome (GOLD analysis project Ga0307987, IMG submission 203157) | Marine microbial communities from Ellis Fjord, Antarctic Ocean - #181 | ecosystem: Environmental > Aquatic > Marine > Unclassified | place: Southern Ocean | collected 2014-10-08 | reverse complement strand
GTTACAGACTTTAGTCCGCCGAGCATGGAAGAGTTAATGAATCTTGAGGAGGAATAGCAACAATGACTAAAAAAGCAATAGCAACCAGGCTTGATCCAGCCATGATAGCCAAAGCCAGAGACGGGCTGATCGTCAAAGGATTTGACCTTGAACAACTAATGACTGTTAGTAATATTGTGAGGTTGACGTTTTTTTATGGGTTGGCTGATTTAGTGGATGAACCAACGAGCTTAGCCAGCGAAGAAAGCATGGCTTGGGTAGCTCAGAGAGTGAAACAAGGAACCAGGAAGAAAAACCTTAAACTGGAGGACTTGCTCAAATGATAATCGCAACAACCATAGGAAAGAAACTTTCAAGGCAGGAAGTAAGGTCAAAGCGAACAGCCAAACGTCAGCAAGTTATGAATCAAATGATTGTCTGGCTGACCATTGGAATGTTCGGCATCGGGCTGGGTTATGGCTGGAGAATGTGGCACGAGAGCCAAGCAAGGGTAGTTAGTTATCAAAGGTTTGAACCAGTTGAAATCGGGCAAGTAGTTGACCTGGTGGAATCAAGGCACCTGACGCCAAGAACAGACCTTAAGAAGAAAGGAGACAAGGCATGATAGAAAGTATTTTTGACATCCTGGTAAGGCGAGACGGACTAACAGCGGAAGAAGCAAGCAGGTTAATCAGAGACGCACATCAGAAGTTTAATTATTATCTCGACGAGGGTGACGTTGATGCAGCGGAAAACATATGCCAGGAGTTCTTTGGCCTGGAGCCGGATTATCTGTATGAGTTTATATAAGGTGAGTAACCAATAGCTCGAATGGCCGTTCATTAATGAACAGCGAGTAGCAGAGCGAACTAATCAAAAGGAGCATTCAGAATGAACAAAGACAAACTCATTGAAACTCTTCACACCAGCGAAGAAAAAGTCACCCTGCTGATCGCCAAACGCCAGAGTGCAAAACTTGAAATCAAGGCAGCGCAAGACGAGCAACGAGCAGCACAAATCGAGCTTGACCTGGCTGTTAGTAATACGACCACTAAGATTAAGAAGTTCAAACTATTGGATGAAATCCTGGCCGAGTTCAAGTTCAGCGTCAGGCTGAAAGAAGAAGCCAAGCGGAGAGCGAGCAAACCTAGAAAGATCACGACCGCAAAGACACCGGAGCAAATCCTGGCAGATGTCATGGCATGCTTGGAAAGTCTTCCAGCAGAGCAACGAGACATAGCACTGGCAGCAATGAAAGCACAGCAAGCTAAAGGAGAGAATTAAAATGCTAACCAAAATGCTAACCAAGCGCAAACTACTGGCCTGGAGACGAGAAGCACTCAAGAAAGACCAGCAACTTAAAGCCCAAAGTCCAACGACCTTTGATGCGATCAGTCCCTTGCGAGTTGCCACTGATCGTATCTTAGCCCTAACGCAAGAGTTAATCGACCAGCACCTGTTAATAGAAAAAGACGATTAAGAACGTTGGTTAACATCTAACCAAGGGATCAAGCAAGAAAAACAGCCTAACCTTGATCCCTTCATTAGACCTTAACCATAACCATAACCATAACCAAAGGAGAACAAGCATGACAGAGAAAAAACTTGACCAGACGTTTCAAAAGCTAAGCAGTGAAGAAAAAGCAAGCGAAAAAGCAGTAGAAAATCCACGCATAGCAGAAATCAACAAAGCATTAACTACGCTCGTCGATCTTTGTAAAGTCGAACCAGTAGTCAGTATCATCTGTTCTTTGGATATTCCCAGCGGCGACGAGAATTCTGATGGAACTATTATATCAATCTATGCTGGAAGTTCCCCAGCGCAAGTACATCAACTTGATTTACTCACGCAACATGAACCACAGTTTGAACATGATCTTAGCCAATTTCTTAGCCATCGTATCAAACAGAAAATGGACGCCGAAGGAACAACAGGAAATACTTTGGCTGATCAAATGCTGGCCAACATCAACGAAAGTGAAACGAAACTAAACTAAGCGAGGAAAACTTCAAATGCCACGATATCGCACAGAGTATCAAGAAACAGCAGATCAAATCATAGCCTTACATCCAACCAGAATTCTAATCTGGCATGGCAATAGACTCTTTTGGAAAGCTCGCCAGGGTTGGTTGGAACTCGTAGTTGGTTCAAATGGCTCTTGGTTCCAAGCCAGCGAAGAAACCAGTGCAATTCTAAATAAAGGATCTGCCGAATGAAAAAACTCGACGAAGTAATCAAGTTCGAAATCTTAACTGATATCAAAGCAAAGGATAAATTCTATTCAAAGCTAACAATGATCGAGATTTGCAACCACGTCCAAAAGCGTTTCGACATACCCATGACTACCAATTGCCTGTATCGGTGGGCAAAAATCTATAACTTCTCCTTCAAGGCGCAAAAAGCCAAACCAGCGCCAACCATAGAAGAGCAAATCAAACATACCAATCAAAGAATCCGCATGCTCGGAATCGTCATGCGGAACATTTGTAGAGAACTCGATCTCCGCTCTCCATCCATGCTGGATAAACTTCTCGATGGCATCGAAGACCAGTTTGGCATAGACTGCTGTTTAAACACTCAAACACAAGATTTGGAGAATCAAATTTATGAATCTATCTAACCAAGAAATGGATGAATTCCAGACAATCAACCGTGACTGGATTTTTACCTTTGGCCTTGATCATGGCTATGGCAATTGCTTCATCAAAATCCATGGGAACATTCGTACCTCAAGAGACACCATGACCAGGCTCTTTGGTTCCCGCTGGGCATTTCAATACCCAAGTGAAATCGAAGCCGGGACGAAAAAGTGGAACCTGCAAGAGCTTGATATCAATGACCTACCACATTTAAGAAGCGAGGAAAAGGATAAGGAAGAAAATAGCGGGGATGAAATATGAATACATATCTAAGTCAAGAGTGGTTAAACGACTTATCAGCTAAAAACACACCTATATGGAAAACTAACCAGGTTCAAGAAGAGAACTATCTAAGGAAAGCCAGGTGCCGGCTATGTAACTGGGAAGGGTTGTTAAAAGACTGTATAAAAGTAATCAGGCTCAAAGAAGAAAACGAGCCGGTCTGCCCGAAATGTGGATCAACCAGGATTGATTGGTAAAGGAACCCAAATGAAACAAGAAGAAATAATAAAACTAATAAACACCTTTGACCTCGCTGTTCGAGCTGATGAACTCCGTGGCAGTCAATCGCCAGCAGAGTTTACTCAAAGTCTATTTGATTATGCAAATGCCAGAACAGCCCTTATAAACAGTGTAAAGTATTTAACCGATCAAAGGAGAAACAAGAGATAACCGAAGAAACTGGAGATCAAGCCCAAATAGTTTAACCTTTGCCCAAGGGATCAGGACTGAACATCGTGATCCTTTCACCAGAAGTTAAACATCAAACTAAAGGGGAGAACCAACATGATCCATCATAGCGCAGCATATTACGCAAACGGTTCCTTTGTAATCAACGGTGTCAAGTCAGTTAACCTTGCAGGTCATATCAAGTACAGTCGAATCATGCGTCCTGGCCGATCTTTGTTTGTCGACGGCTTATGCGTACTTCCAGGCTATCTTGAACCTGCTCAAACAGAAGCTATCGAAACCCGCTTGGCTGGCGTAACAATCAGCAAAGACACAGCACCGTATAAGTAAACCATCAATTAGGAGAACGCTCAACCATGCAATACAAAGGAACTATCCTAACCGAGGAACAAGAAGCAAATGTTCTTGCTATTCTCAAAGGCGATGACAATGTCATCCAAGCCCCACCAGGCAGCGGAAAAACATTCCAGCTACTTGCCACCGCACGCAAGCTATCCGGCCGCGGCCTAAGTGTCAGTTTCAACAAGCAACTCGCCATCGAAGCAGGAAAGAAGTTCGCCAGGCATGTCATTTGCAAAACCGGCCACAGCTTGGCCTTTGGTGCAATTGGCTATAAGTATCGCGATCGCCTGGTTAAGATCACCGGAGCCAGTCTTGCGCGCAACTATAGTTTAGGTGCTTGTAAAGGCTACAGAACCGCAGCTACTAAGGCATACTTAATCCTTGAGACCATTCGCCAATTCTGCTATTCCTCTGATCCAAAGTTCCTTGACCTCCATGTCCCGAAGCTCCCAACAGCAGTATCACCCGACGCTATGGTTGCTCTACGCCTTGATCTTGTCCTTCAAGCTCGTCGAATCTTCTACCAGATGTCCTTGGAAACCTCCAAGATCCCAATAACCCATGATATTTATCTTAAACTTTGGGCCTTAACCAATCCGCAGCTTCACAAAGACTTCATTCTGTTCGATGAATACCAGGACGCAAACCCTGTAATCTCCGCTGTCATCCATGCTCAACCGAATTGCCAAAAGATATTCGTCGGCGATCAATTTCAGCAAATATACGCTTGGCGCGGAGCCGTAAACGCTATCGCCAACACCGAGATCAATCGTCTCTACATAACCCGATCTTTCCGCTTTGGTCAAGCCATTGCAGATATGGCAAACAGCATAATAACCAACTACTATCCCCAAGACGATCTGATCTACAAACCATTCTTCGGTAATGACCAGCGTGAAGCCACAGTCGATAACAGCGGCCTCCAACAGCCAGATTGCATAATCGCCAGAACTAACAACGGCGTTATCGTAGCAACTTTCACCGAGCTTGCTAAAGACCGCAAAGTTTTCATCCTCGGAGGAGTTCAGCAGATCATCAACTTGATCAAAGGCATAACCGAGCTACGCCTGACCCAAACATCGAAACACCCCGAACTCATGCTATTTCGTTCTTATCAAGATCTAATCGAGTATTCTGAAAGTTCCTTCGGAGGTGATCTTAAAGCCTTGATCAAGATCCTTGACAAACATGGAAGTGAAGCAATTATCAAAGTCCTCAACCTTACCGAGAAGCGAGCCTCAAGCGCCGACGTCACCATAACCACCGCCCATAAAGCCAAAGGTCTGGAATGGCCAATAGTTCGCCTTGCCAATGACTACGCTATCCCTTGCGAGGACACAAGTCCAACACCAGAAGAAACCAACATCTTGTATGTTGCCTCAACGCGAGCACTTGAAATCCTAGACATCAGCCAATGCCAAGCAGCACAACTAAACACAATGTCCGCAGCACGAAAGATTAATGATAAAATAATCGAGGAGTTCCGACAATCAATGCAAAAAGAAACAAAGGAACTAACTTCTCCATAGCAAGAATATGTTCCAATGGAAAGCTATCTTCCACCTGAGCAACCAGCGAAACTTTTTGAAAAAACTTAATAAATGGTCTTGACTTTAGTCACACGTTGTGGTAGAATAGCGGTAAAGATGAAAAACGACCAACACAAAAGGAACCCAAATGAAAAGACGTTTGCACATTACAATGACCCACAAATTGTTCAATTGGATCAAAGCAAATGCAGTTGCAAATGGCCTAAGTGTTAGCAGTTTTATCACCTACAACATGAATCAAATTAAAAAGGAGCAAGAAAATGATCGCCTGGGAACTAAAGACTCCCATCAAGATGTCCAACCTCAGTAACCTTTTTCGGATCATGCGATCCAACCAACTAACTTTTTAGCTAAAAGGAATTACCAACATGCCGACAATCAAAACCGTAAGCAACGCCGCAGGCCGTACTATCGAAACAGAAGTACCAGCAATTTTCCTCGCCGAAACCCTTGCTGATATCGCCAAAATCCAGGGCGAAGACCTTTGCGTACAGCACATTAAATCTCAGCTTGCAATTTCTTTCCGCTCCATGATTCGCGGTCTGCTCGAAAAGAAAGTCAAAGATGCCGAGGGCAAAGACACAGAAGATGATGCCAACGACGATGTCACAATCCTGGCAGTGGATTTCACAACCTGGTGTCCGACTCTCCGGGTAACCAAGACCCCAGAGGAAAAAGCACTTGAAGCTCTTGGCGCACTTGATCCTGCTGTCCGTGAAGCTGTATTGGCAAACTTTGCCGCAGCGAAGAAAGCGAAGTAGTTACAACCTTGAAACATAATCACCTCGCCGGGCTTTTTCTATCTTGCTACCCATCCTGGTTGTCAGGAGCCTGGTGATTATGTTTCATATTTTGTGTGTGGTCGCACAGGATGCAAACTCTGCTCACACACTCCGGGCAACAAAGATTTTACTCTCCTAAGGTCTTTGTTGCCCAAATCTTTGCTTCAAGGTGAATAATTAAATTCACTTACCAAAGAAAAGGATCATACCATGGACTATCGTGAAAAAATAGATTATTCAAGCCTATCAACTTATCTCGAGTGCCCGCGCAAGTTCCTCTATCAATACATTCTTCATCTCCGAAATCCCCGACCAAGCATCCATTTAGTCTTCGGCTCTTGTTGGCATTACGGCCTCGAGGTCGTTTATCTTGTCGAAAAAGACGATCCAACAATCGACATCAAAACAGCCACCAAGCTCGCCGTCGATGCATTTAATCTCCTCTGGTCCATCGAAGGCGCTCCTCACTGGCCAAACGAAGACTCAATCTTTCCAAAATCCCCTGGGCATGCAGCAAACCTTTACAATGCCTACTTCAAGAAACATCTCCTCAACGATCGCCGACTAACCACAGTTCTTGCAGTCGAATCTCCTTTTGCCATTCACATCAGCGAAAACTTGCCAAATTATATTGGTCGATTCGATCTGCTTCGAACAATAATCAAAACTCAAATGCTCGAAATCCTTGACCACAAAACAGCAGGAGCGATATACAAAATCACCGGCGCTGGCTTCCAGATGTCCTACCAAGCAACTGGCTACCTAACCGCCGGCCGGATCTTTTATGACTCAATTCCAGCCATGGTCTATCGAGTCGCTGTATGTCAAAAAAGCAAGATCGAATTTCAAGACTTTGTTATCAACAAACGCGTCCAAGCAATCAACCAGTTTTTGCATGAACTCAAGCATTACATGACTGAAATCGTAGCTCAACTCACAATCTTGGACGATGATAAAACTCGTTGTCTTGACCGTAATGACCTTCTTCATTCGTTCCATCGACGCCCCGGCTACGGATGCACTACATTTAACAGTAATTGTTCTTTCTTTGACCTTTGCAAGCTTCGAAATAATCCACTTCTTTGGCTGGAGAAACCACCGCAAGGATATACGATTTTTGAATGGGATCCCGAGCTACACGAGGCAGAACTTAAACAAAAGATTAATGAAGCAAAATAAAGGATCATTCCAATGCCAGTCATGCAACCGAAACCAATTCCAGCCCCTCGACCAAAGACCAAAACCCCTTACGTTCCAGCAGAGCGTAAGTTCGATGTCAAGTTCTTGCTTGCGGGTAATTCCGGATCTGGCAAAACGCAGCTCCCATGCACCTACACCAAAGGCCCGGTCCATTTTTATATGTTTGACAAAGGAGGAGTCAAAACAATAGACAAACTGATCCACCAGCAGAAACGGCCAGCCAACGCACCAATCACCATCGATGATTTTTCAAACTCCAGTAACTCCTTTTCCGATTTTTGGACCGCGTTCCAAGAAGACGAAGCCAATGGATTTTTCACCGATCTTGCTGCACAATCGGGCATTGTCGTCATTGACTCCTTAACTGCAGCTAACCTCCGAGCCATCAAGGAAATCTGCATGAAGAACTCAATAACCCCATCCGGTATCGGCAAGATCGTTAATCACAAACTCGGTATGGCAATGCCTCACTGGGGTCAATTACTCGACTGGATGCAAACCCTCACCGCAGCGGTTCAGGAACTGCCTTGTGCTGCTGTAGTAACAGTTCACCTACACACGCTTATGAACTCGTCACAAGAAGTAGTTGCCCGATATCCATCTGTAAATGGCCAGTTCAGACAACTACTTGCAACTGATTTCGATGAAGCATATCTACTTGAAACCAAAGGAGGAAAGTTTAACATCAATTTTCGTGAGCGTTATAAGTACGAAGCAAAAACTCGAATCTTTGATATGAAAGAGGCAACTGATGTAACAATGGATCGTATTGCCGAAGCGTATCAAAAGTTTGAAACAACATTGTAGCCTAACCAACCAACCAACTAACATTAATTTTAGGAGATTTACCTATGCCCGCAATTCCAAACTTAAGTGAAATCAAAGACCTTGCCCCCGTAACCGAAGGCGAATACGATCTACGCATCATCAAAGCCCAGGATACAACCAGCAAGAAGACCGGCCGAAACGGCATCTTGTGTGTCATTGAAGTAGTCGGTGAAGACCTTGCGTCCAACATCATGCATACTATGTGGTTCGGCAACGATGGAACTTACAAAGGTGATGATGCAGAAAAGTCCGACATGATGTGGAGAATGGTCAAGGACTTCCTTGGAAACATTGGCCTCAATCGCGATGGTGAAGTTGAGCTTGACGAGTTCACAGATGTCAACTTTTGCGCCAACGTCACATACAACGATGGAACCGATGACAACGGAAAAGAAGTCTATGCACCCAAGAACGAAATCGGAAAGATCCTCGGGTAAGCAAGCAAGCCAGCTACTCACCGTTCATTAATGAACACAGAGTATTTAACTAAGGCCCATAGATCGTAAGTTGGTCTGTGGGCCTTTTTTACCTTACAAACAAAGGAACACTTCTCATGATCTCACCAACGGGAAAAGGAATCCGAAATGACTCCGAAGGCCTCGGACATTATGGTGCTTCGCGAGGCACTCGACGGCACAAAGGAACTGACTATCTCGCTCTGCCAGGCCAACCAATCGTTGCTCCATTCGACATGGTGCTTTCTCGATACTCAAACCCATCAACCAAGTTTCCGCTGGAATCAGGCATTAAGTGGAAAACCCCAAGTGGCTCCGGCAAAATGTTTTACTTCGTTCCAATCGCAGAACTAATCGGAACATTTGTAACCAAAGCCCAGGTTATTGGAATAGCCATTGATCTTACACTCTATTACGGACCGAACATTGACTCACATATTCACTTTCAAATTGATTCTTTTGATCCAGAAATTTTGCACCGCTTGTCTCAAATCATGATCGACTATCGTATGTTTTCTGAACCATCTTTACCATAACAAAAAAGGAATTCGCCTAATGAATCATACCACATACCAAGCAATACGCCACACTCTCCGCACTGGCGACCTAATAGCTTTCGGCGGACAAACATTCGTTTCCGCAACAATCAAAACAATAACCAAATCCAATGTTTCTCATGTCGGTATGGTTCTACGAGTTAACACTGAAATGGCCAGTGTCCCGATAATTATGATCGTCGAATCAACGTCTGTCGGAGCAGGTTTTTCTGGTGTTCGAATCTCTCGACTATCAACCAGGGTCGCCAGTTACGACGGAGACCTGTGGATCTTACCTATTGACAGTCCTATCAACATTCCTGGCACAGAAACTTTTCTTGTCTCCATGCTTGGGATTCCATATGACTACAAACAAGCCATCGGATCTGCTGTTGACTTTTCATTTCGTCCAGACCAACAAGAAGATCTTAGTAAATTGTTTTGCTCTGAGCTATGCAATGAAGCATACAAAAGATACTTGCTTAACTCAAATGAAATTCCAGCTAACTCATCGGAACAAACGCCTATCGATGTTTGCAGGTTACCTATTTATGCTGATGTTTATCAGCTCGTCGGAACTCACCAAGAACTAAGCTAAAGGAACCAAAGCGCCATGCACCTTCTTTATATTGCCGCCCCATACAGAGCATCCACCACCGCCGCTATTCATAACAATATCCATGAAGCCTCTCTCATGGCCCAGTTCTATTGGCTTCAAGGATTCGCTGTCATCTGCCCCCATCTTAACTCTGCGCATTTTGATGGCTTACTTAATGACAAGAGCTTTCTTGAAGCTACAACGCTCATGCTGTCTAAATGCACCCACATAGCTCTGCACCCCCGTTGGTCATTTTCCGCCGGTTGCATGGAGGAATACGAGTATGCAATGAACAACAACATCATTCCACACTACACAAATCTTGCCAGAGTCTATCGTAGACTTGGCTTAACCATGGGAGATCCAATGAAATGATACTTGATACAAAAGAAAAAATACGGGAAGCTTTACGTAAATATAAATCTGACTTAGAAGAAAAAACCATCTGTACAGCGTGTAAATATTCAGGCCTTATTACAGTAGCCTTACCTTGTATAAACGTAAAAGAAAATCCTCTATTACATCCAGGTATTCATGATATAGAAATCAAAGCTATATGTACAAAAGTTGTTGGTATAAACATTACAAACCATATTATTATTAACTGTCCATTTTTTAAGGATTTAATATCATGACAACCAAACCCTTAACCCAATCCGAACTTGAAACCAAACTCTCGGCCGCAAACAAAGCATATGCTGTCGGAATCCCTTTTCTCACCGACACAGAATACGATATTCTCTGGCAGCAACTCTTTGCCTTTGATCAAACGCACCAGCTACTCTACCATACCGCCAACAATCCAAACATTGCTCATGATCTCTGCCAGCATCATCACCAGATATTCGGAACAAACAAAGCTTTCAACATCGACGATCTTAAACCTTACCTTGCTCGATTTGGTAATTCCGAGCTTGTTCTTGAACCCAAGTACGACGGCTGTGCCGCTGTTCTATCAAAGTCCCCAGCTGGACTCAAGCTTGTCCTTGAAGGAGACGGCATCTCTGGGCATGATATAACCCACCATCTACCAATGATCTCCATGAATTTTGAACCACGCCATACACAAACCTGCGAAATCATTATTCCATTCGTCAATTGGGCACCAAAATTCGGATCTAATCCGCGTAACGTAGTCGCTGGCTGGCTCAATCGAAAAGTCTTCGACCTGCCTGGCTTGGTCCACATGATCCCGCATAACCATGGACCATTATTCATCCCATATGCTTTCGCCGGAGATTTTGAAGCCTTGGAAACTCATTTGCTCTCGGCCTATGCAACCTGGTCCAAAGTATTTCCTATCGACGGAATCATGGTCAAACCCCGATCCGAAAAACGGCGAGTCATCGCAGGCCATAACTCCAAGACTTATGCTTGGTCAATCGCTTGGAAACCTCCAATCCAGATAAAAGAAACTCGGGTTACTGATATCGAATGGAACGTTAGCCGCCAAGGCCGAATAATCCCAACTGTAATCTATGAACCCATTACTCTCTGCCATACTGTAAACTCCCGCGCCACAGCCAATAATGCCAAATGGCTGGCTGACATGAAGATCAAGGTTGGCTCCATCATTAGTGTCGGCAAAGCAGGGGAGATTATTCCCAAGATTTTAAGTGTGACTAATGAATGAAAGTTTTTTTAAAAATAGCTTGACTTTTCCGAAAACGCTTTTCTTGTACGGTTTAAGACAGATTTGTTGTATGTGACCAGCAGGCCCAGGGAAGGGTTAAACCCTGGGAAACGGGCAGGAAACCCCCAAGGATTTAACCCGGCCCGGCGACCAAGGATGGTTTCCGGATGTTAACACTATGTTAACACAAAGATAAAAATAGTTCTTGACAAAGTGTTATCAATATGTTATTATAGACTATAATTAATAACATGGGAGGAAAACAACATGATCAAACAAGTAGGTTTACGTATTGAAAGTAAGTTAGCTGACTGGATTAAGACAGAATGTAAAAAAGAAAATCGAAGTTTTAATAATTTCATATCGACACTTCTTCTTACAGAACAAAGCAAAAGATTTGGAAAAGAAAAGGAGGAGAAGAAAGATGAAAATTGAGTTTACAGAAGAAGAAATGGAAAATTTACTTTACGCAGAAAAATTTTTTAGATCTTTAAAAGAGAAAAAAGTATTTAAAAGACAAGACAAACTATCTTTTACTTTAGTTCAGGAATTATTATACTATGATCCTTTAGAAGGTCATTTTTATTGGACCTCAGCAGCCGGAAGGGATAAAGAAGGAATAAGGGCAGAAGCTCGGAATGAAGATAACTATCGTTCTATAACCATTGATGGTAAATCATATGCAGCGCATCGAATTGCTTGGTTTTACATGGAAGGTTATTTCCCAGAGCACGAGATAGATCATATTAACATGCGTAAGTATGATAACAGATGGGAAAACTTACGGCATGTTACAAGAGCTTGTAATGCGCGTAATACAGGCCTAATGAAAACTAATACTTCAGGTGTTAAAGGAATTACTCGTTCTAAAAAACGCTGGGCTGTAACCATTGGACACCAAGGAATAGTTCTTAATCTCAAATCTTATGTTGATTTTTATACAGCAGTTAAAGTTCGTTGGGAAGCAGAGAAGATCCTCAAATATCCAGACTGTCAAACTACAAGTACTGCTTATCTTTGGTTAAAACAATATCATAAACAACAAGAACAAATCAGAGCTCTTATAAAATCTTTTAAGGAGAACCCAAATGACAACCACAACCCAACCATTTGATGCAACCATAGAGAGGCTGACATCAACCCTACCAGAACCAGACAAACCCAAGCTGGCTCGACCTCTCAAACATTGTCCAGTCTGTGGAGCAGAAACCAAGTGGCAGGGCGTCGACCTCATATGTGACAGCACTTCATGCATCGGCCAGTTAATCAAGCAAATTTCTTATTTCTACTCAAAGACCGGTTTTGATCTCAAGTCAATCGGCGAGAACATGATAGCAAAGTTAATCCTTAATCCAGCTTGCTTCAAGATTCTTGTCGACCATCCGTGGGCTTTGCTTGATCCAGATTCTTTTTCTATCCTCGATGCACTAAAAGAAATCTGGGGAATCAAACGAACAGAAACTTATCTTGATGAATTAACTAAAATCCAAGGGCGCAAAAACACAGCTCATTTTCTGGCTGCCATGGGATATCCCGGCCTAGCCTACAAGACTGCGCTCAAAATTTTCTATTTCATCAAAGAAGGAATCGTCAACGCTAATATACCTCAGAAAGCCCAGACTAACTTTGTCCAGGCTTATGTTAAGTTCCAATCAGTTGAACCATTACTAACGAATTTCACTTTCGCTGAGCTACCGGAAAGTCCAAAGGTTATCTACTGCATCACAGGATCGCTTGCCACCTCTCGGGTAGACCTTGTTGATTATCTAACCAAGTTCCGTTGGGAATGGTCGAACCAAGTTAGCAAATACGTAGACTATTTAATCATTGGATCAGAGCCTGGGAAAACTAAAATAACAAAAGCCGAGCAGTTAGGCACCCCAACCCTGACTGAGGCTGAATTCATGGAGAAGATAAAACAATGATAAAAACAATCATCAGCATAATTCCTGGCGGATTCTTATTTGGAGTCATTGGCTCTCACATATTCTCTTTCCATGCTCTTGGTTTCATCATTGGCGTCATGATCTTTGCAGTTGGTTATTGCTGCCTGACTTTAGATGATCCACCAGATAATTCTAACCTACCATAAGGAACCCAAACCATGGACAAGAACCGAATATTAAAGGTATTACAAATGATTTCTGATGATACGAAGAAAGATATTAAGGAACTTGAAGGCAAACCATTCGAGGGCAAGGTAGTTGCTGAACAATTTGGCAGACAAGCAGCAGCAATCCAAGCACTGGCTAACATTATAAAAGAACATCTTATTTGGAGTAATTAACTATGTGCTACACAAATTGTCCATACGAGAACTATGACGGAGACTGTACCCGAGGATCTCGCATTCCTGCCGACGGATACTGTCAAGACGACATGATGCCAGACCCGGAGCCAGAAGAATGGATCTGTCCACCAGACGAAGATAACGCTTTAGATGATTAAGGAGAACCCCCCTAATGCCAGCCGAATCATATCAGAACATACAAACCAAGAAAGTCACTGCCCGGATCGAGTTCGATCTTGCCGAGCGAGTTCAGATCAAACTTCATTCCGGCCAGCAACAAGCTTTGTTCCGGCAAATATTTCTTTCTCTTGACGCTCTGTTCGCCAGCGGAAAGCATACCATGATCACTGATTATATTTATGGAGCCAAGGCGTTAACCCTCAAACCAGTAAAGGAAAAGAAATGATATGCCATTAATGGATCGAATAAAAGTTTTCGACTTCTTAAGCCTGCCGCCATCCGGGCAAGTTCACTTCATCAACAAGGTCCGAATAGCTCGGACAGCTGCTGTATCATTTGCCTTGATGCAAAAGAAAAAGAAGATTCCCAAGACCAAGATCGCCGGCAAGGCAAGAGTCAAATCACCTCGAGCACAAGCAAACAAGCAAGCTAAAGCAGAAGCGGCACTCAAGTTACTTACTCCAAGTCAAATTGCAGCCTTGGCTAAACTATTCTAAAAGGAACCCAACCATGACCGAAGTATCTCAGAAGAAGAAAAAACTATTCATTGTAGAAACCCTTGATATTAGTGACATCATAATCGGAACTCGTGCTCGAAAGGAAATCGGAGACCTTGAAGATCTTGTCGGTTCAATCAAAGAATCCGGCCAACTCAATCCAGTTCTCGTCAATGAAAAACATGAACTCATCGCAGGTGAACGTCGCATCAAGGCAATGAAAAAACTTGGACGGAAAAAAATAATCGCTCGAATCATGCCTGGCATCAGCTTCGACGATGCGTTGATAATCGAGCGAATGGAAAACCTGGCCCGTAAGGATTTTGAATGGCACGAAGAACTTAAAATCCGCCTTGACCTACATACCCATTGGAAAGAACAAGCTGAAGCAAAGAAAGAACCATGGGGGTTTAGAGAAACGGCTAAGCAACTTCGCTGTTCTCTTGGTGGACTCTCAACTGATCTCGTTCTTGCCGCAGCAATTACAACCTTTCCTCAGCTTACTGAATACAATACAAAAGGCACAGCCAAGGATGCGTACAAAAAGCTCGGGCAACAAGCAGCAGCTATTCAAGCACAAGAAAACTTGCCGCCAGAAGAAAAGGAAAGAATGGCCCAACTGATGTCCGGTGGTGCCATTGCCAAGCTCGTCTCAAAGAAAGCAGCTAAACCAAAGGCCGAACTCAAAGCCCAGCATGACGATGTTATCCCAGACATCGCTGGCTTAACTGGCGGTTCATTTTTGAACGACGATACGGGAGAAGATCCAATCGATGAGAATGAACCACTCTCGACTAACATTGAACCAGTATACGCTACTCAATCCTACACTACATTCATCCCACAGATTCCAGATAACATTGTTGGGATGGTTGAACTTGATCCACCGTATGCCATTGACTTTGAGAACACCGCTGGCAAGGCAGCAAAAACTAAAGTCGATGTCACCGATTGGACACCCAAACAACTTTATGCTTTCTACAACGAATACCTACCTATGCTTTATGCTAAGCTCTTACCTAACTCTTGGGTGCTTTGTTGGACTGGTAAAGAACACATTCAAGAAACACAAGCCATTGCAAAGGCTGCCAAATTTAAGACTCAGTCTCCTGGGGTATGGACTAAAACCGGTGGCGGTGGATGCAATACACCAAGCACAACCATGATTGCGAACTATGAAAACTTTTTGCTCTTCCGCAAAGGCAACGCGATCTTTAACCATAACTATCTACCAGCATCCATTGCCTGTGCATCAGCAATTTCAAGTTCTCGTATTCATGAGTGGGAAAAACCAGTCGAAGTTTATGACATAATCTTTAAACAAATTGCTCGAGCAGGAGCCATAATGCTAAGTCCTTTTGCCGGCTCAGGTAATGCCATGATATCCGCGGCCAAACACGACATGACTCCAATGGGCTGCGATGATGATCAAACTTATGTTTATCGGTTCTATGAGAATTTTAAAAACTACTTTATTTAATCAACCCTAACAAAGGATCATAACCCATGAATGATAAATACCTCCCAGGATCAGTGATGCAAAATCAAGTTACCCAACCCTTGGCTGCCCCGCCACCCTGCAAGCACAAGAACCTTGTTCCGCTTGAGTTCGCATTTGCAAAAGTAACCTATCCAAACAGATACACCAATCCGCCTGACTATGATTATGCCACAACTCTCATGGCAGCGAACATCTGTCGAGTTAAGCTTTACCTTTGTCTTGATTGTTGGACAGAAATCTCAAGCCCTAAACGAAAGGAATAACCTATGGTAATGATTCCAACACTCCGCCCACAGACAATCAAAGCCAGCAGCTTCAATCCTCTCGCTATTGATTGTCCTCCAACTGATAACATACTATCCGCTGACTTTGCCATCGTCGGCGAGGCCCCGAGCAGCACTGAATGCATGGAGCAAGAACCGTTTATCGGCCCAGCCGGCAGCCAGCTAAATCGCATCTGCGCCGCTGTTCGAATCGCCCGATATCAACTTTATCTTACCTATGCTTGTAAGGCGCAATTACCAAAATCTGGTTCCAATGCATTATGGACAGACAAGGGTGGTCGCTGTGCAGCTTGGGGTGAACTTCAACTACGACTTATTGATGAACTATCCGCCTTCCCAGGAAAAATTATCATCCTCATGGGTGCTACTGCAATGAAGCTACTAATCGACGAGCCAAGGTTCAATGCAATAGGCAAGCTCCGAGGCAGCTTCTATAAGGCCGAGCAGTTCCCACACCTACGCGAGAAGTTGGCCGGTAAAATCCTGGCGATTTCATATCATCCATCATTTACCATGGCCTATTCTCAACCGGTCCACTTTTATACTATGATCGCTGACATGCAAAAGATCCTCTTGCTAAACAATGATCCAACACTGCTCGATTCCAACACAACATTTATGATTCGTCCAAAGCATCAAGAGATCATGCAATTTTTAACCCTGGCCCTGACTAAGCCTCACGCCAGCTTTGATATTGAAGCTATTCCAGGATACATAACTTGCTTTGCAATAGCCATTTATCAAAACAACAAAATCTTCAGTATGTCAGTGCCTCTAATTGACAACCATGGTTCCATGTGGTCGCTTGAAGATGAGACTAAGATCTGGATCGCGCTGGCTGAAATCCTCAAAAGTCCAACAGTCGGTATCATCTGCCAAAACGGTATGTTCGATCTGGTCTTCATGCTCCGAGCCATGCACATTCTCACGGACAACTTTTATTTTGATACCATGCTAGCTCAGCACATTTGCTATACTGAACTTCCCAAAGGTCTCGACTTCCTAACATCTATGTATACATACTTCCCTTACTACAAAGATGAGGGCAAAACTTCCCATGCGGCTATGATCAAAGACTGGGATGCTTATTGGCTCTATAATGCCAAAGACGCAGCTTACTTATTCCCAATCACCGAACGCCTCCAAGAAGAATTAACTGACTTCGAGGCAACCGATACTATGGAGTATGAAATGAATCTCCATAAGCCATTAATCGAAATGGAATGGAACGGAATTCTTACAGATCAAGCTGGAATCAAAAAACATAAAGCCAGATTAACCCGTTACATAAACGCACTTCAACACGGCCTTAATAAGCTCGCTGGCAAGGATCTAAACTACAACTCTTCCAAGCAACTAATCGCATACTTCTACGGAATCTGCATGATCAAACCTTACATCGATCCCAAAACCAAAAACGCAACTTGCGGTGCTGTAGCACTTAGTCGAATCGCGCGTAAGAAAGGCAAAGGATCAATTGAAGCCAGAGTAATAATGAAGCTACGAACATACGGTAAGCTTCTCAGTACATACTTCAACGTAGCTGTTGATGCAGATAATCGTCTTCGTTGCAGCCATAACATTTCTGGTACTGTCTCTGGGAGAATCTCCACAAATGCTACATTCTTCGGCACTGGCGCGAACCTACAAAACCAGCCATACGAATTTAAAAAGTACTTGATCGCATCGATCAAGAAGATCCTTTGCGAATGTGATCTTGCTAAAGCTGAAGCACACGTTGTTGCTTATCTCTGCCAAGACGCTAACATGATTGAAGCATTCGAGAGTGGTATCGACGTTCATTCTTTCAATGCCTCCAAGATCTTTGACGTTTCAATCGAAGAAGTAATTGAAGAGGCTCATAGCAAAAAGGTCGATCAACGAAAAACAATGCGATACATGGGCAAGAAAGTAGTTCATGCGAGAAACTATGATATGAAAGGACCTACTTTTTCCGACAACCTTGCTAAGGAAGGCATCTTCAAAGGGATCTCCGAATGCAATCACTTGCTCCAAGCTTACACTGACCGCTTTCCTGGTCTGCCTCGCTGGCATAAAACAATCGAAGCAGAGGTTCAGTCAACCCGCATGCTGCATAATCTTTTCAATCGACCGCGCCGATTCTTGGGCATGATGAACGCAGCGCTTTATCGTAATGCTTATAGTTTCATCCCACAATCAACCGTGGCTGAACTACTTAACCGTGGCACCATCAAGATCGCCAACGATCCTCGGCTTGGACCAGATGGATTCGACATTGACCTCCTGACAACAGTTCATGACTCCGATGTCTTTGAGTTCTGGCAGAAACGCACAGAAGATTTGCTACAGATCCTACTTATTATTCGTGACCATATGTCTCATACATTCACCCATAAAGGTCGATCCTTCACAGTCGGCCTGGACGCCAAGATCGGCTACCAGTGGGCAGGAAAGACGGCGGAAATTTATCCATTTACACAAGAGAATGTTAACGTAGCACTTAAGAAAATAGGAGCGCCATTATGACACTTTACAGTGACCTCGAAAAAGATGTAATGATTTTATCAAAAGAAAACCAAGGATCGCCACAAGTATTCCAGATCTTTGAACTCCTCTGCAACTTGATTGACATCAAACTTGACCGCCTTGAGAAAGGCTTAACCACACAGACAGACTATAACCCTCTCGAGGACTAACTCCCATGCCCCGACAACTAACCGACTGGCTTGAGTCCTACATGCTCTTCACCCAAAACACTGAGCCACCGACACTCTATCATCTATGGTCTGGAATAACTGCCATCTCCTCTGCTCTGCGCAGAAAGTGCTTTTGCAATTGGGGATCTCGTGGCTACATCTATCCAAACCTTTATGTCTCGCTGGTTGGTCCTCCCGGCGGCCGTAAAGGAACAGCAATGAAGACCGCAAAAAAGATGGTTGAACTTCTCGAGATTCCTATGGGCTCTGACTCTCTTGGTTCAACGCAGGCACTTTATGCAGAAATCATGAACTCAGAAGATCATTATATAAACTCTGGTGGTCTGGCTTGCAAATACAAGAGCCTGTCAATCTGGTCAGAAGAATTCCAAGTTTTTCTATCCGACCGAGACTTAACGCTGGTCGGAGCATTGACTGATCTTTTCGATTGCGCGGATAGCTGGAAATACACAACGCTCAAACGCAAGACCGAGGACATCTCTAACTGTTGGCTTACCATCATTGGGGCAATAACTCCATCACTACTTCAATCAAAACTTTCACAAGACGCCGTTGGAGGTGGTCTCTTGAGTCGTATAATTTTCGTTGTCGGATACGGACCGATCAGACGAATCGCACTCCCGTTCCTAACCGAAGAAGAAGAGAACCTTAAGAAAGCTCTCAACGAAGACCTACAGCAAATCGCTAACCTTAGTGGACCATTCAAGCTTTGCAACTCCTTTCTCCGTTCTTATGCGCGCTGGTATGAAAATGGTTCATCTGCTGATGGAGTCTCAAATGACAAATTCCTAGGCTATAATTCTCGTCGTGCCTTGCACTTGAACAAAATCTGTATGGTTGTCTCAGCCTCGGAAGACTCATCAATGGAACTTCATGACCGGCACTTTGAAAAGTCACTGGCCATTCTTGAAGCCACCGAAAAGGAAATGCCAAACGCATTTCATGGTCTCGGAATGGCAACACAATCAAATGTATATGCGAAGATAATGTCATATATTGAAACCCACGATCAGTTCTCCTGGAACGAAGTTCTTCGTCATGTTCATCTTGACATTAACAACACCCAGGAGTTACGTAACCTAATGGAAATGGCTGAACAATCCGGACAAGTCAAAGCAGAACAATCAACAACAACTTTGATGTATGAGTCAATTCAAAAGACAAATAAATCCAAAGGGTCAAAGTATCTGACTGAGACTCTTTATCAACAAATGACTAACCTTTAAAGGAGACCTATCCAATGACCGATCAACCTATCGACATCCGCCTAACCCAGCCAACACTTTTCTTCGATACAGAAACCAGCGGCTTCATGAGTAAGAAAACCAGCTTCGATGATCCCAACCAGGCTTGGTGCGTCCAGATTGGAGCTATTCTCTCTGACTTCGAATCCATCCATGCGGAACTTAACATCCTCATCCAGGCCAATGGCCGATCCATAAACTACCATGCCCAGGAAATTCACGGCATATCAACTGAGCGCGCAGACCTTGAAGGTGTCCTTGAAGAAACTGCTTGTGCCGATTTCGCAGAACTCCTTATGCTAACCCCAACAATCGTATGTCATAACTTTGATTTCGATTGGCCCTTCGTATATCAAATGATGCAGCGTAACCTGGAAGAACTAACCGATGAACATCGTTCGCGCTTTTACATTGAATATCCAAATTTCTGTACCATGAAAACACCGGCTGTCAAAACTTATGTCGATGCTCGAAACATCAAGGGCCATAAGAAAGTACCAAAGCTTAGTGAACTTTACTTCAAGCTCTTTGAAACTGACTTTGCAAATGCCCATGATGCCATGGCTGATATCCAGGCGACACGCAAATGTTATTATGAACTAATCAACAGAGGGATAATCTAAGGAACCTCAATATGTGGCAAGTCATTAACTTCAAGACCATCGATTCCAATATGCGTTTCTGTTATCCGGACGAACTCTATAAAATAATAACTTCTCTTAAATACACCTACGTATCTGAATATATGTACGTCAGTTATTATATTCTCAAAAAGTCATTACTAACAATATCCAAAGAACTCGGCATATCAGATAACGCTTGCGCCTATTGGATGAAGAAATGGAATTTTCCCAGACGACCATCATGGAGATTTAACAATGCCAACTAACAGTAACAACAACGGAGGCTCTACGGATTATTATGATTTTGACCCAGCTTGGAAAGGCGCACAAGATGTAATAGAAACCAAGGCTATGAACTTTTCTCAAGGAACTATTTTCAAATGCGCTTTTTGTTTTAATACTGGCCGACATGAAGCTACAACATATGAACGAGAACTTAATAAGATTCTTTGGTA
>Ga0307987_1000612_pt1 | contig 21016 bp, 14 predicted proteins | sample EllFjometagen181_FD_203157 | JGI IMG/M metagenome (GOLD analysis project Ga0307987, IMG submission 203157) | Marine microbial communities from Ellis Fjord, Antarctic Ocean - #181 | ecosystem: Environmental > Aquatic > Marine > Unclassified | place: Southern Ocean | collected 2014-10-08 | reverse complement strand
TGAATTGTACTCCGTGAACGGTTACTAAAAAAGTTACAAAAATTTATTTAAAATTAAATCATAGGAAATCAGACGTAAAGGGGTGACGAATGTGTGTTATGTCTATAAAAAGCTGGTTGGTTAGTGCGTTTGTAAGAAACTATCCTCAAACTCCCGTTGGTAGAGATGGAATGTTAAAGCTGGAGTCTGCGCTGAACGAGAAGTCTGCTTTTCAGTTAGTTCTTCGCAACGAGGAAAATTCGGGGCCTGTTGAGGTTAAGATTTGTGCCAACGGTGGAAAAAAATTCGATGTGCGAATCCGCCGGGTCGGCTATGTTCCAATGCTGCATTTTAACACTCCTGTTGAAGGGCCTGAAGACTGCGAAGGATTGAATCATCTTCCAGGGCTTGTACCTGATCCATTATTTGATGAAGATTCAATAAAGCTACCTGCCCGTGAAACCCACTCGTTCTGGATTACACTGCGTCCTAAGTCCACCATCAAAACAGGCAAACATAAAATAACCATTACACGTCAGGCAGAAGGTCAAGCTGCCAGAAAACATACCGTCGAGATAACAGTTCATAATGTAAGGCTCGCGCCGCGAAAGAATTTTCATATTACTCACTGGTTTTATACCGACGCGATTATCGATTGGTATAAGACAGATGGATACGATAAGAGTTTCTGGAAACTACTTCCTGTCTATTTGAAAAATCTGGCAGATCACTGTCAGGATACAGTTCTTGTTCCGCTGTTTACGCCTCCGGTTGATGGTGTAAAGACACCGTGTCAGTTGCTGAAGGTGAAGAAAACAGGCCAAGACAAATACAATTTCGATTTCAGTGATGTACGAAAGTACATTCAGATTGCTAAACAGAGCGGAATCAGATATTTTGAATGGAGTCATCTGGTAACCCAATGGGGAGCAGAGCATGCCATTCGTGTTTATAAAGGTCAGGGTAAGACTCGCAAGTTGCTTTGGCCCGTAAAGACGTCCGCAACCGCCGCAACTTACAAAACATTCCTTTCGCAGCTTTTACCGCGGCTGTACAGCTTCCTCAAAAAAGAAAAACTGCTTACTACGAGCTTGTTCCACCTTTCCGATGAACCTCATGGCCCGGAGCATCTAGCGAATTACCATGCCTTTCGTAATTATCTTAAGCAAGCTGCACCATGGATGAGAGTTATGGACGCGATGAGCGATGTTGAGTTTGCAAAGACAGGTATGACTGACATTCCCGTAGCTAATCAAGGTGTCTTGATGGATTTTATTAAGACCGGTGTTCCTTCTTGGGTATACTACTGTTGTAATCCTCGCGGGAAATTTTTAAATCACCTTATGGATACACCGTTGTCCAAAATTGCGATGCATGGTTTTTTATGCTATCGCTTTGATATTGGAGGATTTTTACACTGGGGTTATAACTTCTGGTATCGTCGTCACACCACAGATTTGATAGACCCTTTTACTATCAGCGATGCGGGGGATTGGCCTGAATGGGCTTTTGGTGACACTTTTCTTGTCTACCCAGGACCGGAAGGGCCAATTGATTCTATTCGTTGGGAAGTGATAGGGTTGGGATTCCAGGACTATCAATTGCTGCAAACCATTGGAATCAACCGCAATGATAAATTACTGGAAGATATTCGTGATTTCGCGGACTTTCCGAAAACCGAAAAACAGCGAACAAGCCTCCGTAGCAAATTACTCAATGCAATGTGATATAATACCTCCCGTGCTTGTCAATCGATTGTAGGTTCGTTGAGAAACGGTTAAAATTATAATTAGAGCCTGTCCCAAAACATGCGATATTTCAAAAGAAATATTTTGAGTGACTTTTCTAAGAATTTTTATATATATTCTGACATCGTGATTTATGTTTATTAGCACAAGGATAATTGAGTTTTGGACTATTTTTTGAGACCGTCCCAATTAAGTACTGTGGAACATGATTGTCTTTGTTGGCAATTAACTAAAAAAAACGAGGTATATTTATGTTAAAATCTAATGTTCATCTTATTTGCAATGCTCACCTTGATCCGGTTTGGCTTTGGGAGTGGGAAGAAGGAGCCGCCGAAGCTATCAGTACATTTAGGGTTGCTGCTAAATTTTGTGAACAATTTGATGGTTTTGTGTTTAATCATAATGAGGTTATTCTCTATGAATGGATAGAAGACTATGAACCGGAACTTTTTATCCGTATTCAAAATTTGGTTAAAGCTGGAAAATGGCATATTATGGGTGGCTGGTATTTACAGCCAGACTGTAATATGCCCTGTGGAGAATCGTTTGTTCGGCAAATCCTACTTGGACAAAACTATTTTCTAGATAAGTTTGGAGTTGCTCCAACTACGGCAATTAACTTTGACCCATTTGGACATACTCAGGGACTTGTACAGATTTTGGCAAAGAGTGGTTACGACTCATACCTTTTTTGCCGCCCTTTTGAGGTTGATTTAAGCTTGCCACGTGATGAATTCATATGGAAAGGATATGATGGTTCAGAGGTGTTGGCAACCCGTTTATTTAGTTCTTATTTAAGCGCACGTGGTAAAGCAGCTGAAAAAGTTGAAAACTTGCTTAAGTCAAGAGATGATTTTAAAAATATAGCTATTGCTTGGGGAGTCGGTAATCACGGTGGTGGACCGTCTGAAATTGATTTGAAGAAGCTCTCGAAGTTAGCTGCAGAACGCAATGATGTGAATATTATTCATTCTACCCCTGAAAAATATTTTGCAGAGTTGAATGTTGAACGTTCGGAGTTACCGTTACATGAGGACGACCTTAATCCTTGGGCAGTCGGGTGTTATACTTCTCAGATTAGACTGAAACAGATGCATCGACTTTTGGAGAATGAGCTTTATAAAACCGAAAAAATGTTATCAAACGCCTGGAGCCAAGGTAAATTGGAATATCCGCAAGAAAAGCTTAGTGAGGTGATGCGAGATTTGTGTTATGCTGAATTTCATGATATATTGCCTGGGACTTCGATTCAACCGGTAGAAGATACGTCTTTACGTTTAATGAGCCATGGTCTTGAAATACTTTCAAGGCTCAAAGCCAAAGCATTTTTTGCTTTAGCATCTGGCCAGCCTGAAGCTGCTAAAAATACTATTCCAATTTTAGTTTATAACCCTCATCCATATCCAGTCTCTACTGCGATTGAATGTGAGTTTCAACTAGCAGATCAGAATTGGGAGGATGATTTCACTACTTGTCAGGTGAAAAATACTTCGGGGAATTTAGCTACTCAGCTTGAGCAGGAGGATAGTCATCTCAATCTAGATTGGCGTAAAAAAGTTGTCTTTAATACAACACTGGCTCCATCACAAATGAATCGTTTTGATTGTGATTTGATTAAAGTTGACGCCAGACCACTTCCTAAACTTAAGGCAGTCAACAATCATTATTGCATTGATAACGGTAGATTGAAAGCCAAAATAAATATTAAAACAGGCTTGCTTGACACTTATAACGTTGACGGTCGAAATATTCTGGAAGCTAATGCATTTCGTCCATTAGTTATCGCTGATAACGAAGATCCGTGGGGAATGGAAACTCAAAGTTTTCGTAGAAAGATCGGTATGTTTAAACTTATGTCAGCTTCAGAGAGTGCAGAACATACTGGTGTCAAAGAATCTGCGATTGCTTCAGTACGCGTGGTTGAGCATGGTGCTGTGAGAACAGTAATTGAATCATCAATGCGTTATAGAAATTCTTTTATGCTCATCACTTATAAAATTCCTGCAAACGGCACAGAGCTTGAAGTTGGATTAAGGGTAACTTGGAATGAAAAAGATAAAATGCTTAAACTTTCTCTGCCAATTGCTTTTAAGGTTGAAAATGCGCTAGGTCAGACTGCGTACGGATTTCATTCACTGCCGTTGAATGGCAATGAAGCTTTGGCTCAGAAATGGCTAACTATAAATTCAAAAAGCGATAATAAATCATTGTTGCTTATTGATGATGGAATTTATGGCTGTGACATAAAAAACAACGAGCTACGTTTGAGTCTATTGCGTTCATCCGCATATAGTGGTCACCCGCTAAATGAACGTGAAATCGTGCCGCAAGCTCGTTTTACCGCAAGAATAGATCAAGGCGAGAGAATATTTAAATTTTGGTTGAATGGTGGTTCTCTTAAAGAAATTAATCAAAATGCAGAAAGAGAGGCTTTAAGTAAAAATGAGGCACCGGTTGCTTTGTCATTTTTTCCAAATGGCCATGGTGAAACCGCGAGTTGGGGAGTTGTTTTGTCTGGTGATTCTACGGTTGTTATGACTGCCTGCAAAAAAGCTGAAAATAAAGAAAGGTTAATTATTAGGTTGTACAATGCATCAACGAGTGCTGCGCATACAAAGATCAGCCTGCCAGTTGCTGATATTTCATCTGAAACCATCAATTTTGCTAAATTTGAAGTAAAAACTTTTATAATTGACTTATCAGTAGGAACTTTAAAGCCATGTAATATGATGGAGAGGTAAGTAAATTTTACTATGACACTAGTCTACCCTACGTCAGGGCTTACTGTTTAATGTGAGATTGCGTATATTTTTGTACTAAGATGATTTCGCCTTTAGCTCGCTAAAGGTAACTCATTGCAGTTCAAAAAGATGCGTGATATCGCATTAAAGATTCATAAATTGTATGAAATTTATATTATAGTTCATCTGCAAGCTTTTTTGCCTAAATGTGCGTAAAACCTTGCATTTTAGTCTGTAAAACAAAGTATTAATATTTGCTAATAAGTTAGTTATGAATTGAACAGGAAGCCCTAAGTCGATAAGGAATAAAAATAATTAAGGGTTGCAGTACCAAAGAAGATAATTAAGTACTGTGGTGCATGATTGTTTTTGCTGGCAGCAAAGGTGCTATAGCATATATCCATGGGGGAAACCTCTGGGAAATAACAAAAATACTGTTTTTTTGCCAGACACTGCAGCCACAAGGATTACCCCTCCATCAGGGTACGCCATTATTGTCTTTGCTAGCACCAAAGGTGCGGTAGAATATAGCTGCGGGTGTAAACCCGTGGGAAATAAAATGCAAGCAAAGTTCGTTCCTGCCCACGGCAGTGTCTTTTATTTATCATCCCCATATATCCCATTCCTAAAAAAACAACAAAGAGGATAAGTTGCAATTTGCTTGACCAATGTTTTAATCAATTGATATTATACCTGCAATATATGTATAAGAATTTAATAACGCCTCCAATTGGCGGTCAAACAATGAAGAATGAGAATTTGCAAAAAATGAAGATAGATATCACTAGTACACAGTTAAAAAAATTGAATATGCCGTGGAAGAAGACAATTACCGTTGGTAGGGCATATGATTTGATTAGAGAAGATGTTTTAGATCATTTAAGATATTTGAAAAAAGAGATTGGTTATCAATATATACGTTTTCATGCTCTTTTTCATGATGATATGGGAGTTGTTAAGCGTAGAAAAGATGGCTCATTAAGTTTTCAGTGGCACCACGTTGATAAAATTTATGATGCTCTACTTGATATGGGGTTAAAGCCTTTTGTCGAGCTAAATCCAATGCCTAAAGCTCTAGCTTCTGGCGAAACAACAATGTTTTATTACAAGATGAATGTAACACCGCCAAGACTATATGAAGAGTGGGGGATGCTTGTTGAAAAATTTACTGAGCATTGTATTGACCGATACGGGCTTGATGAAGTTCAGCAATGGTACTTTGAAGTTTGGAATGAACCAAATTTAAAAATATTTTGGGATTCGGAAAATCAACTTGAAGACTATTTTAGACTTTATGACGCCGCCGTGTTTGCTATTAAAGGAATTGATGAAAATCTGCGAGTAGGGGGACCGGCAACTGCATACGCGGGCTGGGTTAAAGAAATGATTGAACACTGTGCGTCAAATAATGTTCCAATTGACTTTGTTTCCACACATGTATATCAACTCGATGAAACTATTGATTTTGGTTCTGTTGCAGAAAGTCCAAATGAAGAGGGTCAGTTTATGATCGATGTGTTTAAGGACGTTGAACAGATCGTAAGAAACTCTCAGTTGCCAGATTTAGAGATTCACTGGACGGAGTGGAATGCTCAGACTGCCGCACAAAAGAAGGATGTGACGTTTACAGAAAATAGGGCTATGGACAATCTTTATGGTGGTTCATTAGTGGCCTATAATTGCATTGAGTTGGACAATTCATGTGACTCTATGGCGTATTGGGCTGCATCAGATATTTTTGAAGAGCACCCAATATCAAATGCCCCATTTTCATGCAGTTATGGACTTGTTACACAAGTTGGAATTCCAAAAGCTACCGCAAATGCATTTAGGTTTATGTCAAAATTGCGGGGAAACAAGCTTGAACTAAACTGTGATGAAGTGCTTCCGCATGGTTGCGGAGTTGTTGCAACAAAAGAACTAAAAACAGTTAATGGTTTCGTTTATAATCATCTTTTTGTTACAAAATCAGAACGTGAAGCTTTTTCAACAGATATTAATGTTCAAGTTGAAGAAGGAAAGTATCTACTTACAATTGCCAAGGTTAAAGTTGGCAATGGCAGTGCAAAAGAAATGTGGGTAAGTATGGGGCGTCCTCAGAATTTGACTCCAATTCAAGAAGAAGCAATTCGCAAAATGGCAGAACCGGAATACTCTTTTGAGGTAATAGATGCTGATGAATATGCAAGCTTTAGTCTGTCTCTTGAATCAAATGAGTTTTTGTATTTTGAGTTGAAGCCTGTTGATGGTGTTGCGCTAGGTAAATCTGACGAAATGGACTTGGCTAAATTAAATCAGCAACTATTTACAGATAATGCACTGAAATAGTGGTTAGTTGTTAATGTAGGAAAGCCTTTGTCGTGTCGCTTTGCAAGCTATGCATAACACAGTCAATCTTCGCTCTACTCGCAGGTATATTCGAGTTTAACTTGAACACCTACTGAGTTTAAGCTCGGAAAATCATGTTTATTTATAAAATTTAATTGACCAAACTTAAAAGTTCGTGTATATTCGAGTCCAAGTAGAATATACACGGAGTTTAATATGTACATAAAAAGAACAATAACGGCAACAATGATATTCGTCATTTCTCATCACTGAATAAACTTGATTTACCCACAGGACCAGGTGCTGTGATATGTAGGGGTTCCTTTTTAATTCACAAACTGTATATTGACAATCTATTATACTATGTTAAACATATGTCAAGTGCAATGGTTTTTCCACGCCATCACTTTTCTAAATATTAGCAAAGTGGTAGCGGGGCAAAAAATTTGCAGATGAACTTTCATATAAAGTTCATACAGTTTATGACTTTGTCATGCGATATCACGAACCAGCTTGCTGAGGCTAGAAGTAGGACATTACACTACGTTTCATTGCTGTCGCAAGCTCCAGCCTCACTTCCCGTTGGTCGTGTGTCAACAGTAGCGAAGGGTCCTATCTCACATTAAACAGGAAACCTTACTGACTTCTCTTTTATCCTCATGGTTCCACTGTCACTTTCACCTGATAGAATGCCCGTGCGTTCGGGTCGGCGGTGTCCGGAACGCCGTCGCCGTCGGAATCTGCATTGCTGTTGTTGAGGTCGGCCAGTGCATTGGTCTGCCCGTATTCCCATGCGTCGGGAATGCCGTCGGCATCGGTGTTGGGCCAGGAACCGAGCGTTAGCGTGACGATGCCGTCGAGGGCGATTCATCCGCCGTTGGCGCCGTAGCCATACGGGTTTGCGGGGTCGATGGTGGTGATCGCCTGCACGCACAGGCAACCCATCAATACAGTTGATAATGGAATTTTTGTTTTCACTTGTCGTCTCCTATGTTGCTAAAAACTAAAGTTGTCCCACGCCCCCGCGCTGACGGGGGTGGTGCGGATGGTTCCGGTGTCGTTCCCCGCCGCAATGTCATAGTCTGTGCCGTTCCCTGTGGCGGTGTTGCGGACAATGATGTTGCCGCTGTAATCCATATCGATGCCAAGTTCGTTGTCGGTCACATTGTTGCCGTCGATGCGGTTGCCGTAACCGTAGGAGTAAATGCCGGCTCCAGCTCCATCAGCCCCGTTGCCTCTGCATGTGCAGTCTGCGACAAAGCAATCTTGAACAATTTCAATCCCATTACCGGTGTTGCTCAGCGCCATGCAGTCCGTGATTTTGCCTCCATAGGCCCCAAGGATTCCAGAGGCGCCGTTGTCTGTCGCCACACAACCGGAGAGCGTGCTGCCGTTTGCCCTGATGCCGTTGTGGGTGTTCCCGTTTGCCGAGCAATCGGATAGCGTGCATCCGCTGTTTGCATAGATGCCTTCGATGGCGTTCTCGTTTGCCGTGCAACCGGATAGCGTGCTGCCGCTGTTTGCACGGATGCCATTGAAATCGTTTTGCAGTGCGGTACAGTCGGAGACCGTGCTGTTGATGCCTGAAAGGATACCGTCTTGGTTTGCCGTTGCCTGCAAATCGGACAAAATGGTCGATTTGCTGTTAAAGGTATTAATACCGCCCATGCCTGTTCCTCCCCATCCGGTCACCTTGCCGTTGAAGACGCGTAGAGTGCGGTAGCCGGAACCCTGGAAGATGCCGTTGCCGCTGGATTCACCTGGGCCGACGAGGGTATGGCCGCCCATGTCGATGGTTACATCGTTTGCATTGACGGTGATGCCGTTGACCGTGGTCTGCGAGGTCGAGAGTGTCCCGGCCAGTTTCACCGAGCAGGGCCAGTCAAGCGTCTCGGGGATTTCGCAGAGTAGCAGGTTGAGTTGGTTGTTGGCGGCGATGTCGTAGTTGTCGGCATTGCCTTTGACGATGTTGCCGTCCAGATAGTTTCCTGATCCGGTGATGTATAGCCCGTCACCGCCATGGTCTTCGACTACGTTGCCGACAATGCGGCAGTTGCTTCCAGCCTGAATGCCGTCGAGCGTGCCGCCGTTTACACGGCAATCGCGCACCTCTGTGCTGTCGCCAACACTGATGCCGCGGTTGTTGCAGTCGCGCACCGCGCAATCGCGCACCACACAGCGATTGTCGGCATAAATGCCGCAAAAGGCGTTGTTGCCTTCGATGCGCAGGTCTTCAAAAATGCAATCGTCGGCATAGCGTCCATCCAGCGCAACGCTACCACTGCCCGACCGCAGGGTGCCGTTACGGATCAGGGTGTTGACGCCATACCCGCTGGGAATGGAAATGGCATCGCCGGTGCCGACCGCGAGCCGGAACCCCATCAGGTCGAGCGTGACGTTATCGGCCTGGATCGTGATGCGTCCGGTGCTGTTGCCGGTGAGGTAGTACGAGCCGGGCTGGGTGATCGTCACGGCCCCGCTGATCGGCGTGCGCGGTTCCGCCGCCTCGGCTGCGATCTGCGCTGCGTAAGCCGCCGTTTCGGCCGTTTCGGCCGAGTTCTGCGCCGTTTGGGCGCGATCATAAACCTCCGTTAAGGTCTTCATGGTCGATCCGGGAGCACCTGGAGGGTTCAAATCGCCTGCCCATGCACTGCCTGTCGTCAACACGATTCCCGTCATAACCATCAATACCGTCCGTTTATTTGTCTTCATTGTTCTGTCTCCTGTTTTCTGATCTCTGACTTTTTGCTTCATGGTTCCACCGTCACTTTCACCTGATAGAATGCCCGCGCGGCCGTGTTCGTGTCCCGCAAGGCCTGTCCGCCACCGATTCCCGCAATACCTGCCTGACCGACCACATTGCTCCAGCCGCCCGTTGTCAAATCCTCCCGCCGGGTCAGCGTGTAGTAGCGCTGCGTCGAGGCGGGCGTGAACGCCACGTCCGTTCCCGTCGGGGCGTTGGACACTGCTGTGATGCGCAGGTAGTCGCCCATGATATTCGGGTCGGTGTCCATCACATATTTCTTCCAGGCCGGAACCCCGTCGCCGATGTCGTAGCCCTCGGTCACGTCGTAGTGGTCCAGCCACCAGTTCGGTGTACCCAGCGGCTGCGTGTCGAACGCCAGCGTTCGCACCCCGTAGTCCGGCGAACTTCCCGCGAATTTCAGCCACCCGATGTTCTCACCCCAGGCGCAGCCGGAGAACGCGCCGTTGGCCTGATTGATCGCCGCTTGGCCGTACGTCTGCTCGAAGTTGATCCAGCCCACGTTCTCACCCCAGGCATAGCCCGAGAGTTTGCCATCTGCTGTCAGATTCACCCCCCAGTTGTTAGCGGTGGTGTTGGCGTAGGGTCCGCCTCCAGCACTGCCCATGACGATCCAGCCGATATTCTCGCCCCAGGCATAGCCCGAGAGCCATCCGCCCGCCGCCTCATGGTAGTGGACTGTCACCGCATAACTTGCCGACCAGGCATTCGCCCATCCGACATTCTCGCCCCAGGCGTACTTGTCCGCCGGATCCGTTCCAGTATTGTCCGCCCGCGCTGCCAGCGTTCCCGCCAGCAGCACCGCGATTAATCTTAGTTTTATCCGCATGATGCATCTCCTTTTCGTTAATAGGTGAAATTGGCGTTCGGGTCGGTGGAGCCGGGGGCCGCGCCACCGGAGTTGCCGATGATGGCAGCGCCGGTCGTGGCCTGAATCACCAGACATACGTTTCCCTCCGCGACATCCCAGTTGAACAATGTGTTGTCAGAGCAGGTGTTGCGGGCGATAAAATTGCCGGAATAATCCACATGAATGCCGCGATCATTCTCCGTACAGGTATTGCCCTCAATACGGTTGTCCAAGGAGGTCGCATGAATCCCGGCACCATCGCCCGAATTACCGTTATAGCTACAGGTACTGCCGACAATGCGCGAATTGTACGAGACCTTAATGCCGTCGCCGGTGTTGTGCTGTGCCGTGCAATAGGAGAGCGTGCAGGCACCTTGCGCGAAGATGCCGTCGCCGGTGTTGTACTGCGCTGCGCAACCGGAGAGCGTGCAGCCACTGCCTGCATATATGCCGTAACTGGTGTTAAGCTGTGCCGCGCAGCCGGAGAGCGTGCTACCCTCGTCCGCAAAGATGCCGACGCCGGTGTTGTTCTGTGCCGAGCAACCGGAGAACGTGCAGCTTCCTCCCGCGTAGATGCCGTAGCCGGTGTTGTGCTGTACCGCACAATCGGAGAGCGTGCAGCCATCGCCCGTCTCGATGCCGTCGTTGGTGTTGTACTGTGCCGTGCAACCGGAGAGCGTGCAGCTATCTTTTGTATTGATGCCGTCGTTGGTGTTGTACTGTGTCGCACAACCGGAGAGTGTGCTGCCATTGCCCGCCACGATGCCGTAATAGTTCGTAGAGGCCTGTACGTCGGCCAGTTTGGCGGATGAGCCGTTGGCGTAGACTCCACCTTTGTAGCTCCCCCGCCACTCGAGCACCTTGCCATTGAATACGCGCAGGTTGTGGTAGGTATCGGCTTGGTAGATGCCGCTTCCGCTTTCCGCACCGGGACCAACCAGGGCATGGCCGGCCATATCGATGGTCACATTATTTGCATTCACGGTGATGCCGTTGACCGTGGTCTGCGTGGTCGAGACCGTCCCGGCCAGTTTCGCCGAGCAGGTCCAGTCGAGCGTTTCGGGGATCTCGCACAGCAGTAGGTTGAGCTGGTTGCTCTGGGCAATGTCGTAATTGTCGGCGTTGCCCTTGATGATATTGCCGCCCACGTAGCTGTCCGTGCCGGTCAGGCGTAAGCCGTCGTCGTCGCTATCTTCGATGGTGTTGTCGATGATCCGCGAGCCGCCTGCTGCGACCAGCCCGACACCGGTCGTGGTCTTAATGCGGCAGTTACGTACCTCCAGCCGGCCGGCGCTGGAGCTTTGAATTCCATAGCTGCCATTGTCGATCAGTAGGCAGTTCTCTACCACGCAGTCCGAGCCGATATAGAGCCCGCAGTACGAGCAGTCGCTGACCGTCAGGTTTTCGAAGCGGCTGTTGCTGCCGCGCAGGTAGCGCGCGTCGACTCCCGTGCTTGCCCCGGTCAGGATGCCGTTGCGGACTACCAGATTCTTTCGGTCGCCCGGGATGTTGATGGCGTCGCCGCTGGAAGGATCGATGGTGTAGCCCATCAGGTCCACCGTCACGTTGTCGGCGCTGATTGTCAGGGTGCGGGACATGTTAGCCTGAAGATAATACGATCCCGACGTGGTGATGGCGTAGATCGACGCACCGCCCGGAATGGGGATGCGCGGTTCCGCGGCATCCGCCTGTGCGTGAATCTCTTCGAGCGTGTGCATCGTCGATCCGGGCGCGCCGGGAGGGGTCAGATCGCCTGCCCATGCGCTGCCTGCCAGCATTATGCTCGTGGCCAGTATCGCCGTCGTCATCCATTTGTGTGTTGTCTTCATTTTGAGTTTTCCTTTGGTTTGTGTTGTTGCCACGTTTACTGACTTCTCTGTTATCCTCATGGTTCCACCGTCACTTTCACCTGATAGAATGCCCGTGCGATCGTATTCGTGTCCCGCAGTACCTGTCTGACCGACCAAGTTGCTCCTGCCGACGTTCTTCCCCCATACGTAGCCCGAGATATCACCGGCGAGCCAGCGTCGTCACCAGCACTGCCGCATGTCCATCACATTAATTGCATAGCGCTTCTCCTATCCGCTTAGTCTTCCGACTGCGAACGTAAAGTTCAGCTAATCTTTTTTTTCTGAGTATAAAAAAAATTCGCTGCAACGATATGTTGACATTTATCATACGAATGTTCGTAAAACAATTCTTGCTAATATTTGTTAATAATATCAAAAGTTGAGACGCACGGCCGTATGTCTTTACACCTTTGGTTGGTGAAGATAGGGTAATAATTGCTAATAAATGCAAAATTTAATCTGCAAAACACAATGTTACAGTATCGTTATCAACATTAATTTGTCTTTATCATATTTCAGAAAAAAAAGCAAGTATTATATTCAAAAGTTTCAAAAAGTTTGACGAAATTTGCATCATGTTGACAAAATTTATGATGTACTACTTGATATGGGGTTGAAACCTTTTGTTGAACTCAATCCAATGCCAGAAGCGCTTGCTTCAGGTACTACAACAATGTTTTATTATAAAATGAATGTGACTCCTCCAAGACTATTTGAAGAATGGGGGATGCTCGTTGAAAAATTCATAGAGCATTGCGTTGACAGATATGGGCTTGTAACACAAGTTGGGATTCCAAAAGTTACCGCAAATGCATTTAGATTTATGTCAAAATTGCGCGGAAACAGACTTGAAGTTAATTGTATCGAAGAGTTCCCTCCTGGTTGCGGAGTTGTAGCAACAAAAGAACTTAAGGTGGTTAATGGATTTGTTTATAATCATCTTTTTGTTACTAAAACAGAGCGTGAAGCTTTCTTAACAGATATAAACGTTTGTGTTGAAGAGGCGGGCAAATATCTGATTACTGTTGCTAAACTAAAAATTGGCGCAGGTAGTGCAAAAGAAATTTGGGAAAGTATTGGTTGTCCTCAAAATATGACACCAATTCAAGAAGAGGCAATTAGAAAAATGTCTGAACCCGAGTACTCTTTTGAAGTCATAGATGCAGATGAATATGCAAGTTTTAATTTATCTCTAGAATCAAATGAGTTCTTGTATCTTGAACTAAAACCAGTTGATGGTGTTGCGTTAGGTAAATCTGCTGAAATGGATTTAGTTAAATTAAACCAGCAACTATTTACTGATGACGCTTTAAAATAGTGGTTAGTTGACAGTGGTCCGGACATCGCACACACAATTGAGGGCTTTAATCATTAATATTGACATTATCAAGGCGATATCCTCTTTTTTATGAAACGTTCCAAAACGTTTCGGCGAACTTTATGCGTCACCCTGAGCGCGGCGGAGCAAGCGATAGGGTGAACGCTCTGGTTCTGAACCTATTTGATTAGCTTCGTTGTGATGATTGCTAATACTGTATCAAACAAAACTGTCAGGATTATTTTTGACCAAAGTCGTATGAGCTTCTTTTTATTCTCAGATTGTTTTTCATCCTGTTTGTTTTTGTCACCATTGGTGAAGTTGAAGTAATGACAATTTCCATACCCTGATAGGTTCTTGAAGACGGAAGATGCGACTTTTTGACCAATTCGCTCTGCAATTATTACGCTAAAAAATGAAATAAATAGCCAGAGAAACAACCATTTGCTGGCAGAAACTGTAAGAGGGTCTGTACAATTCCCAATTTCGCAGCGATAAAACATTAAGGCGCAGGTTAAAGTTCCGGTGAGGAATGGAATAGAATAATGAATTGATTGGGAAAATATACGCCGCCGCTTGGTGACTGACTGCATGAAGCGCCCGATATGTTTGATTTTTCTTTTTCCCTGATACCACTCGTTAGCCAAATTGATTAGCTCTTGACCAAGGGACTGATTGATAAAATCAACCCTACAGTAAACTGGACTCATGTCATTCTCTAGATTTTCCCAATTATTTAGTGCCTGCCCTCCGCCAAACATTGCATTAAGCAAGTGATCCGGTTTGATTTCGTTAGCAATGCGCAACGTCATTGTATGGCGTTGCGGAATTTCAAAGCTGGGCATATCAACCATAAAATCCCATTTAACAAATATTGTTTCTGTGGTTTCTGGCCGTTTCCATTTATGAGTCTGAAATTCTGCCCATGTTGAAAATTCTTTAACCGTATTATTGCTGTAATTAATTGTTACGGCGGTAACGCACCCTTCAACATGATGAGTTCCTAGTTTATCCTGCACAATATTGTTCAAATCTTCAATATCGGATGGGGCAACAATAATTGGATCTGAGAAAAATTTTACTGTGCTGTCGGGTTTGCCTGATAAGAGATAAAACCATGATTTAAATTCATCCTTAGAAATTGAGGCAACTAAGTCCTCTTGTTTTGCAATGGACATGCCTTCTCTCTTTTGGACTTCATTGTCATTCATTTCTTTATCCTTTTTTATTCAGCACAATTATTATACGAATGTTCGTAAAATAATGTTTTTTAGTATTTGTTAATAATATTAAAAGTGAGGTTTTTCACTTTCGATTGGCGAAGATAGAGTCATAATGGCTAATAAACGCATGATTCAATCTTCAAAACAGTCATACCTTTACGGTATCATTAATCAATTTGCTTTGATTTTACGATATTTCCATAAGAAAACCAAGTTTTATATTCAAAGTTTTCTGTTAATGTTCCTCATCACCGGACAGAAAAGACAAAATAAATTGTGATTGACTGAATCAATTTTTGTCGCCTTTTCTGATACGAGTTAATGAGCTTGTTCGTTCTCTTTTATTTTCGCAATAATTCGATTTTGATTCCTCGGCAGGTTGAGTCTGAATATGTTGTTGCTATACGGAATCCCATCAATTTCTCTAGAAGAAGCTTCATCGGAATAAATTTCGATACTCCCGTAATTCAGATTTACCAATCGTTGAACCATGCCTAGCCCTATTCCTTTTCCTTCAAAGGCGTTCTTATCTGCCTCTACACCTCTGCCCCCAATCTTCAACAAACATGCCTTCTCTGCATTCTTAAATGCCAAGCTTTGCATCTTCATTTCAATGGAAATCAAACCGGAGTCTTCATCTGGAAATGAAATATGGATATCAGTGTTAGGTTCAGCATATTTTAGAGCATTCTCAAATAGTTGACCTAAAACCGTTTTTATTGATTCAAAATTGACACAGCACTTCTGGTGAGATAAACCGATTATTACCCTAATATGGTTTTTATTAAATTCGGCATCATAAAGATAGAAACAAAGCGCACAGAGCGTGTGAACTTTATGAGTTCCGAAATCTTGCTGAGTTAAAGGCTTTGTGCCTGATAAATAGTCAAGTACTGTATATTCGAAATTTGCCTGCGTTATTGCCTTCAAAATTGACAAAACTTCTCGGGCAAATTCATGGGGCCTATAACCAAGTTGACGCTCAATATATGCCACCTTATCCGTTGACTTAGCAAGTTGGTCTTCATCAAGAAGACCCAGTATCTTTGCATTAATGCTTGCTGTAATATTTCGGGTGTTATGAACGGCTACGGCGCTCGCAGATGCTAGCGAATTTTTTCGCTGTTCTTTTATATCAAAGATTGAATCAACACCGGCACATAATAGGAGAGCTATCTGTTTTGCATGCTTAGAACGTTTCAATCCTTGGAGACATACAGCGTATACGCATTGATCATCACCACGGACGTTCTCAACGAAAAAATGTGCATCTTCGCGCTTGCAGGCTGTTATGCCTGTATGATTTAAATGAGATGGTTCAAAACATTTACGGCACGTTTTTTTATGATCCTTTGAAACATATTCAAAAGAGGTCGCCCCAGAGATTCGATTTATGATTTCTATACGCATGATTATGGAATTAATGACATTATGCCTTGAATTGATTTTGCAATCGTTACTCCGACAATAATCTTTTTTGCGACTTTTTCTGCATCAATACTGCCGTCAGGCTTTAAACATTTACGAAGTTTTTTATTAAATTCTATTTCCGTCATTTCGTCAGGGATTTCATCACGGAAACGTTGATAAATATCTGACACACAAGAGTGCCAATCGAAAGCTAGGCCAGCAAGATCCTGAATTGCTGAAACAAATGGATAAGGCTGACCGTTCTTTAGGAGTCGTTTGTCAACGAGATCAATTGCTTTATCGAAAATATCATGAGAAGGCACGGAAGAATATAGTAGTATTCGCTTGCCTGGGTATTCTTCACGAATAGCTCCAACGAGCCCAAGTCCTTCGTTCGGGAATGACATTTTTTTCCCAACACCCAAAATATCGATACAAAGAATATGTGAATCGCGAAGTGAAGTATTTGTTATGCAATCAATGTCGCGAACCTGTGAAACTTTCCAACCTTCCCGTTCAAGGGGCTTGATTAAATCACTTTGTTTGTCATCAATAATCAAAACTCTCGCTATGTCCTTGAGGACAGGAAGTTGTTTCTTTTTAAATTTACGTTTATGTTGTGAAAATATTTGCATTATTTATCTTTCTTAGCGAACAATTATTATACGAATGTTCGTAAAATAATGTCTTTCAATATTTTGGTAGTAATTTAAAAAGTTATTTTCTAATCTTTGAAGATTGAAAATCGTTTTTGTTTATTCATTGCTTGGCATGCGTAAAACCTCTGCCTTCGGCAGCATCATCTTTTCCCCCGTCTTTCCCTTTTTACTTTCTCTGTTATGCATATTTAATAGCTGCAAAGTATAAGTATAACTATATATGTTGCAATATTTTGGAACAATTATATAGTATTTTTCAGAAAATGCAACTTTTTTCGGGGTAAACAAATAAAAAGATAATGAGATTTGCAATATGTCTTAATATGGATGTTATAAGACGTTCTTAATATGCAGAAATTTATTTATTAGGTGGTTGGATGGTTAGATGCGTGGAAAGCCGCCGAAGGTATAGCCTATCAGCGGCTCTAATTATCTGACCTAACCTCTGTAATAACACGCTGCCGGACAACGCGCCAAAGGCGCGTTTAGGCAGTTGCCGTTCGTTGCAGACGTTGGCCCTTTATTTACAGGACCCGGGTTTTTTGTTTTGCCTGTTTTTGTTTTGAGTTTTTTGCTTCTTTGGCATCGTGCTGCCTCTGTCCTTTAGCTTTATCTTTTTTGCTCTTCTTGTCGCCCATTGGGTGACTCCTTTCTATGTTTGTTCTTTACCTCTAGTCGTGAATGTAAAACGTAATTACTGGCCATTTATGCCATTCTAACTTTCTCTAACTAGGCCCAACTTCATTCTTACGGGTGGCGTACGCCGTACCGTTCGGCGGGTTGTTGTGAATGTCGATCCCTAGATGTTTGCGAGCACTATCTTGTATTTTCGAGGGCGGCATATGCGTGGATCGTTTTTGTTGTACTCATTGCGTTCTCCTTTAGTTTAATTTAATAAATTGTAACTCGAGAAATCTTTCAGCAAAAAGGTCGACGTTTAGGTGAGCTGTATAATACAGCGAAGCCCATTGGTTCAAGCAAGGGTCGTACCTTCATCGAATACTACAGCGGTGGCGCATGCTCTCCTTTCATGGGTTTGGCACCGGGCTTAATAGTGTAGAACATGGCGCGCTCCACGATGATAGTACCGTCACCTTGGCGGTTATCAACATCTGCGTGATATTTGAATCCGCATTTCTGGTAAAGGGCAAAGGCTTTATGATTGTCTGGCACAGTGGTGAGTTCAATGCCGTCACGACCTTCCGACACCGCGTAATCGATCAGGAGCTGCATCATCTGGTGTCCAAGCCCGCGGTGCTGGAACTCGTCGAGCATTCCTATCCCCAGCAAGGGAACGCGCTCGCGGACACGCCAGAGGAAGAAGTAGCCCACTAGTCTGTCGCCATCGAAGGCCCCGAGGACGTAGTCGTCACCGTTCTTCGAGCGCTTCATCGCTTTCGCAACGGTGTCATCATCATAGGCGTGTGGCACGAACTTCCGGCGTGAGTCCGGTGACAGGGCCGAGTTGAAAGCCTGTAGCGAGGTGGCATCGGTTGCGACCAGCCGTCGAACGAGCAAGTCGATCCCGTCACGTGTTGTGATAGTAAAGTTTGTGCCTGTTTTCATATCTTATTTTTCTCGGCTATAAGCCGTAAGCCGTCGAGTAATACAGCTTGTTTGCTGAGTTATAGTTAGTTTGTGTTTATCGAGATTGATTTGGTAGCCACCAGGTCAACGCCCTTTGCGTCGAGTCTAGCTTCTATCTGCCACTTGAGGCGTGTTGATCTATTGCCTAGGAGTTGGGACGCCACCGACAGAGCCTGGCCGATCTTAGAGTTCAGAAAATCTGGAGCTTGTGCATCTGGCGTTGAAATTGTAAAATCATATTTTGCTTTTGCTCCAGCGGTAAATATTTTTACACCTTCTAGAAGAACTTCATCTCTAAATATTTCGTCAGAATGTGTTTCTGATTCTCCATCCCTACGGGTTTTGGTTTCCTGTGTTCCAATCAGACTTACAATAAGTCTATTGCCCTCGATGGCCTTTTTAGTATGTAGATCAAAACTGCCAGATATGGTGTCTCCTGCGTTGAATGCTGTAAGGGGCATAGAGAGCTTGATTGACCCACGCATAAATCTAGCAACATAGTATGCGATAATAGCCAAGATTCCTCCGCCAATTATTACTGCAATCCCAATAAATATTATATTCTCAGACATCACTCATCTCCTCATTTAATTATTAAGTAAAAGTTTAAACTTTTTTATTAGTCAATTTGTTTAAATATAAGTGTATGATATATTTTGGATTTTGTACAATTATTTGTATAATTTTTATTAAAAATCTGACTTAATGAGTTAAAGATTTTGAAGAATTGAAAAGTCTTATACAAGAGAAGAATAAAAAGTTTTTTTATATATCTTCATCTGCAATTAGGTTTGTGTTGTTTTTAATCTTATGATTTTCTTTGATATTGTGTGAAGTTTCATTTACGGGAATATTACCAATAATTAATTGAGGTGATATTCCGTTTTCGGTTAATATTATTTTTGAATTATGGAATAATGAGTTTTGAGTAACATCAAGTTGTTTTAACAACTGTGCATTTCCAACAAAACTCTTGTTTATTAATTCAAAAGCATGTGCTTTGCCCTCTGCTTCTAATATTGCAGCTCTTTTTTTACCTTCTGCGACTTGAATATGAGATCTTCTTTCACCATCAGCTTCAATTTCTTTTGCAGAAGCAAAGTCCAGTGCTGCGGTTTTTTTGTTTTCTCCTTTTATCACATTATTCATTGTTTCTTGCACATCTGCAGGAGGTAATATTTCTTTTAACTCTACTCTAACAACCGCAACACCCCAAGCGTCACTTTCATGATCTAGAGTCTGCTGTAATTTTCTGTTTAATTCGTTTCTTTTACTATTTACATCTTCAAAGATTAGTTCTCCTATGACATTTCTTGCTGTAGTTTTTGCAAGCATTACTATCTCAGAATGGTAGTCATTTACATTATATAAGGATTTTTTAATTGATTCTTCATCAGGTCTAACTTTATAGTAAATTACAAGATCTACTTTTGCATTCATTCTGTTTTTGGTTATTATTTCTTGAGGTTCAATATCGGCCATTATTTCTGTTATGTTAACCTTGTATATTCTTTGAACTAATGGAAAAATCCAATGTAATCCAGCTAAAGCAAATTTTTCGTATTTTCCGAAAGTTTCAATGAGGGCTCTTTCCGTTGGGCGTATTACCCTAAATCCTGAAAAGAAAAACAATATTAATCCTATAAGTACTGCAATTAATAAAAATATAGCTATTTGTGGCATTTTTTCTCCTTTATGTTTTTTAGGCTTGGTTGTCAATTCATAAATAAAACTATAACCAGTGCTTATGAGCTAGAATTGCCATATAAGTTATACATTTTTTTGATAATAGTTTATATTTATTTTAAAGTCAATTTTTATTGTTAGGGTTTGCAGAAAAACCTTGGTTTTCTATGTGGAAGCTCTTAGAACACGGATGACTTAGCGCGGCATAGCCGCAACCAAAAGAAGTTAACCACGGAACACACCGAAAGCACGGAAAAGAATAAAGAGAATAATTTTCGCAAGAGGCGCAGAGAACACAGAGAAGATTTTTTGAGGTAACGCAACGATCTTCGTTGCAAGTAAAGAATGCCAACAACCTAGAAGGTTGAGCTACCTTAAGTCCTGCAAATAAGTATTGTTTTGTAAGTTATTTGCAAATATATCGTTAGAGATGTCTGAAAAGAATAATAGACCATAACATCCTCCTTCACCTTTCAGGTTTCAGCCTTCGGTACTACGGCTCGACAAGACGGCGGACACCGCAAAGAAAATGAAGGATTGTAGTATTAAGTGTAATACGTTTGCAAATTAACTTTTGTTTTATTCAGTGTACGCAATACAGAAGCTAAACTGTAGTGGCGAGTTATTGCATGAGGGCAAGTAATTATCGACGAACAAAACCATTGTCAACCTGAAAAACAATAACTGTTGTGTTGCTTGTTGCTTTTCTATTGACCTATTTTTTACCTTTTGATATGTTGTGTTTTTATTCTAAAAACAAACTTACTAAGTACATATATTTGCTGTAATGGCGATAAATAAAATGGGAGACATTATGGGGCAGGAGATTTCTATTCAACAGTTGCTTGAGATATTAGAAGATGAAGTTTTGGA
>Ga0307987_1000610_pt1 | contig 21062 bp, 14 predicted proteins | sample EllFjometagen181_FD_203157 | JGI IMG/M metagenome (GOLD analysis project Ga0307987, IMG submission 203157) | Marine microbial communities from Ellis Fjord, Antarctic Ocean - #181 | ecosystem: Environmental > Aquatic > Marine > Unclassified | place: Southern Ocean | collected 2014-10-08 | reverse complement strand
AGAGCCCCCCATGATGCAGGCGTCCAACACAGCTCCCGAGGCGGACCGCTGGTGGTGGCTGGCCGCGCTGGCCACCAGCCTGGGGCTCGCGCTGCTGGCGACCTGGCCGGTATGGACCGCGCCGGGGCAGGGGATGCTCTGCGGGGTGATGCACCCGGACTGCGCGGGCAACCAGTGGCTGCTGGTGTGGGTCGCCGAACGAGTCGCCAGCTTCGAGGGCCTGCTGCACAACAGCCGCTACTACTGGCCGGTTGGCGATGCGCCCTTCCTGGCGGGCAACGGCGGCGAGGGCTTGCTCTACCTGCCTTTCCACCTGCTGCTGGGCTGGCCCACCGGCGCCAATGTGTTCCTGATCGCCCTGCTGGTGGGCAACGGGCTTGCTGCTTGTTGGGTCGCCCGTGGCGCGGGGGCGTCCTGGCCGGGCTCCCTGCTGGCCGCGGCGGCCCTGGGGGCTGGTCCCTACACCCTGCGGGAGCTGGGAGCGGGGCGCTTCAGCCAGGCGGATCTGGTGTGGCTGCTGCTCTTCGTCGGGGCTTGGCTGCGGTTGCTGCGGGACCCGCGCCTGCGCTGGGCGCTGCTGGCGGGAGCGCTGCTGGCGGTGGCTTCGTCGCTGTACTGGTACCACGGGCTGTTCGGGGTGCTGGCCGGGGCGCTGCTGGCCTGCGGTGCGGCCGCGGCGGCGTGGCGGCGCGGTGACCGGCTGCGGGATCTGCCGACCTTGCCTCTGTTGGCCTTCGCGGTGAGCTACCTGCTGCTGGTGGCGGGACCCCTGCTCTGGTACCTGATGCACTGGGATGTGCTGCCCGGCACGGGCGAAGACCTCTTCCCCCACCCCGAGGCCGTGCGGGACAGCATGGATGTCGCGGTGCCGTTCCTGGTGCGCCAGGGCCGCTTCATCGGGCAGGCGCTCCCGGCTACGGTGGTGCTGCTGGCGGGGGTCCAGGTGGTGAAGCTGGTGGTGGGGCGCAGCGATCGACCGGGTCTGGATGTCGCCCTGGTGCTCTGCTGGGGTGTGTTTCTCATGCTGGCCATGGGGCCCGCCTTGTCCCTCGCGGGCGTGTCGCCCTTCGAGCTCGTCTACGGCGTAGCGGCGCCGCTGCGGCGCTTCTGGTGGCCGTCGCGCCACGTGCTGATCTGCAACCTCGCCCTGTGTCTCTTGGCGGCCCGGGCGCTGCCCGCGCTGCGTCGGGGCTGGGCCAGCGCGGGGGTGGCAGCTCTGCTGGTGCTCACGGTGCCGCTGCTGCTGCAGGTGCAGGGCGTTGGCAACCGGACCCACAGCACCGCCCTGGCCTGGCCCCCCGACTTCTACGCTCGGCTGGCCGCCGAGCCCGGTGAGGTGCTGCTGGACCTGCCCCTCTCCCCCCGGGTGGCCCTGAGCCAGAAGCCGCTGCTGTACCAGCTGGCCCATGGCAAGGCCCTGCTCAATGGCCACGGGCTGTGGGTGGACCGCGTGCGTCCGCCGGCCTGGGACGCCTTCGTGGCCGACAACGGGCTGCTGCGTGGGCTGCAGGCGGTGGAGGATGGCAGCCTGGATGGAGAGCTGGGATTCGAGGCCGCCGAGCTCGAGGCTCTACGGAGCGATGGGCTGGCCCTCATCGTGCTTAACCGCGAGCACTACCCCCTGGGCCTGGCCGCAGCGGTGGACCGCCAGCACGCGGTGTTGAGCACCCTGTTCGGGCCCCCCTTCGCCAGCACCACCGGTGCGTGGGCCTGGCGCACTGCAGGCTGGACTGGAGCCACCACGGTGCCCCTCGAGCCCTGGGATCTCCCCGCCGGTGCCGCGCTGCGGGACGGCTCGGTGCCCATCGACATGCGCACCCCGCCCAGCCTCACTTTCGATCCGTTGCGGTGATGTGAGCGGGCTGGGTCTCGCGCAAAGCCGCCAAGGCGCAAAGCTTCGATGTCATGGTGGGGTGTGAGCTTGGTGGGCTGGCGTGGCTCGAGAGGCTGCCGCTCCGTTCGGCGTTCGCCGTGATCCTCATGTCTCGATCCCGCTGGGCTTCGTCACCTCGCGCTGCGCTCGATGGGCGAAGGAGGGGTGTTATCGCGGTTGGAACGGGCCTTGCATATGCCCTCGGCGTCACCCGCGCGGAGCCGTCCCATGTCGCTGGTCCTTGTCCTCGTCGCCTCGCTGCTTGCCCCCGTCGCCCAGGCCGGCCCCACTGTGGAGTTCGTGTTCCAGGGGCAGCCGGACTGCGTGGAGCTGAGCTTCGAGGGTGAGAGTACTCGCTTGACCAGTCGTTGTGGGTCTCCTCTGCTTGTCGATCAGTCGGTGCTGCCCACGGGCCTGATCATGCCGGGTGCCGAGACCGAGATCCGCGACCTCTCCGCCTTCACCATCGGCCTCGAAGGTAAGCTCTACCGGGCCGTGGCCCTGGTGGTGGAGCCTGAGGCCGGCCCGGTGGTTGCCGATGTGTTGGCGGAGGACACTGCCTCTGAGGACTGAGTGCGGGTTGGAACCGAGGGGGCCGGGCTTTGGCTCACGCAGAGGCGCAGAGCTTCGATGTTGGGGTGGGGCGGGAGCTTGTTGGGCTGGCGAGTTTGAAGGGGCTGCCGCTCCGTTCGGCGAGACGTGGGTGGTTGTTCTCCGCGTCTCCGCGTCTCTGCGCGAGGTCCTGCTACCCCCCGCAGTCCAGCTCCTCGATGCGCACCAGGCCCACCAGGCCGCCGGGGCCGGGGATGTGGCCCAGGACCCAGACGTCGAAGGCCCGGCCGAGCTGGACGCCCTCGAGCACGTCGCCTTCGACCACGGTCCAATCGCTGGCCTCGGGTTCTTCCACGTAGGGGACCGGCAGGAACACGTCCGCAGCTTGGGAAACGGTGGTGCAGCGGCCCAGGGGGGCGCGGCTGGCGGTGGGTGCCTTGTCGCCGGGCCAGGCGGTGCCGCAGCAGGCCAGGTCCACCGCACCGCCCTGGGCGGAGCCGATATGGAGACCGCCGTCGGCAACGACGAGCTCCACCTGCCGCCCCGCGTGCTGGGCCACCCAGCGCCCGGGCTCGGTGCGCTGCATGTCCAGCAAGCAGGCGCACTCCTGGGAGCCCCCGTCGTAGAGGGAGGCATAGGCGACCACCAGGCGGTCACCGTGGCTGGCGACGCGGAGATCCATGGTCTCGTGGCCGTAGCTGCCGCTGATGTCCGCCGAGTCCGCGGGCGGGGCGCCGTCGCAGCCTCGACAGGCCGTGAGGGCGAGCAGGCCGGCGATGATCGGGGAGGATCGCATGGTCTTCCGCCCTATCGCCTTTGCGTGTGGTGAGCGGATAGCTGTTCCGTGAACCCTCTCACGCCCGACCTACTCCCCGTGGAGAGGGGGGAGAGCAGGGCGGAGCCCGCACCAGGAACGTCTACGACAAGCTCAGCGATCCCCTCGCGCTCACCGTCTTCGTCCTCACCCTGCTTTTCCCCATCGGGGTGGGCTTGGTGGCCATGCGTCGCACCAAGAACCAGGACGACTTCTTCCTGGGCGGGCGAACCATGGGGCGCTTCACCGTGGCCTTGAGCGCCGTGAGCTTCGGTCGCTCGTCTTGGCTGGTGTTGGGGCTCTCTGGCATGGCCTGGAAGATGGGGCTGGGCGCGGTGTGGGCCATCGTCGGCTACATCGTGGTCGAGGCGCTGCAGTTCGTCTCCATCTGCCGTCGGCTTGGTCGGGTCACCCAGCAGCAGGGCTCCATCACGCTGTTGGACTACTTCGAGGCCCGCTTCGACGACCGCAGCCATGTCCTGCGGCTGGTGGGCGCGGGGATCATCGGCGTGTTCATCACCGCCTATGTGGCGGCCCAGTTCAATGCTGGCGCCAAGACCCTGAGCACGGCGCTGGAGCTCCCCCTGTGGGTCTCCCTGCTGGCATCGGGCGCCCTGATCCTGGTCTACATGGTGCCGGGCGGCTTCGTGGCCGTGGCCTACAACGACGTGATCCGTGCCCTGATCATGCTGGTGGGGTTGGTGGTGCTGCCGGTGGTGGCTTTCGTGCACCTGGGGGGCTGGGGGGATCTCTCGAGCATCCTGGGGCGAACGGTGTCCGACCCTGCAGGCCGCGTTCGCCAAGGCCATCAACGAGTACGAGTACGCCGGCCGCTACAACCCGGTCTACCCCATCGAGGTCAACCGGCAGCGCCACCTGGTGGACGAGCTGGTGCACTTCGGCGGTCCCCGTGGCATGGGGCTCGAGGCCGCCTTGCTGGCTAAGAAGCTGGGCCATCGGGCCATCGTGGTCGTGGAGAAGTTCAGCGACACCAACGCGGTGCACGTCAGCCTGGCCGAAGATGGCAGCCACAACGTCGAACACGTCCTCGAGGGAGACACGGTCATCGAGGTGCTCGGCTACCTGGGCTACAACCGCGGAGAGCTGGTCACCCGCATACGGCTGTCCTGTGAAAAGGCCCTTCGTAGGGGGGACTTGACCTCGAAGGAGTCCCGGTGGCTTGTCCGTGCGTTCCGGCAGGGGCTCGACGGCTACACCTACCTCGAGTAGGCCTGTGTCGACTCGCCCACGCCGGTGCGAGGGTTTCTACCGATGTCGCCGTTCGAAAGTGGCCATTCTGGTATACTTCCGCTTCTTCACGGCTCAGAATGGCCTTTGCGCCGGGAGACGGGTGAGGCATGGCGCGACCATTGGTGCTGATCGTCGACGACGAGGACATCCAGCGGACTCACATGGCTGACCTGGCACGCCAGGCCGGCTTCAAGACCGTCGAGGCGCCCAACGGGGTCGAGGCCCTCGAGGTCTATCGCCACCTCGAACCCCATATTGTGGTCACCGACTACCACATGCCCGGCATGGATGGGCGGGGCTTGGTGGCGCGGCTGCGTCGCCTGCGCAAGGGGTCCCGGGTCCCCATCATGGTCATCACGTCGGATGATCTCCGGCGCACCAAGATCCAGCTGCTCCAGGCGGGGGCCGACGACTTCCTGGTCAAACCTGTGGACTCCTTGGAGTTCACCGCCCGCTTGATGGCCATGGCCCGTCGCGCGGCCCTGGTGGACGTGCTGGGTACGGTCACCGTGCAGCGCAACGAGGCCCTGCGCAGCCTGCAGACCCGCACCCAGGAGCTCGAGGGCCTGACCATGGGCTTGGTGGCCGCCCTCGAGCGCGCCAGCACCCTGAACGACACCGACACCGGCAAGCACATCCAGCGGGTCTCGGGCTACGCCACCCACCTGGCCCGTGCCTGGGGTGCCGAGGAGGAGTTCGTACAGCAGGTCCAACGCTACGCCGGCCTGCACGACATCGGCAAGGTGGGCATCCCCGACGCCATCCTCAAGAAGCCCGGCCGGCTCGATGGCGCCGAGATCGAGCAGATGCGCACCCACACGCTCATCGGCGCCGAGATCCTGCGGGAGGCCGGGCTGCCGGGTATGGCGGTGAACATCGCGCTGCACCACCACGAGCGCTGGGATGGCAAAGGCTATCCCCACGGTCGGGCCGGCGCGGACATCCCCCGCGAGGCTCGGTTGGTGGCCATCGCCGATATCTTCGACGCCATGGTCACACGCCGGGTGTACAAGGAGTCGATGTCCCTCGACGATGCTGCCGCTGAACTCCGGCGCGTGTCCGGTACCCAGTTGGATCCCGAGCTGGTGCTGTTGTTCGAGCGCGAAGAAGCGGAGATCCACGACATCTTCGAGCACCACACCGACGACGCTTTGGAAGTGGCCTCGTGGACCTGAGGGGTATCCAAGCCGGCGTGCGGCTGTCGGGCTGGAAGCTGGTGCGGGAGCTGGGCAAGGGCGCGTTCGGCGTCACCTGGGCGGCCGAGGACGAAAACGGCCGGATGGCGGCGGTCAAGGTGCTGGACGAAGCCCCCGGCGCTGAGCTTCGCGCCATGGCTCGGATTCATCACCCCGCGGTGGTGTCCGTGCTCGGCGGCGGTAAACATCCCCACCATCACATCGTGATGGAGTTCGTGTCCGGTCGGCCCCTCACCCACTTCCTGCGCTCGGGGGCGGCCCCGGAGCCGGTGGCCCTGGGGGTGGTCTCGGTGCTGGCCGATGCCCTGGCCACCATCCACCAGGCGCGGCTCACCCACGGCGATCTCAAGCCCGACAATGTGATGGTGGAGTCCATCCGCGAGGCCAGGCTCAAGCTGGTGGACTTCGGCCTGGCTGGCACCACCAGCGGCGGCACGCTGGCCTACGCCGGTCCAGAGCGGCTGGCCGGTCAGCCCAGCTCTCCCGCTGCCGACTGCTACTCCCTGGGCATGCTGCTGTGGGAGATGATCCACGGGGCGCTGCCCTTCCCCGAGATCGATCGCAGCGAAGCCCTGATGCGCCGCACCCAGCGCACCCCGGAGCCAAGCCGGGGCAGCCCGGTGGTGCGGGAACTGCTCAGCGGCTTGCTGCAGATCGACCCCGCCAATCGGCCCAGCGCGGCCCATGTCGCCGATCGGCTGCAGCGTCACGGCCTGCCCGCGCCCCCGCCCAACCTCGATCTGCTGCGCCGACGCGCCAGCTCCGTGCACGTTCTGAGTCCCATCCTGGTGGATGTGGTGCAGTCTTGGCTCGAGCATGGGGGCCACCTGGCCTTGGTGGGGACCCCAGGCAGCGGTCGGACCCACCTACTGGACCACCTGGCCCTCGAGGCCCGGTCCCGCGGCAAGTGCTTGCTCCGTCTCGACGGCAGTGAGCGGCCCTGGGCCGCGGTAGAGCTCGCGCTGCATAGCGCCGCCCTGCCGGGGGGGCCGGTGGATCTCCCCGAGCATCCGGACCCCGAGCGCCGCGCGGCGCTGGCCGCCGAGGCCCTCATCGAGCGCTGTCCTGATGGTTTCGCCGTACTGGTGGACGACATCTCCGACCAGGACCCCTCGGTCCACCTGGTGCTCGAGGCCCTCGCCGGGAGCAGCCGCGTCGCCACTGCGATGGCGGGGGTGCAGGCGCCCCAGTGGACCACCGACCAGTGCCTGCTCGAGCCCCTCGAGCTGGTGGGAGTCCGCAAGCTGCTGCGCTCCATCTTCGGCACCATCCGTGGCGGTCAGCGGCTGGCCGAGCAGCTCTACGATCTCGCCGAGGGCCTGCCCGGGCCCACCGTGGCCTTCATGCTGACCGCAGTGGAACGGGGGGCCATGGTGTGGCGCGCCCAGCGCTGGCACCTGGATCCCGAGCGCATGGCGCGGGTCCTCGCCGAGGGTTTGCCGGCGACGGAGCGGGAGCTGGACCTTGGCGATGCCGCGCTGCAGGTGGGCGGGGCCCTGTCCCTGCTCCAGGTGCCCGTCAGCCTCGACTCCCTGGTGCCCGTGGTGGACCTGCCGGAACACGATGTGCGTCTGGCCCTGAACGAGCTGGTGGACAAAGGCTTGGTGCGGCTGCAAGCTCGCTTGGCCAGCTGTCGCAGCGTGATGGCGGCCAACAGCCTCGGGCGACGGGTGGTACACCCCGAGCGCCTGCACCAGCGGGTGGTTCAGGCCATGGTGCGCGCCCACGAACCCGATCTCGTGCGGCTGGGTTGGCACCTGGTGGGCGCCGGGGATGTCCGGCGCATCGAGAAGCTGGGCGAGAACATTCTGCGCACAGCGGTGGCCCGCGATGGCCGCGAAGCCGCCCGGCTGGCCGACGAGCTGTGGGCCCTCAATCCCTACCCAGCGCTGGTGGCCCCGCGTATGCAAGCCTTGGCGGCGGCCGGGCGCGCCCCTGAGGCCCGCGTCCTCGGTGAAACGTTCCTGGCTGAGCGGGTGCCTATCGCCGAAGACGTGGGTGTGTTGGTAGAACTGGCCCGCAACTATGTGGACTTCGGTTCCCAGGACGACAAAGCGCTGGGCTGCGTGCAGCGTGCTCGCGCGGTGCTGGGGCGCACGGAGCTGCCACCGGCGCTCATCCACGCCGAGGCCCAGATCCACTTTCGGGGTGGGCGTCACGAACAGGCCTTGGCTTCGGCGCTGCTCGTCGCCAATGGAGCCCCGCCAGCGGAGCTCGCCGACCTGGACCGCTGGCTCCAGATCAGGGTGGTCCAGGCCCAGGCCCAACACGAGCTGGGCGATCGCGGTGAGGCTCTGAAGACCCTGGCGCAAGTGCCTGAGTCTCTGGGTCGTGGTCGTGCCGCTCGCGCGTTGCTGGATGCCGCCCTGGGCCGGCTGCTGTGGCACGCCGGACGGATGCGGGATGCCGTCGAGGCGATGGAGCGCGCGGCCCACGAAGATGCCGGCCTGGGGGCGCTGGACCGCGCTAGGCTGCTCAACAACATGGGTGGCGCCCGGCACATGCTAGGGGACCGCCCTGGCGCCTTGGCTACCTGGGAACAGGCCCTGATCCTGTTCGAGCGGCTGGACGTGCCCCTCGAGCAGGTGCGCGTGCAGTGCAACCTCTGCGTGTCCTACCGCGAGGCCGCCCGCTGGGAGCGGGCCATCGAGTCGGGCCTGTGGGCCTCGGGGCGCGCACGGGAGCTCGGCGAGCCTCGCTACGAAGCCATGGCCGCTGGCAACCTGGGTGATGTCTACATGACGCAGGGGTCGTGGCGTGAAGCGCAGCGTTGGTTCCGGCGCGCAGAGGGTCTGGCAAACGAGCACGGCTACGAAGACGAGCAGGTCGAGCTGGCGAGGCGTCGAGCGGAGCTGGCGGTGCTCCGTCGGGATCCCCGCGCCACGGCATTGACCGAACACGCGTTCACCCTCGCGTCAGACGGTGACAGCTCGGTCGAAGCCGCCCGGGCCAGCGCGCTGCTGGCCTTCTGTCACGCCCGGGCAGGCCGTCTCGATGCCATCGACGCAGCGGTCGAGGCGGCGGTGGAGCCCCTCAAGCAGGCGGGTGCGGGCGGTGAATTGGCCGAGGCCCGGCTGTGGGTCAGCGAGGCCTATCTGCTGGTGGGCCGCAGCGACGAAGCCCTGGCCGACGCCACCCGTGCGCTGGTGTTCGCCGATGAGGTGGGGCAGGTCGAGCTCCGCCGCCGCGCCGACACCCTGGTGGAGCGGATCCGCAGTATCAAGGGCACCAGCGTGCGCGGCGATCGCCTCGAGCGCCTGCTCGAGCTGGCGGTCGCCGTGGCCCAAGAGCGCGATCTCCAGCAGCTCTTCGACTCCATCGCCCATGCGGCCTTGGACCTGCTGGATGCCGAGCGCGCCTTTGTGCTGATCAAGGCTGAAGATGGAGATCCGGTGCTGATGTCCTCGGCCTTTGCCGATGGCGTGCACGGCGGAGAGCCCTCCAAGTCGATTGTACGGCGCGCCATCAACGACGGCCGCGAGGTGATCGCCGCCGACCTGGGCGAGCGCGGAGAGCTACGCGAGGTCACCAGCATCGTGGATCTCGATCTGCGTTCGGCCATGTGCGTGCCCCTGCTCGAGGGTGAACGACGCATGGGTGCCATCTATGTGGACAGCCGGGTGGTCTCCCGGCAAGAGCTCGAGAGCGCCGCGCGGCTACTGCGGGCCCTGGCGGCCTACGGCGCGGTGGCCGCGGTCAACGCCGAGCACATGCGCGAGGTGGCCCAGCGCCATGAAAAGGCCGCCGAGGTGGCCCACGATCTGCGCAGCCCCGCCAGCGCCATCCACGTAGTGATCGCGGGCTTGCTCGAGGGCAAGCCCGAGGACGACCCCGATCGCGAGCCCCTGCTGCGGGTGCTCGAGGCTGCCCAGCGTATCCGCTCCATGGCCAGCGGCATCCTCGATGAGGTGCGCAAGGACGAGCGCCCCATCGATCTCTCCAGCTTGATGGACCGGGTGGTGGGCTTGCTGCGGCATGTGGCGGCCCAGCGCAGTGTGCGCCTCGAGCTGGTCATCGCACCCAACCTTTGGGTCGAGGGTGATCCCCAGGATCTCTCCCGGCTGGTCACCAACCTGGTGTCCAACGCCCTCAAGTACGCCCCCAAGGACACTCGGGTTGGCTTGAGCCTGGCCCTGGACGGCGAGCAGGTGGTCTGCACTGTGCGCGATCAGGGGCCGGGCATCCCGGCAGGCCTGGAGGAATCCATCTTCGGTCGTGGCCACCAGGCCCCCGGCGCCGCGACGGGGCACGGCCTGGGCCTGTACATCTGCCAGCGCATCGTCACCGAGCACGGCGGCAGCATCAGCGCGCGGAACCACCGCCGTGGTGGCGCCCTGATCACCTTCAGGCTGCCCCGCCGCGTGCGCGCCTGGGACAGCCTGCCGACCGAGGAAGCGCTTGACTAGTCGATGGGCTCGCTCCCGGCGCCACTCGCCGTGATGCCGGAGCCTGTACCGCCGAACCCGGCCAGGCCGCTGCCCACCATGGCCGTGCCCAGGCCGTAGCCTTCGGTGACAGACCAGCCACCGTCACCCAGCAGCACACCCGTGTGGCCGCCGATGACGCCCAGGGGGCTGGTAGCGATGCCGGTGCCGCCTAGTAGGATGGGGTCGGCCTGCAGGTTGAGCATGGGCTCGTCATAGCTGTTGGCCAGGGGGTTGAGCAGCGTGCGTGGCGTGAAGCCCAGGGGGCTGGTGGCGATGCCCACCCCGCCGATGGGGATGATGGTGATGGGCCGCAGCCCCAGGGGGCTGGTGGCGATGCCTGAGCCGTCGAAAATTAGCCGGGGCAGCCGAACCACGCCCAGGGGGCTGGTGGCGATGCCGGCGCCGTCCAGGTCCACGTCCACGAAGTCCATGGTCACGTGGGGCCGGATCATGGGGGGGGTGGCGATGACGCCCAAGGGGCTGGTGGCGATGCCGGTGCCCAGGTTGGGGAAGACGTAGGCGTCGCCTACGTTGTCCATGCCTGGGTAGACCACGTCGCGGTCCCACTTCAGCCCCAGGGGGCTGGTGGCGATGCCGGCGCCGTCCAGGCCTGCCAGCAGGATCTCGAGGGCGTCGGTGGCGAAGAAGGCCGAGCCGGGGTGGCTCGAGACCTTGTCTTCGTAGACCGTGGGTACCCGCACGGACCAGGCCCAGGCGAGCTCTTCGCCGCTGGCGTCATACTTGTCGACCCTGTCGATCATGCTGGTGCACTGACCGTCGATGGAGGTGGTGCAGACGAAGGGCTCGGCGTTGCCGTCTTGGTCCACCCAGATACCGAAGACCTTGGCGGAATATACGGGCTGGGCGTCGCCATCCAGCACTGTGACCAGCACTGTGGGCTCGAGCTCGTTCCCCCAGTCATTCAGGTAGGGCATCATGGCCACGTAGCGCGCGGGCAGCGCTGTGGTCTCGCCTTCGGCGTACTTGCTCAGGCTCTTCTTGAGATCGAGGCCGCCGGTGCCCAGGCCGTCCTCGATATCGCTACCTAGGTTTTTGGCGCCCAACTGCAGGGCGGTGTACACGTCATCGCGGCTAGCGCCGTTGGCGATCAGAGCCGCTGCCGCGCCGCTGGCCACGGCGGTGGCCTGGCTGGTGCCAGCGTAGAACCAGTAGCCGGTGCTCGAGGGGTCCTGGTAGTTGATGGTCTCGGCCAGGATGCCGTCGGGGTAGCCGTCTTGGTTCTCGTCGTCGTCCAAGCTGCCGCCGGGGGCCACGAAGTCCACAGCGGGGTCGCGGTTCGAGTAGTCCACCGCTTGCTGCTTGTCGTCGTTCTCGAGGGCGGATGCACCCACCGCGAACACTCGGGGGTGGGCTGCGGGGTAGGTGGTGAAGGCCGAGCCCTCGTTGCCTGAGGCGCCCAGCAGGGCGATGCCGGCTTCGCTGGCGGCGGTCAGCGCCTCGTCCAGGGCCAGGGAAGGGGTGTAGCCCAGCCCGAAGGATAGGCTCATGTTGATGATATCGGCGCCGTTGTCGACGGCGTGCCAGATGGCGTCCACCAGGTCGGTCTCGATGCCGCAGTTGTCGGCGTCCAGGACCTTGAGCGGCATGATGCTGGTGCCCGGCGCGTAGCCGGGGACCGCGCCTTCGCAGGCGATGGTGCAGGCGATGTGCGTGCCGTGCTGGTGATCGTCGTTGGCGTGTGCGTCGCCGTTGACGAAGTCCCAGGGGGCGGTGAAAACGATGCCCGCTAGGCCCACGGCCTGGACGTAGCTGACGCCGTCGTCGCTGTAGTTCTCGTAGGCCACGCCGGTGTCGAGCACCGCCACCACCACGCCGGAGGTGTCGGGGATGATGGCTTTGTCGGCATCCGTGGCTTTGACCTGCCAGGAGACGGGAAGATCAGAGCTGGCACCGCGCATGACACCGACGGGCGAGGCGTCGATCACGCGCTCGTCGTCCATCAGGTCAGCGCGTAGGGCCGCCATGCTGCTGTCGGGGGGGACCCACAGGCTGGCGTAGCCCGAAGGCCCCGGCAGCCGCTCTACGCGGGTTCCATGGTCTCGTGCCACGGTCAGCAGTGAGGCGTCGTCCTCCACACGCAGCATCACACGGTCGTTCAGGTAGGCCTTCTCGGGGGACTCGGTGGGATAGCGGGGAGTGCTGTGGAGGAAGGAGGGAGGGAGCGTGGCGGGGAGTGCGGGGGAGGCACTGGAACGATGTGTCGTGATGGCGGTGGGGGAGGACGCGTCGGTGCTGGAGGCTCGAGACTTCAGTTCGGTGCTGTCGGTCCTCGTGAGGCACCAAGCCCCCAAGCTTCCCGCAGCAGCGAGCAGTAGCAGTTCTCGACGACGCATCGCACCCTCCTGTTGGCCGACTCGAGTACAGACGCGGAGCGCACCCCACAAGGGGACCCTTCGCCAGCCAGAATGCTCATCGGGTGGGGACAATGAGAACTTTAGGGCAGTTTACAAGCTCTTGACATTTTTGCTCTCAAGTTTCCACCGGCCCGGGCCGAAATAGACGGGCCAAAATTCGCTGAGCCCGTCAGTGCCGGCATCGTGGACACTATAGACAGTTTATGGCCGTTCCCCGGTTCTTTCGAGGCTTTCCAGCAGTCGGCGCGTAGCGGGGTGTTCGGGCGCCCCGAATAGCTCCCGGGTCTCGCGATTCTCCACGATGCGGCCGGCATCCATGACGGCCACCCGCTGGGCCAGCTGTCGAACCACCCCCAGGTCGTGGGTGATGAAGAGGTACGCGAGCCCCCGCTCGTGTTGCAGCCGTCGCAGCAGCGCCAGCACCTGGGCCTGGACGCTGAGATCCAGGGCGCTGGTGGGCTCGTCGCAGACCAGAAGGCGGGGCTCGAGCACCAGGGCCCGGGCGATGGCGATGCGCTGACGCTGGCCCCCCGAGAACGCGGCGGGCCTGCGGGCCATGGCGTCTCGGGGCAAGCCCACGGCATCCAGGGCAGCGGCCACGCGGTCGCTCAGCTCCGCTCTGCTGGCGAGCCCGTGGACCTCGAGGGCCTCACCCACCAGCTCCCGCACCGTCAGCCGTGGGTTCAAGCTCGCCCAGGGGTCCTGGAAGATGGCCTGCATGCGTGGCCGGAGCGGTCGCAGCGTCGCTTGGCTCACGGTCGCCAGCTCGCGGCCTTCGAAGACGATGGAGCCGGCGTCGGGCTCGATGAGGCGCAGCACGCACAGGCCCGTGGTGCTCTTGCCGCTGCCGCTCTCGCCCACCAGGGCCAGGGTGGTGCCCGCACTTATGTCCAGGTCCACATCCACCACGGCGTCCACCGCCGGCCGTCCCCGGCCGAGCAGGCCGCGGCGGGACCCGTAGCGCTTGCACAGGCCGCGGACCGAGAGCAGGGGGGCCTGGCTCATGGCTGGCTCCCTTTGGTGTGGGGGCAGGCCACGGCATGCTGGGGTGCGCCCGCCTGTGGCTGGAGGGTGGGCACCACGGCGCTGCAGGAGGCCTGGGCGCGAGGGCAGCGGGGATGGAAGGCGCAGCCCGGTGGGCGCTGGCCGATGTCGGGGGGCTGACCCGGGATGGGGTCCGCGGGAGCTGCGTCGCTGTAGGGGTCCGGCCGGCAGGCCAGCAGGGCCTTTGTGTAGGGGTGGGTCGGCCGGGAGAAGAGCGCTTCGCGGGGCGCCAGCTCCACGATGCGGCCGGCGTAGATCACCGCCACCCGGTGTGCGATGCGCTCGACCACTCCGAGGTCGTGGCTCACCAACAGGATGGCGAGGCCCAGGCGGTCCCCGAGTTCTTCGAGGGTGTCCAGGATGCCCGCCCGCACGCTGGCGTCCAGGGCGGTGGTGGGCTCGTCGGCCAGTAGCAACTCCGGCTCGCAGGCCAAGGCCATGGCCAGCATGACGCGCTGCCGCTGGCCGCCGCTGAGCTGGTGGGGGTAGGCTCGGAGCAGATCTTCAGCGCTGGGGAGCCCGGCGAGGGTCAGCAGGCGCAGCACCTCGGTGCGGGCGGTGCGTCCCCGCAGGCCGCGGTGTACCGCCAGGGGTTCGGCGACCTGGGTCTGCACGCTCAGCACCGGGTTGAGGGCGGTGGCGGGTTCTTGGAAGACCATGGACAGGTCTCGGCCCCGCTGGCGGGTCGCCATCAGGGGCTGCCCCTTCCACAAGACCGCGCCGGAGACCCGGGCCTGGGGGGGCAGGAGGTCCATCACCGCCAGGGCGGTGGCGGTCTTGCCGCAGCCGCTCTCTCCTACCAACGCGAGCACTTCGCCGGGATGAACCACGAGGTCCATGTCCACCACCGCAGGGGCCAGTCCCCCCGGGGTGGGGAAGGCGACGGTCAGGCCCTCGAGGGCCAGCAGGGGCGGAGCTGTGGAGGCGGGGCTCATGGCCGGTTCTCCCGCGGTTGGGCCAGGAGATCGCGCAGGCCGTCCCCCAGCAAGTTGAAGCCTACCACCGCCGCGGTGATGGCCAGTCCTGGGAACACGGTGAGCCACCAGGAGTCGAGCCTGCGCATACCTTCGGCGATCATGTTGCCCCAGGTGGGGGTGGGTTGGGGAACGCCCAGGCCCAGGAAGGACAGCGCTGCTTCGGCCAGGATGGTGGTGCCCACCAGCAGCGAGGCGTGCACCATCACCGGCGGCAGGGCCCACGGCAGCACGTGACGCAGCAGGATGCGGCTGGGTGGTAGCCCCAGGCCGCGGGCGGCCAGCACCCACGGGCGAGCCTGGACCGACAGCACCTGGCTGCGCACGATTCGCGCCACCGGCATCCAGCCGGTCAGGCCGAGCACCAGGGCCACCAACAGGAAGCGGCCGTGGTGCACCTGGCTGGCCACGGCGAGCACCGCCAGCAGCAGCACCAGCCGCGGCAGGGCCAGGAACAGGTCGGTGAACCAGGTGATCCCCTTGTCCACCCAGCCACCGAAGAAGCCGGCCAGTGCGCCAAGGGTGGTGCCCAGGCCCGCAGCCACGGCGACGGCCAGCAGGCCCAGGGGCAGGGAAACACGGCCGCCGTACAGCAGGCGGCTCAAGCAGTCACGGCCCACGGCGTCGGTGCCCAGCAGGAAGCGTGCTCCGGGAGGGCTGTGGGCCGGGCCCAGCTGCACCTGCAGGGGGTCGTGGGGCGCCAGCCAGGGCGCCGCGATGGCCAGCAGCCCCAGCCCCAGCACCAGCCCCAGCCCCAGCAGCGCCAGGGGCTGGCGGCGGAGGCTGTGCAGGGTCGGGGGGAGCGCCATGGGTCAGTCCAGCCGGATGCGGGGATCGAGGGCCGCGGTGGCCACATCGGCCAGCAGGCCGCCAACCACCACCAGCACGCCGTAGACCAGGAAGCAGCCCAGCACCACAGGTGTGTCCTGCTGCTCGATGCCCTCGAAGATCAAGGTACCCATGCCCGGCCACGCGAACACTCGCTCCACCACCACCGACCCCGAGAACAGAAACGGCAGGGCCAGGCCCAGCAGAGTGACGGTGGGTAGCAACGCAGCCCGCAGCGCGTGGCGGGTCAGCACCCGCCAGGGGCCGAGCCCCAGGGCCCGGGCGGTGCGGATGAAGTCCTGGTCCATCACCTCGAGCAGGGCGGAGCGGTGGTGGCGGGCGATGAGGGCTGCGTTGGCGGCGCCCAGGGCCAAGGCGGGCAGCACGAGGTGTGCCAGACGATCCAGCAGGCGCTCCCAGCCTGGCATGTACGCAGCCATGGGATCGGCGGCTTGGGATGCGGGGAGCACCGGAAGCCACAGGGCGAAGCCCAGCACCAGGACCATGGCCAGCCAGAACGACGGCACGGCGTGCAGCACCACGCTGATCAAGGTGGCGCCCCGGTCCAGCCATGACCCCCGGCGCAGGGCTTGAAGGCTGCCGATGCCCAGGCCCAGCACAACCATCATCGCCAGGGAGCAGGCGGTCAGGGCCAAGGTGGCGGGCAGGGCCTCGAGGATGAGGTCGAGCACGGGGCGCTCCCGCACCACGCTCAAGCCCAGCTCTCCGGTGCAGAGGTTTCCCAGGGCCGCGAGGTAGCGCAGGCCCATGGGGGCTTCGAGCTGCCACTTGGCCATGATGGCGGTTCTCATCTCGACGCTGGCACCCTGAGGGATCAACGTCCCAGAGACGTCACCGGGCGCCGCTTCCAGCAGCAGGAAGCACAGGGTCACCACCGCCCAGACCAGCGGGATCGCCGTCAGCAGCCTGCGGAGGGAGTAGCGGATCAATGCTCGTACTCAACCTTGTCGGCGGGCACCCACCACTGGTGCAGGTGGTAGAAGGGCGACGACGGGTGCACGGCCACGTCCTGGAAGCGGCCGTCCACGGCCACGATCTCGTCCACCCACCACAGGAAGGTGTAGGGCTGGTCGCGGTAGATGGTGGCCTGCAGCTCGCGCCAGATGGTAGCGGCGGCGGCGGGGTCGGGCTCGGACAGGCCCCGCTCGATCAGGGAGTCGACCCCCGGGTTGGCGTAGCTGTTGAAGTTGTAGACCTGCTCGGGGCCCGAGCGCCACTGGGTGGTGGGATCCACGAAGAGATCGGCGCTCCAGCCCCCCACCATGGCGTCGAAGTCCTTGGCCACCGCGCGCTGGATGTAGGCGTTGGAGTCCAGGGTGCTGATCCGAAGCTCCACCCCGACCTGGCGCAGGGCGTCCTGGGCCAGCAGCGCGATGCGCTCGCGGCGGGGATTGCTGGCGCTCACCAGGATCTCGAGGGAGAAGGCCCGGCCGTCCTTGTCCAGCACACCGTCGCCATCGCTGTCCTGCCAGCCTGCGACGGCCAGAGCCGCGCGGGAGGCGGCGGGGTCGAAGGCCAGGGGCGTGAGCTCGCTGGCGTGGTGCTGGCACAGGGCTGGGGAGATGGTGCCCACGGCCTGGATGCCGTACAGCTCGCCGCCGGAGCCCAGCAGCTCACCCATGGCCCGCTCGATGTCGAAGGCCTGGGTGAGCGCGGCGCGCACGGCGGAGTCTCCCAATAGGGGGTGGGGGCCGGCCAGGCTGGGGTCGGGTCGGGGGCCGTCCCCTGCGGCCTCGAGCAGCGCTTGATAACGCTCGCTGTCGATGGTGTTCCAGCCGATGTACTCCATGGCGCGCCAACCCCGGCGATACAGGGTGATGTCGGGGCGGTCCTCGAGCAGGGCCAGGGCATCCTCAGGCTCGAGGCCGGTGACCATGTCCACCGTACCGGCCTTCATCTCGAGGGTGCGGGTGGCGGGCTCCGGCAGCACCTTGAGGATCACCCGGCGCAGCTTGGGCTTCCAGTCGTCGGGGCCGGTGTAGGCGGGGTTGGGCTCGAGGGTGAGGGTCTGGCCCGGGTTGTGGTCGGCCACCCGCCAGGGGCCGTAGACCACCGGCTGCTCGTTGAAGGCGTGCCCCTTGAGGGTGGTGCGGTCGGCGTCCCGCAGCGCGTGCTCGGGCAGCAGCTCCAGGCCGAAGGCGTGGGCCAGCATGGTGGCGTGGTCGTAGGCGTGGTCGAAGACGAACTGCAGGTGGTGATCGTCGATGACCCGGGGCCGCGCGGCGGGGTCCATGTGCTCCACGAAGGCGGCGCGGGGTGAGCCCACCGCCGGGTCGGCGGCCAGCTCGTAGGTGAAGGCCACGTCCTTGGCCGTCAGCGGCTGACCGTCGCTCCAGGTGAGCCCCTCACGCAGGGTGACGTTCAGGGTGAGTCCGTCGTCGGAGAAGGCCCAGCTCTCGGCGGCAAAAGGATGGAAGCTCAGGCCACAGTCGAAGCCCACGTCGGCGATCATGGGGTTGATCAGCCAGGTGATCTCACCGTCGGCCGTGGTCTGGGGCAGCACGGAGATCAGGCTCTCCACGTCGTCTGCCCAGGCCACCACCAGCGTGTCCGCCGGGGCGTCGGGGCTGGGCGTGGCGGGTTCGGGCTGGGGGGGCGGGGCGTCGCAGGCGGACAGCAGGATGGCGAGGAGGGGCAGTGCGCGCATGGAATCGGCCTCGGGCGATGTGCGAAAGGGTAGCACGGAGCGGAGGCTGTGCGGGCGGCGCGAGCCGTGCTCCCCCAGGGCCGCTTGCCGGAGGACCGGGCCGTCGCTTACGAGGCTGACCATGGCTCTTACCCCCCCTCTTCCCGAGCGGTTCTTCCTTGTCGCCCTGGCGCTGTCCGCCTGTGGTCCAGGAGCCACGTCGGACCCGCCGCAGGCGCTGCTCGACGACACGGGACAGGAGTCGGTGCCGCTGCCATATCCCTGTGAAGATGAGACCGTCTGCGAGGACGGCTTGTGCTGGGTCACCCTCTGCGAGGGCCGCTTCTTCATGGGCAACCGCATCGGGACAGGCGACCGAGACGAGCACCCTCAGCACTTCGTGGCGGTGCGTAGGTTCGAGATGCTCCAGTCCGAGGTCACGGTGGGCCAGTACGCCGCCTGTGTGGATGATGGCGTCTGCGAGCCCTGGCCCGACAGCGAAGAGGTCCCCGCGCGCTGCAGCTGGGACGAGGAAGGCCTGGACGATCATCCCATGAACTGTCTGGATTGGGAGATGGCCGGGACCTTCTGCGCTTGGGCCGGGGGTTCGCTGCCCAGCGAAGCCCAGTGGGAGTTCGCCGCTCGCAGCCGGGGCCAGGACGTGACCTACCCCTGGGGCGACGCCGAGCCTTCCTGCGATCTGCTGCAGATGCACGAGGAAGACTGCTGCGGCCTCGGGACCACCTGCCCGGCCTGTAGCTTCCCCGCGGGCAGCACCGAGCAGGGCATCTGCGACCTGTCCGGCAACATCTTCGAGTGGACCGAGGACTGGTACCACAACAGCTACATCGGAGCCCCGCGGGGGTCCTATCCCTGGGTGGAGCCCGCCTATGTGCTGCGCACCATGCGCGGTGGCGCCATCGGGTCAGGCGTCGGCTACCGGGTGCGCAACCGGACCTACCACGAGCCGGACTTCTTCTACTCGGGCATGGGGGCCCGTTGTGTCAGGGAGTGGGTGCTGCGGGATGAGTAGGCGCGTGGTCAAGCGCGCGACACTCATGTCCCGGCAGCCGCCAACATACTTGGCGCGTGGTCAGCCACAACCTGCCTACAGTCCAATAGGCAACAGCGATACGGCCCCCCGAACCACCCAAAAAGCGTCCCACCCACTCCATCCTCGCCAACCACAGTCGCTCGTCGGCAGGCCTGATGCTCGGGTTGTAGACCGCAGCCCGGATCCAAGGTGGCCCATCTCACGGTCCAGCCTGCGAAGCGATCGCCAACGCCGAGATTGGGAGCGAGACTCGCCGCCGAGTGGCAGGCGGAGGTCCGACGGCTGAAGGACGGGGACGCCCAATGATGCAGGACGTCTTGGACCAAGCGCCCACCGATGCTGGCTCGATAGCCAACAACGAATTGGGCGCGAAGTAGGGGAGCAGGATGACGGTCCACTCCCCGTGAGGTGGTCTATTCGCCAGTCCAAGCCACGCCGAAGCCGGCTCGGGAGCCGGGTGCGAGAAGGTGTGACGAGCGATCACTCCTTGCTCCGCGACGGGCGCAGAAACCCACCGCAAACCACCCCTACAGCCCCCCTCCAACCACCCCACCCAAGGCCTCGATCATCGGCTGTCCCGCAATCCCAGCTTCGGCCATGAACCCCTCATCCAAGACACTCATCCCGCCGCAGGGTGACGCCACCAACCAGGTGGGATGAAGCTGCTGCTCGAGGGTCTTCACCAGCGTGGACACGCTGCTGGCGGACATGGAGCAGGGCCCCTGGATCTGCCAGTGCCGGCCTTGGTGTTCGAGGCGCAGGTCCAGGGCCTTGTGGGTGCTGCACTGGCGCAGCAGGCCGTGGGCGTACAGGGTGGGCAGGGGCAGGTGGTGGGGCTCGAGGTCACTGATGCGCAACCAGAGCTGTGCTCCGCTGTCGGCCAGTCGGAAGGTCCAGCTCTGGGTGCCGCGCAGGTCCACGGGCAGGGTGTCGAGAGCCACCCGCTTCCGCGCTGCGGCCAGGGTAGCCAGTAGGGGGTCGGCGAGGCGGGCATCGACGTGGTGGCCATCGCCGCCACCCAGGGGGCAGGCCATAGGCTCTTCGAACAAGAGCACCGAGGGTCCGACGGGCTGCCCCTCTGCCGTGGAGGTGGTCATCACGGTCAGGCCGGTCCAGGCTTCGACCTGCTCGGCGGAGGGTGGTGTGGCCGGTGGCTGTTGGGCGTAGGTGGTGGCAGCCAAGGCCAAGACGATTAGCGGGAGCGAGGGCATGGAGGTCTACTCGGAGAGTTGATCGGCGCTGACCGCGATGCATTGGCCCTGGTGGCAGACGAGCTCGCGGGGCGGGCAGCAGACCATGGGGCAGATCAGGGCCTCGTTACAGCCCGCCGCGGTGTACCAGTCATCCACGTGGGCCACATTCACCAAGTCGTCGGCGGAAAAACCACCACAGCCGCTGCAGGAGCATCCGCAGCGTACGATGGAGCAGTCGTCCACGGTCTCGCAGGCCCTCCAGCCCTCGGCCTCGGCGCGAGCCTGGGCGCCGTCGATGTCGGGGGTGGTGGTGGGCTCGGGCGCGCGCTCGCGCTTGCCGACCTCTTGGACCTCCATCCGGTACAGCAGCTCGTCGCCGTCGATGGCAGTGATCTCCCCCGACAGGCTGGTCCACAGGAACGCCTCGGAGTCGCAGAAAGTGAAGCGCGCTGGAGTCCCCGCCATGGACTGGGCTCCTGAGGTGCAGGACGCCTCGAAGGTGCGACCCGGGATGGTCAGTTCGCGGGAATCCTGGGTGATGTCGGTGGGCGCGCCTTCCAAAGGGGGCACGATCCATTCGTACAGTCGGTAGATATCGATGTTGTCCGGGTTGGCCAGGTGCAGCTCCTGACCCTCCACGATCTCGTACAGCTCGTCGACCACGTCGTTGTTGCGGTTCTGTGGCGTATCGGTCACACGCTGCTTCCACCGGCGGGTCTCGTCGCCACGCCGGGCCTGGACGAGGATGGTCAGCTCGATGCCGGCGACGTCGACGATCTGCTCCTCGATCTCAACCGGAGCGTCGAGTGCGGAGCCCGAGTAGGCGTAGATCAC
>Ga0307987_1000609_pt1 | contig 21075 bp, 21 predicted proteins | sample EllFjometagen181_FD_203157 | JGI IMG/M metagenome (GOLD analysis project Ga0307987, IMG submission 203157) | Marine microbial communities from Ellis Fjord, Antarctic Ocean - #181 | ecosystem: Environmental > Aquatic > Marine > Unclassified | place: Southern Ocean | collected 2014-10-08 | reverse complement strand
CTTTTATTTGTGACAGGGCATGGAAGTCTGTGAAATTGGCAATATGGGGCAGGCGCACCACTGCAATAGTGGGCTTTTTGGGGTCTAAATCCTTTAAATTACAGCAATTTTCTATTTCAACCGAGTCTTCTGCCTCAATTTTGAAATGGGTATACCAGGGCAATACTCCAAAAACTTTTTTCCCGGTTCTTTTTTCTATCCAGTCCACTCCATCCTTGAACAGGGCTATGTCTCCCCTGAATCGATTGATAATGAATCCTTTTACCATGTCCCTGTAAGAATCCGGCAGACAGTCAAGGGTTCCCACTAGCTGTGCAAAAACCCCTCCCCTGTGAATATCTGCTGTCAGCACCACATCTGCCTTGGCATACTCGGCCATGGGAAAGTTGACGATGTCGGTTGCCATAAGATTGACCTCTGCACAGGACCCGGCCCCTTCCAGTATGATCCGGTCATATTTTTCGGATAAACGGTCAAAGGCTTCACAGGCTTTTTTAAAATAAAACCCCTTGTTGCGATGGTAATCCATGGCGGTGTGATTGCCATGAACCAGGCCGTTTAATATGACCTGGGATTGTTTTTCCCCGGTGGGCTTGAGCAAGATCGGGTTCATGTCCACATGGGGCAAAATTTTTGCCGCTTCTGCCTGTACGATCTGGGCCCTTCCCATCTCAAGGCCTTCCAGGGTTATCCCTGAATTGTTGGACATATTCTGTGACTTATAGGGAGCCACCCGGACGCCTCTGTCCGCAAGAATCCTACAAATACCGGCGGCAACCACGCTTTTCCCTACATCTGAACCTGTACCCAGAACGGCAATGTTCTTTGTCATTTTTCAATCCCCACCCGGGCCATTACCCCTTGTTCGTAATAATGTTTGATTTCCTTCATTTCTGTCACCAGGTCTGCCCTGTCCATCACCGACTGGGTGGCCCCCCTGCCGGTGATCACAAGTTCCATATTGGCCGGTTTCAACTCCATTAATGCCAACAGGTCTTGTTCGGAAAATAGCTTGCACATAACCGCCACATTCCCTTCTTCGGCAATCACCAGGTCATGTTCATTCTTTTTTAGAAGATCGCATAAGCGTTGATATCCAAGGGTGCCTGCTGCCTTGTCTTCTTGGCTCGGGTTCCCCTTGACAAATTTACCCAGACCGTATTGTTCCACTGTGATATTTTCAAATTTGGACAAGGCTTTTATCTCTGAGTAATCTCCTTTTTTCAGGAACTGGACAATATGGACCCGAAGACCTGCCCCGGCAGCCCTGATAGCAAGTCCCAGGCTTGCGGTGGTTTTTCCTTTGCCATTGCCCGTATACACCTGTATATACCCTTTCATCCTCTGTCCTCCTGTCTTTTTACAAATAAAAAAATTTCTAAACCTGCTTTTTATCGGGTTTGTCTTATAAGGTATATTTTTGGGCATACCCCCTGGGGGTGAATAAAAAATCCATATATCGCAGGGATGCGCTGGAACCGATAAATAAAACCGTCTGCATACCCACATTTGCTTTGTCCAGCTCATCTAATCGGGTAAAGCAAACCTCCTGGTTTTCCCTCATGGCCCCTGTAACGATTCCCACGGGCGTCGAACCATCCCTGTGCTCAAGGATGAGTTCCTGTGCTCTTTTTAACTGCCAGTCCCGTTTCTTGCTTTTGGGATTGTATAATACAATTACAAAATCAGCCATGGCAGCACAGGTTAAGCGCTTTTCTATTTTTTCCCATTCTGTGAGCAGGTCGCTCAGGGAAATGGCGGCAAAATCATGGGTCAAAGGCGCACCAACAAGAGCTGCTCCGGCTGCAAGGGCTGGAATTCCCGGGACCACTTCCAGTTCAAGGTATTTTTTAGTCGAGGAAAGATCCTGGCCCTGAATCGTTCTGAACAATTTAATATCTTTTTGTTCACAGATTTCAAAGACCAGGCCGGCCATGGCATAAATTCCCGGGTCTCCCCCTGAAACAAGGGCGCAGGAAACGCCTGTCAATGCCATGTCAATGGCCCGTTCCACCCGTTCCACTTCTTTCATCATTCCCGTTGAAATGATTTTTTTATCTTCAACCAACTCTTTGATCAAGTCCACATAGGTGGTGTAACCGGCAATGCAATCGGCCTGTTCTATGACCTGTACCGCCTTGTTGGACATGTGGGCCACACTCCCCGGTCCCGTTCCCACCACATATAGCTTCATTCTTTTATGGCCACGGCTATTGTCACATCCTTGGTTTTCTTTTTCGGTACTATCAATGGGCCCCTTCCTGCTGCCAGAATCGCTGCTGCTTCGCATACGCTTTTTACTCCTAAATGTTTTTCAACCATCTTTGATGGGGTTTCTATGGTGTCAACTGAATTCAATTGGTTCTTATCATAAAATTTTATTGGCAGGCCCAACCTGTCTGCCAATTGTAACAATCCTGTCTCGTCCTGTTTTACCTGCGTGGTAGCCAGGGTGAAAATTGCATTTAAACTAAGCCCTTCCGCTGTAAAAACCTCCTTGAGAAAGCCATGGAGTGTCGCAAGGGAGGTGCCCCGGTTACACCCGATACCAACGCTCAGGATTTTGGGACGCAAGATAAGTGTTTCACGTGGAACTTTCATGGTTTTCCAAGTGCAGACAATTTTGGCACAGGCAATTTTGGTGTCGGGTTTCGGGTTGGCCGGGTTCCCGATGAAATCTTTGGGTATGAGCGGGTGTATATAATTTCCCGGATCATAAACATCCAGGGTTTCAGCGTTGAGAAAGGCCATGTTGACATGTTTGATGGCCGCGGGATTTTCAATATAGAGGTTGTTCTCCCGGGCCAGCATGTCAATGGAGGGCAGTTCGTTAATATCTGTTGCCGTTGTGATCACCGGCCTGGCATTGATGAGCGCTGCTATTTCTTGAGTTAACTGATTTGCGCCCCCTAAATGGCCTGACAACAGACTGATGGCATGAATCCCCTTGTCATCCACCACAATGACGGCGGGATCCGTTGTTTTTGACTGAATCAAGGGGGCCAGCATCCGGACGGCAATGCCGGTTGAGAAAATAAAAATATGGGCTGAAAACCGGGTAAATTGTTGGGTCAATTCTTCAGACAGCTTTTTAAAGACAGTAGTCCCCCATTCCCGGCCCAACGGTGCCGCCTTTGGAAATTCCAGCTTGAGGATCGCTTCCGAGGATGGTTTGGGGGTCGTCGCCACGGTTTCAGAAACAAAAAGGCTTGTTCCGGAAACCTTTTGGCAAATATCTTGCCCAAGGGTTAACCCATTGGGGGTGATGGCCCAGACCGCAATGGAAGAAACTAAAATTTTATTTTTTGGACGCGTTTCTGTAACCATGGGAAAAACCTGCATCGTATAATTTGGATTGGATAAGATCCTTATTCCCCCTGCTGGCTTCAACTGCCTTGCCAACAATTATCAGGGCATGTCGTGTGATCTTGTTTTCTTCACAGGTTTTGACCAGATCCTGGATCTGGGTATAAAAAATTTGCTCTTCCGGGTGGCTTACCTTGTAGGCGATTGCGCACAGCGATTCTTTGCCGTAGTGATTCTCTAAAATATCTTGAACCTTTTTAGCATGTCCCATACTCAAATAGATGGCCATGGAGGATCCATGGGCGGCCAGTCGTTCAAGATCTTCGCTTTCAGGAACAGGGGTCCGGCCGGCAACCCGGGTCAAGATCAAGGTCTGGGTGACTTCCGGAAGGGTGTATTCCATTCCCATTGAAGAAGCGGCAGCAAAGGCAGCCGTAACCCCGGGCAGAACTTCATAGGGGATGCTAAGTTTTTGAAGTTCCCGGATCTGTTCAAAAATAGCCCCATATAACGAGGGGTCACCTGTGTGGAGGCGAACCACCCGTTTGCCCGAGTCATGGGAGGTTTTGATCCTATTGATGATTTGATCCAGATTCATTCCCGCACTTGAAATCGTTTCTGTGTCGCTGCCCTTCCAGCAGAGAACCGCTTCAGGAACCAGAGATCCTGCATAGATAATTAAATCGGCCGATTCCAGTGCTCGCATGGATTTGATGGTCATCAGTTCCGGGTCCCCTGGACCGGCTCCGGCAAATATTACTTTGTTTTGTGTGTTGTTCATTTCGTCTCAGCCTTGCTTTGTGGTTTTCTGCCTGAAATTATCCAGACAGGGTTTAATGGTTCAAGTCGATCTCCATAGGGCATGGGTTTTGACCGGGATACCTGGATTTGGATCATTTCGTAGGAAAAATTGTTCTGTTTTAAAACCCGAATGGCTAGTTCCATGTTCTGGATTAATATGGTATTAATGACAATTCTTCCCTGTTCTTTGAGCCGAACACAACAGGTGTTCATGATTTTCTCAAGCGCACTGCCACCACCGCCAATAAAAACTCTATCGGGATCCTTTAATTGGTCCGAACCTTCAGGGAAATCCAGGTTCAAAATTTTGATATTAGATTGATTAAACAACTTGATATTGTGAATGATATCGGGAATTCTTGTCTGATTTTTTTCGACGGCAAATACCTGTCCCCAGGGTATTTGGAAGGAGGCTTCTATGCCGACGGATCCCGAACCAGAGCCGATATCCCATAGAATGTGGTCTTTTCTGACCAGTTCTAATTTTGACAGACTAATACTTCGGATTTCCGATTTGGTGATCAATCCTTTTGAATGACGATACATATCGTCGTCCATGCCGATATGTGTTTCATGTGGAACATTTTTACTATGAGTATCTTTTTGGGCAGTCCCCTCCTTTAAAAGAATAACAATGTTGGGGTGGGCAAATTTCAGATCAGCCACCCTTGCGTAGTCATCAAACCAGGATATTTTTTCTTCTTGGGCACCCAGATTTTCCAGGACACAAAGCTTGAACCCAACGAGTTCCAAATCGATCAATATGGAAGCAATGTAAGCAGGATCCCTTGTTGGATCAGTTAAAAAGGCAACCTTGGTTTCTCCTGCCAGGCTTGAAAAGGGAAAAACTTGGCTGGATTTGCCATGGAGGCTGACAACCGTTGCATCATGCCAGGGTTCTCCAATGACGGCAAAGGCTGCAGCAACAGATGAAATATTGGCATGAATCACAAGATGTCGTTTGTCTATATGCCTGGAAAGTGTGCTGCCGATCCCATATAAAAGAGGATCGCCCGATGCCAGGACCACTATTTTTTTGTGGGCCATATTTTCTTTGATCTGTTCAATCACCGGCTCAATGGCGCCGGTGATCACAAGGGTTTCGCCCGTATGGTCGGCAAACATTTCAAGATGACGCTGGCCCCCCACCAGCAGGTCTGCCCCTTGAATGAGCGTTAAATGGGTGGCTGTCAGATCTTGTTTGCCCTGACCGATTCCAATGACATTTATGGGATTCATGCTATACCGCCAAATAATATAAAGTTCCGATGAAAATAATACTTACCACCCTGAAAAACTGTCCTGATAATAGCAGTTGCAAGCCAATTTTGGGAGAGAAAATTCCCATGTATCTTGGTAATTGGTGCCGAAGCGCCCGAATGGGAAAGGCCAGGACATTGCCAAGCAGCAAGGCAATCACGGTTTGCTTGACGCTGAGAACCCCCGCATTCATAAGCGCTCCGGCTGCGGCGAACCCCGAGGTGAATTCAGCAGCAAAACTTAAAACAATAATGGACAAGGACTCCACGGGCATAAGGCTTATGGTGATATAGGCGGATAGTGCCTGGTTCAAATAGTTAAAAACGCCATTCACATTCAATATAAATACCAGGGTATAAATGGGAAGCACCCAGGTGAAGATGTTGGCAATGCGAACCGGTAATCGGTATTGTATGGTTTTTAAAAGGGCAATTTTATCTGGTTTTTTCCTATTGCTCATCCTGCTTTTAGAGCCAGTTGCTTGTGGTTTTCCCGTTGCGGTTGCAGGTTCTTGGGAATCACCAGCTGCAGGCGTTGTCTTGCTATCTGTTCGCTCACTCGGTTCGTTGAGGTAAACGTGTCCAAACGTAAGAAAACAAAGGGTTCGAAATAAGGTGGCCAAAAAAGTGATCAAAAAATAAAATGCGCCTGCTATCCCCGTCAGGGGAAGGACAATGAACATGGTGGTGGGAAGATGAAGGAAAAATGCCGGGAACTGGTTTATATAATTTGCCAAAAAAAGCTGGAGTTTTGATATTTTTTCTTCTTCATAAAATTCCAAGAGCATGGCGTTGGCAGCCGCCCCGGATATAAAGGCCATGGTAAAGGCGGCACTGCAATGGTTCCCCATTTTGGAAAACCGGAACAGAGGCCGTGCCAGAACTGCCACTTCCCTGGTCCAGCCCATGGCTTCTATGACCTGGCCAGCCAGAAGACCAATGGTGATAAAACCCATGAGCCGCAAAAGCGGCAATCCCAGCTTTTGGATACCCGACGCCAGGGACAGGGTATCAAAATAAGCGGCATCGAGCCCCAATAGAACCAGGGTGAACAAAACAGACAGGCTCAATTTTCGATAATTTATCTGTTTTTTATGGAGTGTCTTCTTGTTCATTTTGATGCCAGAATCAATGTCCAATAATTGGGGTCCCGTGTTTCAAGGTCATCCAGGTTGTCTATTATTTCTTCACCTTTGCGGCCACATTTGGAAACAGCAACTCCCTTTTTGTGGAGGCCGGCATCTTTCAGGGCCATATTAATGTCTGTAATATTTTTATAGGCTTTTACAATGGCAACGTTTTCCACTTGTTTGACCTGTCTGATCCGGTCTCCCCCATAGGCACCCGAGGTGACCAGCAGGGATTCCTCCCCCTCCACCAGTATTCTGTTTAACCTGGCCGAGGCTGCATGGAAAGAGGTGATGCCGGGAATGGTTTCAATATCAGCTTGGGGCATGATCTCTTTCATTTTTTTTAAAATATAGCCAAAGGTCGAGTAGGTGGTGGGGTCTCCAAGGGTCAGGAATACGGCGGTCATGCCCTGTTCCATGGCCGCGGCAATTTGTCGTGCATTGGCAATCCAAGCGGCTTCAACTTCTGTTGTGTCTTTGGTCATGGAGAATCCAAGGTGTTCAATCCTGGCCGAGGGTGAAATATAGGGGGAGGCTATTTCAACCGCCAGGCTGTACTTGTTTTTGCTGGAAGCTGCTGTAAAAATAATATCTGCTTCTTTGATCACTCTCACCGCCTTAACTGTAATCAGTTCAGGGTCTCCTGGTCCAACGCCAACGCCAAATAATTTGCCTGCTTTCTTCATTATTAATCCTTTCCTATATTTAACTGGCTGAAAATATCAGGGTAGAGAAGTTTCCCCAGGGTAATGATTCCCTCATATAAACGGGGAACCGGTCGGGAAACAATATTTTCATCAATTAAAAATACCTGTTTGTTTTTGATTGCCTTAATTATTTTAAATCCGGGTTCATTGATGATCTGCTCTTTGCGCACCGGATTCATGATTCCTTTTTGGGCCAGGAAAACATCAATTTGAGATGCCCTGGCCAAAATCTGTTCCTTGCCATAAATGGCAATATTGCTGTTTCTGGATGCCTTGGCATCATCCGCCACATTGATGCCACCTGCTGTTTCCAGTGCAAAAATAGGCATGGAGCCGGGGGTAAAGGTTTTCATCCGGGTATGAATGGCCTGGAAATAGACCTTTTTTTTATCTGGTATTCCCTGGGTAAGTGTCAGAATATGGACGGTTTTTTCCTGGAACTCTGCGACCATCTTCCTGGCCTGGTCCTCTTTCCCGCTTAATCGGCCAAGGGTTAACCAATAGGCATACATCTGTGGTATGGTTGAAGGTTGAAGGGAAACCACTGTAATGCCGTATCGTTCAAGCTGTTGAACAAATTGGGGGTATCCATTGTCGATCATGGGCCGTATTAATACCAGGTCCGGCCTGTTTGCGATGAATTTTTCCGGGTCATCGTGAAAGGAAAATTTCATTTTGTCCAGGGCCTGGGCAGGAAAGCTGTCATTCACAGAAACACCTATTATCTGAGCTTCCAGGCCAAGGGAAAAAAGGTTTTCCGTGTGGGCACCATAAAGGGAAATGATTCGTTTAAAGGGAGTTTTAACTTCAATTTGTCTGCCGTGGTCGTCAATGACCATGTCTGCGGCCAGACATGGAGACCCCCCCCCCATGACCCACCAGCAACAAACCAGTGCCAGCCATATATAAAGGGTTACCTTATTTGGTTTTACCCTATTTTGATTTGCTTTATCTGGTTTTACCCTATCTGGTTTTACCCTATTTTGATTTAAAATAGACTTGTTTTGCCTGGACATATTCATTGAATTCAACCTTTGATTCTACATTAAATACAAGCTCAATATTCTCCTGGCTCATAACTTCCCTGGTTTTTCCCTTGGCCAGGATCTCTCCCTCTTTCAGGAATAAAATTTCATCTGCCCAGGCCGCGGCCAGATTTAAATCGTGGAGAACACAGATAATCGTCCCTTTTGTTTTTTGTATCATCTTTTTAATAAGGCCAAGAAAATGAAGGGTGTGGTTAATATCCATATTGGAAAAGGCTTCGTCCAAAAGCAACACAGGTGTCTCCTGGCACAAGGCCCTTGCAAAAATACACCGCTGCTTTTCACCACCAGACAATTCTGTCACTTTTCGCCGCTTTAAGTGGGATATTCCGGTGTCCTCCATTATCTTTGAAACCCGGTCCCTATCAATTTTGGAGGGCTGGGAAAATCTGTTAATATAGGGGTGTCGTCCCATCATGACCACTTCCTCCACGGAAAAAGGAAAATTAATATAATAATCCTGAGACACCAACGAGAGGGTTCGGGCAATCTGTTTTTTGGACAAGGCCGCAAGATTTGTCTTGTGCATGAGGACCTGTCCCCTGTCAGGGGGTATAAATCCTGAAATCAGATCCAGAAGAGTTGTTTTTCCACTGCCATTGGGGCCGAGTATTCCATAAAATTTACCCGGGGAGAATTGAGCGGACACTTGCCTGATAATGGGCGTGTTCCCGTGGGAAAAGCATACCTTTTGAAGCTGTATCTCCATGGGCTAGGCCAATCGGCTCCTTTTAAATATCCAGCAGAAGACCGGGCCGCCAATTAAGGCGGTAAGAACGCCTATGGGGATTTCATGGGGCAGTACTGCCCGGGTAATGGTGTCGGCAAACAGCAATAAAAAGGCTCCCACCAGCATGGAGAGGGGCAGCAGTTTTCTGTTGTCAGGTCCTGTAACAAATCGGACCATGTGGGGAACCAGAAGGCCTACAAAGCCGATGATGCCGGATACGGATACACAGACAGCCGCCAGCATGGATCCGGTTACCAACAACAGGAGGGTTATTCGTTTAATATCCACCCCAAGGCTGGATGCGGCTTTTTCCCCCAGGGAGATAAGATTCAGATCCCTGGCAAAATAAATGGCAATGATGAATCCTATAACAAGGAAGACAAATATGACCCCAAAATTATTCCAGGTCTTGGAGGCAAAGCTGCCCATGAGCCAGAAAATAATAACAGACACCTGTTCATTGGCAATGAATTTTAAAAAACTGATGCCAGCGGAAAGGATTGCCGCCACTATAATGCCGGACAAAATCAGGTTATTGGAGGAAAGACCGCTCACAGATCCTTTGGATGAGGATGAATAGGATAAAAAAATGACAAAAAACAGGGTGGCGCAGGCGCCAGTGAAGGCAAATGCAGGAACGGACACAAAGGTGGCACCCAGATTGAGCAATATGGCAATACATGCCCCAAAGGCGGCTCCGGCTGAAACTCCAAGGGTGTAGGGGTCTGCCAGGGGGTTTAGTAAAATTCCCTGGAACAGGACTCCGGAGATGGAAAGAGCCGCTCCCACAGCGGCGCAGGTGAGAATCCTGGGAAGCCGGATATCAAAAATAACAGCGGTAAAGGTCTCGGCTGTGGGAGTTGTCATATCCATGTTTCCGAAAAGCCTGTTCACAAGGATACCAGAAATTTCTCCCATGGGAATGGAGATATACCCCATGGAAAGGGAAATCATTATCATTCCAAACAGAAGAAGGGAAAACAGTGCTATCATCCATAAAAAATAATCGCCTGATATTATTTGTTTCAAGCTTGATTTGGGCTTGTTGGACCCCTCTTTTTCCCCTGGATGATTCATTTGTTCCTGGTCCCATTTGTTTCATGTGAAACAAATGGCTGTCTACCCCTGTTTGATAGCCTCTTCCAATAAAAAACCCATACCAGAATTTTTTCTGATATGGGAACCGAATTTATCCACATTGTGCAGATCTGCCCAAGTCCTCGAGGGTAAAATGATTCAGCATTCAGGCAGGTTTTCTGGCTTCCGGATCGGCTTATTCATCACTCCTTCCCGCTTAAAAATAACTCAGCAGTGGTTGCAGTGATTTTCATCCCCGGTCACAGCGGCGGGTCCGTTCCTGAATTTCACAGGATTCCCTTTTGACTGCACATGGCAGCACCTGAAATATCTTGTCAGAATAACCCTTTCCCCAAAGGGTGTCAAGGAAAAAGGACGGGACTCAAATTGTTGAAAAGGTAATATAATGAAGGTCTTAGTTTCGATCGTTTTGAAAAATATCGGTTTTAAGCACATCAAATGCGTTGAACCCTGTTTTCAATGAAAAAAGAATGGATAAAATCACACTAAAGTATTCAGTATAGAAAATACAGCCCATGATGGCAATTTGATATTTGATGGCAACAATGGGGATGGATCCGCCCAAAATCTGGCCGGTCATCATTCCGGGCAGGGATACAAGCCCGATGGTGGCCATGGATGCCAGAGTAGGATTAATGGCCGCCACAAGACTTTCTTTGAACCAAGGTTTTAATGCCTGGGTCCGGTTGTTGAAAAGGGAGAGGGAATAGAGGTATTCTCGTTCATTTTTCTTCAACCCTGAATAGAAATGAGTCAGTCCGATGATGATACTTCTCAGGCAGTTCCCCAGAAGCATACCGCCCACGGGCACCAGGTATTTCGCTTCAAACAAATTGTCAATATGCGCCACCACCCCATTGAAGAAGAGCAGCATGATGCCAAAGGGGATGAGCAGGGCAAAAAATAAGGGTTTGAAAAATATGCGGAGTTTAAGATTACTGGATTTCAATATGGAATGGCAGGCAATGGAAATCATGAGCAGCAGATAGGCTGTGTTGAGCCAGGGGGAATCAAATTTGAATAAAAACTCAAGATATAGTCCCACAAAACTGAGCTGCAGGCACATTCTAACCATGCCAATGATGATCTCTCGATTAATCCCAAGTTTTAAATATCGGCTGATATAAAGGATGGGAACGAGAAAAATCAATAAAGTTCCAAGGGAGAATATATTTAAATCCTGGGCGCCCATACTAGGACCACCTTTCGATTCGAACCGAACTGTCCTGCCAGCAATGGTCATGGGAAATGATGACCATTGTTTTATCCAGGGATAGGATATGAGTTGCTATCTTTTTTTTCATGGCATCATCCAGGGCAGATGTGGGTTCATCCAAAAGCCAGATGGGCCGGTCCAGCAGAAAGCCGATCAAAAGCCCTATCCGTTGGCGTTCTCCTCCGGACAGCTCCCTTGTTCTCTTCTGGAGTATATCGGGGGACAGTTCCAAAAAGGTTAACTGCTGGTTTATTTCTTCTTTGCAAAGTTCTTTGGTAAAGTTGAATTCCCAGATATCTGTCAAAAGCCCGAGGATAATTTCATTTTTCAGGTCAATATCCTGGCTCAAATAAAATAGTTGCTGCCTGATTTGGTGAATATGATCTTTGTCAAGATTCAGCCCGTTCACCACAATATTGCCTGATCCGGGCTGTTCAAATCCAAGGATCAGCCGGAACAGGCTGGTCTTTCCTGAACCGGATTTGCCCAGGATTAATAATTTTTCATTTTTATTTACACAAAAGCTAAGGTTTGAAAAAATTTGGGAGATACCGATATCGTGGCTGACAGATTCAATTGAGATCACTGGGTTTCCTTTTTTAATATCAGGCTTATTTTTCAATGAAATTTTCCGTGGCCCTACCAAAGGCTTCATAAATGGCGGGCAGTTCCATATGTCTCAATTGAAGAGAGGCCTCCCGGATGGCCACTATATACTGGTTGTTTTTTCTCATGGGAATGGCAGAGGCCCGGATATTTTTTTCAAGAATCGTTTGGGCCATTTTGGCAGCCACCTCCCCCTGTTCAAAGGGAGAAACCCAGATGGAAATCATGGCCCCGTCCTCCACATTGAATGAATTGATCCCGATGACCGTGGCCTTTGAATGTTTGTCCGTCCAGGCCATGACTTCTGCCGGGGGGGCATAGGAGGTATCAGACCCTGAACTTCCAAGTTTTCTATAATTGGCCACAATGATATAGTCCACAGCGTTTCCCTGTTCGAGAATGATTTTTTTCCAGTCTGGTAAATCCTTGGCCACAATGGAACCCCGGTAGACAATGGGATCCCAGTCATAGGAATCGATACTGGATTTTCCCCTGGTCAGGGAGGGGGAAGCATCCAGGATATACACCAGGGACGGGGCTGAATTCGAGATTGTTTTTTTGCTTTCAAGGGCCAAAATAGTTTCTTTTACCGGCTGTAATTGTTTATGTTCGAAAATCCCTGTGACATTGTTGGCAATATTATATCCATAGGGTTCAACCGATCCGTTCACCCCAGCAAAAATAATATCCATGTCCGGGTCATTGACAAAATATTTTGCAGCCAGAGACTGGGCCAAATCATCCACTGCAATCAACACCCGGGGGCGGGTCTGTTTGATGGCCCGCCGGGCAATGATGCCCGAACGCTTGAGCCAGTCAGGGTCTGAATGCTGTTTGGTGTCCATATAATGCCAGGTCACGGAATAGCCGGTCCAGCGGTCGATGACCCTGTGCAATCCTGTGTCAACATCCCGGGTCCAGGCATATTCTGGTTCATAACTTTGCAGGATCATGACCCGGGGTTTTGCACAATTATAGGCCACTGCCGTGGCCAGGATAAGGGCCAGGAAAACAAGACAGAGAAAGGAACTAAGATGGTTTTTCATTTTATAATACCCCTATATTTCGCCAAAAAGGAATGGAGGCGTAAATGGCCCCAAGTTTGACCAGGATGAGGATGGCTGAATTTAAGGGAATGAACATCCGCACCACCAGGGTGACCAAGGTGAGGACCAGGACAAATTTTTCAAAATCAAGGCGCATGAAATCCTTGAATCCATCAAACTGGGCCACCAGCAGTTTGTCCAGGCCCATATAGTTCATGCTGGCCATGAAGCCGATCATGGCGGCCAGGAGAAAGAAAAAGGCCCAGTCGATTTTTTCGATAAAGGTTTTCCGATCAAGGGCACCCAGGACCAGCAAAAAACAGATAATGGTAAAGGTGACCAAAGGGATGGATATTTTATGGAGAGGGGCGGTGACAATGCCCAGGGCTGCCGTCAAAAAAATGGGGGAAAGTAGGTTAATACCGTCCAATCCGCTTAAATAGAGCAGGGTGGATGATTTTTCCCGGGCCGGTGGGTCCAGGTGATCGACCATGTTATTCAGGATGGGGGCTGTGATTACGGCCCGTGCTGTGATGGTGGGGACCACCGGGTTGAGCAAAAATCCTGTGAAAAAGACCGCCGCCTGGTAGGCAAAGGTATTGGCAGGGATTGTTTTAAGCAGCCATAAGGTGTACCGCCGGGCAAGTCCAGATGTGCTGATGACAGCGCCTAGCCCCATGACGGAAAAGGCAATGAGAAATCCGTCCGAGGAAAATCCAGACAAGGCCACCCGGCTGGGAACCAGGCCAAAGAGCAGGAGCAGCAGCAGGGCCAGCAGGGCCGGGATAAAATCGGCTGTCAGGGAAAACATCCAGGAAATCAGGGTCAGGCTGACAATGGCCAAAAATATGGCGGTGTCCCGGGCAAAGTCCAGGTGGCTCAAATAAAAAAACAGGGCAAACGGGACAATGATTGCCATGAGCCAGACCAGGGGTTTGTCTGCCACCAGGGGTCTGTAATTTGACGTCTGTGTTGCCACTCACGCCTCCTTTACTGTTTCTATAAAAATTAGTTTATTGTTGGGCACAATGATTTTGTTCATGTTCCGGATGCTTCCGGAACGATGAAGGGACAAAAGGGCCCTGATCCATGCTCCATGACCAAAAACCAGGATTCTTTCGGCAGATTCATATTTAGTTAAAAAGGCCTTTATCCGGTTTTCAAGGTCTAAAAGGGGTTCTCCTAAGACCAGTTGATCTGGCGTGTGTCTCCATTGGGGAAGTGCCTGGATCATGGTACTTTTTTTTTGTCCTTCCCACTCCCCGAAATCCAATTCATCCAGAAGGGGTTCCACAGTATAGGAATTGACATATAGACCGGCTGTCTCCCGGGTTCTTTTGAGGCTGCTGACAAGGATGTGGGTGTAAGATTCCTGTGTGATTTCGATTTTATTTTTTTTAATGATGGATTGCTGGTCCGGGTCAGGGGGAAGGATGGGAATGTCCAGCCTGCCCTGTAAGAGTGATAGGACATTGTATCGGGTCTGCATATGTCGAAGTAGTATCAGTTGCATTTTGAGGACATGAAAAAAGTTTCTTCCCGCAGTCCAACTCTCTGGGTTTCCAACACAAGAAGATCCCGGGCAAAGATATTTCCCAGGTTCACATTGGCACCAAATTGGTTGATGAGCTGACCTTGGCTTTTGGCCGTGGGGGCCTCAAATATGAGACGGTTTTTATCGATGGTTTTGAGAAGTTTGTCAATCAGGGGCTGGTCAAGGGTCCCTTTGGCATTATAAATGCCGGCATCTGCCGTATTCCTGCCTTCCAGGACCACATAGCTGCATCCGGCTGTCAGGGCATTTTGGGTGTTGAAGACCCATTTGTCAACAGTGAAGGAGGGGTCTGCCTCTTTTTTGCCCACCTCGACCAGAACTGTGAAATTCTTTTTAAGCTGGTGGATAAGCTTTATCTCTTCTGTGAACGGAATGTCTATGATTCCGCTGGAAATTTCGATGCAGGTGATGCCGCAGGCATCCAGAAAGTGCAGATAATCTGTCAGTTTTCCCTGGGAATAATATTTTTCAAACAAAGTACCGCCAAAATAGACGGGTATCCCGTATTCCTGGTAACACTTTATTTTTTCTTCAAGGAGGGGTTCAATATAGGCGGTTCCAATCCCAAGTTTGGCCATGTCTATCAGGGAATGGTAACTTTGGAGAATATGAACCAATTCTCCCAATGGGATACCAACATCGGTAATGGCGGTGATGCCTTTTTCCCTTGGTTTTTCCTGGCGTTGGGGCAAATCAAGGGTTTTGTTTTTTGTCATTTTATACCCTTATAAACAGCATGGTGATATCATCGGATTGGGGTGCGCCATCCACAAACAGGTTCAGGTCCTTTTGCACCTGGGCGTTGAGTTGTGCTGCACTGGCTCTGGCATTTGCTGCCAGTGTTTTTTCCAACCGTGATTCGCCATATTCCTCGTTGATCTTGCTCATGGCCTCTGTGACGCCGTCGGAGTAAATATAAAGGTCGTCTCCTTTGTTGAGCTGTATCTTTTGGGCAATATAGGGCGTCCCTTCAAATCCACCCAACACAAACCCGGGTTTTGGGGTGATCTGCTGAATACTGCCCGAAGCGGTTACAATATAGGGGGGATTGTGGCCAGCGCTGGTATAGGATAGTTCCCGGGTGGTCAGGTTGTAAATGCCCAGAAAAACAGTGACGAACATCCCTTGTTCGTTGTCCCGGCTCAAGATGTTGTTTGCTTTGGTAATTATCTGGTCCGGGTTTGTATTGCCTTCGGCTGCCGAGCGGATCAGGCTTTTGGACATGGCCATGAACAGGGCGGCCGGTATTCCTTTGCCTGACACATCCCCCACCACAAAGCAAAGATGTTCCTTGTCCACAGCAAAAAAATCATACAGGTCTCCGCCCACTTCTTTGGCCGGGGAGAGAAATGCATGCAGGTCAATATTGTGTTGGGTCGAAAACGCTTCAAAATTTCCGGGCAGCATGCTCATCTGGATTTGTTTGGCCATTTCTAAGGCCTCTTCAATCTTATGTTTTTCTATGTTGTCGATGGACATGGTTACGTTGTTGGTAAAGATTTCCAGAAGGTCCCTGTCCAGGTCATCCATCCCTTTTTTACCTTTCAGGTAGATCAGGTTGCCGGGTAGATACCGGCTCTTGAAAAAGGCGATTCCGTTTTTTTTGTTGACAGAACATTTCTCCGTTTTCAGGGAATCCAATACCATCTGGGAGGCTTTTTTTGGCATTTTATTCATGCCGGTCTCATCTGTCTGACTGACAGGGTCAGGAAAACAAAGTTCACTTGTGTCATCTTCAGGCGTATTGTGGTTGAACAACACCATTTGTTTTTTTACAGGCAGTAGCTGGGTCAGTTGGTCGACTAATTGGTCTCGAAAATTGTCCAGGGACTGGTAGTCCACGATGGAGGCAGTCGCATTGATGATGGTCTGGAGTCCTTTCTGGGCCCGGATTCTTTTTTTAATATTAAACAATAACACAATGATAAAAATGACAAGAATTGTCACAATAGCGGTAATGGTCCAGATGAGTTGTTTGTACTTATAATAAAGGGTTTCCGGTTCATTGATGATCCGGCTTTCTTTGGGCAGTTTGTTTTTGTCAATGCCCCATTCCATGAGCTTGTGGTAGTCAAACATGTACTGATTGGGACTTTTCAATACTACGGGAATGCTGGAAATATTCTGACCGCCAAGAACTTTCAGGGCCTGATTTGCTGCGGTTTCTCCCTGGAAATAACTGCTTTTGAGCATTCCGCCTACGATCCCCTGGTCCAGCATATAATCCACTGATCCATAGACGGGGACACTAGATGCCTCTGATATCAAAGGGATGGCCTCACCCGGAGTAAATGTTTTCCCGGTATTGTCCTTGAAAAAGGAGAGATAAAAAATAAGACTGTCCTGGGACAGAGTGGAAACCTCAGCCCTCAGATCTGCCATGGAAGTATCTTCCAGAAAGATAAACTGGACAAATTCATCATAGGACTTGGCAGCCTTTAAAAATTCTTTTTTCAAGAAACCGGCAGTGGTCAGCTGGTCGTTTATAACATATATTTTTTTTGTGTTGGGATGGAGTTTAAGCATCAGGGAAAGGGTGGTTGGAAAGTCAGCGGCTTCATTCACGCCGGTGTACAGGGAAAACCCTTCAACCTTGTCTTTTGTGAAATTGTTGACTCCGCAAAATATCACAGGGACCTTTGGAAACAATTGCTCTCGGTATTTTTTGAGAAACTTTAAGGCATCGTCATCACTGGAGATGATCGCATCAAAGGACCGGTTTGCATATTTGGTCTCATATAAATAGCTGAGCATCTGGTAGTAGGTCTGGGTATTGTTAACCTTGGTATCCATGTATTCGATGGTGAGGATGATATTGTCCTGGCTCAGGAGCACATCTTCAACCCCTTTGACGATGTTGTCGGTCCAGGCATACCCTTTGCTATATGCATTTAACAATAATACATGTTTTTTTGCATTTGTATCCGCCAGAACCGGGAGGGCAGAAAATACAAGAGCGATAAGTACAAGAAAGATAAGTGATTTTTTCATTATGTTTGATTACACATTTAATTTAAATCCGTTAACCCCATATATAAAGAGCTGCGAGCATGTTTTAAGACTAAAATAATGGCGAGATAGTAAGTCAGGCGCTTTGTTTTTGTCAATGAAAAAAAGGGATCTGTAAGGAGCGACTGGGTACACCTGGTGTGAATCATCACCTATCCTTGCTTTTTACGGTATTTCCCTGTATTTTGTAAAGATTATAACCCTTTAAAAAAAAGATTCCCAATGAAATTTGACACCTATTATATTGATTCAGCCATAAAGAAGAATTTGGCATCGGAAGGGTTTAAACGCCCCACAGACATCCAGTTCAAGGCAATTCCCTCCATTCAGAAAGGCGAGGATGTCCTGGCCATTGCCCAGACCGGAACCGGAAAGACCGCGGCATTTGCCATCCCCATTATTGATAAAATTCATCGGGCCAAAACTTCAAAGCACTCCTTTGGGATCCATTGTATTGTCATGGTGCCTACCCGGGAACTGGCCGCTCAGATTGGAGATGTCTTTACCACCCTTGCCGCTCATACAAAGGTAAAAGCATTTGCCCTGTTCGGTGGCGTGGAACAGGACCCCCAGATAAAAAAACTTGCGGATGGAATTGATGTGCTCATTGCCACTCCGGGCCGGATGTTTGATCTCATCAGCCAGGGTGCCATTGATGTCAAGAAGGTCAAGGTACTGGTGTTGGATGAAGCGGACCAGATGCTGGGCAAAGGATTTATCAAGGACATTGAGTCGGTAAAGAAAAAATTGACCCAGCGGCATCAAACCCTGTTTTTTTCTGCCACCATTAGCAAGGAAATCAAGAGATTGGCCTTTTCCCAGGTCAAAAGCACTGCCATCCGGATACAGATATCTCCGGATGATCCGGTTTCAAAAAATGTGTCCCATGGGGTTATTTTTGTGGAAATGGATGATAAACGCTTTTTCCTCCGTAAATTTATCCAGGACAATAAAGATGCCAGGATCATGGTCTTTGTCAGAACAAAGGTTAGAGCCGAGAGGGTTGTGAAGGCCTTGGAAAGAGTGGGCATTAAGTCCCTGGCCATCCACGGAGACAAGGACCAGGAAGAAAGAACCGCTGTCATGGGTCAATATAAAAGTGGGTGGGCAAAGATTCTCATTGCCACCGACGTCAGTGCCAGGGGGATTGATATTTCTGATGTGGATTTTGTGGTGAATTATGATTTACCTGAAAAACAGGAAAATTATGTCCATCGGGTGGGAAGAACCGGCCGGGGAACCCGAAAAGGCCAGGCCATTTCCTTTTGCAGTACAGAAGAAACACCTCTGCTGGAAGCTATTCAGGAATTTTTGACCAAACCCATAGAGACCATTCCCGTTGGCAAAAAAGAATATTCACTTATCATTGAGGCAGCAGAAGAACCGGAAAGCTTCCAGGACTTGATCCAGGCCAACGAGGACTGGGAAAAAAACAAAAAAAAATCCAGGAAGAACAGAGCTAAACCCAAAAACTCCTGATGGGTTAACTCCTGATCTATTGTTTGTTTTTAGCGGTTAGGCCCCTATACCCACAGATAGAGAAAACAATGGTTAGCTTAGTTGGGTTGTCACCTGGCCGGTTTTTTCAAAATGGACGGCGCACCGAACCAGTTCATTGGCATGTTTAAGGGAAAGCTTTTCTTTGATCCGTTCCCGGTAGGTCCCAATGGTTTTGATGCTTAAAAAAAGTCTTTCTGCAATTTCCCGGGAGGAAAATCCCCGTCCGATCATTTTAAACACCTGGAGTTCCCGGTCCGTGAGCCGGTCAATGGGCGTTTTCTTCCGGGTTTCCTGGGGGTTGGACATGGTGGACAGAATATGTTCTTTGACCTTTTCGGTGAGATAAATTTTTCCTTCCAGCACATGGTGGATGGCAGTGACCACCGATTCCATGGCTTCTTGTTTCATGATATACCCCCTGGCACCGGCAGTAAGGGCCCGCTGGGCATAGAGATATTCATCGTGCATGGACAGGACCAGGACCGGAATTTGCCCATGGTGAAGCTTAACGTGTTTAACAAGATCAATTCCATCTGAATTTTTTAATGAAATATCGGCGATGATCAGATCCGGTGCCATGGTTTCAATTTCAATAATGGCCTGGTTCACATCCTTGGCCTTGCCAAAGGCACGAAGATCTTCTTCCTGGTTGATCAACTCGGCAAGACCCAGTCTGAATATGGGGTGATCTTCAACCAGCAGTATCTTTTTTTTATCCGGCATGTCTTGTCTGCAATAAAAATTTTAAGTTGGAGAAGTTTATCACCTTTGGCGAGAGATTTCCAGTTCTTATATTAATTTTAGCGGTTTTTTCAGGTCAAGGGGTCGGTCAATGCCGTCAGGGGCATGACAAGTTTTATCAGGGTCCCTTTTTCCCCGGAGGAAATCATGAGGGAGGCCCCTATCATTTTGGCCCGATAGTTTATAATTCGAAGCCCCATGCCCTTGTGATGGATCTCGGGGTTCATTCCCCGACCATTGTCCTGGATATGAAAGCTAAATTGATCCTCCCGGATTCCCAAGGAAATGACAATGGTTGTGGCCTGGCCGTGGCGAATGGCATTGCGCACAGCCTCCCCGGCGATATGGTAGAGGTTGAGGGTGATCATGTGAGCGTTTACTTTTATGCCATCATCGGCTTTTAGCTGGCAGTCCACCTGGTGGAGTATCCGGGTGCTCGTGACTAGTTCTTCAAGGGAAGAAACCAGGCCATGGTTATAATAGACAGGGCAAAGTCCCCTGGCCAACCGCCTGGTTTTAGAAATAGCCTCCTTGATAAGTTCAGTAATTTTGTCCGACAATTGGGCTGCTGCCGGTGATTGTCCTTGGGCTTTTTTTTTCAACACCTTGGTCAACCCTTCGATTCCTATTAAATGGGGGCACAGATCATCATGGAGATCATTGCCTATGGCCTGACGCTCCTTTTCACCTGTTTCCATGATGGTCTTTTCCAGGTGTTTGACCTCGGAGATATCCCGGTGGGTGATCACCGATCCCAGCGGGTTTCCGTTTTTGTCCCGGTAGACCGACCCCCGGGTGGTGACATCAATGAGTCGGCCATTTTTTGCCATTCGTTTGGTTTCCACCCGGGGCAGGACATCTCCCTTGAGAATGGTGCCAATGCCCTCCATGGTTTCTTTCCATTGTGCTTTGGGCACGAAATGATTCATGGTTTTGCCCAGGCTGTCTTCAAGGGTATACCCGAATACCTTGGTAAAGGCCGGATTCATATAGGAGACCCGGCCTTCCATGTTGTAGACCACGATGGGGTCCGGTACTGCTTCCATGACGGATCTGTATTTTTCTTCGCTCTCTTTTAAGGCTTCCTGGGCCTGGCGACGATCCTGTATCTCCGTTAAAAGCTCCCGGTCATAGGTGGCCAGTCTGTCCATGAAGGAATTATAATAAAAGGTGAGCTGCCCCACTTCGTCACTGGATTCCATTTTTTTTCTTCATCATATTTCGGAAAAACGGGTCCTGGAAGCGTTTATCTTTGAAAATATTTATTCCGGTCAGTTCCGGGTGAATGATGACATTGCCTTGGGTGTCCATGACATAGGAATAGC
>Ga0307987_1000608_pt1 | contig 21099 bp, 14 predicted proteins | sample EllFjometagen181_FD_203157 | JGI IMG/M metagenome (GOLD analysis project Ga0307987, IMG submission 203157) | Marine microbial communities from Ellis Fjord, Antarctic Ocean - #181 | ecosystem: Environmental > Aquatic > Marine > Unclassified | place: Southern Ocean | collected 2014-10-08 | reverse complement strand
TTGAAGTTCGCTTCTTATGATTTAAATATTGTGGCACTCCACATACCGAAAGGGTGGAGAAACGGAGAAAACAAACCAAATCTAAGGGAAGAGAACCATATTATGTCTACTCGACAATCGAAAGGAAAAAGCAGCTTCCAACCGTAAAATCAAGGTTTTAATGTTGAAACGTAATTTATAATTGACTTTTACCCTCCTTTATGTTTACATTCTCAAAATTTTAAACAAGAAATAATAGGGGATTTAGATGACTCACGATGATAAACATGTTTCAAGTAATGATGATTTGGCTGTACTAAAGAAAATGGCAGAAGAGAATGGTAAAAAAGTTTTAAGTTTTGCTGTAGTAGTTGCTATTATAGTATTTGGTTATATTTATATAACACAAAGTGCAAAGAAGAAAAATGCAGAAGCATCAGAATTGCTTTCAGTTGCAACTAATGTTCAGGATCTTGAAACGCTTGTAAATGACTATTCATCTACTGATGCAGCTTCTATGGCAGATTTTGCTCTGGCCAAAGGATACTATGATGCAGGTCGTTTTGATGAAGCTATTACTATTTATAAAGCTTTCCCAACAAAATTTTCAAAATCAGATCTAAAAAAAGCAGCTACTGTTGGTGTTCTTTTTTGTGAAGAAGGTAAAGGCAATTATGATGTTGCATTAGCTGGTTTTGATAAATTTATCTCTGAAAATGCTGATAGTTATCTTGTGGAACAGGTAATCTTTGCAAAAGCAAGATGCTTGAAAGAGCTTGGACAAGTTGAAGAAGCAAAAGTTGTTTATGAAACTTTTATCAGCTCAAATCCTGATAGTGAGTGGATCGAGAACGCAGAACTGTTGTTGGAACAAATGTAAACAATGGTTAATGGCTAGTTGTTAATGGTTAATGACGAGCTTTGCTCGTGGGGAAAAGTTCTAAGGTCTAAGTTGATCTGCGAGGCTAGGAAGAGCTTCCGCTTTAGCGGAAAAGTACAGTACATTTTTTTCAATTGAATAGGGTTTATAATATGAAATATAAGTGGTTAATGGTTGTTGTCGTTATTGGTTTTATTGCTTTAAGTCTTATTTTTACAGATGGTAGTATTAGTATTAAAGTATTCAAATTTGAGTGGAAGATGATTGCACCTCTTGCAATGCTTGTATATACAGGTTTAGGTTTTCTACTTGCTTTTCTAACCAGATGATTCAAAACATAGTCGAAAATGATGCAACTCTCACAGACTTTCGCAAGAAGGTCTATCTTGCACTTTTGACAGTTCCAGAGGGTAATGTTGTTACCTATTCAATACTTGGCAGAATGATTAATTGTCGTTGTGCTCAAGCTATTGGACAAGCCCTCAAAAACAATCCATATGCACCAGATGTTCCATGTCACCGTGTTATCAAAAGTGATTTAACAATTGGTGGTTTTCATGGAGAAACTTCTGGTAAACACATTCAACGCAAATTAAAGCTTCTCGCAGAAGAAGGTGTTTTCTTCGACGATAAGATGAAGTTGAAAAATCCTGAGAGCCTTCTTTTAAAATAATTTCAAACGCAAGTGTCGCAAAAGTCGCAAAGAGTTTTTATCCGCTGCGGTAGGCCATTACACTACGTTCCATTGCTGTCGTGAACTCCAGCCTCACTTTCCTTTGGTCGTGTCACTTTTCAAGCTTCCTCCGTCGCCTTTCAGGCTATGGCGGACACAGACGGCTTGACACAGTAGATTTCATAGATTAAAAGGATTATCTCTTTAATGGAATCTATTAATATCTCTTTTATTCCTTAATTTGTAATTTATTCCATTTCTATTTTTTCTTTTTTCAACTTAATGTATGATTTTTTATTCTGTTTGATGAAATATTTTATTGAATGATTTTCTTTAGGTTGATATTCTTGTCAACTAACACCTAATCTAATAGCAACAATTACTTTAACAGGAGAAACAATGAAGAAAATTAAATTACCAAAAGATACTAAATGGATATGGACAGAGGATGTTCATGAAAATCAATTTGTTGCTACTAAAAAAGTTATTAAGCTTGATAAGATTAAAGCAACTTCTATAAACATTTTTGCAGATACAAAGTATAAACTTTATGTTAATGGTAGATTTGTGAATTCCGGTCCAGCACCATTCAGAAAACCATTTGTGCAAGTTGATAAGCTTGATATCACTCATTTTTTGAAGAAGGGTAATAATATAATATTTATTGTTGGGTACTTTGTTGGGTGTAATACTAAATATAATACAGTTGACAAACCAGGAATGATTGCTTGGATTAAATCAAGTTCAAATATTTTGGATAAGACAGATGAGTCTTGGAAAGTAGGAGAACTTACTTGTTGGGAGAAGGATGCTGCAAGAAAGAATTGGGCTATTGAGGCCATTGAGAATGTTGATATGTGTGAACCTACTTTTGATGTGTTGGTCAAATATGCGACCGAAGATTATTTTGTTGAAAAAGCAAAGATGCCTAGTAAGTTTTGGAAAACTCCTAACTGCTATGATTATGACTCTATAGAATTTGTTGAACGATTTGCTCCTTTGTTGAAATGGAAACGTGAAGATGTTCTTTTACCTACTGAAATTAGTAGGGGAAACACAGAGGTATATCTTCTGCAGGATATGGCCGGAAGGCTTGAACATGAGCATGCTTGGAAAGAACTTGAAGAGGCTGCTTTTGAGATGACTCGTGGAGGAACTGCTAAGTTTGATAGACGAATTGGAGAACCAGGATTTCTTTTGCTTTATGATATGAAACGTGAATGTGCTGGAGAGGTTGCTGTTGAGATAGAAGTTGACAGTGATTGTACCCTTGATATTGGGTTGGCTGAAGCTCGAAGAAAAGATGGCAGACCTGTTGTTTCTCGTGGTGGAAACAGTTATGTTGCTAGGTTTAAGCTGAAAAAAGGTTTAAACAAACTGCGCTGGTATCACTTTAACGGTCATCGTTATGTTTATCTATCAATAAAGGATGTTATTGGTAAAACTGAAGTGAAAAGTTGTACCACACATCACTGTAGAGCTGATTTGGACTATAAGGATTCGCTTGCTTGTTCCATCAGACTGTCTGAGAGCCTGTACAGGATATGTGCAAGGGCTATTAGGATAAATACTCAGGCATATGCCTATGACTGCAATACAAGAGAGCAGGGGGCCTACTGGGGCGATGGAATATGGATTGTTGATTCAGTTGGACATATGACTGGTGATTTTTCTCATATGAAGGATATGGCTTATGCCATGACGACAGAATATAATGCAGTGGGAGTGATTCCGGCAAGTCTTTATGGTCTAGGAGCTCCTTTATATGACTATTCTGTTGTTCCCGTTGAGTTGCTAAAAAGATATTTTCTATATACAGGTGACTTAAAGACTGTTGAGGATAACATCGAAACAGCTCGAAAGATTGTTGAAGATTTCAGGGGGGCTAAGGATAAAGAAGGTTTTATTAATGTTACTAAGTTTGTTGAAGATGATGACAATGAGTTTAGAAAAGGATTTGTATTTTTAGATCATCCTGGTAATGGATGGCATCCGATGACAACTGTTGGTATTGATAGAAGAAAACCAGATGTGGGAATGACTCTGTTTTATTTGCAAGCTTTACAAGCTTTAGCTGTTCTTGAGAAAGCTGTTGGCAAAACAACCAAGAAGCTTGATAAAGAGATTAAAGAGTTACAAAAATTAATTCAAGATCGTGCTTTTGATGAAACAACTGGTTTGATTAAAGATGCTGCTGTAAAAGATAGTGGTTTTTCTCAGATAGTTAATGCTATGGCAATAACTACGAATGTGATTGATGGTCAAAAAGCAGAATTTGCATACAAAAGTATATTAGAGGCAGGTAGAAAATATACTTATATATCTCAAGGCACACCATATTCAACATTCTACCTTGCAGATGCTGGTGTTAAATTGAATATGATTGCAGAGCCTTTTGAGTCATTTAATAATGATTTCTTCTTTATGCTAAAGCGTGGTGCCACTACAACATGGGAAGGGTGGAGTGCTGAAAATCATGATTCTCTATGCCATGCTTGGAGTTCGCCATTGCCTCATTTAGTTTCTCGTGGAGCAATGGGACTGCTAGCTTTAAAACCTGGATATTCAGAATTTCAGCTTAAACCTGCATTTGAAACTTTTGACTGTTTTGAAGGAACTTGTTGTATTCCTCAAGGGAAGATTACTATGTCTTGGAAACGAGAGTCGGTTTCTGGATTTTCTTTACAGATTAAGATTCCAAGTGGTACAGTTTGCAAAGTTTTGCTGAATGGTGAGGTCAAAACTATTACGAAATCAATAAAGTGCAAAATTGTGATATAAATTTGAAAATTAAAAGAAGGGGCGAGATGCGTCTCGCCCGTACAAAAAAAGGAAAAAGAAGAATAATGAAAAAGACTATATTGATAATGACTTTAGTATTGGCTATGTTGTGTGGAGTAAGCGCAATGGAGACAAATACCGTAAAGATTCTAACAATTGGCAATAGTTTTGCAGATAATGCATTGATGTTGCTTGGCAATATTACACGTTCAGTTCCTGGTTGTAAAATTGTTGTTGGTAAAGCAAATATTGGTGGTTGTTATCTTGAGAAGCATGCAAAACTGATTAAGGATTGCGAAGCAGATCCGTTGCTTAAGCCATATTATAAGAAGTATACGTTAAAAGAGCGTTTGAAGAAGGATAAATGGGATGTTGTAACAATTCAACAGGTTAGTCATAAGAGTTTTAAATCAGAGAGTTATCAGCCATACGCTGATGAGATTGTTGAATGTATTAAAACAAATGCACCACAGGCAGAGATTGTGATTCATCAGACTTGGGCATATGCACCAAGTTGCAAACGCCTGCCAGGATTTGGTATAACTCGTGACGAGATGCATTCTGGATTGACTAAATGTTATACTGATTTGTCAAAACATTATGATGGCATGCGAATTTTTCCATCAGGAAATGCGCTTTATAAATCATACAAACAATTTCCTGAGATTAACCTTTGGAATAGCGATGGTTACCATGCAAATCAAAGTGGATGTTATCTTGCAGGATGTGTATGGTTCGGAGAACTTTTTGGTGTTTCACCTGAAAAAGTTACATGGTCTCCTAAAGGCATGGACCTTGAAGTAGCCAAAAAATTACGTAAAGTTGCTGCTGAAGTCTTAGGACAAGCAACAGCTAAATAGAGCACCTGCCAATCTAATTATCCTGGTCAATGATCTTTATCTAATTCTAAAATTACACGCACACGGTTATGTACGGGCGCACCTATGTGTGCGCCCTTATTAGGTAGCCCCTACATACCAGCAATGATTTACCAATAGCTAACTAACAATTCAGCATCTTTTCTTCTCGGCTTTTTACCAATCAATGCTTGCGTATGCACCAAATGTTCTTGGGTCACCAATTGTTGCAGTTGGTGTATCTTCTCCAAATGAGAGATAATACTCTTCATCAAAAGCATTTTTGCAATAGGCAAAGATGCCAAAGGTTTTGAAATTCCACCCAGCTTTTATATTAACAAGAGTGTAGTCGCCTAATCCGCTATACTTGTGTAGGTCGTGATATGATGCAGATACATTAAGGAATAGTCCAAGTGCTTTTCCATATGTTGCAGCCAATGTTGCATTAAATTCTGAACCATCAGAAAAGTTGCTTGTGTTCCATGTTTCTGCATCTTTATCATCAATATTTACGTAAGAGAATCCAAGTCCAGCATAAACGTTAAAACCTTCAAGTGCTTCGGGATAGTATATTGAGGAAATTTCTGTACCTGATAACTGTGCATTTTCTGCGTTTTCAGTCATATATACTTCTTGTCCAGACAAATCGTAGTAACCTGTGCCAACTCTTACTTGTCTGTCTTTCCAGTCCATAAAGAATACGTTTGCATTAAGAAGAAGTTGCTTGTCTAAATGTATTGTTCTTAGTGCAAGCTCGTAGTTCCAGCTGTACTCGGGATCATAAGCTTCTGGTTGTACATCTTTGCTACCAATTGGTACAGAAAGTCCACCACTGCGGAAATTTCTCTGAATTGTTAAAGCTGTAGATACTGTTTCCGAGAAATCAAAGACAACTCCAACCTTTGGTAGTAGTGTAAGAAAATCATCTGAATAGCTGTTTTCAGAACTTAGGTAGCTAAGGAACGGTACTTGTTCTGAGAAGTAAGTTTGAGATATATCTTGTTTTACATATTCATAATCAAGTCTTAGACCTGCAACAAGAGTTAAAGGTTCGGTTACTTTATATTCGGACTCACCATAGATGGCAGTGTTGATATCTTTGTAGTCTCCAACAAACTGCATATCGTAATGAGCAAAGATTGCCTTTTCGTAGCAGTCTTTAAAGTCATAGTCAGAGTCATGTGTTGAGTAATTCCCATAGAGAGCAAGTAGTAATTTATAATTGTCGCTATCTGTCAGGAATCTTAGTTCGGATACAGTAGCTTTATCATTCATTTTTGTGGTGCCTGTTCCTTCGTATGCCTGATATGGAGCATCTACATCAAAGTAGTTGAAGCTGTTGTTCCAGAAAAGCTGATATTCATCAGGTTGCCATGCAAAGTTTAAACCTGTATTGATGCCATTTAGGTCACCATCATCTCTTTCAATACCTTCGGGTGTCACACGAGCAAAAGCATTTGTCTGACTGTTGTCAATGTTGCCACCTTGTAGGTTGGCCTTTTGGATGTTACCTTCAATGTTAAGCATTGTTGTGAACTCTTCAAGTTCCTTTGGTGCGTATAGTAGTTTGCCTCGCATCATAAGTAGGCTTGAAAAATCAACATCATCTTCTCCTGTATAGCTTGTATTGAATCCATCAGTTTGTTGATAGTCAACAGCAACTCTGTATGCGAATGCTTCGTTGATTGGTCCACCTTGAGCAGCGGCAGCTCGGTAGGAATTGTATTTGCCAATATTTAGTTCTGCATCACCTGTATTGTAAAATGTAGGATTCTTTGAATTTATGAAAATTCCACCAGCAAAACTTTTGCCACCATATAGGGTTGATGATGGACCAAAGAAAAATTCTACACTATCAATATCCCATAAACCAAATGTTCCAAAATTGAGCTGGTTGTTTTGTATTATAGAACCATCTTTATAAATAGTAATAACAGGTGATTTATCATACGTTCCAAAAAAACTGTTAGCTTCCATAGAAGATATGCCTCTCATTGAGAAACCAAATTCACCGGAGTCATTAACGTTTGGTATATATTTAAGTAGGTCTGATAAATCTTGTATATCGGGAAGTGTGTTCAGTTCTTGAGAATCAACGACAATAATGCTTTCATAATTGCTTTGTAAGTCAGATATACCTTTTTTGTCTGATGTTACAGTAAAATCTGGAAGTTGGTATGTCTGGTTGGTACTTTCATTTGCTGCACTAATTGCTTGCGCCTGTAGTAGTATCAGAGTACTTACTGAGTATAGAGCTGTTTTTAGTATTGATCTTTTTGTCATATTATCCTTGTTATGAGATTTTCTTCTTTTAAAATTAAAACAAACTGTTTATAATTATACGTTTATATGCAAAAGAATATTAGGAAATAATTAAAAAACATTAAAATAATGATAGGAGACTCTATGAGTTGTTATGAAACAATAAAAAAACGTTATGCAGATTTGGGTGTAGATGTTGATGCTGCAATTGAAAAGGCTCTTGAAATTTCAATTAGCATGCACTGCTGGCAGGCAGATGACGTGGTTGGATTTGAAACAAAACCAGCTGGACTTGACGGTGGTGGAATAATGGCAACAGGAAATCATCCTGGTAGAGCAAGGACTGGCGATGAAGCACGTTCAGACTATGAAAAAGCAATGGAGTATATTCCCGGCACATTGCGTCTTAATGTTCATGCTTCATACGCAGAAACAGGTGATGAAGTTATTGATAGGGATGAATTGGAACCTAAGCATTTTACAAAATGGATGGAGTGGAGTAATGAAAAAAATGTTTCAATTGACTTTAATCCAACAAATTTCAGTCATCCTCTTGCAGAAGATGGATTTACAGCATCAAATAGGTCGAAAGAAATTCGCGATTTTTGGATAAGACATATTATTGCTTCAAGAAAGATTGCTCAGGCCTTTGCAGAAAATCAGGGCAATCCATGTGTAGTTAATCATTGGTTCCCTGATGGATCAAAGGATATGCCAGCTGATCGTTGGATTTATAGAAAGAATCTAATGGATTCTTTAGATCAGGCAATTGCTAATGAAACATCTGTTGACAAGAATCTGTGCAAGGATTTTGTTGAAAGCAAGGTTTTTGGTATTGGGAGTGAAGAATATGTTGTTGGATCTGGAGATTTTTACAACTGTTACTCTGTTAGTCGTGGTATTGGTCTTTGTATGGACATGGGACATTATCATCCAACAGAAACTGTTAATGATAAGATTTCAAGTAATCTTCTTTTTAGCAAAGAGCTTTTACTACATCTAAGCCGTCCAATTCGCTGGGATAGTGATCATGTTGCAATTCTCAATGATGACTTAAAGAATGTTTTCTTAGAAATTGCTCGAGGAGATGCTTGGGATAAGGTTCATTTTGCAACAGACTTCTTTGATGCTTCAATCAACAGAGTTGCAGCTTATATCATTGGTATGCGAGCGGTAAGAAAAGCAATACTTTTTGCCCTGCTAGATCCTTCAGACAAACTAAAAGAGTATGAAGAAAAGGGTCAGAATGGTTTTAGATTAGCTCTTATGGAAGAGATGAAAACTGTTGGCTTCTCGGCCGTATGGGATAAACTTTGTGAAAAAGCTGGCGTTGTTGCTGGTGCAGAGTGGATTGATGAGATAGAACAGTATGAAAATGATGTTCTGTTAAAAAGATAAGCTGTGCGAAGAAATAGCCATAAATAGCCACAAAAAGGTTAGGGCGCACACATAGGTGCCGCCCGTACATAACCGCGTGCGTATAATTTTAGAATTAGGTAAAGATCAGAGATAGGAATTTGCCATTATATTGGCAGATGCTTGCATAATAATAGATCTTTGGATTATGTAATTTGGTAGGGGCATACCTATGTGTATGCCCTGATAAAAATAATGGATGGTGTGACTTTTTTTAGGGCGCACACATAGGTGCCGCCCGTACATAACCGCGTGCGTATAATTTTAGAATTAGGTAAAGATCATGAATAGATATTTGCCATTTAAAGGAAAACATTGATTAATAATAATAACATTTTACTGCTTGTATTTATTGTTGTTGGATCTGGTTGCAGATCTGCATCCGACTACAATGAGCAGGCAAATTCTATAGCATATTCATATATAAGTAATAGTTGGGCGCAAGTATCAGTTGAAACAAATGCTTTCACCATCGAAAGACCTTCTGATACCTTGCGTAAAAAACTATTTTCAGAGCAGCAACTCATTTCGTATACAAATAATGTTGCTGCATCTAAAAGTTTTACAAACAGTGTTGTTTTTCTTCCATTAAGTGATGCAATACAGGTTGCAGCCAGAAATAATAATAATTATCAAAAGGAAAAAGAAGCAGTTTTTACGACAGCTTTAAATTTGAAACTTGAGGATAATAAGTTTGATACTTCATATCAGGGAATGGTTGCAGCTTTGTTGAGTTCTTCCAATCCAGGAAATGATGATGATAGTACAGGTGTTGCTCTTGGTGCTGATGCAGGTTTTTCTAAAAAGTTTACAACTGGTGCAAGTCTCTCAAGTAAACTTGCATTTGATTTAGTTAAGCTTCTTACTCTTGATAAAAGTTCTGCCTATGGTTTGCTTGCTGATTTATCTGTTTCTATTCCTCTTTTAAGAGGAGCGGGGGTAGATGTTAATACAGAGGCACTAACGCAGGCCCAAAGAAATTTACTTTATTCCATAAGAAGTTTTGTTCAATACCGTCAGGATTTTATTTTTTCTGTTTCACAATCCTATTTAAATACTATTGAAACAAAACAGAAAACAGTAAATGCAGAAGAGAATTATAAGAGAATTTATAAATCTTCCGAGCGAATTATTGCTCTTGCTGATGCAGGAAGAATGTCGGCAAACGATGTTGGCCAGGCATTGCAGGATAGAATATCTGCTGAAAATACTGTGATTGCAGCTAAGAATAATTACAGTAGCCAGCTAGATTCTTTAAAAATACTTCTTGGTCTACCTCCTGATGCTCTGATTGAAATAGATGAACGTGAGGCTGAAAAGCTTAGAGACCTTGCATTAAGTAATCAACTTATAGAACCAGAACTATTAAATATAGATGTTACAACAGATTTGACCTATGAAAGTTTTACAAATCGTCAGGATTTCTTAACCACAAAAGATAGGGTTGATGATGCACAGCGAAAAGTTAATCTGGCAATGAATAATTTGAAAGCTGAGTTGACTTTGAATCTAGGTGCAAGTGTTGGAGAAAGCAAAAGTGTTGGTTCGTCAGAGGATGCATCGTTTAAACTTGATGAAGGATCATATTCTGCTGTTTTGCAAATGGACCTTCCATGGGATCGAACATCAGAGATGGTTGCATTCAAAAAAAGTTTAATAAGCTATGATAATACACTTTATGATTTACGTGACAAAGAAGATGATATTAAGCTGGAGATTAGACAGGATATAAGAAATATTATTGAGCATGATAAAACATTAATTCTTCAAAAAGAGGCTGTTAGGATTGCAAGTAATCGTGTAGAGAGTACAGAGTTGTTTTTACAAGCTGGTCGAGTTGAAGTTCGAGATCTTCTTAATGCTCAGAATGCACTTTTTGCAGCTCAGGATAGTCTAACATCAGCCATTGTAAATCTTTATGTTTCAGGAATGAGACTTGAGTTGGATGTGGGTACTCTTGAGGTTCCTGAGAATCTGTAAAATAGTGGTTAATTGTTCGTGTAGGGGCATACCTATGTGTGTGCCCGTGTGAAAATAATGGCGGAGAGAGGGGGATTCGAACCCCCGGTACCCTTGTGGGGTACATAGCATTTCCAATGCTATACCTTCGGCCTCTCGGACATCTCTCCTCAAAAGAAGCAAATTTATACTATATCTGCTCAAACATGTCAAACAATTAAAGTGTTGTGGGTGTTTATTTTCCATATTACGCCTTTAAATAAGAAAAGTTGTTAGCTTGTCGTTCATGAGCTAGTCTCCGTAGCTTAGAGCTACGACTGACAAAGCCGTGGGCAAAGATCCCCATCCGTCCTCGCAAGCTCTTTGATGAAGGAATATCCAACACTCAATATTCAATAATGAATAAAAGACACTACCGTGAGTAGGGACGAGCTTTGCTCGTGTTGTATTCCATGGGTTTACACCCATGGCTACATTCTGTCGGGCTGTCAGCCCTTTTCCGCGCCGAGGCGACGCGGCTACAGAAGACTCAGTTCCCAGACAAACGTGCTAGCTGTGCTAGTACCGCAAAGATGGAACCAAATGACTCTAGACTAAAATTTTAGAACACCTATCTGCCTAACCAACTAATAACAGCATGAGTGCAACGAACTCCAACATTCTTAATTGTTAATTCTTAATTTTTAATTAAAAAATCTTGATTTTTATGTAAAGTCTCGATCATGATTAAACATGTTTGATGGGGCTCGGAATGAGTATTCTGCTTGAGACAGATCAAAAAACTGATGGCAACGAGAATACTCATCAAGATTATAAAGTTTTGTAGAGTATAGGTCGGTCAAACCATCATGACGGTCTACATAGAAATCTGCACCTCTACTATCAGAAAACTCATTTGGAGCTGGAACATTCATACGTGTAGATAGTAGTTTAAGTCTACCATATGCAAAAACTTCAATTTCACTACCGAATTTTTCAACTAGAGCATCTAGGCTCTCTTTTTCAAGTTCAATCCATGCTTGTACTTTTGAAGCATTATGTTCTTTGATTTCTGAAACAGCTAGCGAGTTACATGCAGGTAGCATATATGATGTTGAAATCTTTATGTTGTCATATTGCTTCAATAGTTCTAAACCAAATATGGATGTTACTCTAAAGTCTTTACATCCTTTGCTAATTGCTTCTTCAATCAAAGTTGTTAGTTTTGGTAGTTCAAACTCACCACAGAAGTCTGGTAACATAATCTCATCTGTTGCTTCATAATCATCAAATATAGATTTACAAGTAGTTGAAGTCTTGTGTGGAGTTTTGTTTTTTCCATCTGTAAGAACTGTAACTTGAGGATTCTTTGTTGGTTCTGCTTTAAAAGATTTAATTTGAGTTTTGGCTTCTTCTGCTTTTGCTTTCCAGAAATTAGATATATCTATTAAGCTTGCAGTGTTTTCAACATATTCCCAGAAGGCTCTTCTCTGTTTCTTAAGTTCACCTGCTGGGATAAATAGGTCTCCAACAATATTTGTTGTAATCGTTCCTGATGCAAATCTTGATTTGTCAGACTTCGAAAATTGTTCAATTAGTTTATCTCCATCAAGAGGTCTTTTTTCTGCTGCCATAATGTTTGCAGATGTTTCCCATTTGAATTCAGGAAGGATAGGGGATGTGATTGTAATTCCCTGTAGGTTTATATCTATATGAAAGTCAATCTTTGTAGTTGCAAGAGGTAACTCTTCAACAGCTTCTTCCATTCCTCCACCGGAGTGACCAGTTTTGAATACAATAGAACCTTTTTCCACTCGTTTATCACAGTAGACCCAAAATGTCTTGCTATATTTTCTGCTTTCACCACCAGGTAGCATCTTTGTTATTGTAATTGCTGGACCTTCGTCACCTGATTTTGGTTGAACTCGAATTGTATCAAAGACAAAAACTTTCTTAGACGTTTCCATTAAAAATCGACCTGGAGCTGTCTCAATGACCATTCCACATTGCATACCTGATGCGCCAATTGATTTATGCTGAATTGTATTTGAGAAAGCTTTTTCGTCGGTAAAAGGAGGTAACCATTTTCTTCCAATTGCTCCATGTAGGATATTTTTTGCTTCAGCAAGTTTAGCATGGTCGCCTTCTTCGGCATCTAATGCCATGCGATATGCAGAGACAACAGCTTTGACATAATCAAATTTTTTAAGTCTACCCTCTATCTTAAGACTTGCTAGTCCCATTGTTTTAAGTTCGCTAATTTTGTCAATTGATGATAAATCGCCAGGAGAGAAGAAAAAACCGTTTCCTTGATCTGAAAAGTATCTTCGGCGACATGGTTGCTTGCATTTGCCTCGATTCCCACTCCATCCACCATGCCATGATGAAAATAGACATGCACCAGAACGACTACAGCAGAGAGCACCATGAATAAACATTTCCAGCTCCATGTCTGTTTCTGCCTTCATTTTGTTAATCTCTTCAAACGTGACTTGGCGTTCAAGGATTACTCTGGAAATACCTATGCTTTTGGCAAACTCAACACCAGCACTATTGTGGATGCCCATTTGTGTTGAACCGTGGATAGGAATTTCAGGAAAATATTCTCTGACCATTCTAGCAACACCAAGATCTTGAACAATTACTGCATCGGGACGAATGATAGAAAGTTCTGCAAGCAGATCTGCAACATCTGCCAATTCATTTTCTTTGATTAAGGTATTTAAAGTAATATATACTTTTTTCTTTTTACCATGGGCATATTCAATTAGCTTTGAAACATCATCAATGGAAAGATTTTTTCCGCGTTCACGTGCGTTAAATCTTGATAGCCCTGTATATACGGCATCAGCACCGTAGTTTAGTGCGGTAATGCCTGCTTCTATGGTTCCTGCTGGTGCGAGTAGTTCTGTTTTTTTATTCATCTGTTTGCCTTTCTAAAGGGGGAAAGTGTAGTGTTTTAGTAGTCAAAAAGCAATGTTTTTTTTGTGACGCATGGTTGTGATTTTTTAGGGCGCACACATAGGTGCCGCCCGTACATAACCATGGGGGGGGAATTTTAAATTATGTAAAGAGCATGAATAGAAATTTGTTATTTGATTGGATACGTGCGAATAATGTTAATCTTTGGATAATGTAATTTTGTAGGGGCATACCTGTTTGTATGCCCTAATGAAATCATGAATAGCGTCTTGCCATCTAGAATGCGTATGACGTCATGCATCACAAAAAGATTAGCTTGAGCCTTTTTTGTTATTGTTTAATTTATTAAATCATTGTATATTTCAACAAATTACTAATTTAAAGGATTCAACTATGGAAACAATTTTGTTAATCGTACTAATTTGCCTTGCTATTATAAATATTATTGTACTTGTTTTGAAGAAAACTAGTTCTGGAGATGAGAGTAAACTTCGTGATGTTGAGGATGCTATAACTCGATTTGATGCGGCATTGGGTAAGAATGAGACTTTTATTAAAGAAGAGTTTTTGAGGAATAGAACAGAGAGTAATGAGCAGTTTAAAAGCAACCGAGAAGAGCAAAACAAATCCCTTAACTCTTTTGAAACTAAGTTTACTGAAAATACTAAAACAACTAATGATTTTATTAAAGAGAGGTTTGATGATTTTTCAAAGAGTTATGGTGAATCTAGTAAGCTTTTGATTAGTCAAGTTAAGGATGTTAAGAGTGATGTTGAAAAACGTTTGAGTGAGATTAGAGAAGATAATACCAAACAACTTAACGAGATGCGTAAGACTGTGGATGAGAAATTACAGACAACTCTTGAAAAAAGGTTGGGTGAGTCATTTAAATTAGTTAGCGATAGACTTGAGCAGGTTCACAAGGGACTTGGTGAGATGCAGAATATTGCAACTGGTGTAGGGGATTTAAAGAAGGTACTTTCAAATGTTAAGACTCGTGGTGTGCTTGGAGAGTATCAATTAGAAAATATTCTCGAGCAGATTCTTTCATCTGAGCAGTATGAAAAGAATGTTGCAACGAAAAAAGGTAGTCAGGCAAATGTAGAGTTTGCAATCAAACTGCCTGGTCGCGATTCTGATGCAACAGTATGGATGCCAATTGACTCTAAGTTTCCAATTGAGAATTATCATGCACTGGTTGATGCATATGATGTTGGTGATCCAGCTTTGATTGCAACTATGCAGAAAGAGTTGGCAAAACGAATTGAGTTATTTGCTCAGACTATTCATGAAAAATATATTGACCCACCAAACACAACAGATTTTGCAATTATGTTTTTGCCTATAGAAAGTTTGTATGCAGAGGTGCTTAGACATCCAGCTTTATTCGAGGTGTTACAGCGGAAGTATAAAATAACAATTACTGGTCCTACTACACTTTCCGCTCTTTTAAATAGTTTGCAGATGGGCTTTAGAACTTTGGCTGTTCAAAAACGTAGCAGCGAGGTATGGACGATTCTTGAAACAGTGAAAAAAGAATTTTCTTTGTTCGCAGGGCAACTAGACAAAGTTGACAAACAGCTGGGTACAGCTAAGACGTCACTTGAAACTTTGAGGAATACAAGAACGAATGTGCTGAATAGAAAACTTGACAAACTTGATCAGTTGGAAATTCCGGTGGTTGAAGTTGAGAAAGAGCTTCCGCTATAAAAGTTCTAAGGTCTATGGTCTAAGATCTAAGTTGCTCTGCGATGGTAGGAATGCCTCCAGCGGTATTATTTTAGCCAAGCTGGGGCTAGGCGTTCCCTGGAAAAAGTGAAAAGGGGTAGACACATAAGTCTACCCGTACAGCGGGGATGGGAAATATGGGAATTATGTGCTTGGCGGAGCCAAGCGATGAGATGTTTAGTGTCTCGCATCTTGCAAAAAAATGGAAACGAAAATGAATAAGATATTAATTAAGAATGTTAAATTAGAAGAAAAAATTGTTGATGTTTTAATAGAAGGAAATAAATTTAAAACGATTGGAATAGATATCCAAGCTGTTGCTGACAAAATCATTGATGGTACCAACAAAGCAATATTGCCAAGTTTTTACAATGCACACACACATTCAGGAATGTCAATTATGCGTGGTGCGGCTGATGATATGGAGCTGTTTAAGTGGCTTAATGAGTATGTTTGGCCAATGGAAGAGAAGACTACGGATGAGGATATATATGATGCTGTTCGTTTTGCTTGTCTTGAGATGATAAAGAGTGGTACTACTTTTTTTGCCGATATGTATGCACACTATCCTATGACAGTAAAGGCTGTTGAAGAGATGGGAATGCGTGCGATGTTGTCACCAACTTGGTTTGATTTTGGTAAGTTAGAGCTTGTTGAAGCTAATAAGAAGCATGCCGAGGAAATGCTCAAATTGGTTAAAGGATCAGATTCTAAAATCAAGTTTGCTCTTGGACCACATGCAATTTATACTGTTTGTAAAGAGTCTTTAATTTGGATGCGCGACTTTGCTGTTACAAATGATATACCTATACATATTCACCTTTCAGAAACCGAAAAAGAGGGTGAAGATTGTCTGAAAGAGCATGGTTTACGTCCTGCTCAATATCTAAATAGTTTTGGCTTCTTTGATGCAGATGTTTATGCTGCTCATTGTATCTGGCTAGATGAAAATGAACGTAAGCTTCTTGCAGATAATAATGTTAAAGCAATTCATAATCCAAATTCAAATCAGAAACTGGCATCTGGTGCATTTAGTTTTGCAGATATGAAGTCTAGTGGGATTGAGGTTTTGCTTGCTACAGATAGTACAGCATCAAATAATAATCTTGATATGTTTGAGGAGATGAGATCAGCTGCTCTACTTGCTAAGAATAGTAGTGGTAATCCTGTAGAGTGTTCAGCAAAAGAGATTTTTGATGTTGCAACGGTTAAGGGTGCAGAGGCGTTTGGTATTGATGGTGGTGTTATTGCTGAGGGTAAGGTTGCAGACTGTATGCTCGTGGATCTTAATCATTATCTTTTGAATCCTGGCTGGAACTTAATGTCTGACATTGTTTATAGTGCAAATGCTGCCTGTGTTGATACTGTTATTTGTGATGGTAAAGTCTTGATGGAGACTCAAAAGGTTCCGAATGAGGTTGAAATCATTGCCAATGCTCGCAAGTTTAGGGAGAGATTGTTGTAGGTAGACAATAATAAGGGTTGATAGTAAATGGTAAATAGTTCACTCCATGGGGATGAACGAGCGAAGCTCTAGTTTGCAAATGGTAAATATTGAATGAAGAGCTTCCGCTTTAGCGGAAAAGTACATTTTTCCTGTTTTTTATAAAGGTTTCTCTTTACAATTTTTTCAATTTTGGTAATGTATGTGTTATTAGTAAAGCTGTTTAGTAATATATATAAAACAAAAAGGTTTAAAATGAGTGCACCTGGTTTAGAAAATGGATTAAAAATCTTAGAATATGTGTGTAAGAATGGTAGAGGAAGTTTTTCGGAATTCAAGAATAAGCTTTCAATTAATGGTCCTAGTCTTTCAAGATTTTTAAAGATATTGGTTGAGGGTGGTTATCTAAGGAAAGAAACCAGTGGTTATTTCCCTGGGTATAAGGTAGAGAGGTGTGCAGAATTAGTTTTTAGAGAAACTGATTATAAGAGTATTTCTACTTTTTTGCTTGAGGAAGTTGGTGGCTTGGTTAACAATTCAGTAATATGGGTTGATTATCTTCATGGTAACAGGGTCTGCTATGACAGATTTCAGAAAGAAGATAGCATTGTAATGACAGCTCCTGGAACGATTCAAAATAATATTTTAGGTAATCCGGCTGACTATATATATTTACAGTCTCTTCCAACAAAGATGAGAGAAAAACTTTTTGAGAAAAAACATGAGGATGTTAAAGATAAGATTTCTAAGAAAGATTGTCTTGAGTTTTTTCAACAGGCAAAAGAGTGTGATTACGTTGATGATAAAGGACTCATTCAAGAGCATTGTCGTCGAATTGCATTTAAATTACCTGTAGATTTTGGAACAAGTGTTTTGGTTGTTGGGATGATTGAAGGTTCTTATGATAGGGAGTCAATTGCTAAAATGATAGAAAATGTTAAAGCAATTATTAATGAATATTTTTAAGGATAGAATGATATGAATCCTAATATTTTGTTTTTATTTCCGGATCAATGGAGGGCTGATTGGTTATCAAGCAATGAATCATTAAAATTAAGAACACCTAATCTTGATAGGTTGATGGCATCCGGAATGACCTTTAGAAATGTTTGGAGTCCATCACCTTTATGTGCACCTGCACGTGCGGCAATTGCGATTGGTCGTTTATATGATAGATGTCAGGTTGTTGATAATAGTGTTGCAGCTCCTCTTGACACACCAATGTTTTATCACAGACTTAAGGATAATGGCTATAATGTATGTGGTGTAGGTAAATTTGATTTGGATAAGCCTGGTTATAATTGGAAACTTAATGGTCGCAGTAATTTAAACGCTTGGGGATTCACCCATGGAATTGATAACGAAGGTAAGTTTGATGGAACCAGGTTGTATAGAAACAATGGTGCTGCAAGGGGGCCTTACCTGAAAGCTCTTTCAGATGCTGGTTATGCTGATGAATATGCAGAAGAACACCGTGTTGTTAATCCCGAGATGAAAGGAGCCTATGTTTCATGTGTTCCAGAAGAGCTTTATTGTGACAATTGGTTGAGTGACAATGGTATCAATATTTTGAAAGATTTGCCAAAGAACAAACCATGGTTTATGCAGGTGAACTTTACTGGCCCTCACAATCCGATGGATGTAACTCAAAGAATGCATGATGACTGGGATGAAATTGAATTCCCAATGCCGGAAAACAATAATGATGAGAGTTATACTGTAGAGGATCATCAGAGAAATCGGCAGCATTATGCAGCAATGATTGAGAATATTGATAGGCAGATAGGTAAGTTTGTTGATGAAGTGGAAGCCCGAGGAGAACTGGATAATACTCTGATTGTTTTTTCATCTGATCATGGCGAAATGCTTGGCGATTATAATAAATGGGGAAAATCAGTTCCTCAATATGGTTCAGTGAATGTGCCTTTGATTATTTCAGGAATTGGTGTAAAAGCAGGGGTAGTTTCTGAGACTCTTGTTAATGATATTGATTTGGCTGCAACATTTCTCTCTTTGTCGGATTCATCGCCATTACCGGATAGTGATGCAAATGATTTGTCTGATGTTCTTTTTGGTAGAAAAAATGTCAATAGAAAGTATATGACAAGTGGCTTGAGGGATTGGCGGGCGGTTACCGATGGGGAATGGAAGTTAGTGGTTTATGATGATGGGAAGCAGGAACTCTTTCAATATGGTGGAATTCAAAACGAGTGTGAGAATTTGGTTGATGAACATCCTGCTGTTGTTGAAAAGTTGATGGATGAGCTGCGCTCGGAGTGTACAGTACGGGGTTGAAAAAAGAGCTTTCGCTTTAACGGAAAAGTACAGGAGAGACGCGATAAATCTCGTCTGTACTGGAGCTGAATGCTAAATTGTTTGCCACGCATTTTGCATCTCGCGTCTCACATCTTGCAATTATATTATTTTTGTTTGATTGTGACAAGTTCGTTAGTGATGCCTGCGTAGAAAACAATGATTTCAGCAACGTTTGTTCCTTCGTTTGCGCCATAGTGCCATGTGTCAACGCACTCTACAATTGGATCGCCAGCTTTCATCTTTAGAGTTTTACCACTTAGCGTGTGAACTGTTAGTTCTCCTTTGAGTAGGACACCTGCGTTAATAACAGGATGCTCATGTATAGGCAATTTTGCATTTGGCTCAATTGATATTCGAAGTATTGTGACTTCCGGTTGTCCTTTTTGGTATGCAGGCAGAGTTGCACCATTCCAACTTTTTGTAGTTTTAGCCAGTTGTTTTACTGTTATAGGTGCATTTGCAACCGTGTTTGTAGTTACATTGTGAGACCAAACAATAGTAGTCATTACTAATGATAGGGCGGTGATCGTGAGTGTTTTTTTCATTTATTATTTCCTTTGTTTTTTTTGAAAAGTATATAATTCATAGTGTGTAGTTCATCGTTTTTTTTACAATATCCAATAGCCAATGATGGAAATTAAAGAACGTCCAACACTCAACATCGAACATCCAATAATGAATGAAAGACACTGCCGTGAGCAGGAAAGAGTTTCACTCTGTTATTAATAGGGTTACGCTCCCGTTGGTCGTTCACCCTAGGTTATATTCAAATGCTCTGTCAGAGCATGTCTACCTATCTAACCACCTAACTATCTAACTAATATAAATCACTTTTTTACAATTTTGATTTTATCGTTTTTAGTTAATTGAAATTCAATAATGTTACCTTGTATAGTTGTCGTTGTATCTTTTGACTTAACTAAGATATCTGCTTCTCCCCAAGGGTTACTTAGCTTAAAGGTTGCAGCATCTTTTGAGGTAATTGTTACAAATGTCACCTCGTTATCTTTCATCTCCGCACTTACCTTTACTGTACCTTTGCAAGCCATATCTGTGAACTTACAATTTTTCCATCTGGATGGTACACCCGAAAAAATATGATATACATCTCTTCGGCTATGTATTAGCATTTCCTGTATAGCTTTTATGGCTCCCATTGCTCCATCCATCTGCATTCTACATGGTGATTCGGCCGGGTCACTTTTAAATTTTGGAGCTCCCATTGTTGAAAGACCAATTGAATTTGCATCATGAAGCGAGCCATGCCCTTTGTTGGTAAAGAACTTCTTCCATAATTCAAGTATGGCTTCGGCTGTTGTTCCATTCTGTAGTCTTGAGTGAAGCATTGAAGCCCATGTCATACACCATCCACTCCAGCTACCCATACCTTTAGTAACCCAATGATTAATTGTGCTTGCAATTATATCTTCGTGTTGATCATCAAATGGGTCTATTACATCAAATGGAGCTATTGCTGCAAGATGAGAATGGTGCCTATGACTTTCTTCAAGATCGGTACCTTCCCATAAGGCTATTCGATTGTTATCTATTGTTGTGAATTTAGGTAGCCCTTGTTGAATGTCTTTCCATATAGGGTTGTTTTTTTCTTTTAAAACATCAGTTGCTTGTTTTAAATTTTCTAGAAGTTTGTGTACAGCAGCAAGCTGAAAACTTGCATTTTTGCCCCATGCATTCATTTGAGCACCTCTGTATTCGGGGGACACACTAACTGGTAGCGAGCAGTTTTCACCATTCCATTCAAGCATCTCTTCATATACTCTCATTGTACCTTTCATAAAAGGATATGCTTGGGTTCTTAGAAATTCAAAATCATTTGAAAATTCAACATATTCAAACATCATGATTGCCATCCATGCGGTACAAGCATGGTCAATCATGATGT
>Ga0307987_1000605_pt1 | contig 21169 bp, 17 predicted proteins | sample EllFjometagen181_FD_203157 | JGI IMG/M metagenome (GOLD analysis project Ga0307987, IMG submission 203157) | Marine microbial communities from Ellis Fjord, Antarctic Ocean - #181 | ecosystem: Environmental > Aquatic > Marine > Unclassified | place: Southern Ocean | collected 2014-10-08 | reverse complement strand
TATCATGACGCCGTTCGGCCACCCCAACCACCAGGCAATGCAAACCCCGGCCCCGGGATTTCTGGAAGGTGCCCGAAAACTTGCCGACAAGTATGGCGCCATACTAGTCTATGACGAAATTCGGACCGGTTTCAGGGTGACCTTGGGCGGGGCGCAAAAATACTATGGGGTAACCCCGGATCTGACCGTCCTTGGTAAGGCCATTGCCAACGGCTATCCCATCTCGGTTGTCACCGGCAAAAAAGATGTCATGATGGCAGCTGAATCCAAGCTGTTCATCTCGTCGACCTTTTTTCCCAATAGTGAATCCTTTATTGCGGCACTAAAAACCATTGAAATCCTGGAACGTGACAAGGTACTTGAAGATATATGGGAAAAAGGCAAAGGTTTCATGGACAACATCCAGGCCCTGATGGACAAATACGATGTAGGGGCAAAACTGACGGGAATCGCTCCCATGTTCTACATCACCTTTGACAAGGATGACACCGGGGACTACAAGAAAAAGAGAGCCGATTTTTACACTCAGATGATTCGAAAGGGCTTCTTTTTCACCCCCTTTCACCATGCCTATATCAGCTACCGGCATACCAAGGAAGATCTGGATCTTACACTGAATGCCATGGATGAATCCTTTGCGTTTATAAAAGAAAAGTATTAATAAAAATTATACTCTGACAACCACTGTTTTAAAAAGGCATTGGTTGTTAAATTTTTTATTAAACATAGGAGCAGAGAAGTCAATAAGGGGAATGAAGTGCCAGGACCCTTGTAATGTTGAGAGATAAGTATGCCAAAGAAAAGTGGAGTTAAAACGATTGGTGAGCTTAAAAGGTTTGGCTATGAGCCGGTATCGATCAGAGCCGAAATGAGGCGTAACCTGATATCCATGATTCAAAATAAAAAAGAGTTATTTCCCGGCATAATCGGATATGATGATACGGTCATTCCCCAGATTGCAAATGCCATTATTTCCGGTCAAGATATAATATTCCTCGGTGAGCGCGGACAGGCTAAGTCCAGAATTATGCGGTTAATGGTGAATCTGCTTGATGAAAAAATACCCGTAATAAAAGGGTGTGAAATAAATGATAATCCTTTTGCTCCCATGTGCAGGCAATGCCGCGATAAAGTGGCTGCCCAGGGTGATGCTGTGGAAATTGCATGGTTGTCCAGACAGGATAGGTATGGCGAGAAGCTGGCAACACCGGATATAGTCATGACTGATTTAATCGGTGATATTGACCCGATCAAGGTAGCGGAAGGAAGGTACCTTTCCGATGAACTTACGATTCATTACGGTTTAATCCCGCGGACGAACCGGGGGATTTTCTGCATTAATGAGCTTCCGGATTTAACAGACCGAATTCAGGTTGGTCTTTTTAACCTGATGGAGGAAAAAGACATCCAGATAAGGGGATACCGGGTCAGACTTCCTCTGGATATCATTCTTTTTGCCAGTGCGAATCCTGAAGATTACACCAGCAGGGGCAGGATAATAACGCCACTTAAGGACAGGTACGGATCCCAGATAAGGACGCATTATCCTAAAACGATTGAAGATGAAATCCGTATTATGAAAATGGAACACCGGCAGTTTCCCAACGATGGCCCTGACACTTATGTACCCCGGTACATGGCGGAAATTATTGCCGAGGTAACCCATCTTGCCCGTAAAAGCATCAATATCAATCAGAGCTCTGGGGTAAGTCTCAGGGTATCCATTGCCAATTATGAAACACTGCTCAGCAACGCTGTCAGGCGGGCAGTAATTCTGGGTGAGCGATTGGCAGTTCCCCGTATCAGTGACCTTCCTTACATTCACGCGTCCACAATCGGCAAGATTGAACTGGAAAACTTTGACTCTGTTAAAGAGAGTAGGGTTATTGATGGGCTAATCAGACAGGCAGTGCTGAATATCTTTAACCGGTATTATCAGCCCAACAAGCTGAAAGAGATCGTCGCTGATTTCAATGGTGGCTTAACGGTTGAGGTCTCAGATGAAATGACTGCCAGGCTTTATCTACAGAACACAGCCAGGATAAGCGGTATGGCTGATGCCGTAAAGGAAATAAATAGCCCGGAGAATCCGGAAGCCTTTGCATCGGCGGTGGAGTTTATTCTTGAAGGGCTTCACTTGAATAAGCGGCTGAATAAGACTGAGATAGAATCAAAAATGGTTTACCTGCGTTAATATGCAAAAATACCGGTATTCAGAATGGGATTCAACTCAACAGCAATTTGATCCGGACCAGGAAGCGTTGATGGATGAGTTTAACCAGGACCTGATGTCTTCGGGAAATGTGACCGATTCCCTCAATCAGATTCAGCAGCAGGGCCTGGAAGATGACCAGGGAAACAGACTGCCGGGCGCAGAGGACTTGCTGGAGCAGTTGCATCAGAAGAAACAAAGTCTTGAAAACCAGACACAGAAAGCATCAGAAAGCAAATCTTTGGATGATGGGGATTATCTGGAAAATAAATTACTATCGGTAAGTGATAACGAGAATCCTAAGGATTCTGTTTCTTCTGCTGAAGCAGAGTTAACCAAAGTGCTGCAGAAAATGGATAGGCTGGAAAAGCAGCTTAAGAATTCGAAAAACGGTTCCCTGGAGGATATTGATGAGCAGCTCCTCAAGGAAATTATGGGTGATGAAGCGGCAGGCCATCTGGAGCGATTGTGCAACATCCCAAAAACTTTGAATGAAGCCGGTTATATCAGCATGACAGACGGTAAATATGTATTAACGCCTCGTGGTATGAGAAAGATTGGACAAAAGGCGCTGCAGGATATTTTCGCTCAGCTTCGGAGAGGCCGGGGTGGTAGGCATCATGCTGTTTTAAAAGGGACCGGTGGTCAGATAATAGAAGATACTAAAAAGTATGAATCTGGAGATGACTTTCAGGTACACCTTCAGAAAACGATTATGAATGCTGTTTACCGGGAGCCGACGGCATTGCCCATCAAACTTAAACCCGAGGACTTTGAAGTATTTCAGAGAGCGGGTCTGGAACGGTCAGCAACTGTTTTGATGCTGGATTTGAGTTTTTCCATGCTGGCCCGTGGCCATTTTGAAACAGCCAAGAGGATTGCGATTGCTCTGGATAGTCTTATCAGGAGTCAATACCCGAAAGACAGCCTCTATATAGTCGGTTTTTCAAACCATGCCCGGCAGATTAAAAAAGAGGACCTGTGTTACGTTAATTGGGGTGAGTCTGATAATTATACCAATATTCAGCACGGGCTGTATCTGGCCAGGAAGTTGTTGGCGAAAGAGAGGCAAACCAATAAGCAGGTAATACTGGTCACCGATGGAGAACCAACTGCCCACTTTGAGGACGAAACCAACTTTTTTTACCAGGCGCCTCCCAGTCCGCGTACCCTCCAATTAACGCTTCGGGAAGTGAAAGACTGTACCAGAAAAAGGTTAGTGATTAACACCTTCATGCTTGAGAAAGATAAATTTCTCACTGCTTTTGTCACCAGGATGGCGCGTATCAATAAAGGACGAGTGTTTTTCACCAGTGCCGACACCCTGGGGCAGTATTTGATTGTCGACTACATTGCCAATAAGAAACGAACTATCGCTCCCCGGTGAATTATTAATGCTAAGGCAAGGTCGATACAGGGTTTTAAATATAAAAATGTGGGGTTTGGGGCATGAAAACAACACCAGAAAAGCTTTTCTCAAATGAGGAAAGGATAAAACGATTACTGGCACAAAGTGATGATAGATACAATCGAATGCTCGATAATCTCAAAGAAGAATTTATATTTTTCAGCCATGATGTAAACAAGATGTTTACTTTCCTCAGTCCTTCAGTGGAAAATATTTTAGGGTATACTCCAGAAGAGTTCAAAAAAAACTTTGATAAAATGTGGACGGATCACCCAGTGAATATAATGGGCCGGAAATATACAGAATTTTGTATTCAGGGCATTCGTCAGCCACCCTATAAGGTCGACGTGTTTCATAAGAACAAATCTTCCCGAAGACTATTAATCATTGAAATGCCGATTCTTGATAAAACGGGTCAGGTGATGTTCGTGGAAGGGATGGCAAGAGATATTACTGAAAAATGTAAAGTGGAAGAACAGCTTGAAAAATATCATGGACATTTAGAACTACTTGTGGAGCAACGGACAACCGAGCTTAGAAACTCCCAGCAACAGTTACAGGAAATTATCGATTTTCTTCCCGACCCCACTTACGTTGTGGATAACGACAAGGCAATAATTGCATGGAATAATACCCTTGAGGAAATGCTAAATATTCCCAAAAAAAAGGCAATGGGAAAACAATTTTATGAATTCCTTAAACCATTTTACAATGAGGAGGCCCCTTTATTAATAGATCTTATAGATCTGGAACCACAAAATCCTATCTTCAAAAACTTCAAAATTGCCAAAAATGGGAAATTGTTATTTACTGACAAGTTTATTCAATCCATGAATTCTGGCAAAGGCGGATATGTATGGATCACTGCGACACCGATTCTAAATCAAGAGGGTGTGTCTGTGGGTGCCATCGAGTCAATCCGTGATGTCTCCCGTGAAAAAAATGCTGAAATAAGAGCGATTGAAAGCGAGCGGAAGCTTTCAACCTTGATGAATAACTTGCCTGGCATGGTCTACCGGTTGGTAAAGAAAAAGGGGTGGGAAATTGAATTTGTAAGCAAGGGCAGCCGTCTTGTGACAGGGTATGACCCTTCTTTTTTTATTGGTAAAAAGCTCAAGGATTTCAAAGGATTTATCCATCCCGATGATGTAACCCAGGTTGTTGAAGAGATATTCAACCCCATCACTATACTGCGAGAACACACGCAAGCGGTATATCGAATTATCAATTCCATTGGTGAGATAAAATGGGTGTTTGATAAAGCAGAAGGGGTCCAGTTTGATAATGACAGGCTTGTCGTCATCGAAGGGATTCTTACTGATTTTACAATTTTTAAACAGATGGAACAAAAACTTCGGCATGAAAATCTTTATCTTCGATCCACCATTAAGGATCGCTATAAGTTTGACAATATCATTGGAAATTGTCCGGCGATGCAGGATGTATACGAACTTATTTTAAAATCCGCAGGGACGATGGACAGTGTTTTTATTTGCGGTGAGTCAGGAACTGGGAAAGAACTTGTGGCGCGTGCGATCCATAATGCATCGGATCGTAAAAATAAAAAATTTGTAGCGGTCAATTGCGGGGCGATTCCTGAGAACCTTATCGAGAGTGAATTTTTTGGTGCAAAAAAGGGAGCGTTTACAGGGGCTCATTCAGATAAAAAAGGTTATCTAGACATGGCTGACGGTGGCACACTCTTTCTTGATGAAATTGGTGAAACCAGTATAGGGCTCCAGGTTAAGCTTTTACGTGCAATTGAAGGCGGCGGCTACTCTCCGGTTGGCGGCAATGAAATCAAAAAACCTGATTTGAGGATTATTACAGCGTCCCATAAAGATTTATCCAGGCTGGTAAATAAACGGCTCATACGAAGTGATTTTTATTTCAGGATCCATGTTTTGCCAATCCACCTTCCCCCGCTGAGGGTAAGAGGGGATGATATTTTTCTGCTTGTGGATTATTTGTTAAAAAAAAATGGCATAGATCGCAAAGTGACAACATTGGCGCCTGAAGATCTTAAAACATTAAAAAATTATCATTGGCCCGGAAATATTCGTGAACTGCAAAATGTTCTTCGCAGGTATATAACCTTCAAGAACCTGGATTTTTTAAAGGTCTCAAGCATTTCTGATATATCGGATACAAATGGCGTACCGCCTGACCAGATGAAAGAAAAATTCCTTCCTTTAAAAGACGTATTAGGAGATCTTGAAAAAATATATATCCAGAACGTCCTCATTCAGTGTCAGTGGCACAAAACTAAATGTGCCAAGACATTAGGCATATCGAGAAAAACCCTTTTTCGAAAAATCAAAACTTATGGGTTAAAGATACCCAAAACGGGTCAAAATAGCACGTTACCTCCATAAGCCTTTCTGGTAAGCCTTTCCACTCTGTGGAGTAATTCACCGGGTCACTCATGACCCGAAAGCAATAAAATCCACATTCTAATATCGCAACATTTTTTTAAGATAACTTACTGAAATGAATCTATCTTTTTATAAAAAACCTAATTGGCATAATTATTGAATCGTCAAAAGAAGGGTTACTTTAACTGTGTTTTATGTTTTGGCAATATCATTAATTAGGAGGGTCACGTGCTAAAATTATTAAGAATTGATTTGGACAAACAAAGCTATTTATTTGAAAAATCACCTGAAGAATACGCAAAGCTTGGGGGCAGGGGCTTGAGCTCGAAGATAATCAATTGTGAAGTGCCCGCTACAGTGGATGCTTTAGGTCCCCAAAACAAATTGATATTTGCAGCCGGGATTTTGGCTGGCACCAGTTTCCCGAATAGTGGGAGATTATCTGTTGGTGCAAAAAGTCCTTTAACCGGTGGCATTAAAGAAGCCAATGTGGGTGGTAATGCCGCTCAAAAATTATCGAAATTAGGTATTCAGGCAATTATTCTTGAAGGCAGTGCCGATCAATTGACCACCTTAAAAATTGACAATAACGGTGTATCGTTTACAGGTGCCGGTGCCATAAAAGGAATGGGCAATTATCAAGTTATTAATGAATTGAAACAGGAACATGGTGACAAAATTTCCATTATCTCCATTGGACCAGCCGGAGAGAAAAAATTAAAAGCAGCAGGTGTGTCTGCAACCTCTCCTGATTTTTATGTCCGAATGGCAGCAAGGGGCGGTTTGGGTGCAGTAATGGGGTCAAAAAACGTCAAAGCGATTATCCTTGACGACAAAGATTGTGAAAAAGTGGAGATAAAAGATAAGGGAGCATTTAAAAAAGCCGCCTCCAAGTTTACAAAAGGTGTATTGGCCTATCCCATGATTGAAGGATTGAATGCATTGGGAACGCCGTTGCTTGTAAACCTGATCAATGGGATGGGATGTTTGCCCACCCGTAATTATTCAGTCGGTCAATTTGACAAAGCCCAGCAAATTTCCGGCGAGCATATTGCCGGATTAATGGCTCAACGCCCCAATTCCGTTGCCGGTCATAGATGCATGTCCGGCTGTATCATTGGGTGTTCCAATGTTTTTACTGATGAAAAAGGTGAGGTCATTGTATCCGGGCTTGAATATGAAACAATTGTCCTGACCGGTTCCAATTGTATGATTGATGACATTGATATGATTGCAAAAATTAATTGGGCCTGTAATGACATCGGTGTTGATACCATGGATGTGGGTGCTGCCATTGCCCTTGCCATGGAAGCGGGACTATTGAAGATGGGAGATGCAGACGGTTCTCTGGCACTGGTGAATGAAATCAGAGAGGGAACAGATAACGGCCTTTTGATCGGCAACGGCTGCAAGGTCACAGGCGAAGCCCTGGGGTCTAAAAGGATCCCGTGCGTAAAAGGCCAGGCCATGGCCGCTTACGATCCAAGAGGGTTAAAGGGTACGGGTACCACCTATGCCACATCCGCCATGGGTGCGGATCATACAGTCGGGAATGCCATTCCGAACCCCTTGTCACAATATGACCCTACATCACCCAAGGGTCAGGCGGAAATGTCAGGCTTTTTACAGATTTATCATGCTGCCATAGACAGCCTTGGTCTTTGTCTTTTTGCCTCCCTTCCTGCGCTTGATTTTGCCGATCTCCAGGGACATATCGTTCAGGGTGTAAGCGCGTTGTATGGTGAAGCCCTTGATGTGGACTATATTAAACAACTCGGGATTGCCACTTTAAAAGCTGAAAAAGAATTCAATACCAAAGCCGGTTTTACAAAAGAAGATGATCGCCTCCCGCAATTTTTTAAAGAAGAACCTTTACTGCCATCGGGAAATATTTTTGATGTATCGGATGATGATCTTGATAGAGTAAATGCGTTCTAAATTAAAATTTTTGATTAAGGAGAAGATAAATGGCTTCTGAAGAATATTATGAAAAATTGTCGTTTCTGGATGCCCCTAAAATTGTGACAAGCACAATACCGGGGCCAAAGACAAGAGCCCTTCTGGAAAAAGAGCTGGGCAATGAAACACCCACACGAATTGCCCCCATAGGAATTCCTGTGGCATGGGAAGAAGCAGCGGGTGCCACATTTAAAGATCCGGACGGAAATGTGTTTATTGATATGTCGTCCGGCGTTGCCGTGAACAATGTCGGGCATTCTCACCCGGACATTGTGGATGTTATCAAGAACGAATGCGGGAAATTGATGCATACACCCGATGGTACCTGCAAGAATCGACAGAGACTGGGTGAGATGCTGTCACAAGTTGCACCGGGTAATCTTAAGGGCAATGTGAAAATGGCCTATGGATTGAGCGGTAGCTCTGCCAATGAAATTGCCATCAAATTTGCCCGGGCATCAACCGGTAAATCAATTATATTGGGCTTTCAGGGCGCCTACCATGGCTCCATTGGTACAACACTTACACTCACCACTTCTCCAACCTTCCGTAGCCTGTACCGTCCGTTTATGCCGTTTGTTGAACGACTGGGACCTTATCCCTATTGTTATCGCTGCCCCTATGAACTGACACACCCTGAGTGTGATCTTCAATGTGCCAAATATGTGGAATTTCAATTGACTGATCCGTATGGCGGAATTGACATGGGTGACGTGGCCGCCTTAATCCTTGAACCCATGCAGGGCGAGGGTGGGTACGTACCACCACCGCCGGGCTGGATGGAATATATTTATAATTTATGCAAACGCCTCGGCATTCTTGTCATTGATGATGAGGTCCAAATGGGCATGGGGCGAACCGGAACCCTGTTTGCCTGCGAACACTATGATGTGGAGCCGGATATTATTACCATGGGAAAAGCCCTGGGCGGTGATTTGCCGTTTAGTGCCGTGCTGTGCCGTTCTGATCTGGTTAAAGATCTGGAGCCCTTCAGTCATGTCCTGACCGCGGCTGGTAACTCCATGTCCTGCGCGGTTGCCTGTAAAAATATTGAATTAATTCAAGATGGTCTTCTGGATAGAGCTGTGGAAATTGGTGGCTATGCCAAGAAAAGGCTGGAGGAGCTGGCCAAAGAGCGGGATGTTATCGGGGATGTTCGGGGACTAGGCTGGGGAATTGCCATCGAGCTGGTCAGCGATAAAAAGACCAAACAGCCCCTTTCCATGGCCGAGGTGGTTCGAATTGTATGGATGTTGCGAGACAATGGCGTCTATGTTCTTCCATGTGGTCGGTATGACAATATATTGCGCATGGTTCCACCGCTGATGATTTCCAAGAACCTGGTTGACAAAGGGATTGATATTCTTGCTGAGGTGCTTGAAACCGCTGATATGGCCAAATACAGTCTGAATTGGAACATGGGATAGTAAATGACCGTTCAATTGACAATTTGGCTTTATGGGACCTTGAGTTTAAAGGTCCCGGATTATGATCATACGATGGGTATCCGTGTCGATGTGCCTGATGATGTAACACCGGAGGATCTTCTGAAGCGCTTGAAGATACCGCTGTCCCACATCGGCTTTATCAGCGATGGACAAAAGGCCATACAACTGGGTGCCCGTCTTACAAACAAAATGAGTATCAATTTCTATTCATTGATTTCTGGAGGATAAGTGGCCACCCTTACTGATTGATAGAACACTATTCATACAGGGTTTGATTTTAATGCGATGAACAACTTAGGAGAAAAAATGTCAAAACCAACAATTTTTAAAAAGCTAACCGTTATGTTGATGATATTTGTTTTTTGTGCTGTTTTTACCATTGGTACTTCAATCGCAGGTGAAAAAAAATATAGATGGAAACTTCAATCCGGCTATCCTCATGGAGATCTTTCTTTTGAGCTATTAAAAGGATTTTCAAAAGATGTTAAAAAATTCAGTAACGGCAGACTTGTGGTCTCTGTCTTTGCAGATTCTGAAATCGTTCCCTTGGAACAATTGTTTGAATCCACCCAGAGAGGTGTAATTGATATTCTGCATTGTATGGGTGCCTTCTGGGGCGGTATTGTTCCGGTGGGAGAAATTGAATTTGGGATCCCCTTTGCCTATACCATTGATGAAGCAGATACCTTTGATGCTAAGGCCGAGGTTATCCGCAACTTTTACTATGACAAGGGGTTTGTTGATCTGCTGAGACAGGAATACTCTAAGCATGGGCTCCATTGGCTAGATATGCATACCTATGGCGGGCCTTTTGTTCTATCAACCAAACCGTTGAACTCCTACGATGACTGGAAAGGCGTTAAAATCAGAGATGAGGGTATCTACACACAGTTTCATAACATGATCGGCGCCAGAGGGACCTATGTTTCTGGCGGCGAGGCATATCTGGCATTAAAACTGGGTACTCTGGATGCCGCCCAGTGGGATATCAGTGCTATATCCGGTCTCAAATGGAATGAAGTGGCTCCCTATTGGGTCAAAGCCGGTGACAATGATCATGTGATCGGTCATATGCTGATCAATAATAAATCATGGGAAGCGCTTCCCCAAGATTTGCAGGAAGTTGTTGAAAAAGCAGCCAAAAATTATTGGCACGCCACTGTTAAAGGGTATGGCGCGGAATTTAAAAATGCTGAAGAAATGGTAGCAAACGGAACGCTTAAAGAAAGCATTGTCGATGCTGAGACAGTGAAAAAACACAAAGAAATTGCCTATAAAATCTGGGATGAAGTGGCGAAAAGAGATGAGGCCTCTGCAAAGGCCATTAAGATGATAAAGGAATGGCGCGGCGTTAAATAATATTTTTGCCTAAAGCTTAAAAAAAGCGCTTGAAGTCGGATAAATTTTATTTTCTCGGTTTCAAGCGCTTAAAAAGGGAACAGATTATGATAGAAGGGCTAAGATCTTTTTTAAAATTTATCGACTTGATGAACACGAAAATTGGGGATGCACTCAGCATTTTGATTATTGTCATCATGTTTTTTACTACCATAGAGGTTGTACTCCGATATGTGTTTAACAGTCCAACAATCTGGGTCTGGCCCCTGAGTAGACAAATTTTCGGTGTCTATATCCTTTTTGCCGGTATCTATGCCATGTCTAAAGATGCACATATAAAAATAGAAATCATTTATAACCGGTTATCCGGAAAAATAAAGCAGATCGCAAAACTGTTGAGTCTTGCGTCCTTTGTCAGTTTTATGGGTGTGTTGATTTGGCAGGGTGCCTGGATGGGGCAAAATTCTCTGGCCTCAGGTGAAACAGCCCACGGGGCGTTTCGAATTCCGCTATATCCGTTAAAGATATTAATCCCCCTGGCTGCGGCTCTGTTTTTACTGGAAGGGATTTATATCCTTTTGAAAAACAATTCAGAATAACTGCCATCAAATATCCAATAGACAAGGAACGTTTTTCTTATGAGTATTGAACTGATTACCCTATTGCTGTTTGGCGGACTGATGACCCTCCTGATTCTGGGTGTTCCCGTAGCCTTTGCCCTTGGTGGTATTACGGTTTTGCTGACATATTTTCTGGAAGGGCCTGAAACATTATTCATTGTTGCGACAACCACATACAAGCAGATAACAGATCCCAATCTTATTACCATCCCCCTGTTTTTACTCATGGGGAATTTTTTGCTTCATTCAGGCATCTCTGATCGGATGTTCAAAGCCCTTGGCTACTGGTTGACAGGAATCCGGGGCGGACTGGCCGTCGTTTCAATAGGGGTCTGTGTCGCTCTGGCCATGTGCGGTGGCTTTGGTCCCGGGATTTTGACCATGGGACTTATTGCAGTGCCAGCAATGCTCAAGCAGTCCTACAACAAATCGCTTGCACTGGGCTCTGTCATGGCGGGTGGGGTTCTGGGAGAAATCATACCGCCCAGTATTATCATGATCATTTTTGCCTATATTGCCCGGATTTCGATTGGGAAATTGTTTCTGGCGGGCGTTGTTCCAGGGTTTCTCACGGCATTTGCCTATGTGCTATATGTTACCATCCGATGCCATCTCCAGCCGGATTATGCGCCACCGTTGAAAAAGAAAGTGACCTGGGCACTTCGGATCGCTTCGTTAAAAGATATTTTGCTTCCAGCCTTGTTGATCGTTCTTGTTCTGGGATCGATTTTTTTGGGGATTGCCACGCCAACTGAGGCAGCTGGTGTTGGTGCAACCGGTGCTTTGCTCATTTGTGTGATGCTTAAAAAACTCTCATGGAAGGTCATGTGGGATTCCTGCCGCCAGACCATGTCCATCAGTGGGATGGTGTTCTGGATTTTAATCGGTGCCACCTTATTCAGTGTGTTCTACACAAGTCAGGGTGCTCAATCACTGGTCACCGAGATTGTCAGCGAACTAAACATCAACCGCTGGATTATTTTGGGGGTCATGCAGTTGATTCTGCTGGTCCTTGGCATGTTCATGGATGATTATGCCGTGGTCACAGTGTGTGCGCCCATTTTTGTTCCTGTGGCCATTGTGCTTGGCTTTGATCCTATCTGGTTTTCCATTATTTTTATCCTCAATATGCAGGTAGCGTATCTGACACCGCCGTTTGGATGGGCATTGATCATGATGAAAGGTGTGGCACCACCCAATATCTCCACAAGGGATATATGGCAGGCCATTCCGCCGTTTGTGATCATGCAGCTCATTGTCCTTATCCTTGTAATGATTTTTCCTCAACTGGCCTTATGGCTGCCTGAAAAAATGATGTAGCAGACAAAAGAGCCATGCGATAAAGCGATTCGCCTGGAATGAATAAAAAACAAACAATACCAAACTTAATTAGGAGAAATACTGATGATTAAAGAGTCTGATCTTGAAAAACTGTCTTTTCCCGATGCACCTAAAATGATAACGGCTGCTGTGCCGGGACCCGAAAGCCTGAAACAATTGCAAGAGGCACCCGAATTTGAATCCATGGCAAGGGGGGCCGGCAGATTCCCCTTTGTTTATGATGATGGCTTTGGTGCTACCGTTAAAGACCCGGATGGCAACCTTTATATTGATATCACGGCCGGGGTTGCTGTAAATTCTGTTGGAAGGAGACACCCCAGGGTGGTAGACGCTATCTCGAAACAGTCAAAAAAATTGCTGCACTCAAGTGACTGCAGCAGTTCTATACGTTTGGAACTGGCCAAAAAAGTGTCCTCCATCATGCCCAAAGGGTTAAAGGATAACTGCATCACATTTTTTACCCAATCGGGCTCAAGTGCCCTTGAATCTGCCATAAAATTTGTTAGAAAGATAACTGGCAGATCCCAAATCATTGCATTTCACGGTGCATATCACGGAGTCCATTGCGGTTGTGGCTCGCTAACCACCGGTGATCAATACAGAAAAGACTATGGGCCTTTTATTCCGGGTGTGATCCATGCTCCTTATCCCTATTCGTATCGATGCTGTTTTGGAACCAAAACCCAGAAAAAATGCGAAGATATGTGTGCAGATTATGTGGAATATCTGTTGAATACACCCTACACCGCAGCGGATGATGTAGGTGCTGTGATTATTGAAGCTCAGCAGGGTGAGGGCGGATATATAGTTCCCAATCCGGAGTTTTTTCAGCGGTTAAAAGCATCCTGTGAAAAACATGGAGCGCTTTTTATTGTTGATGAGGTCCAGTCCGGTGCTGGACGGTCTGGAAAGATGTGGGCCATCGAACATAGCAATGTTGAGCCTGACATGCTCACGTTTGGAAAAGGGATGGGAGGCGATGTCCCGATGGCAGGTTTGGCAGTGAGAAAAGATATAGCTCAAAAAATTGTTGATGGCTCCCAGCCAAATACTTTTGCTGCAAATGGCATTTCGGCTGCAGTTTGCATGACCAATATTGATATTCTTACAGAAAACAATTCTGAACTGATTGACAGGGCTGCAAGATTAGGTGCGCAAACCATAAAAAGACTTAAAGAAGGCGCAAAAAATATTGAATGGATTGGTGATGTACGCGGTCGTGGTTTTTTTATCGGAATTGAACTTGTAAAGGACAGGAAAACCAAGGAGCCATTTGGTGCAGATCTTATGGGGCAAGTTATCATGGGAATGATGGCTAAGGGGATTGTTATGGTTCCTTGTGGTCGAAATGGAAATGTTCTCCGATTTATGCCGCCACTGACAACTCCTAAAATATATTTAGATAAAGCCTCTGACCTGCTGTTTGAAGTTTTAAGCAGTATCAAAGCTTGATTGAGATGAACTGTTTGTCTGGCTTGCAAAGGGGATCCATTCAACCCAGAATGATACTGGTAGGCCAGTCAAACAAATAAAGGATATTAAAAATTTGGCTCAAAGTAAATATGGAAAATACATTATTAGCAACCCTCTGCTTATCAAGCCATATGGATCCCAGGCAGATGGGGTCAAAGGCGTGACCTTTCCAAAAGAGCTTTTCATGAACACAGGTCTTGTTAAAGGGTTCCCTACGCTTGTTGACATTGGATGGCACTTTGCAATTCCTGATCCGGATCCTGTCGAACAGGCGCATTCTCATGATTTTGATACGGTATCATGTTTTGTGGGTTCAGATCCGAAGGAGCCTGCCAATCTATTTGCAACACTTGAAATGCAGTTGGGCGATGAAAAACATATTTTGACCAAAACCTGTGTAATATTTATCCCGAAAGGTCTTGAGCACTGTCCGCTGATACATAGAAGTGTTGAAAGACCATATCTCCAGATCGTCTTTGCCATCAGTGATGAAAAAAAATATATTTCATCACAGTTTAAAGGTACTGTTTTACCAGGACTATAACAATTTTTATCAAAGGATCTATCGTTCTGCATATCCGGCATAATTGAGGCTTCATATGGACAGTAAATCAAGAAAAAATATTCGTTTTAATAAAATGATAAAAAAGGAAGAATGAAAATGAATTCAAAAAATATTTTAACGGGTAAACAGATTCTTATCGTGGATGATGAACCGGATGTGCTGGAGTCTTTAATTGAACTTTTGGATATGTGTCAAATAGATACCGCCTCTTCTTTTGAGGACGGCAAACAACTATTAGAGAATCGATCCTACGATCTTGCCATATTAGATATTATGGGCGTTAATGGGTATGATCTGCTTAAAATTGCGGTCAATCAGAAAATCCCCGCCCTCATGCTTACTGCCAATGCTTTGTCAGAGGAAAACCTTAAAAAGTCTGCTGAAAAAGGGGCTGCATATTTTGTTCCAAAAGACAGGATGATCGATATTGACGTTTTTGTGGCGGATGTATTCACTGCCTTAAAAAACAAAAGGAGTCCCTGGGAAAAGATGTTTGACAGGCTGGGAGGTTTTTATGACAACCGATTCCACGGGACCGGCTGGAGGGAAAAGGAAAAAGAATACTGGAAAAAAAAGATGAGAACCAAATTTTAATTTGGCATCACAATTGATACCTGAATGGTGATAATAAAATAGGCGTTACAGAGTATAAATAACAATTTTCTAAAGGAAAAATTGATGATTATAGGAATTCTTAAAGAGATCAAAAATCAGGAAAACCGTGTATGTATGACACCGGCTGGCGTAGATATGATGAAAAGCAATGGTCACACAGTCTACGTTGAAACCTCTGCTGGATCCGGTTCAGGATTTGAAGACAGCCAGTACATTGAGGCAGGGGCAACCATCTTGGATACACCAAAGGAGGTCTATGATATTGCCGATATGGTTATGCATGTGAAAGAACCCCAACCTTCAGAATTTGAAATGATTAAAAAAGGGCAGATCGTTTTTACATATTTGCATCTTGCTGCCGATCAGGCGCTGACCTCTGCTCTGTTAGAAACCGGATCAATCGGTATTGCATACGAAACGATTGAAGACAACAAGGGGGGATTGCCGTTGCTCGCCCCAATGAGTGAGGTTGCCGGCAGACTTGCGGCGCAACAAGGGGCGAAATATCTTGAAAGGACATTCGGTGGACGGGGATGTCTTTTGGGCGGTGTGACAGGGACACCTTCTGCAAATGTTCTTGTAATCGGTGGCGGTGTGGTTGGAATTCATGCAGCACAGGTTGCCTGCGGCATGGGCGCCAATGTCACAATTCTTGATATGAATATTGAACGTCTGCGATACCTTTCTGAAGTTATGCCAGCAAACTGCCAGCCATTGATGTCTTCCCCTGCACTGATAAGAGATCTTGTTAAAACTGCTGATATGGTTGTGGGGGCTGTCCTTGTTGCCGGTGCAAAAGCACCGAAACTGATTACAAAGGACATGCTCTCAACAATGAAAAAAGGTTCTGTTATTGTTGATGTTGCAATTGACCAGGGCGGATGTTTTGAAATGTCAAAACCGACCACCCATGCTGATCCTGTTTTTATAGTTGATGGCGTTATTCACTATTGTGTTGCAAATATGCCCGGTGCAGTGCCCTTAACATCTACTGTTGCTTTAACCAATGCGACCCTTCCCTATGCCTTAAAAATAGCCAACAATGGATGGAAAGGTGTTTGTAAACAAGATGAAGGTTTTGCCAGAGGCGTTAATTATGTTGGAGATCAGATTGTATGTAAGCCTGTTGCGGATGCTTTCAACATGGATTTGACCCCTATCGAAAGTCTATTCTAATTCTATATTTATTTTTGACCATCTTTAAATCCATGCGATGTAACTCTGCCTGTTGTTGCCCTCTAAAGAGGTGGCTTGGTATGTTGAAGATGGTCAATCTAATTTTTGAATCTAATAGTGAGGTAAGCGCTCAATAAACCGCATCTTTTCAAGCCCGACTTACTATGAGATATTAGCAGGGCCTGCAAGTTGAGATTAATCCAGATACTGAGGAAGCAGGGCTCTGAAATCATCTTCGATCATGGCTTCTGGAAGTTTTTCAAAGAGGTAACGAAGATACCAGTGAGGCTCAAGCCCATTGGCCTTGGCTGTCTCAATCAGGCTATAGATAGCAGCACTGGCAGCTGCACCAGCTGGAGTTCCAGAGAATAACCAATTTTTCCGTCCGATCACATAGGGCCGGATGGTGTTTTCAGCCATATTGTTGTCCAGCGGCACATGATATGTATCAGCATAGACAATAAGCCGGTACCATTGATTTAAAGCATAGGCAAAGGCTTCGCCCAGTAAACTTTTTGGAGGTACTTCATCGACTTTAGAATCCAGCTGCGTTTGAATTCAGCCAGTACCGGTTTGGCTTTTTCCTGTCGTACTTTAAGGAGGTCTTCATTGACCAGGCCCAGTTTTTTAAAGAATAATACCGAACCGAAGCAATTTAAAATCCTGACAGACCTGATCAGAGACATTGCTGCCCACACGGCCCATGAAAAGATTTTCGGATTTCAGGCAAATGTTAGGTTCGTTGGTCTGCATTTCAACAAATTGATAAGGGCTGAACAGACGGATGAGCATGTTGCGATATTGCTGGGCGGTTAGACCTGAACCGTCTAAATCCCAAGTCCAGGAATATCCGACCATATAGGCAATCATCTGTTCAATTTTTGGATGAGACAACATAAGAAAAAGCAGATCCTTGGCAATTTTATAAGATCGAAAACTACGGGACACCTCCACCGCTTTTATTTCCATCATCATGCCCGGTCCAAGTTCTATCCATCTTTCATCATCATCAGGATGACTGAAAACGCCAAAACCTACAATCTGTCGATTTTCCGTAAGAGCCAATACGACATTTGCTGAATCTGTTTCTGCATGCCGTATAAGGGTTTCCCGTTTAGTATAAATGGATTTATATTGGGCATGGGTCCTAAATTGCTCATCGAATCGATACGATTGAATTTCATCAGGCTTGCAAAAGGATCGAATCTCAACCGATCCCAAAGGCGTTGATCGAACAATCTTATTTTGTATTGAGTTATTCAAAGGCATTTAAAAAAAATTAAAAATCACTCCAATTTTGGTGCATTCGTTTGATCATAATCACCAGGTTATGACGATGACCGGAAAAATCTTTAACAGAATTTTCAAGCTCAGCATACTTGAAAAAATCAAATTTTTTAAGGGCCTCAATAACATTATTTTCAATATCGCCTGCAAGATCTGCCCGAAGCATTTCCAGTCCCTGATCCATAGCCAACTGAATCAAATCCAGAAGCAACCAGGTTCCCAGCCTTTTTTGCCGAAACTGAGGCAGAACTGCTATGCGAAATCTTCCCACATGACTGGTGGCTCCAAATTTTTTCATATACAGACTTCCCTGCCCCACCACACAATCCTCACAAAGAGAAAGAATACAAGCGACATTACCCTTTTCAACTGCTCTAAACCACTTGTCCATGACGATTGGATCCATGACATCATAGTTCATCAGCCAACGATCCGATTCAGGGATTTTGGTATAAAAATCATTTAACAATACTCGATCATCCGACTTTATAGGGCGGATCACCACCTCCTCGCAATCTTTCAGTACACATTCTTTCGGGTATCTCACAATTTTGATCTCCTCAATCGGGGGTAACTTATACCAAGAATAGCCCTGGACGATTCTGTCAGAGCTATCACTTTCCAAGACAATGTATATTGCCGCCATTAATCCGAGCAAACAGTCACATCGTAGTTAAAGAATAGCTTGTGGTCAAGATGATTCCCATCTGGAAATAGTTTTTATGCATAAAATAGTACGTACACTACTTTACTCATCATAAAAATCGTGTTAAGTCTATTATACTATGACAAAGTTCAGGCAGAGATATATTAAAATTCCGGTTGCGGATGATCTTAACACCAGAATGGTTTTTATTGGTGGGCCGAGACAGGTGGGAAAGACCACCTTTGCCCTGACATTTTTACCAAGCCCGGTCGAAAACCATCCCGCATACCTGAACTGGGACGATATTTCAATACGAGCCTCATTGTTAAGAGGCGAATTGCCATCAAATGAAAAGAATATTGTACTTGATGAAATACATAAATATGCCAGGTGGCGAAACCTTGTAAAAGGTTTTTACGATACAAACAAATCTGATATATCATTTATTATCACAGGCTCGGCGAGACTGGATTATTATAGAAAAGGAGGAGACTCCCTGCAGGGAAGATATCATTATTATCGGTTGCATCCGTTTTCCCTTACAGAGTTGAATCCAAACCCCGGCAAAAAAGATTTTGAAGTGTTATTAAAATTTGGTGGTTTTCCCGAACCATTATTAAAGGCAGAGGAAAAGTTCTGGAGAAGGTGGCAGAGGGAGAGACTCCAGCGGGTTATTTATGAAGATATCAGAGATCTTGAAAACATAAAAGAGATCAGTCTGCTTGAATTGCTTGCCCAAGAGCTTCCCAACAGGGTTGGCTCACCATTGTCTGTAAAAAATATCAAGGAAATTCTTCAGGTGGCCCATGAAACTGTTGAAAGATGGTTGAAAATATTTGAAAGAATGTATTACTGCTTTCGAATTCCACCCTATGGCCCTCCAAAAATACGTGCCGTTAAAAAAGAACAGAAATTATATTTATGGGACTGGTCTCTTTTGAATGAACCTGGCCCAAGATTTGAAAATTTTATTGCTTCACATCTTTTAAAGTATTGCCATTTTATTGAAGATACAGAAGGTTTTTCCATGGAACTTCGTTTTCTCAGGGATACGGATAAACGGGAAATTGATTTTGTTGTATTAAAAGAAGGTGTTCCCATGTTTGCAGTGGAATGCAAAACCGGAGAAAAGAGTATCAACCCTGCTATTTTCTATTTTAAAGAGCGGACAGATATATCTGATTTTTACCAGGTACACCAGGGTACAAAAGATTATAAAAAAAATGGGGTAAGGGTAATTCCCGTGGAGACGTTTTGTAAGGAACTTAAATTTCCTTAAGAGACTGAAAAATCCAGCTGGGAACAAAAACAAAACAAATGCTTGACAAAAAAGAATTGCATACCGTATACCGTCACATGTTATAATTGCAGTAAAGGAGCTTGGAATGAAAGAAGCGTTTTTACTTGGAAACGGTGCTATCGCCCTTGGGCTGCTCGAAGCGGGCTGCCAGATCATGACCTCATATCCGGGCACTCCCAGCTCGGAAATCCTTCCCGAGGTGGTAAGATTTTCAAAGGCCGAGGGGTTAAATACCAGTATTGAATGGTCGGTAAATGAGAAGGTGGCCTTTGACAATGCATTTGCTGCGGCCATTTCCGGCAAGCGGGCTGCCTGCTGCATGAAAATGGTCGGCTTGAATGTGGCGGCAGATTCCTTCATGTCCGCCGCCTATATCGGCAATATTGGCGGCTTGGTGATCATCAGCTGCGATGACCCCGGGCCCCACTCCTCCCAGACGGAACAGGACTCCCGGCTGATGGCACGGCTTGGCAAGGTGCCGGTGCTGGATCCTTCCAGCCCGGAAGAGGCACGGGAGATGATCCGGTTTGCCTTTGATCTGTCCGAAGAATTCCAGGTGCCCGTGCTCGTTCGGCCCGCCATCCGGATCTGCCATGCCCGGCAGAATATTAAATACGGGGCACTTGAGAACAATATGACCCCTGCCGATTTCAAGCGGGAACCCACCCGGTGGGCCTCTACCCCGAAATTCCGGTTTCTCCAGCACAAGGCATTGAATGAAAAACATCTGGAAATCGCTAAAAAATTCAACACCCTGGCGCCCTTTAATCTGCACAACTTAAAGATTGGCGATGGGATTCATCCCCTGGGGGTGGTGGCCGGGGGGATTCCGGCCCATGTGGTGAAAGATCTGCTGGAAGAATATGGAAGAAAGGATATCCCCATGTTAAAACTGGGTGCCCCTTACCCTTTTCCGGAACAATTGGCCGATGAATTCATGGCGGCCTGCGACAAGGTGCTGGTCATTGAAGAGACCGACACGGTGATTGAGTATATGCTCCGGGACAAGCACAAAACCCTGGGTCGGCTGTCCGGCCACGTCCCCATGGAAGGAGAGCTGGTACCGGAAAAGATAGAAGTGCTGCTGAACAAGGCGTTGACTGACTGCGGTCAGGCCCCGTTGTCCGACGGAGACTGCGGCAGGGAAGCCTTTGAGCTGGTGGCGGGTCTCGGGCTGCCCATTCGAAAACCCACCCTCTGTCCGGGCTGTCCCCACAGGGCCTCTTTTTATGCCATTCGCAAGGCCATGCCCAAGGCCATCTTTCCTTCGGACATCGGATGCTACACCCTGGGCAGCAATCTGGGGGTGGTGGACACGGTTCTGGACATGGGGGCCGGCATCACCATGGCGTCCGGTTTTTGGAACGCCTATATCCAGGACGGGGTGAAAAAGCCCATTGTGGCCA